>Ga0102938_10003130_pt1 | contig 12382 bp, 10 predicted proteins | sample SalPonR2_B_D2_MG_FD_84516 | JGI IMG/M metagenome (GOLD analysis project Ga0102938, IMG submission 84516) | Salt pond soil microbial communities from South San Francisco under conditions of wetland restoration - Salt Pond MetaG R2_B_D2_MG | ecosystem: Environmental > Aquatic > Marine >... | reverse complement strand
GCCGCACCAATTAACACATCGCCCCACACACTCTGCTGCTGGTGCCCGGTACCAACCAGTTTATTAGCGCCTACACTCGTAGTCCGAACAAACGGCAGCCGCTCCCACAGTTGCGGCCACAAAAAGATACCTCCAATGATAATGAGAATACCACCCGAGACATACCCCCACACGTACGTTGGTATCGCAATAAAGGCCGTCGAGGCCTTTAAAAGGTACGTAAAGAGGAGGATGGAGAGCGCCAGTGAACCAATGACGATATACGGTGTCGCCTTACGGCGCGCCCCGACACTACTCCCGATAATAACCGGCAACAGCGGCAAGATACACGGCGCCAATACCGTCAGCACCCCGGCGACAAACGAGAGCAGGAGGAGGGTCATACTAGAGCGCAGCGAGCAACTGCTCGAGTGTGGCTGGATGCGTCACACTGCCCACTTGGTTGCCGTTCGCGTCAAGCACGACAACCGAGTGCTGGCGTACCACCCCATACTGTTGTTTAAGCGCGGTCTCAGCATCGTAATCAGCCTTAAAAATAGCGACACCGTCTGGGATACTGGCCTGGTTCGCCACAATGTTATCGTCGAGGGCGCGACAGCTGGGGCACCAACTGGCAGCAAAGAAAAGGACGCTGGTCTTGGTCTCGCTATCTGCCAGCGCTACCGCCGAGTAATTTTGGTAGCTACCTGACGCTGCTGCCGTTTCCGTTTCGACGTCTATCGCTTCCGACTCAGCGGCAACTGCAGTCGCTGCATCCTCACTGCTCTCATCCACCACGCTCTCATTCTCTACGATGGCGGTATCAGACGATTCCGCTGAGGTACCCGTTTCACTTGCTGGGGTAGCAGTCGGCTGTGGTCCGCTCGTCGCCACGTATCCAACCCCTAAAATAACGAGTACCACTCCTCCGATAATCGCGATGTTTTTCATAGCTCGATCATTATGTATATAAATGTAGTATGCAGCAGAACTGCTTTTATTTCACGGTGCGTACTGCTCGCATACACCTCTACCCTTCCCAGTCCTCAATAATTAACTTCTTGCCCGATTTTCGGACCACTAGCTTCTGTCGCTCACGTCACTTAAATTCGCGAACAAACTCAATCGGTAAGGTAATAGCGTAACTCGAACCACCCGATATCTTGGTTAATTTACGAATATTACGATCCTCTAATTTTTGTCGTGCCATAGGTTGTAGTGTATCAGACCTACGTAGTTCGTGACATCAACCTATCGGCTCGTCGGAGGTTGTCAGTACCGTAGCTGGTATATGGAGGACGTCACCAGCCCCAAGGTCGGCAGTAAGAATCTGTTCCGCCACGTAGCTGGCGACGGTATTATCGAGTGCGCGCTGAATGGCACGAGCCCCAAAACGCGATCGGGTCGCCGTATTAGCCAACGCAGTCACCACGGCGTTGTCAAAGGTCAGGGTGAGTTTACGCTCCCGGCTCACGTGCGCTGCAAATGCATCAAGCATTTGGGAAGCCACCGTGGTGGCTTGTTGGTCGGCCAAGGGTCGAAACGCCACAATACCGTTAAAGCGATTGAGAAACTCCATCCGAAAGGTACCGCGCTGCACCAATTGATCGATGAGGGCCACCTCGGTTGTATCTGGTTGCTCGAGTAGTAACTGACTACCAGCATTTGAGGTACAAATAATAAAGGCGTTGGTAAAGTAGGCTTTCTCACCGCGCGTATTGGTAATATGCGCCTCGTCTAACATTTGCAAAAAGAGGTCGAGCACCGAAGCGTGTGCCTTTTCAACCTCATCAAAAAGTAACAACGTAAACGGATTGTTCTCAATCTGGACCACCAGCTCGTTCATTAAGCGCTCCGCGCTGCCCGCCTGTGCGTACTCCGACATATCAAACCGCACCATCGCGTTATCACTCTGGTAGTAGATACGAGAGAGTAACTTGGCGGTATACGTCTTTCCGACCCCGGTTGGCCCCAGAAACAAGAAGCTACCAATTGGTTTCCCCGCTTGACCCATCCCCGTTCGGGCTCGCTGCAAGGTACTCGCTACCGCCTCGACCGCAGCATCTTGTCCGAATATATGCTGCTTAAGCGTGTCCTCAAGGTGTAGCAGCGCATCTCGTTCTGTCTCACTCAGTTTCCCCACGGGAACACCAGTTTTTTGCGCCAGCAGTTCGTGTACCGCTTCGAGGGTAATTTCTTTACTCTCTGTAACCAGCAACTCCTCAAAGATATCAATCGATTTCTCTGGTTGCGGCACCCGATGGATGAGCTGATCGCTCAACGTGACAATGGCCGTGAGGGTCTCGTCGGTCACCGCTAACGTACGCGCTGCGGCCATCGCCTTGAGGAGCGCTTGGGTTTCGGCTGCGCTTGGCTCAGCCACCTCAACCTTCTCAAAGCGCTGCATAATATCGCGCCGATGTTTGAGTACTTCGTGATAGCCGGTGTAATCGGTAATACCGATTATTTGCAGCTCACGCGCTTCGGTAAACGGTAAGAGTTCATTGAGTACCGCCTCATTGGTGTGCAGATTATCGAGCACGACGACAACATTACCAGCGCTTGCAGCCGTAACGAACAGTTTACGCAGTTCCGCGGGCGATAATTCGTCGGTAACGAGCTGAAAGACTCGTCGGTACTGCAAGGCGGGCAACGTCTCACCCCAACTGGCTCGGTTCGCAAACTGCTCAATGAGGGTGGTCCGACCCACACCTGGCTCTCCCACCAGCAACACATTGTTTTGAAACTCACGCCCCAGCACCCGCTCGAGTTGCGCCAGCGCATCGGCTTTACCAATCAAAGGCTGCTCACTCGCGCGCGCCATATCAATTGAGTGTCTTTTGAGGTAGCTGGTGTACCCATAGGCTAAACCGCGGCCGACTGCGCGCCGCGTCCGTAACCAGTGCTCATTAACGGTAATCGGTACCACCGCAAACAGCGGCAGGAGTACAACGACGAACAACAGCGCCAACACGCCGAGCACGATAATCACGATTCGGATGACAAACCCAATCAGACGCGAAAAGATATTCCAGACTAATCGCTCACCTAACGACAGGGTGCTCGCGCTCGTAACCGGAACCGTGTCCCGATGAAAGGGGCTCAGGAGCGTTTTGAGGAGCGGACCAATCGAGAAAAACCGCCAGACAAAAGCGAGTAGGGCTTTCCAGGCGGCAATTCCTCGACGATGCGTATCCATACAGATTTATTATACGCGACGAGTTGCCTACCGCGAAGCCACGGCGGTTATAGGTTGAGTTGGAGACTAAGGGATTCGAACATTACATGTTCAGTACACCTTTTGGGGATTTCTGTTCGTACCTCCAGAAATTCCACAAAAGCTTTTCGAATCCCCCGCAACAGTCCCCCGGACTGTTGCTTTACCCTCCGCGAACGAAAAATACACCCGTATGGGTGCTTTTTCGTATTCGCGGAGGGTAAGGGATTCGAACCCTTGAGGGGCTATGAACCCCTACTTCGTTAGCAGTGAAGCGCTTTCGACCACTCAGCCAACCCTCCAAATTTTTTCCAAAAATTTGGAGGGTTGGCGCGGTCGAAAGTTCCTTTCGTCCTCCTCGAGCTACTTCGGCGTTCGCCTCAGATCGCTCGTCCGAACTAACGTTCGGAACGGATGAATCAAAACGCAGGTTTTGATTCATCCACTCAGCCAACCAGTGCCTTCGATTAGACACCGTTGCTCCAAAATTTGGTACGTCGTAGGATACCAAATTTATACTCTGACTTCAAAGTTATTTCACCGCGGCGGCAACTTTTTTCACCAAATCGGGATGATTGACGCTCGGGATAATTTCCTCGGCCGACGGCTTCTTCACCAGGCTCGCTACTTTCTTGGCGGCTGCCACCTTCATCTCATCGGTAATATCGCGTACGCCACGGTCGAGCGCCCCACGGAAAAGACCAGGAAATACGAGTGAATTATTGACCTGGTTAGGGTAGTCGCTCCGGCCAGTGGCCACAATGGCAGCGCCCGCGCGAGTAGCGTCCTCTGGCTTAATCTCAGGGACCGGATTCGCCAGAGCGAACACAATTGCCTGCTCATTCATCACCTCGATATGATGCTTGCTGATAGTACCCGGGCCCGACACGCCAATCACGACATCAGCCCCGGTGGTAGCATCGAGCACTTCGCCACTAACGTGGCGTGGGTTTGTCATTTTGGCGAGGTCTTTTTTGTATCCCGCTAAGTCGCGTCGTCCGTCGACAATAATCCCCTTACTATCGGTAACTATTACATCTGCTACCCCCGCCTGGTGCAGGATAAGGGTGATCGCCCGCCCCGCTGCACCGGCCCCAACGATAACAATCCGCATGTCTTTGAGTGGTTTCTTGACCACCTGGCTGGCGTTCAGTAGACCAGCCAAGACCACAATTGCCGTCCCGTGCTGATCGTCGTGCATGACCGGGATATCGAGCTCGGCCTTGAGACGCTCTTCAATTTCAAAACACTTGGGGGCGGCAATGTCTTCGAGGTTAATACCGCCAAACCCGGGCGCGATGGCCTTAACGGCCGCAATAATTGCCTCGGGCTCCTGGGTATCGAGCACAATTGGCCAGGCGTCGACGCCAGCCATCTCTTGAAAGATGGCGGCCTTCCCTTCCATAACCGGCAGGGCGGCAATCGCGCCAATATTACCCAACCCCAACACCGCCGAGCCGTCGCTTACAACCGCCACGCTATTGCGCTTTGTGGTGTACTCACGCGCATCCTGCGGCTTCTTAGCCAAATGCGACGAGACCGCGCCTACCCCTGGGCTGTACATCGTACTCCAGTCGTCTTTGGTCTTGAGTTTGCCTTTACTTTGGACGGTTAGTTTACCCTTTAGTTTTTTGTGCAGGGCGAGGGCAAGTTTGGCATAATCTTTTTTCTTGGGACTGGGCATAGGAACACAGGGTAATAAAAAATAGCGTATAACGCTCCGCATTATACGCTATTCGCAGTGCAGGCAAAATCGTCCGACAAAGAAAAAGCCCGTGACCTAAATTTCAAATGGTCACGGGCAGATTGGTGCGCTCCCTACAGTACGTACTGCATGTGGGAGCGGGCGTTTCAAGCCAATCGTTGCTGGCGCCGTCGCAGCAAACTGAGTCCGCCGAGACTAGCCAACAGAAACCAGCCAGCGGCCGGCAACGGAATGGGTGCCACGTCGGGCACACCGCCGCCACCAGTATCGAGCGGAGTCAGATTCGCAAAATTGAACAGCACGCTCTGCGTCCCGGAAGCAGCGATGCCGACGGTGCCGCCATTCGCTGCGAGCAATCTGAGCTGAGTAGACAATGGCACAGCCGGCCCGCTATAATTGAAGGCTCCGCTGAGTGGTGCTGTCAAGGTTCCGTCCGGGGACCGACTGAGCGGACCACCGACCACCGAGTACGGTTCGTCGAGATTGTTGAAGATCAGTTCGACATCTTGGTAGAGGTCGACAATGAATGGGGGCGTACCAATGGGGTTGATCGTTGCAACTCCGCTGAATTCCACCCGCACCCCCGGATCGATGCGACTGGTAAGGCCAGTGAATGTGGCCTCCCAGTCACCGTCAGGAATGTTTGTGAACGGCACATTTGCCGAGTTGACGGTTGAGAAGTCAACCGTCGCTGCCTCGGACGAGGTGGCGCTGATACTGAGCAGCAGCGCCACCGTTACGCCGAGTCTAGCCAAGAATTTTGTCATTTTGGGTTCCCCCTGTTGTAGACAAAAAAAATGCTCTAGGAACGAGCTGTTAATAATGTACAACATTATGATTAAAAATCAAGTTTTTGGGGCGCTAGTAGCAAGTGGTACTATTGAACGACATGCAACTACCCGACCTGCTCTCCGATCACTTCCGTATCGACAAGCCGCACCACGCGGCACTCAAGCGGCTACGGATTCATACCGTTGAAGACCTGCTCTACCACCTCCCCGCTCGCTATGAGGACATCAGCGACGTGCAGTCAGTGGCCGGGCTCACACTGGGTCAAGAGGCGGTGGTCTACGGGCAGCTCTCTGGTCTTAAGACCCGTAAGGCCTGGAAGAGTAAACGACCAATTGCTGAGGGGTACATTGAGGACGGCTCGGCCAAGATAAAGGTGATGTGGTTTAACCAACCGTATCTGGCCAAAATGTATACCGATGGCATGTACGTGAAGGTGGCCGGCAAAGTAACCGGCAGCGAAGGTAAAGCGTACATCGCCAACCCCGAGGTGGAGAAGCTCGACAGCCTCCCGGTTGACCGCCACGATAGTATCTTTAAAGGGACCGATACCGAACGAGACGACACCCTCTACCCCATCTACCGCGAGAGCAAGGGGGTGACGAGTAAATGGTTCTACCACACAGCCTTAAAGTGCTTTGAAAAAGGGGTGCTGCAACGAGTCCACGACACCATCCCTGAAGCCATCCTCAAACGGTATAAACTACCGACCCTAAAGACCGCGCTGGTCTGGATTCACTCCCCTAAAAAAGCCAGCGACGCAGCGGCAGCCCGGAAACGTTTTGCGTTTGAGGAGGTCTTTTACATCCAAGTGCAGAATGCGCAAAATCGTGCCGCTGCCAATGCTGCCAGCACCTACAGCTTTATAACCGAGGCAAGCCACATCAAGACGTTTACCGAGCGCTTCCCTTTTACCCTCACGAAAAGCCAAGACCAGGCGATTACCGACATCCTTAAAAATTTCTCTGGTACCCACGCGATGAGTCGCTTACTCGAGGGCGATGTCGGCTCAGGTAAGACGGCGGTTGCTGCCACTACAGCTTTTGCGGTAGCGACCAGTCGCCCGCCGGAAGGTCTCGACAAAGACGGAGCTGGTCTGGCTGATGTTGATTTTGGAGCCTTACAAGTTGCGTACATGGCTCCGACCGAAATCCTCGCTAAGCAACACTTCGAGAGTTTTATCGAATACTTTCACCACCTACCTATCAGTATCGGGCTAATCACTGGCTCGGGCTGTATGAAGTTCCCCAGCAAAAGCGACCCCACTAAACCAACTAAAATCTCCAAAGCCCAGCTTTTGAAGTGGGTAAAAAACGGTGAGATCCCGATTCTGATTGGGACTCACTCGCTCATATATAAAAGTGTTGAATTTAAACATTTAGCCTACGTCATTATCGACGAGCAGCACCGCTTCGGCACCAACCAGCGCAAACAACTGGCTAAAAAAGACGCCCGGTTGCCCCATCTACTCTCAATGACAGCGACGCCCATCCCGCGCACGCTCGCGCTCACCATCTACGGCGACCTCGATATTACCCTCCTCGATGAGATGCCAGCCGGTCGCAAACCCATCAAAACCGAAATTGTCGGCCCAGGCCAGAGTAACCCAATGTATGAGCACGTACGCAGCGAACTCGATGCCGGGCGGCAAGCCTACGTTATCTGCCCGCGTATAGACGAACCTGACCCGGCCAAGGAAAATGCCTTACGCCTTAAAAGCGTCACCGCCGAAGCCGAGCGACTGCAAAAGAACGAACTCAAGGGCTACCGTATTGGTATTCTCCACGGCAAAATGACACCCGCCGAAAAAGACCAGACAATGCAACGGTTTGCTAGCCACGAGATCGATGTATTGGTAGCAACATCAGTGGTCGAGGTGGGCGTTAATGTCCCCAACGCCACCAACATTATTATTGAAGGAGCCGAGCGCTTTGGGCTGGCACAACTGCACCAGCTACGCGGTCGGGTCATTCGCGGCACGCACCAGCCGTACTGTTTTGCCGTTACCGAGAGTAAGAGTGAAAAAACCAAAGAACGGCTTGGTGCCCTTAAGACTGCCAAAAACGGCTTCGAGTTAGCCGAGCATGACCTGCAGTTTCGCGGAAGCGGCGAGCTCTATGGCGGCAAACAAAGTGGCCTCTCCGACCTGGGTATGGAAGCCATCCGTAACCTCAAGCTGGTCGAGGCCGCCCGCACCGAAGCGCAAGACCTGGTGGCGGCCTATAACTCACCCGACCAATTTACCCAACACCACCCATTGATCGCACACCGAGTCGCCCACCTAGGTGAAGCGTTACATATGGAATAATACCCACCCGCCTCAGTGAAGCGGGTGGGTCAAAAAACCTTCATCAGCAGCCAATTCCACCAGCTGCATGCTGTCGGGGTGGTGTCCTCGCAGGACTCCTTCAGCATCGAAAAAACCGAAGTGAAGTAGTGCTGTATCAGCCTCGGGCGGAAGCTCTTCACTATCTAAAAGACGTACGTATCCATTTTGCTCACACGGAACCCACTCCTCAAAAGAACGTTCGACTTCCGTCTTGGTGACAATCGCCAAGCCGCGCTGGTAGTGCGTGCGTCGCTTCGTTACCTCCATTTTCGCTCTTTAGTTTGTACTGCAGAATAGCAAAATTAGCAAGCACCTTGTTATACTGCAGTATGATTAGCATTGAGCTGCTAACAGTACTACTAGCGGGAATTCCAATTGGAATTTTTGGTGTGGTGTTTGGTGGCAATATGTTTCTCTCGTTTCCGCTGTTTCAGTGGCTCTTCCCTGGCATGAGTGTGGGGGCGATTGTCGGTAATATCAAACCTGGTAGTGTCGTGCGTAACGTTGCTGCCTTGTGGCCGCTACGCAACGAGATAGACTATCGACTGGTCAACAGTCTACTATTACCCCTAGGACTGGGTAGCACAATTGGCGCCGCCGCCATTGCCAACCTCTCACAAGCCTTCATTATTCCTATCCTGATTCTTGGTTGGTTTACGTTCGAGTTTGCCGATAGACTAAGTCGATTTTTAACGCCGTCACGCCTGTGGTTTGGTGCAACGGCTGTCGGCGCGTATGGTGGTATCTTTGGGGCTGGTGTATCACTCATCTTAGTGTCGCTTTTGCGGCTGCGTGACGCGGAGGTGAAAGCCATGCTCCATACCCGGACCGACGCACTCTATCTCGAGACCATACTCACACTCATTTCGGTCGGCGTCTTTCTCTCGTTTGGGTTAATCGACTGGCCGATTATGCTCGCTTGGGCGACTGGCGCGCTCCTGGGTGGATACCTCGGTGGCAAACTGCTTACGTACACTGGTACATTCTCCCCCCAAACGCAAAAACGAGTGGTGACGGTGGCGTTTGTCATTGCGATTGTGGTCGCGCTATGGCGAATATAAAAAGAGGACGCGCCGGTGGCGCGCCCATTGTGCTGCTATTTGATGCCGTCAGACAACCACCAAGTCACCCTCTGGCGTTGGATGACGTTGGAATTTCTCTCCCATAGTCACATTTCCATGGGTGGCGTGCTGGACGGCCTGCACGAGCGCTGCTTCGATTGCTTCGGAGCGTTGCGTGTTCATCATGTCAGCGACTGCATCCGTGACCGAAATGTTTACATGATAGTCAGGACGATTTTCATGATTAATCGTCACTTCACGCTGTGATTCGCGAGCAAAGCCGCGGCTCGAGACAGCGCTGATGAGACCATCGCGCAGGCGACGTCGCCAGATCTCGTTCAGGTCGTCGATTGGTCCGGTCAAAACGACCTTGATGTTGTGCCGATGCATCGGCCGTTCAGGTAGGGGCATTCCATCCTCCAGGTTCTGGGGTACTAACCACACTATAGACCACATATCACTCTACAACAAGATATCTCCGTCTTTCATCTTTATCTGGCCACCTACCATCACGTATTTTGCCTTGCCAGTCAGTTGCTTACCGTTAAAAACGCAATTCTTTCCTTTTGATTCAAATGTAGTTGGGTCGACAGTCCACTCTTCGGTTGTATCAAACAATGAGATGTCGGCCGGCGCTCCTTCACTCAAAGTGCCCCGGTCGCTACGGATAATCCCGGCTGGTTTATGGGTCATGAGCGCTATTCCGTCTGCCAGAGAAATATGACCGGACTTGACCAGGTAGGTGTACATCACGGCAAAGCTAGTCTCGAGGCCGACGCTACCCATAGCGGCGTACTCGAACGGCAGCAACTTGTCTGGTTCGATGTGCGGTGCGTGGTCGGTGGTAAGTGCCTCGATAGTACCTTCTTTAATCGCTGTAATGATTGCGTCGAGGTGCTCTTGGCTTCGTAGTGGCGGGTACATCTTGGCGTCAGTGTTGTAGCCGACACATTCTTCGTCAGTGAGAGCAAAGTGTTGGACCGAAACTTCAGCCGTAATGTTTTTTGAGCCAGCGGCTTTTGCAGCAGTAATTGCATCGACTGCGCCACGCGTGGAATTATGTAAAAGGTGGAGGCGAGCGCCAGTTTTTTGCGCCAGCATAATATTTTTTGCGACCGCTAAATCTTCACTTACATCGGGTGTACCAGGTAACCCGAGCTGCGTTGACACCCACCCCTCGTGCATCACCCCACCATCAGTCAACGCGTCGGTCTCGCAGTGACTCATAACGAGCATATCGTGCGTCTTAGCGTACTCCATTGCACGTCGCAGCAAACCGGGGTCTTGTACATCAAATCCATCATCGGTCAGCGCTACCGCGCCAGACTGTTTCAGTTCCCACATCTCTGATAACATTTCACCCCCCTGTCCTCTCGTAGTAGCACCAGCCGGCAAAATATTAATTAGACCCACTTCACGAGCACGCTTTAATACAAACTCGATCACCGACTGATTGTCTGCTGCGGGCGTACTGTTGGGCATCGCTACTGCCGTCGTAACGCCACCTTTAAGGGCCGCACGCGAACCGGTTTCGATGGTCTCGCGATCTTCTCGCCCTGGCTCTCGAAAATGGACCTGGAGGTCGATGAGACCGGGGGTAACGGTCAGTCCACTAGCATCGATGGTTGTATCGGCAGACTCAGAAATATCTTTGGCCACCTGTTTGATCACACCATCGACGACTAAAATATCCAAGATTTCATCGCGCTTATTTTTTGGGTCTACCACGTGACCGTTTTCAATCAAAAGTGAGGACATACGACTTACATGCGTGAAAATTCTTTAGAAGCACCATCTACTCGGTCGACCAGGAGCCAGAGTAAGGCTTTGCGAATCGCCATACCATTTTCTACCTGCTGCAAGATACGTGACTGCGGGTGACGTGAGACGAGCGCAGAGTGGACATCAATATCTCGGATCACCGGACCTGGGTGCATTAGAATAGCGTCGGGTTTAGCCAGCTCGAGGCGACGCTCACTAATACCAAACGTCTTTGCGTATTCACGCAAGGTTGGAATAAACCCTTTTGCCCCACGTTCTTCTTGCACCCGTAATGCGTACACCACATCGGCGCCATCGAGCGCGGCTTTAATATCGTGAAATACTACAATACCAAATTGCTCAACCGCTTCTGGCAGCAAGGTTGCCGGTGCAGCTACCCGCACAGTTGCATTAAGCTTGGTTAATACTCGTACTAACGACCCAAAAACTCGAGAGTGTGTAATATCACCAACAATAGTGACAATCCTACCCTCGAGTGTCTCAGATTTAAAATGATCGAGCATTGTGAGCGCGTCAAGTAGTCCCTGGGTGGGATGTTCATGCCACCCGTCACCTGCATTGAGTACGCTGGCATTAACGTGCCGTGCAATTACTTCCGCCACCCCAGCTTCGCTCGAGCGTACCACAATCGTTTTGGCGTTGTACGCGTCGAGCGTCTCGGCAGTATCGATAAAACTCTCGCCTTTTTTGGCTGAACTACTACCACCAACGTTCGTGGTATCCATTCCTAAGTGCTTGGCTGAAAGATCGAAACTCGCTTGGGTACGCGTAGAGGGCTCGAAGAAACAATTTATCTGTGTATTGCCTTTACCAAGCGTGAGTTTAGCGGTTTTTGCATCACGAAAACCAGCAGCCACAGTAAAAATCAACGACAGGTCTGTTGTCGTTAATTGGTCAATAGAGTAGATGTCGAAGCAAGACAGATCGCGCTTAGCACGAATCTTTTGTAACTGTGTTTCAATTGCTTCACTCATTAAAAATTTAGTATACGCAAATCCCGCCAGAGAGCAACCGACAATGGTATTATGCAATCATGTTCGACCTACTTACCCGCGCCCTCACCCACCCTCGCGACTACGCAGGTGTGCTTAAAAAGCATTCGCTCACCTTCGTCGAACACCAACATGAAGGCGAGCAGTACCACAGCTTTATTTTCAAACCCGAGCAACCGCTTACTTGGCAGGCCGGGCAACACGGGATTCTGTTTCTCCCTACCAGCAAACGTGATCGCGGCTGGCGCCCCTTCTCGGTTGCTAGTTCAGCCCATGAAGGCGTTGTCCGTATTGGTACGATGCTGCCTACGCCTCACAGCGAATTTAAAGACGTGCTACAGAGTCTGCGACCTGGCACAGACGTGACCTTCCGTGGCCCGTATGGAGAATTTCATGCCAGTAGCCACCCCGAGCAACTAGTGGGAATGGCGGGTGGAATTGGCACTACCCCCTTTCTTGCCCTCGCGTACGACAACCCGCATACCCACCTCCCACAAAGAAAGCTACATCTTATTTACGCGACCAAAG
>Ga0102938_10003129_pt1 | contig 12383 bp, 9 predicted proteins | sample SalPonR2_B_D2_MG_FD_84516 | JGI IMG/M metagenome (GOLD analysis project Ga0102938, IMG submission 84516) | Salt pond soil microbial communities from South San Francisco under conditions of wetland restoration - Salt Pond MetaG R2_B_D2_MG | ecosystem: Environmental > Aquatic > Marine > Intertidal... | reverse complement strand
GTGGCATCGGCCACAAATTCGCGCTTACGCGAAACGGCCATCTGAATGAGTTGGGCGGCAATCGGCGCTAGAATAATACCCACAATAGCAACAATAAGAAACGCCGGGTGCCGGTCGCGATTGCCCCCGCCAAAAAACATCGCCCGCATAAAGAAGTCGGCCAGAATAGCAATAAAGCCAGCCAGCACCACTGCGACGGTCATTACAAGCATATCGCGATTGCCAACGTGGGCCATTTCGTGCGCCATTACCCCCTCGATTTCGTTGCGGTCGAGCATCGCCAGTAAACCAGTAGTGGCTGCCACTACGGCGTGTTCAGGGTTGCGGCCGGTGGCAAACGCATTCGGCGCTGGGTCATTGACGACGTACACCTTGGGCATCGGCAGACCAGCGGTTATGGCGAGATTCTCGACAATATTAATGAGTTCACGGTGTTGAGTGGGGTCGGCCGGCTGGGCGTTGGTCATCCGCAGCACAATCTTATCGGAGTACCAGTAGCTCCAGACATTCATAAACAAGGCAAAGGCGACGGCGATATAAATAATAACTGGATTATTAAGGTACCACGCAACGCCGTACCCAATCGCAATCACGAGCACCAAGAACACGGTCATTAATAGCCAGGTCTTGCGGATATTCTTACTCTGTTGCGTGTAGAGGGTTGCCATAGTGCTCTATTATACGCATACTGCGCCGGTTTTACTACAGTATTCGTTACCGTCCACGGTTTTCGCAGCAAAACCTATCACTTCCATATATCAAAGTGTAGGGAACACTTGCAGTGATCATTCATTGTGTTGGTTGCTGCGTACGGGGCTGCTACCAGAGAAATACTTTGATATATGGAAGTGAACGTAGTAGGGTGTCGCGGTATAAAGAAGGCTGCCTGGTCTTAAAGCACTCAGGCAATAGTATAGTGAGCGAAGCTACCACGAGCCACCTCCCCCACCACCAGCGCCACCACCGGCGCTGCCGCCGCCAGATGAAGCGCTCGTACCAGAGCTCGTCGAAAAGCTGCTCGAAAAACTCCCCAGGTCAGACACCAGCACAGTAGCTGGGAAATGGGCGGTTCCGCTGCCGTCTTCGTACCAACTGGGCTGCGGAATCGTGATATCGCTAAACACCTCGGCCCACTCCTTTTCTACCCTAAACGCTACCGCGTAGGGTAGGTACTGCGTAAACTGCTCCGGGCTTTTGGCGGGCGCATCGTGAAAGGCAAACCGGTCTTGCCCGGTGACCGAGAGAAACTGCTTAAAGCCCGCGAGGTGGTTACGCGCTTCGTAGCCTTTTTTAGTGCGGCGCTTAGATACGATAGCAAAGATGACGAGCGTGAGAAAAGTGAGTATGGTGACAACCACAAAGAATGTTTCGTCTAACGCCGTAAATCGCGCAACAGCAGCTGTAACAAAAATGAGTAGTACGACTCCGAAGATAAGGCTGTATAGTTTTGGCTGGTAGGCGCTTTCATAAAAACCACGCTCAGTCAGGTCTGCTTCAAGACGTGTACGTAACTGCCGTAAAATACGTTGATTTTCGCGTTGCTTTGATTGATTGCGTTTGAGAGAACTGAGTGCCATGGTAGCACCTACTGCTCCATTGAAACCAAACAGTAGCTTGAGGAGCTCCTGCTGGAAGCTCGTATCTGTCTCGCTGGGGTTGCGCAACAAATCGATTTCGTAATCGCTAGTCTCAAAGAGCCACATAACCGTACGTTCGGTCTTGCGAATTTTTATAAAGCCTTGCTCAGCCAAGAAGAGTAAGCCCGCGGTGATATCGCGACTCTGCAGCTGCCCGTCGATTAATAGACCAGCAAACATCGGCTTACAGTCGTCGTACGGCTCATAACGGGCTATGACGGTTCGCTTTGGGTCGTGGTAGGTATGATGGCGGTACGCGTACACCCCAGCGCCAATGAGCCACACCAACCCAAGCGTAACCCAGAGCCACCAGAGATTCCATTCGGTCCGTACTTGATAGTTAATGACCGTTGGGTTGAGTGCCTGGGCAATCGTTAGCCCCTCCCCCGGCATGAGTTGATTGGCTTGAAAGGTAACGGCCCGCGACGAGGTTGCAATACTGGCACACGCAGTGTCTGCACCAGGCGCACCAACGTAGCAACTACGACTCGGGAGGAGTGCGGTATCGGGCCCGCTAACAATCGCTGTACTGCGTTGTACAGGTACTGACCAGGAGTCGCCTGTTGCGTTCCAATACAGATCGATAGCGCCATCATCGTAGTACGTCAAACCGCCAGCTACGGTATAACCCACAACGTATGTCTGTAGGCCAGACAGCGTTACTGCCGGGTCGCCAATACGAATGTCAAGCTCAGCAGCCGATTCCTGTACTGTATAGGGTGTGGAGTCTCCGTCACGCAGGACATAATCGACCTGCACCTCAATGACCCGGTCTTGATACCAGCTCCCAGAGTCCTGAGGGTGAGTACGGGGCAGCGTACGGTATATGCCGCGTCGTTCCAGCTCACCAAAGTCATATACAATCTCTTCCACAACAGCAAATGACCCGTCGCGTTTGACGGAAACCACCGAAGAGAACGATTCGATTGTCTCAGCCGCTACCGAAAACGGGAGCGCAGCTATAACACAGACACCCAGCGCAATCCAGCGCGCACACATGTTACCGAACGCCTTGCGGAGTTTCGTTACTTTCGTAGGTAACATCGGCCGACCAGGTGAGGAAGTGGCGGTACGTGTACTTACCTTTGCGCGCCACGTTATGCTCCATCGCTTCTTTAATTTCGGCCTCAGAAAGTTCTAAGAGGTCGGTGAGTGAGTCGAGCACGACCATTAAGTCGCAGTATTCTTCGAGAAACTTCTCTCGACTCCGGGTGTGTGCCAACGCACCAGCTTCTTCTAATACTTTTTTGAGGAGCTCCTGTTGGTACTCCTGCACGTCGTCGATAGTGCGGATTTCACAAGACTCTCCTTTGGCTTCGATACGGTCTTTAATAAGATCGCGCACTAGTTTGTTGTAGTAGACTCGTTTTTCCATACTTAGAAAGCAACGTTAATATTTTCACGTTCGACTGAGTTCTCCTCGAGTTCAAAGTACTCGCGCTCGGTAAAGCTGAAGAGGTTGCCGATGACATTACTCGGGAAGGATTGCAGTGCAATCGCAAGGTCGCGGACGTTGCCGTTGTAGAAGCGACGTGCGGCCTGGATTTTATTCTCTGTGTCGACCAACTCAGTCTGCAGCTCGCTGAAGTTTTGACTCGCCTTCAAATCGGGATACGCTTCTGCGACTGCAAGCAGTTTACCGAGGGCGTCGGTCAACGCCGATTCAGCCCCAGCCATGGCTTGGATTTGCTCGGGGGTAATGTTTTCCGGGTCGACATGGACTTGCGTAGCCTCAGCCCGGGCCTTGGTTACCTCCTCAAACACACCACGCTCATGCGCAGCGTAGCCCTTCACCGTCTCAATGAGGTTCGGGATGAGGTCGTACCGACGCTTCAACTGCACGTCAATATCGGCCCACGCCTCTTCACTCCGTACGGTCAGTGATACAAAGCGGTTGTAGGTCACAATCGCGTAAATACCTACCACTACCAGGACACCTACAAGAATCCACATTCCAATCATAATGTTCAGTAATTATTCTCCAATATACTCGATAGTATACCAGAAAAAACGCTTATTATGAGGGCACGTCATGGATACTATTGACTGGATAGGAGAACGGTGTACGGTAGGCAACAGAACCCCCAAAACCATCATATTCGGAGTTGATTACGTATGTCACACACCTGTAGCGATACCTGTGCACGAACGGCAAGACGGGTAAAAGACTATTTTGTCACTCAGCATATTCTTGCCTGTCTACAGAGCTCCTGCGGCTATACACGAACAGCGGCGGCTCACAACCGTAGGCTACCGATGGATAAGGTGGTCCCGTTAATACCAACACTCACCGCCACCACCTGCGCTCGGTTACTCGACCATCCGGGTCTCAGTGAGGCAGTCTATCAAGCAATCTATGACATCTGGCACGATGAACCCTTTCACCATGACGTACATCGTGGCCTCGCTTGGCATCGATTTTGTTCGCATGCCCAACAAACGGCATTGCGAGACAGATTTTGCCTACGCGTCGCTATCGACGACCGTACAACAGACAGTGAGGCGGCTCGGTAATATGAACCAAAACGCGGCCACTGGCCGCGTTTTTTATGTCCCATCAGGGTACACCTATTGATGACTACATCATTCCCATGCCGCCACCCATGCCACCCATGGCTGACATATCGGGCTTATCGTCTTCTGGCTCGTCGGCAATGGCGCACTCTGAGGTGAGGAGAATAGCGGCGGCTGAGACGGCGTGCTCGACGCCAGCTCGCTCCACCTTAACCGGGTCGATAATACCGGCCTTAATCATATCTTTGACCATTTCGTTCTTAGCCGCGTCATAGCCGGCGTTACCACCCATTTCTTGCACTCGTTCAACCACGACCGCACCATCTATCTTGCCAGTGTTATTCGCAATTTGGCGCAGTGGCATCTCAAGCGCTTTTACGACGATACTGTACCCCACACGCTCTTCGTCGGAAAGGTCTTTCTCGTCGAGCTTCTTAGCCACCAGACCAGAGGCTTTGGCGAGGCTCGTACCACCACCTGAGACAATTCCCTCTTCAATGGCGGCACGTGTTGCATTAACCGCGTCTTCAATCTTGAGCTTGAGGTACTTCATCTCGGTTTCGGTGGCCGCGCCAACGCGGATCACCCCAACACCACCCGAGAGTTTGGCAATCCGCTCTTCGAGTTTTTCTTTATCGAATTTCGAACTGGCGCTCTCGAGCTGCGTCTTGAGGGCCGCTACGCGTTCGTCAATCGCTTGCTTGGTCCCACCGCCTGAAACAATCGTCGTACTGTCTTTACTCGACACGACGCGGTCAGCTGTTCCTAACTGATTAATGTCGACGTCTTCCAGTTTATGGCCAAAGTCTGTCGAAATGAGGTCACCCCCGGTGAGAACCGCAATATCTTGGAGCATCTCTTTTTTGCGGTCGCCGTACCCCGGCGCTTTAACCCCCAGCACTGAGAAACCACCCTTCAGCTTGTTTACCACGAAAGTGGTCAGCGCCTCGCCCTCAATATCGTCGGCAATAATTACCAACTCCTTCTTACCAGCTTGGGCAACTTTTTCAAGCAGGGGCAGAATACTCTGCACCGATGAGACTTTCATATCGGTGATGAGAATCTGTGCGTCTTTGTACTCGGCTTCCATACGCTCTGAATTGCTGACCATGTACGGTGAGACGTACCCCCGATCGAATTCCATACCCTCGGTGTACTCAGTCTCGATACCAAACGACTGCCCTTCTTCCACAGTAACCACACCATCTTTGCCAACTTTCTCAATTGTTTCTGCAATTTTTTCGCCGATCTCGGCGTTCTCAGCTGAAATGGTCGCTACTTGCTTGATCTCATCGGTACTGTCGATTTGTGTTGCCATTTCTTTCAGCGACGCGACAACATCGGTAGCGGCGTGCTCCATACCAGCGCGTACGGCCATAGCGTTAAGACCCATACTGGTCTGCTTGAGCCCTTCATGAACCAAGGCTTGAGTAAGTACCGTAGCAGTCGTGGTTCCATCACCAGCCAATTCATTAGTCTTGTTGGCCACCTCTTTGATAATTTCGGCGCCCATATTCTCAAACTTATCACTCAAGGTAATATCCTTAGCGATAGATACACCGTCGTTGGTTATTGTTGGGCCGCCAAAACCTTTATCGATGACGACATTGCGCCCACGCGGACCAAGGGTCACCTTAACCGCATCGGCCACCGTATCGACTCCTTTCTTAAGTTTTTTCTTTACGTCTTCACCAAAAATTACTTCTTTTGCCATACACAATAAAAAGCACGCTTAGCTGTTAATAGTTCCGTGAATATCAGACTGCGAAATGACAAAGTACTCATCTTCGCCGACCTTTACTTTCTCACGCCAGCTGCTAAACAGCACCCGGTCCCCTTCCTTAACGTCGAGCGGAATACGCTTTTCGCCATCTTCATCCCAGGCGCCAGGGCCAATTGCAACCACCACACCCTGATCGCTTTTATCTTTACTCTCGACTGAGTCAGGGATGATGATGCCCGAGGCTGATTTAGTCCCACTTTCGTCTTCGCTGAGTGGACGGATAACTACCTTGTCTCCGAGTGGAGTAATTGGACTCTTTTCTGCCATATGCTTTACACGTTAACTAACAATGGGTTTCAAATTTCAACAACAATTCCAGGCGACGTAACATCCGTCGCCCTGCGCGTGACATTATACGGCAGCGTGCTACGGTGTCAAAATAAATGAAAAAAGGAGGCAATGCCGACTATTTTGAATTTAGTTCCGAATTCGTCCATGACCAAGGACGAATTCCTGGAACAGGTTTCTCTCCGCGGAATCTTGTTCCAACAGTTGCGAATTTTCGCGAGTGAAATTCTCACACCATTATGGCTATCGTTGTGCCGACGGTGACAAGATTATCAACGACCGCACCGGCGGGCGTTTTTTCTGTCTCAGTTTCTCTTACCCGCACACTAACATTTTGGTAGTAGCTGATAATTATCAGCTACGCTATGGAACGGAGTTCCTTAGCAAACAAAAAATGTTAGTGTGCGGGCTTGCCACCAACCCAACCTTTTGCTACTATCGAAGGCACATGGAATTCTTACGAACGGTCGTAGCGCCGCTACTACCTTACATTCAGATTATTTTGTCTGTCCTCCTCGTGGCAGCCATTCTCCTCCAGCAACGTGGTTCGAGTCTTGGCGGTGCCTTTGGTGGCGACAACTTTAGCGCAGCCTTCAATAAGCGACGCGGTGGTGAACTATTCCTGTTTCGCCTCTCAATCGGGCTCGCTATAGCATTTGCGCTCGCAGCACTGCTCAACCTGTTCGTGTAGATACGTGCGGTCAGCGATTGGTAGCCCTTTCGCCATACCACCGCCCCTCCATACTCGTCTTTGATTGATTTTTCTCTATTGAAACTCTATGAAACCGCTGCGCCGAAATCGCGCCGACGGCTCACAACCGAGCCTACTCCACCACTACTTTGGCTACCTCTATCGCCGAAGCTCGTTTGATAGGGCGGTCTTAGCTACTGTTTTGTGTATCTTTGTGGTAAGCGGTGCCATTTGGCTTTGGCAGTATGGTACCAACAACCAAACCATCGTACCGACCCGTGGTGGGACACTGCACGAAGGGATTATTGGCGCACCGCGATTTGTAAACCCTGTGCTGGCGATTACGCGGGCTGACCAAGATATGGTTAATCTGATATACCGCGGACTCTACACAGTTGACGCTGACGGCACGTTGGTGCCTGATCTGGCTGAATCGCTAACCATCTCAGAAGACGGACGCGTCTATAACCTCACCCTAAAGACCGACCAATACTGGCACGATGCTACCCCAATCACGGCAGAGGACGTGATGTACACCATTGCAATGGTACAAAACCCAGAACTAAAAAGTCCGGTGCGCGGTAATTGGAATGACGTCACGGTGGAACTCATAGATACCCACGAACTCAACCTGGTGTTGGAAGAGCCTTACACGCCATTTATCGAAAACCTCACCCTCGGCATCGTGCCGCGACACCTCTGGGGAAGTTTATCCACTGACGAATTTCCATTTAGCCAGTACAATACAATGCCGGTGGGAAGCGGGCCATTTCGAATCAGTGAAGTCATTCGAGGCGATACTGGATTAATCGAACGATATACCTTTGAAGTATTTCCCGAATTTTCACCCAGCCCAGCGATTAGCGGCCTCGCGATTCACTTCTTTGCGGATGAGGTAGAGGTTCGTCGGGCACTTGAGTCTGGCGACATTACGCATACGGCTGCCCTCGATAATCAGAGTGTGGCAGCATTGGCCGAAAACTACACCGTGTATACCCGGCCACTACCACGAGTATTTGCTTTGTACCCCAACCAAAATCGCAACCCAGCGCTTCGCGACGTAGCGGCTCGACGAGCACTGAGCGACACGATAGATCGCGCAACGCTGATTGAGGAGGTATTAGCTGGGTACGGTGAGTCGACCGCACTCCCGGTGCCGCGCGGGTATGGTTTGGCTACCACGACCAGCTCGAGTAGTCTGGCCCGTGCAACCGAAACCCTGCTCGCTGGCGGCTGGCAACAAACCGACGCGGGCGGTTGGGAGAAAACCATTGATGACGTTACAGTTCCACTGGCAGTGACGGTTACTACCGCCAATGTCGCTCCGTTTGAGGCAACTGCAGAATTTGTTGCAGACGCCTGGGAGGCACTCGGCGTCGATGTGAGTCTGGCTCTCTACGAGCAAAGCGACTTAGTACAGGCAGTTATTCGTCCCCGCGATTACGAGCTCTTGCTCTTCGGTACCGACATTGGCCGTCAGCTCGACTTCTATCCGTTTTGGCACTCAAGTCAGCGAGAAGATCCAGGGCTCAACGTTGCTCTGTACACGAACATAACCGTCGACGAAACACTTGAGGCGTACCGCACTACGCAAGATACGTCCGAACAAGCGGCCTTACTGGAAGATTTTATTGCCGAGATTCGTACCGACCAACCAGCTATCTTCCTCTTCAATCCCCAATTTACATACGTCACCCGGAGTGACATTCCGATTACCATTCCAGCCCAACTGACGCGCCCCAGCGAGCGGTTTGCAACGCTTCCAGCGTGGCACATACAGTCAGAGTCATTATGGCCAATGGTTATTAATCGATTAGAAAATCAGTAAACAACGTACACGAACTATGAACGAATCAGCAGCTTCAGCGAGCCCCCGCCGCCGACCCCAACACGCTCGCCCCCGCAGCCGTGCGCAGCACAGCAGTACCCACAAACGGCCGAACGGCAATCGTGGTCACGAGCGACCGCGCGGCGCCAAAAAAACCACAAAAAAGACCAGTCGAAAGCGAAATGGTGGCCGCGGACAGCGTCGTCGCAGTATGACGAGTCCGGCCCTCAAGCACCGACTCGCTACGACCGACACCAAAGGACCGCAACTGCCCGAGGTAACGGACGAGAACACCATTCGCGTCATTCCCATCTCTGGCGTTGAAGAAATTGGTCGCAACATGATTGTGTTTGAGAGTAAAGACGACATCGTGGTATTTGATGCTGGTTTTCAGTTTGTTTCTGAAGGTTCGCATGCCCCGGGTATCAACTACATCTTGCCGAACACGCAGTACCTCGAGGAGCGTAAGCACAAAATTCGCGCGCTCGTGATTACCCACGGTCACCTCGACCACATTGGTGGCATCCCCTTCGTAATGGAACGGATTGGTAATCCACCTATCTATACCCAACACCTGACGTCGCTCATGATTAAAAAGCGACAAGAGGAGTTCCCACACATGGACCCGCTTACCATCAACGAAGTTAAGGAGGGTGAAGGATTTACCGTCGGCTCAACGAAAATTAAGACGTTCCCCGTTACGCACTCGATTCCCGATGCAATGGGGGTCTCGGTGGAGACAAAGTTTGGTGATGTCGTAGTCACTGGTGACATTCGTCTCACCCACGAAAACGGTGACGTCGTGCCCGAAGAGAAAAAGAGCTGGGAAGGTGTTGGTAAAAACAACAACCTGGTGATGCTGGCTGACTCCACGAACGCCGACCGCGACGGTTTCTCCTCGCCGGAGAGTGTTGTCTTTGAGTCGCTCGAGCGCCTGATTCGCGACACGAAAGGGCGCATGGTTATCGGTACCTTTGCCTCGCAGTTTGAACGACTCATCCACATCATTAAAATGGCCGAAAAGTATGGCAAGTATGTGGTACCAGAGGGGCGTAGTATCAAAACGCACATCGACATTGCGATTAAGTCAAAAATGCTTGAAGTAAAACCCGGTGTACTTATTACAGCCCCCCAAATGGAGGACTACCCCAGCGATAAAATTGTCGTACTCGCCACCGGCGCCCAGGGTGAAGAGTTTGCCGCCCTGATGCGGATGGCGACCGACAAACATAAATACGTCACCCTAAATGAACGCGACACACTCGTACTCTCCTCTTCGGTTATTCCGGGTAACGAAATTGCCGTGCAAAAGCTCAAGGATAATATTTACCGTAAGAATGTTCGTGTCGTGAACTACAAGAGTGACGCAGTACACGCCTCGGGGCACGGTAATGCCGGCGAACTCTGTTGGGTACGCCAACAGGTTAAGCCCAAGTTCTTGGTACCGGTCCATGGTCATCACTTCCATCTCAAGAGCCACAAGTACGCGGCTATCGACACTGGTTTCCCGAAAGAGAATATTGTCGTGCCCGATAATGGCTCACTCATCGATATTGTAAATGGTGAAGAGATCATAGTGCACAAGCAAAAAGCCCCTACCGAGCTCATCATGGTGGATGGCTTTACCGTTGGCGCTAAACAAGAGGTCGTCTTGCGCGATCGTGAGACGCTGGCCAACGACGGTATGTTTGTGATTATCGCCACGGTAAGCACTAAGGACGGCAAGTTGCGCAAGTCACCCGACATCATCTCGCGTGGGTTTGTCTACCTCCGAGAAAACCAACAGTTGCTCTCCGAGGCCCGAGTATTGGTTAAACGAACTATCGAGAAGCACACGCAGGGTATGCACCCTCTCGACCTTGACTACGTCAAAGACCAGGTGACCGACACCCTCAACGGCTTCCTGCTACAAAAAACACATAAGAACCCGATGGTCATCCCCGTCCTCATCGGTATCTAAGAAAAACCCCGCCATCTGGCGGGGTTTTTCAACGCTTCAGAAGCGGCACAGTGAGTGAACTTGCTACAATAGCTGTATGTCTTTTCTCCACCGGCACCCTTTCTCGCGCCATAATGCACCACCCAAGTACTGGTTGGTGTATGTCTTGGCGATTCTCATCAACCTGCAGTCGTTCTTAGTCGCGTACACTAACTCAACCTACCTTGAGCAATTTGCGAGCCCTGAGGTGATTGGTCTGCTGTACACCGTCGGCTCGGCGCTGGCGATATTGGTTTTTTTGTTTATCTCCCGCGTGCTGCGAAAAGTTGGTAACACAAAATTCACCCTCGGTATTGCTGGAGCAATCATTTGTGCACTTGCCGTTATGGGGACGAGCACCTTCCCTCCCCTCATTATTACGTTTTTTGTGGTGTTGTTGGTAGCCGGGCCACTCATGTATATGTCACTCGATGTCTTCTCCGAGGCGTTAATTGGCAATAACGAAGCGAGTACCGGCAGCAAACGCGGTCTGGCGCTCTCACTCATGAGTGTGGCTGGCGCATCGGGGCCGCTATTAGTAGCCCTTATCGTGGGTGACAATGATGCCAACTTAACCCAAACGTACCTCTTGGCCAGCTTCGTAGGACTCCTCTTTTTGGCTTTGGTTCTTATTCACTTTCGGCACTTCCACGACCCAGCTTATAAAGAGGTACGAATCATGCGTACCCTACGCACATTCTACGAGTCAGCAGCGCTGCGGACGGGATTTTTAACCCATTTCTCGCTGCAAATGTTCTTTGCCTGGACCATTATTTATATGCCCCTCTATCTTGCTACCGAGATTGGTCTGCACTGGGACAAAATTGGCACCATCCTTGGTGTCGGTCTCTTAGCCTACGTATTCTTCGAGTGGCCAATTGGCTGGTTGGCGGACAACCGCTGGGGTGAGAAAGAGATGATGGCGGTTGGGTTCTTAATCCTCGCGACCACTGTAGGGGCTATTGCCTTTATGAACACGACTAGTATTTGGCCCTGGATTGCACTGATGTTTGTTAACCGTATCGGCGCTGCGCTCATTGAAGTAACAACCGAAAGCTACTTCTTTAAACATACCAAAGGTACCGATGCGAACCTGATTAGCTTCTTCCGCCTCACGCGACCGCTAGGCCTGATTGTTGGGTCACTCATTGGAAGCGCAGCGTTACTCTACCTCCCGTTCAACCTCATATTCATCGTATTTGCGTTAGCACTCATTCCTGGCATGTTGTTAACCAGCACCCTCCACGATACCCGGTAATGCTGCGTCTATGTCGCTAACGTAATTCCGAGAATAAACTGCAATAAAAATAGCTTACTATATAGTAAGCTATTATATTCGGTGATTTAGGTTACTCGGCAACACTATTACTTACGATGGCAAGTGATACGTCTGTTTGGTTTTGCTGATAAGCGCCTCTCTAAGCAGTCGGTCCAGCTGGACATCAATAGTCATCTCGTTGAGGTGGCTAAGTCGTTTTTTGAGAGCACTGTCAGTACCGGCTGCTTCACTCAACGTCCGAATAATTGCTCCTCGCACTTGACGGTCACTACCCTTAAAGGTCGATTGCTTGGTGTAGTTTCTGGCGCGGCTATTGGGGTTACCATGAGTTTTTTTGAGGTGCGTACCATAATCCATGAGAGCAGCGTACCAACAGCGGGCACTG
>Ga0102938_10003125_pt1 | contig 12391 bp, 8 predicted proteins | sample SalPonR2_B_D2_MG_FD_84516 | JGI IMG/M metagenome (GOLD analysis project Ga0102938, IMG submission 84516) | Salt pond soil microbial communities from South San Francisco under conditions of wetland restoration - Salt Pond MetaG R2_B_D2_MG | ecosystem: Environmental > Aquatic > Marine > Intertidal... | reverse complement strand
GGTGAATGCCGTCAACGTCCGCAGCGGCTGGACGTCGGTGTTCTCCCGGCGCACCCTGACCAACCCGGCACTGTGGATCGCGCTGGTCTCCGTCACGGCGTTGCAGGTCGTCGCCGTGCAGGTGTCACCGGTGGCCGATCTCCTCGGCGCCGAGCCGCTGCCGTTCACTGCGTGGTTGGTCGCCATCGCCTGCGCGCTCAGCATCGTGGTCCTCAGTGAGACGGCGAGGGCCGTCCGTCGCCTCCGCAGCGACGACGCCGAGGGATGACGACCGGGATGGACGAGTTCTCCGCCCACCCGGCGTTGATCACGATCGGCGCCCTGCTGGCCGTGGCGCTCGCCGCCAACTGGCTCGGCGAGCGCACCCGGTTGCCCCGCGTGAGCCTGCTGCTCCTGGTGGGGGTCCTCGCAGGACCACTGGTGTTCGACGCCCTGCCGGCACAGCGCGAGCAGTGGTTCCCGGTCGCCGCCCGCATCGCGCTGGTGATGGTCGGGTTCCTGATCGGCGGCGAGTTCACGGCGGATCGGCTCCGCCGTCACGGACGCACCGTGGCCGTCATCACCGCAGGCCAGGGCCTCGCCACGGCAGTCGTCGTCGCCGGCGGTCTCCTGCTGGCCGGGGTCGACACGACGGTGGCGCTGTTGCTCGGCGGTGTGGCGACGGCCACCGATCCCGCCGCCGTGCGATCGGTCGTCGACGACGAGGATGCAGAAGGTGACGCGTCACGCACCCTGTTGGGCATCGTCGCCCTCGACGACGTCGTGGGCATCATCGTCTTCAGTGTCCTGCTCGCCGGCGCCGGCACTGTCGCAGGTGCGGATGGCGGGATCGGACAGGAGCTCACCGACGGACTCTGGGAGCTGGGTGGTGGCGTGCTCGTCGGTGCGGCCCTCGGCCTCGTCGCGTCCCAGCTCACCGGCCGCCTCGAGAAGGGCACACCGACGCTGGAGGAGGCACTGGCAGCCGTGTTCCTCTGTGCGGGGATCACATGGTGGCTCGACGTGTCGTATCTCATCGCCGCCGTGATGATGGGTGCGGTCATCGCCAACCTGGCCGGACATCACGACACGTCGTTCCGGGCGGTGGAGGGAATCGAGTGGCCGTTCCTCGTGGTCTTCTTCGTGCTGGCCGGCGCCCAGATCTCCCGGGAGACACTCGCTGCGGCAGCGGTGATCGCCGGATTCGTGGTGCTGCGCACGCTCGGCAAGACCATCGGAGCGGCGTCGAGCGCCCGAGCGGTCGGCACGGCCTGGCGCCGGGGAGTCTGGTTCGGGCCGGCACTGCTGCCGCAGGCGGGCGTCGCTCTCGGCATGGCCCTGTCGGGCGCCGAACGGTTTCCTCAACATGCCGACGAGATCGTCGGCGTCGCCGTGGTGTCCACGGTGCTGTTCGAACTGGTGGGGCCGATCGGTGTCCGGGAAGCGCTCCCCCGGCTCGAGCAGTCGTCGACTGGTTCGTGATCGAGAGTCACACCACCGCCGAGGCTCAGGAGGTCGTGGCGCTGTGGACGAGACGAGCGTCGGCAGCAGGCGACCTCCGGGTGAGGCCGTGTCCGGGCCGGCTGCGATCGGGTCGCAGTACGCCGTCGACCGGGTCGATGACGCCGTCGAAGAGCATCGCTTCGATCCGAACGTGGTCATGGAACCATTCGATGTGGCGCAGTGGTCCGACGGCTGCGAACGCATGCATCGAGAGTTGCGGGGCGGTGTGGGCGGAGAGATCGATCTGTTCGGCTTCGCACATCGATGCGACCCGACCCACGCCGGTGATGCCGCCGCAACGTGTGACGTCGGCCTGGAGGCAGTCGACCGCACCGGCACGCAGCAACGCTCGGAAGTCGGGCAGCACGGTGGCGTACTCGCCGGCGCTGATCTCCATCCCGGCCGGCGAGCGATCTCGTAGCAGCCGGAGGCCGTCGAGATCGTCCGATGAGACGGGCTCCTCGAACCATGTGACGTCGAGATCCGCATAGGCCTCGGCGAAGCGCAGTGCCTCTTGGCGCGTGAGTGCTCCGTTGGCGTCGACGTAGAGCGCTGCATCGGGTCCGATCGCGTTGCGTACCGCAGTGACCCGTGCGAGATCGTCGTCGGGCTGACGTCCGACCTTCATCTTCACTCGCGGGATGCCCGCCGCGACCCACTCGCTCAACTGCCGGCACAGACGATCGGTGTCGTAGGACGTGAAGCCGCCGCTGCCGTACACAGCGACGGAATCGTGGCGTGCGTCGAGCAAATCGATCAGCGGCGCGCCGTGGAGACGTGCCTTGAGGTCCCAGAGCGCGACGTCCATCGCCGAGATCGCATAGGCAGCGACCCCCGGCAGGCGGATGTTTCGCACGGCGGCCGCCATGTCGTCCCATCGGGCACGGACACGCATCGCATCGCCACCGATCACGACGTGGGCGAGAAGGTCGCTGATCAGTGTCGCCGCAGCCTGGTGAGAGTACGTCCAGCCGGTGCCGACCTCACCGGCGGCAGCCACCTCCACCACGACGACCGTCGTCGAGTCCCAGGCCAGGGTCCCGTCGGACTCAGGGGCGTCGGTCGGAACCACGTAGGCGGACACCTCGACGCGTTCGACGGGCACCGGCTGATCGTGCGTCACCATCGGCGACGACCACCGCGGACGTACAGCACTCGCACTGTGACTGCATGCCCTGCAGCCGACCGACCGAAACGACCGGCGACATCCCTACGACCGGAATGCCTACGACCGGAATGCCAGGCGACGGTCAGCGGGTTTCGAGGGCGGGACGAACGGTCGTGCCGAGGCATGGTCGACGACAGGACGGGTACACCCGAGTGGGGAACCGCGTACTGGAGGATGACTCATGGCAAGCACAGTCAGCGACTACGTCTGGACACGACTCCGTCAATGGGGTGTCGAGCACGTGTTCGGATACCCGGGTGACGGCATCAACGGCCTCGTGGCGGCGCTCGGCCGCGCCGAGGACGCGCCGTTGTTCGTGCAGTCCCGTCACGAAGAGATGTCGGCGTTCCACGCCTGTGGATACGCCAAGTTCAGCGGCAAGGTCGGTGTCTGTATGGCCACGTCGGGCCCGGGGGCCATCCATCTGTTGAACGGTCTGTACGACGCCAAGCTCGACCACGTCCCGCTGGTCGCCATCGTGGGCCAGACCAACCGGTCGGCGATGGGCGGCAACTATCAGCAGGAGGTGGACCTCGTCAGCCTGTTCAAGGACGTGGCGCACGAGTACGTCCACATGGCGACCGTTCCACAGCAGTTCCCGGGTCTGATCGACCGGGCCATCCGTACTGCGTACGCCGAGCGGACGCCGACGTGCGTCATCATCCCCGCCGACGTCCAGGAACTCGAGTACGAGCCCCCGGAGCACGCGTTCAAGATGGTGCCGTCGTCGATCGGATGGACCGAGCCCGACACGGTGCCCCCGCAGGCGCAGATCGCCCACGCTGCGGAGGTGCTCAACTCGGGTGAGCGGGTGGCGATCCTCGTCGGGCAGGGAGCCAGACACGCTGCAGCCGAGGTCTGCGAGGCAGCCGACCTCCTCGGGGCCGGCGTCGCCAAGGCGTTGCTCGGCAAGGACGTGCTCCCCGACGACCTCCCGTTCGTGACCGGCTCGATCGGCCTGCTCGGCACCAAGGCCAGCTATGAGCTGATGATGGGCTGCGACACGTTGTTGATGATCGGATCCAGCTTCCCCTACACCCAGTTCCTCCCGGAACTCGACCAGGCCCGGGGCGTCCAGATCGACATCAGCGGCAAGATGATCGGAATCCGCTACCCGATGGAGGTGAATCTCGTCGGCGACAGCAGAGCAACGCTGCGTCAACTGCTGCCGCTGCTCGAACGCACGTCGGATCGCAGCTGGCGCGAGCACATCGAGGGGGAGATCGCACGTTGGTGGGACATCGTCGAGGCGCGCGCCCAACTCGAGGCCGACCCCGTCAATCCGCAGCTGGTGTTCCGAGAGCTGTCCACCCGCCTGCCCCACGACGCGATGCTCGCCGCCGATTCGGGGTCGTCGGCGAACTGGTACGCACGCGACATCAAGATCCGCGAGGGCATGCGCGGCAGCCTCTCGGGGACCCTCGCCACCATGGGGCCGGGCGTTCCCTATGCGATCGGCGCCAAGTACGCCCATCCCGACCGACCCGCGATTGCACTGGTCGGCGACGGGGCGATGCAGATGAACGGCATCAACGAACTGATCACCATCAGCAGGTACTGGCAGGACTGGTCCGATCCCCGACTGGTCGTGCTCGTCCTGCACAACAACGACTTGAACCAGGTGACGTGGGAGCTGCGAGCGATGGCGGAATCACCCAAGGTGGGGTTCACCCAGGACCTGCCTGATTTCCCCTACGCCCGCTACGCCGAGCTCGTCGGCCTCCGGGGCATCCGAGTCGACGACCCGACGGCACTGGGTGACGCCTGGGATCAGGCGCTGACGGCCGACCGTCCCGCCGTCCTGGAGGTGATCACCGACCCCGAGGTCCCGCCCCTGCCCCCACACGTCGAGATCGACCAGGCGCTCTCCCTGGCGGAGGCCGTGCTGGGCGGCGACGAGCACGCCGGCCGCATCATCCGTCAGGGGTTCAAGGGCAAGTTGCAGGAGTTCGTCAGGCGATGAGTGCTCCGCCCGACATCGATCAGGCGGCCCTCGAGAGCGATCTGTCGCAGGTGGTCCGCGGCGAAGTGCGCTTCGACGACGGCTCGCGTGCCCTGTACGCCACCGACGCATCCAACTACCGCCAGACCCCCATCGGCGTCGTCGTACCCCACGACGCCGACGACGTGGCCGCCGCCGTCGAGGTGTGCCGACGGCACGGGGCTCCCGTGCTGGGTCGCGGCGGGGGGACGAGCCTTGCGGGCCAGTGCTGCAATGTCGCCGTCGTGTTCGACATGACCAAGTACATGCACCGCGTGCTCGACGTCGACCCGCGGGCGCGGCTCGCGCGGGTACAGCCCGGGTGCGTGCTCGACAGCCTGCGCGACGCCGCCGAACGACATCGCCTCACCTTCGGGCCCGACCCGGCGACACACGACCACTGTGTGCTCGGCGGCATGATCGGGAACAACTCGTGCGGCGTCCACTCCGTGACGGCCGGGCGGACCTCCGACAACATCGAATCACTCGACATCCTGACCTACGACGGTCTCCGCATGACGGTCGGCCCGACGTCGGACGCAGAGCTGGCGAGGATCATCGAGGGTGGAGGGCGTCGAGCAGAGATCTACCGCCGGTTGGACGAGTTGCGTCACCGGTACGCCGACCTCGTGCGCGAGCGGTTCCCGCAGATTCCCCGCCGCGTCTCCGGCTTCAACCTCGACGAGCTGCTCCCCGAGAACGGCTTCAACGTGGCCCGCGCGCTCGTCGGGACCGAGAGCACCTGCGTGCTGGTGCTCGAAGCAACCGCGCAGCTGATCGAGAGCCCCCAGCAGCGGCTCCTGACGGTGCTCGGATTCGACGACGTCGCCATCGCGGGAGATGCCGTCCCGACGGTGCTGGAGCACGATCCCTTCGCCGTCGAAGCCGTCGACCGCAAACTGTGCGAGCTGGAATCCGCCAAGGGGATCCACCCGGAGGCGATCGCCGAGCTGCCGAAGGGAACGGCGTGGCTGTTCGTCGAGTTCGGTACCGACGACATCGACGACGCACGTCACCGGGCGGAGCAGTTGATCGACGCCGTGTGCGGTGACGACGGACCGGCCGTGTCGGCCATGGTCGTCGACGACGACGACCTGGCACGCAAGCTCTGGCGGGTGCGCGAGGCCGGCCTGGGCGCAACGGCACGCACCTTCCACGGGGACCTCACCTGGCCGGGTTGGGAGGACAGTGCGGTCCATCCCGAGCGACTCGGCGACTACCTTCGGGGTCTGCGCGGTCTGTACGACGAGTACGGCTACGACGCCGCCCTCTACGGGCACTTCGGCGAGGGCTGCGTGCACACCCGCATCGACTTCGACGTGCGCACGCAGCCCGGCATCGACCACTTCCGATCCTTCATGGCAGACGCTGCCGATCTCGTCGTCGCGCACGGCGGCAGCCTCTCCGGCGAACATGGTGACGGCCAGGCACGAGCGGAGTTCCTGGAGAAGATGTACGGACCCGAGTTGCTGCAGGCCTTCCGGGAGTTCAAGGCGATCTGGGATCCGGAGGCGAAGATGAACCCCGGCAAGGTCGTCGACCCGTATCGCGCCGACGAACATCTCCGCCTCGGCGCTCGGCACCGGCCGATTCCCGTGGCGACCGAGTTCACCTATCCCGACGACGGCGGCAACTTCGACCTCACCTCGCTGCGGTGTGTCGGTATCGGCGAGTGTCGCAAGCACGGCGCCGGCACCATGTGCCCCAGCTACATGGTCACGCGGGAGGAACAGCACTCCACTCGCGGTCGGGCACGACTACTGTTCGAGATGCTCCGGGGCGACTCGATCGAGAACGGTTGGCGCTCCACCGAGGTACTCGAAGCCCTCGATCTGTGTCTCGCCTGCAAGGCGTGCAAGTCCGAGTGCCCCGTCGGCGTCGACATGGCCACCTACAAGGCCGAGTTCCACGCTCAGCACTACCGACGCCGACTCCGCCCCCGCCACGCCTATGCGCTCGGCCTCATCTCCTGGGCCGCCCGTGCCGGCTCGCGCGTCCCGCGCCTGGCCAACCTGGCGGTGTCCGCCCCCGGCATCTCCCGCATCACCAAGTTCGCCGGCGGCATCACCCACCGACGGCCGGCACCTCGCTTCGCCGACGAACCGTTCCGCCGGTCGTTCACCACCGTCGGAGATCCCGAGGGCACGGCCGTCGTGCTGTGGCCGGACACGTTCAACGACCACTTTCGCCCCCACGTCCTGCGCGCCTGCGCCGAGACGCTCGCCGCCGCCGGCTTCCGGGTGGAGATCCCGTCGCGTCCACTCTGCTGCGGGCGGCCGCTCTACGACTTCGGGATGCTCGACCTGGCGCGACGCCAGCTGCGCCAGATCCTGGACGTCCTCCAACCGGCGCTCACCGACGGGACGCCGATCGTGGTCGCCGAACCGAGCTGCCTGTCGGTCTTCCAGGACGAGCTCGTCAACCTGCTGCCCGGGCACGTCGACGCCCATCGTCTGGCTGCACAGAGCTGCACGCTGGCCGAACTGCTCGACCGCCACGCCGATCACCTCGACTGGCCCACGACGAACACCGCAGACGGGGAGGGTCCGAGAGTGCTGCTCCACGGGCACTGCCATCAGAAGGCCCTGCTCGGCACGGACCACGAGGAGCGGGTCCTCGCTCGACTGGGGTTCGACGTCGAAGCCGTCGACAGCGGATGCTGCGGACTCGCCGGCTCGTTCGGATACGAAGCTTCCCACTACGACGTCTCGATGGCGGCGGGCGAGGACCGTCTGTTCCCCGCCGTCCGCGCCGAGCCGCCGGACGTACACGTCGTCGCCGACGGATTCAGCTGCTCCAGCCAGATTGACCATGGCACCGACCGGGTACCGGTGCACCTCGCGGAGCTGACCGCCGACGCATTCACGACCGCCCAGGAAAGGACCACCGCATGATCCCCCGATCGATCGTCCACGGACTCACCGCTGGTGCGGTCGGCACGGCCGTGTTGAACACCGCCACCTACCTCGACATGGTGATCCGCGACCGGCCCTCGAGCAACGTGCCGGCCCAGACGGCCGAGCGGGCCACCGACCTCGTCGGCATCGAACTCGAGGCGGACGGCAACCAGTCCGACGACGCCGAACCGCACGGCCAGAACCGCAAGCAGGGTGTGGGGGCGTTGATGGGCTACCTCTCCGGTTTCGGCGTCGGGGCCGTGTACGGCCTGCTGCGACCGCGGATCCTCGCCGGTGTTCCCCGCTCCGTCGCGGGCGTCGGCATCGCCGCTGCCGCCACGGCGGCCACCGTCGCGCCCTACAGCGCCCTCGGCGTGTCGAATCCGCGCACCTGGCCGGCCTCGAGCTGGGCGGCCGACATCATCCCGCACCTCTGCTACGGGTGGGCGACAGCGGCCGCCTTCGACGCCCTGTACTCACCACGACGTCTCCTGTGATCGATGCTCCGGCGCCACGTGGCGGACGCACCGTCTCGGTGATGCGCTTCCCGTGCATGGAAGACATCGGATCCGGAGCGGGTTCCCCCAGCATCATCGATCGACGATCATCGAGGGAGCACCGCATGACAGTTCGAGCGATCTGCAACGACACCGTCCTCGCGGGCGAATCGACCGGCTGCGTCGCGTTCTGGCGGGGCATCCGAGCCGAGACCTGAGCGCATGGCGGACGAAGCAGTATCCCGGACGACACGGAACCGGACGGCCGCGGCGATCGCCGATCATGCGCTGATCTCGAACTGTCAGGGGGCGGCACTGGTGACGCGCGACGGCACGATCGACTGGGCCTGTCTTCCGCGCTTCGACGGATCGGCCATCTTCGCCTCGATCCTCGACCCCGATGCCGGGCACTGGTCGCTGGCGCCGACCGACAGTGCAACGCCGTCGCGCCGGTATCTGTCCGACACGATGGTGGTCTGCACCGAATGGGAGACCGACAGCGGCCGCTGCGAGGTGTGGGATCTGCTCACCCTCGGCGACGACGAGCGCGGTCACCGCATCGGCCTCCATGCGCCGGCGGGCATCGTCCGCGTCGTGGTGGGAGTCGAGGGTTCGGTCACGTTGCGCAGCGAACTGGCGTTGCGGCCCGAGTACGGGCTCGTCCGGCCGCAACTCGTCGGAGGTCCCGGATGCGTCCTGGCCCGGGGTGGCGCCACTGCGGCGGTTGCCTCTGCCCCGATGGGGTGGGAGATCCACCACGACGACGGCACCGCGGGTGCGACCGTGGAGGTCGAAGCAGGGCAGCGGGTGGCATTCGGCGTCCAGCTCCACGACCCGTGGGACGAACCGCCGCGACCGTGGTCGCAGGACGAGTTGCTCAGGCACGCCGACGACACCATCGCCGCCTGGGAGTCGTGGTCGTCGCTCCACCAGTCCTACGACGGCCCCTACGCCGAGCTGGTCTCCCACAGCGGACGGGTCCTGCAGGCACTCACCTATGCCCCGTCGGGCGCCGTGATCGCCGCACCGACGACGTCGCTGCCCGAGTCGGTGGGCGGCAGCCGGAACTGGGACTACCGCTACGCCTGGGTACGTGACGCGAGCCTCACGCTCGAGGCGCTGTGGGTCGCAGCCTGCCCCGACGAGGCCGAGCACTTCTTCCGCTTCTTCGCCACGGCAGCCGGCACCCGCACGAGTGGCGGGGAACCGCTCCCGATCATGTTCGGTGTCGGTGGTGAGCGGCATCTGCCGGAGGCCGAACTCGCTCATCTCGCCGGCCACGGCGGCAGCCGACCGGTGCGCATCGGCAACGACGCATGGAACCAGGTGCAGCTCGACGTCTACGGCGAACTGCTCGGGGCGGCGTGCCAGCTCATCGAGCAGCTCGGCGAACTCGACGACGTCACGGCCCGCTTCCTGTGCGAACTGGCCGATGCAGCCGTCGACCGGTGGGAGGAACCGGACCAGGGCATCTGGGAGATCCGCGGTGCGCCTCGCCACTTCACGTACTCCAAGTTGATGTGCTGGGTCGCCGCCGACAGGGCCTGCCGGCTCGCCGACCGCATCGGGGCGAGCGACGACCAGGTCGAGCGCTGGCAGTCCGCTCGGCGCGACATCTGCGACGCGATCACCAGCCGCGCCTGGAACGAGTCGATCGGCGCCTTCACCCAGAGCTTCGACAGCACCGACCTCGACGCCTCGCTGCTGATGATGGCCATCGTCGGCTTCCTCCCCGCCGACGACCCGAAGATGCGATCCACGATCGAGACGATCGATGCGCAGCTCACCGACGATCAGGGCTTCGTGTACCGCTATCTCGGTGACGACGAGCTCGACGGCGAGGAGGGCACGTTCGCGCTCTGCACGTTCTGGCTCGCCCACTGTTGGGCGCTGCTCGGCGACCCCGAGCGCGCCCGCGCCCTGTGCGACCAGATGGTGGCGTGCGCCAATGACGTCGGGTTGTTCTCCGAGGAGATCGATCCGCACACCGGCGAACTGCTGGGCAACTTCCCCCAGGCGTTCACCCACATCGGGCTCGTCAACGCCGCCTGGGCCATCCACGTCGCCGAGAGCGACCAAGGGGCACACGTCGTCTGACGGCGGCGTTCGTGCGGCGACCCGCCGTCGTCGTCGCCCGGCGGACGGTCAGGGAAAGCCGGGAACGCCGTCGTCGAGTTGGACGCCGGCGCTGTTGAGGAAGCCCGAGACCAGTCGGTAGAAGCCGGCGACGATCAGCAGTTCCACGAGTTCGGCGTCGGACCAGCGTGTCGCCAGCCCGGCCCAGGTGGCGTCGCTCACGCAGTCGTCGGCGCTCAGGTCGTCGGCCAGCGCGATGAGGAAGCGATCGTCCGGGCTCCAGGGGTGGCTGTCGGGTGATGCGGTGAGGGCCGTGATCTCGTCGTCGGTCAGGCCACACCGCCGGCCGATCACGGTGTGCTGGCCGAACTCGTATTCGGCCCGCGCGTTCCAACCGATCCGCAGGATCACCAGCTCGCGTTCACGTTCGGGCAGCAGCCCCTTGTTGAGCAGGAAACCGCCGAAGAGGTTGAACCGCTTGAGCAGTTTCGGGTGCTGGGCGAGCACGCCGAAGATGTTGAGCGGTCGTCCGTCGATGGTGAGCGCTCCGGCCAACGTGGCGCGCAGCTCGCCGTCGGGGACCTCGTCGAAGTCGATCGGCTCGATGCGCGGTCGCTGCGGTCGTTCTCCTGCCATGGCGCACAGCCTTGCGGATCCCCGCCCCCACCCCCGAAGCGGTGTTGCATCCGGTGTCAGACACCGGATGCAACACCGGCTGCAGCAGGTGATGGGCCTCTATCGGTCGCACCGCAGTGGATCACGATCGGGGTCTGACCCCGATCGTGATGGAGCCACACCGCACTAGGTTGGTGACGTGGTCGCCCCGAATCTCCCGCACCGATCGGCCGACCCTCGGGATCCGGACTTCTACGGAGATCCGTACCCCTGGTACCGCGAGATCCATGCGTCCGGCACCACGACGTTCTTCTGGGAGGACTACGGCTTCTGGTGCGTCGCCGGGTTCGACGACGTCAATGCGGTGCTGCGCGACAAGCGCTTCGGACGCGGCCCGGGCCTCCCGGAGCGCACCGAGCGGATCGAACACTGGTGGGAGACCGAACGGTGGTCGCTGCTCGCCATGGACCCTCCGGAACACACCCAGCTCCGAGGGCTGGTGAACCGGGCATTCCTCTCCCGACGCATCGAACAACTCCGCCCGCGGATCCGTGAACTCGCGGATCGGTTGATCGACGACTTCGAGCCCGAAGGCGCCGTCGACCTGTTGCCGAGCTACGCGGCGCCGTTGCCGGCCGTGGTGATCGCCGAGATGATCGGGCTGCCCGCCGACATGGCGCCGCAACTCCTGGCGTGGTCGAACAGCATGGTGAAGATGTACATGTTCGGCGCCGACGAGGCGGTCGAGGCCGAAGCGGATGGGGCTGCCGCCGAGTTCGTCGCGTATCTCACGGGTGTGCTCGCCGAGCGCCGCGCCGAGCCCCGCCCCGACCTGCTCACGCACATGCTCGACGCCGAGATCGACGGCGCCGGCCTGAGCGACGCCGAGGTGATCGCCACCACGATCCTGCTGCTGAACGCCGGGCACGAAGCCACCGTGCACACCACCGGCAACGCGGTGACGACGATCCTGCGGAGTGGATTGGATCCCGCCGAGCTGTTCGCCGGCGACGAGCAGGCGGACGCCACCGTCGAGGAGTGCCTCCGCTTCGACGCCCCACTGCACCTGTTCACGCGCTATGCGCTCGGCGACGTGGAACTCGACAGTGGCCTGCGGCTGAGGCGCGGCGAGCAGATCGGGGTCATGCTGGGGGCGGCGAATCGCGATCCGCGACGGTTCGAGCATCCTGACACCTTCGATCCGTGGCGCAGCGACGGCGGCAACATCAGTTTCGGTGCCGGCATCCACTTCTGCATCGGGGCGCCACTGGCCCGCCTCGAACTGTCGACCTCGTTGCGTCTGCTGTTCGAACGCCTGCCGACACTGCGCCTCGCCGGTGAGCCCCGGTATCGCGACATCTTCCACTTCCACGGCCTCGACGCCGTCGACGTCACCTGGTGACGGCGACGCCCACGGCGGGCGGCCGTTTCGCTCCCCCGCTAGCGTGATCTCATGTCGGGTCTGCAGATCGTCGGCGTCGTCGTGGCCGAGTCGTCGCAGGGCAGTTCAGGTGTCGGCCCGGTGGTGATCGCCGTCGGCCTCACGATCGGGAGTGTGCTCGTGCTGTCGTGGCTGATCAATCGCCTGCCCGGTTCCAACGAGAACACCGGCGCAAGCCCCTTCCGCCGACGGGGTCGTCGCAAGGACCCGTTCGGGCGTCCACCGGACGACTCG
>Ga0102938_10003124_pt1 | contig 12392 bp, 11 predicted proteins | sample SalPonR2_B_D2_MG_FD_84516 | JGI IMG/M metagenome (GOLD analysis project Ga0102938, IMG submission 84516) | Salt pond soil microbial communities from South San Francisco under conditions of wetland restoration - Salt Pond MetaG R2_B_D2_MG | ecosystem: Environmental > Aquatic > Marine >... | reverse complement strand
TTGAAGTTTTTGCATTTGGTTTTTTAATTTCTTTATTTCTAACTAAATTTAATAAATCATTATTAAATTTTAATAAACCTATAATAAAACTTGGTTATTTTCTTTTATTTGTTAAATACATTATTTTATTAATAATGTTAATAATAAAAGCAAATATTCAAGTTGCTCTTATTGTTTTAAATCCACATCCAAAACTAGATTCTATAATAGTTGATTATGAAACAAAGCTAAAATTAGATTTTCACAAAATGCTTTTAGCAAATTCAATAACCTTAACGCCGGGTACATTGACTATATCTGTAGAAAATAACAACTTAAAAGTTCATTGTCTTAAATCAAAATTTAAAGATGAAGTTTTTAACTCCAAATTCGAAAAAATTTTGTTGGAAATAGAGGATAGATATTATGATTAATTTTTTAAAATTTTCAGTAATTTTTTTATCTGTGACAGTTTTTTTCTGTATGTATAGAAGTATTAAAGGACCTACTATAGCCGATAGAATTATTTCAATAAATGTAATAAATACAAAGATTATTACAATAATTATAGCTGTTTCTTTTATTTATCATGAAACATACTTTATAGATGTAGCTCTTGTTTACGCTCTTATTGGTTTCACAGCCTCTATACTTATATCAAAAGTTATAAAGGAGTCATAATTATGAAAAGCTTGTTTTTCTTTATTTTTTTATTTGGTGGTTTATTATTTTTTGCTATAGGTACTTTAGGCATACTTAAATTTCCAGAAGTTTATTCAAGAGCTCACAGTTCTGCTAAATGTGATACCCTTGGAGCAATATTAACTTTAATTTCTTTTTGTATTTACAATGGATTTAATTTAGTAACTGTAAAAATAGTTATTATAATTATTTTTATAATGATTACTTCTCCAACAGCTACGCATATCATAACACGTGGTTACTACGAAAAAAAAGAGGATAGTAAAAATGAAAACATTTAGTATAATAATTATATTGTTTTTAATAATTTTTTCTATATCTGTATCTTTAATAAAAAACCTTCTTGCAAGTGTAATAGTTTTTATGGTATACAGCTTACTTATGGCTGTATTGTGGCAGCAGCTCAATGCCCCAGATTTAGCTATAACAGAGGCAGCAGTTGGAGCAGGAGTAACTACTTTGCTTTTTATTTTGACAATAAGAAAGGTTAATGGTGAAAAAGATGAGGAAGGCTAGTGCTGTTTTTATAACTTTAATTCTTATCTTTGTTCTACTTGTAGGAGTTAAAGATTTACCGGAATTTGGAAACATCAATAATCCAACTAATAATATTCTCAGTCAAACTTATCTTGAAAATACAGTTCTAGAAACCGGATCTCTTAATATTGTATCCGGAATAATATTAGATTATAGAGCTTTAGATACTTTAATGGAAGCTACTGTTTTATTTAGTGGTTTAATTGTTATTATGTTGTTATTTAAAAGTTAGGTGATTATATGATTAAAAAAGATATTATATTAAAAGAAGTTGGAAAAATAATTATTCCGCTGGTTCAAATATTTGGAATATATATAATTGTAAATGGTCATCTTTCATCCGGCGGAGGGTTTTCCGGGGGAACTGTATTAGCTTCATCTTTAATAATTATGCATTTAATTTACGGTGAAGCTTATGTCGAAAAAAATATAAAAAAGGAAACATTGATTAAATTTATAAGTATTTCTTTAATATTTTATGCAGTTGTTAAAGGTTACAGTTTTTTATCTGATGTTTATAATTTACCCCATCCTGCCCTTGGACCTGTAGGTAAGATATTTAGTGCAGGTTTTATTCTTTATTTAAATATTGTTTTAGGAATTCTAGTTGCTTCAATCTTTTATATTATATTTTCAATTTTTATTAGTAAAGAGGTTTGATATGGAAATTTTTACAGAAAATTATTTTGAAACCGGAGCTATAATTTTATTTGGTATAGGTTTTGTTACCCTTATGCTTCATAGTAATTTAATTAAAAAAATTATAGGTATGAATATTATGGATACTGCAATTTTTTTGTTTTTTATATCAAAAGGTTATGTTACTAATAAAGAAGCTCCTATAGTAGTTGATATCACGAAAAATCCCGATAGTTATATTAATCCTGTTCCAAGTGCTCTCATGCTTACAGGTATAGTTGTAGCTGTAACTACTACAGCTTTTGCACTTGCTTTAACAATAAAACTTTATAAACATTACAATACAATAGATTTAGAAAAAATACTAGAAATGAGAGAGGAGTCATAGATGATTAAATTTATTCCATTAATAAATATTTTAATTTTGATTTTATTTTCTTTTATAATTTTAATTACAAAAAAGGAAAAAAATGTTAAGTTAATGTCTTTTGCCTCAAATATAATAACTTTCCTGTTATCTATTTTATTATTAACAAGAGTTTTGTTGGAAGATTTTATAGTTCTTAATTTAGGCAAAAATAATAGTCTTTTGGGCATTCAGTTTTATATAGGTTCATCAGAAGCTGTTATATCATTAACTTTTACCTTTGTTATGCTTATGATATTGTGGTTCTCAAATTCTAGTGTTAAAAAAGAAGTTAGTGAAATTCGAATATCTTTTTTTTATATTTTGATTAATATACTTTTAGCCTCTCTACTTGGAGTTATATACTCTAATGATTTATTTAATAGCTACGTTTTTATTGAAGTATCAACATTATCAGCATGCGGATTAATTATTTTAAAAGATAAAAAAGAAAATATTAAAGCAACAGTAAAGTATTTAATTATGAGTACAATAGGCTCAGGTCTTGTTCTTATGGCTATAGCTTATATCTACTCTATAACAGGACACCTTAATATTACTAATATCAATGAAGTTATAGTTTCAAGTTATCAATCACACCAAAATGCAGTTTTGATTATTTTAGGTTTATTTACAGTTGGTTTAGGAATAAAAAGTGCTGTATTTCCTTTACATAGTTGGCTTCCAGATGCACATTCCTCAGCTCCAACTCCTGCAAGTGCTGCTCTATCTGCTCTTGTTATAAAAGTATACGTATTCATGCTAATTAAAATTTTATTTAGAATGTTTACCTATGAAATTGTAAATAGTTTTATTATCATGGATATAATTCTATTGTTAGGATCTATGGGTATGATTTTTGGGTCTATAATGGCTATATTCCAAAAGGAGTTAAAACGGATGATTGCATATTCAAGTGTTGCTCAAATGGGTTATATTGTTTTTGGTATCGGTCTTGGTACGATTTCCGGTACCGCAATTGCTACATATCACATAATCGGTCATGCAGTTACTAAGTCCTCTCTGTTTTTAATTTCTGGTTTGATGATTGAAAAAACTTCCAGTAAAAAAATAGAGGATTTAAAAGGCATAGGTCGCGAAATGCCTATTACTTTAGGATTATTTACATTAGGGGCTTTCTCTATGGTTGGTATTCCAATTCTTCCAGGGTTTATTTCAAAATGGTACCTATCTCTTGCTTGTATTGAAGTTGGTCGAGTTCCTTTGATTTTAATAATTTTAGCAAGTTCACTTTTAAATGTTTTATACTATTTTCCAATAATAATAAATGGGTTTTTCGGTAATGAGAATTTAGATGGAAAAATATATAAGAGCAAAAAGATAGAATTATCACGACTTATACCTATATTCTTCTTAGTTTTATCTATAATTTTAGTTGGTGCTTTTTCTAGTAAATTAATAAATTTGTTTTAAATGTTAAAGGAGTAAGACATGGACCTTATTATTGTAGTACCAATAATGCTACCAATCTTGACAGGTTTTTTATTAGGTATAATAAAGCCTAATTACAATAACAGAAATACGATAATTATTTCTTCTACAATTCTTAATTTTATTTTAATTTTATATATAATTTTATTTAAGCATAATGTAAGTTTTCATATTGTGAAAATTAATGAGTTTTTAGATATATATTTGATGCCTGACAATATCGGCAAAATTTTTGCAACCTTAGTATCTGCACTTTGGATACTCACTACTTTTTATTCGATTGATTATATGGGTAATCAAAAAAACTTAAATAAGTTTTTCATGTTTTTTATGATTACAGAAGGAGTTACTATTGGTATTGCTTTTTCAGGAAATCTCATAACTCTATACTTGTTTTACGAATTACTAACACTATCAACATTTCCTCTTGTTATAGAAAAGGGTTCGGAAAAAGCTCTACAAGCAGGGAAGAAATATCTTATCTATTCTTTCTTCGGTGCGACTATGGTTCTATTTGGCATCATACTTCTCTTTAGTCAAACTCAAAATTTGGCATTTACACCGGGAGGAATTGTTGGTTCAGTGCCTATGGGGAATCCTAATTTTTACCTATTTATATATATTCTTCTTTTTTTAGGCTTTGGAGTAAAAGCTGCTCTTGTACCATTTCATTCGTGGCTTCCTTCAGCAATGGTTGCACCAACCCCTGTTAGTTCTCTACTACATGCAGTAGCTGTTGTTAAATCTGGTATATTTGCTTTAGGTAGAATGACCTATTATATTCTTGGTTGGGAAGTTATTGAGCACACAAAAGGTAATGATTATATGTTAATACTAGTTCTTATAACAATATTGATGGGTTCATTTTTAGCAATTCATCAACAAAATTTAAAAAAAAGATTAGCATATTCAACTATAAGTCAGTTAGGTTATATTATGCTGGGTTTAGTAATCTTTGAGAATAGTTCTTATATAGGTGGAATGCTTCATATGCTTTTTCATGCTACAATAAAAATTACCCTTTTCTTTTGTGTAGGTGCCATAATGCATTATGAAAATAAAACCGAACTCAAGGAAATAGAAGGAATTGGAAAAAGAATGCCTAAAACTATGCTTAGTTTTACTGTAGCATCAATCTGTCTTATTGGCATTCCTCCTATGAATGGATTTGTAAGTAAATGGTTTTTAGCAATAGGTGGTTTAGAAAGAGGTAATTATTTTGTTCCAATAATACTTCTTTTAAGTGCATTACTGACAGCTGCTTATCTAATACCTATAATATCTTCAGCCTTTTTCAAAGGCAAACCTGCTCATGACGTAGAGGTATCTGAGCCTAATAATTTTATGTTAGTTCCAATAGTTTTACTTGCGGTGTTAAATGTTATTTTAGGCTTTTTCCCAAATGCACTGATAACTATGATCCAATCTGCTGCATCTAAATTGTTTTAAGAAAGGTATAATATGAATAGACTGTTATTATTTATTATTTTGTTTCCTACAATAACTACATTTATATCATATTATGTAGGACAAAAAAATGAAAAAAATAGAAATTTAATAAATATTTTTTCTACTTTAATTAATTTTATAGTTATTTTATATCTTTATAAATATATAAAAACTGATACAATATCCTATGAAATTTCATATGTTATGGGTACTGGTTTAAACTTGAAATTAACTAATTTTAGGTATTTGTTTATATTCATTACTGGTTTCATATGGTTTATTGTAAATATATATTCAAGTCAGTATCTTATTAATTATATACATAGAAATAGATATCACTTTTTCTTCATGATAACTTATGTAAGTACTCTTGGTATATTTCTATCTGAAAATATCTTAAATTTATTTACATTTTTTGAGATTATGTCTTTCGCATCTTATCCTTTAATAATTCACGATGAAGATGAAGAAGCTCATGAAGCTGGTGCAACCTATATGGCTATGGCTGTTGCAGGTGGTTTACTACTTCTAATGGGAATTTTTCTTATGTACTCTTTTACTCAAGCCCTTAATATTTCTGAAATATCTACAATTTTGCCTACATTAGGACCAGTTAAGTATGTAATCAGTGGATTATTGATTATCGGTTTTGGAATAAAAGCCGGTCTAGTTCCTCTGCATATATGGCTTCCTAAGGCTCATCCTGCAGCTCCAACTCCAGCAAGTGCGATTTTATCAGGAGTTTTAGTTAAAACTGGTATATATGGTATAATTGTCACTATAATTTTTTTAATGGACTCAGATTTATATTTATCCTATTTAATGTTTGCCGCAGGTTTTATAAATATTTTTACTGGAGGAATATTAGCCCTATATCCTCTTAATATTAAAAAAACCTTAGCCTACAGTTCTGTAAGTCAATTAGGATATCTATTTTTAGGAATTGGATTAATTGGAATATTAAAAGATCATAGCTATTTAGCAGTCTACGGCACAGTTTTTCATATTTTTAATCATGCTGTGTTTAAGGTTATGCTATTTATGGGAATGGGAATTATATATATGATTACTCATGAGCTAAATATAAATAAATTGTACGGTTTTGGCAGATTTAAACCAGCCTTAAAAATAACTTTTTTTATCGGCCTTTGTGCAATTATAGGATTACCAGGTTTTAACGGATATGTGAGCAAGACTCTTATACACCACAGTCTTTCAGAATATCTTCATAGTTATAACTTAGGATTGCGTCTCTTTTTTGAAATTCTATTTATAACTGGAAGCTCATTGACTACAGCTTATCTTTTAAAATTGTATATAAGTTTATTTGTTGAAGATAACAGTAAGTACTATGCTTCTTTTAGAAAACATATTAATAAAAGAGCTCTTTTTCCTATGATAATTTCATCATTTTTAATTATTTACATCGGCATTAATCCAAATATTTTTGAAAAATATTTTTTTAATACTTTTAGTATTTTCAATGTGAATCCAGATTACATTCATAGTATTAAATTTTATACTTTAAGCAATGTTATATCTGCATTTGTTACTATAGGTTTAGGAGTAGTTATTTATAGGTATTATGTAATGAAAAATTTGAGAGTAGAAAAAAATAATCATTTAGATTATATAAATAGAAGTAAAGACTGGATTTCACTTGAACACAATATTTATATCCCGATTTTAGGAACTTTTTATACTATAATAATATTTATTTTGAAAATTATTGATAATCTTCTTTTATCAGTAGGACGATTCTTTTCTTATAGTTTTGCTTATATAGTTAGTGTGGATTTTGACAGATACCCTAACCCATTAATTTTTATAACTTCAAATTTTACTAATATATACAATAAATATAAAGATAAACCTAGAGGTCCTTCTACAGTCAATAAACTAACCGACAAATTAGAAAGAAGGAAAAAATATAATGTAACCGATAAGACAAAAAAATCTTTTAATTATCAAAATAAGGATATAAAGATAAATAAAAAAATAGAAGGCTTTAAAAGTTTTAAAAACACAAAAAAATATACTTCAATAAAGAAGGATTTAGATAGTACAAAACATAAAATGAATAGCATAACTTATTCTATCTACTTAATAGGTATTGTTATTGTAGTTGTTCTGTTAGCTTTAATAATATTTAGCACTTAAAAACTCCGGCTATTAACCGGAGTTTTGATTATTTTCCACTTGTCATTGTAAGATTCACTATACTCTTCTCTAATTCAATTATATTATTTTTTATTTTGTTATATTCTTTTTTAGTTAACTCTTCTTTTAAGATTTCATCTGTTATTTCAGCTGTCTTACTGAACAAGTTTTCAAGCTCTCTTAATTTTTTCTTTAGTTCATGTATTTTTTCAAATTCAATAACTTCAGAATCTTCTTTTTCAATTAATCTCTTAGATTTGAAAAATACTCTGCCATCTTCATGACCTAAATTCTCTACTTTTTCAAGAGTTACCTCGAACTCTTCATCTTTCTTAGGAATTATGGTTTCATAACCTAATTGTTTTTCAATTGTATCAGCAAAAGCTTCTCTTGAATCTTCTTCACCATGTACTATAAAGGTTTTTTTAGGTTTGGTTTTTAGCTCTTTTAACCATGCAAGTAAGTCGTCTCTATCTCCATGACCTGAAAATCCTTCTATGCTGTATATATTTGCGTTTACTTTGATTTCTTCACCTAATATTTTAACTTCTTTTTCACCATCTTTTAATCTTCTTCCCAATGTACCATCTGCCTGATATCCTACAAAGATAACAGATGCATTGTTTCTCCAAAGGTTGTGCTTTAAGTGATGTCTAATTCTTCCAGCTTCACACATTCCACTGGCTGAGATAATTATCTTTGGGTCTGTTGATACATTAAGGGCTTTTGATTCATCTACACTCTGTGTGAAGTGTAAGTTTTTAAAAAATAGAGGATTATCTCCCTTCATAATATAATCTCTTGCTTCCTTATCAAAAGCTTGAGCATTTTTATTAAAAATCTCAGTTGCTTTTGTTGCAAGTGGACTATCTATATATACAGGAATGTCTTTTAAAAGCTTACCCTCTTCCCCATCACCATCATAGTATTTATTCAGTTCATATATGATATCTTGAGTTCTACCTACTGCAAAAGAAGGAATAACAACTGTTCCATTCTTTTTTATTGTATCAGTTAGTATGTTGACCAGATTTCTAGTTCTATTTTCTACTTCCTCATGTAATCTATCACCATAAGTTGATTCTATAATTAAATAATCGCAATCATCTATAATATCAGGATTTCTCAAAATAGGCTTGTTTTTCATCCCTAAATCACCAGTAAAAACCAATTTCTCTTCCTGACCGTTTTCTTTTATCCATAATTCTATAATAGCTGACCCCAAAATATGTCCAGCATCTTTGAACCTTAGTGTTATGTTTTTATCGATTTCTATTTTCTGGTTGTAAAGAATAGGTTTAAATAGTTTGAGAGATTCTTCTGCATCCTTTGTATTGTATAAGGGAAGTACTTCTTCCTCGCCTTTTCTTAAAGCCTTTCTTGTTTTCCACTCTGATTCAACTTCTTGAATATGAGCACTATCCATCAGCATAATTGAACACAAGTCGCTGGCAGGTTTAGTTGCATATATTTTTCCTTGAAATCCCTTTTTTACAAGCAAAGGTATCCTACCGCTGTGGTCAATGTGAGAATGACTTAAAAATAGATAGTCGATTTCTGAAGGATTAAATGCAAAATCTTCATAGTTTAACTCATCTATTTCTTTTTTACCTTGAAATAGCCCACAATCTAAAAGTATTTTTTTATCTTCAATTTCAATATAATGACACGACCCCGTAACTGTGCCTGCTGCTCCTGTAAACTTTATTTTCATCTGTAATGCTCCTTTATTTTATTCTATTAAAATTATTATTCTAAATCTTCAAGATCTTCTGATTCTTCTTCACTCTCAGGTATTTCTGAGTCTTCTTCACTCTCAGGTACTTCTGAAGATTCTTCTATTCCTAAATCTATTTCATCATAATCAACGAGTTTTTCAATATCTGCATTCTCTTTAACTTCTTCTAATTTTTCATTATATTTTTGATTTTTTAAAGCTTCTTTAACTTCTAATTCATTATCTTCAAAATTAACTTTTCTATCCATAACTTTTATAATATGAATTCCATATTGACTTTCAACCAAACCACTTAATTCTCCAGTTTCTAATGTGAATGCTACCTCTTCAAATTCAGGTATCATTTCTCCTCTTTTAAAGTATCCTAAGTCTCCACCACTTTGAGCTGATCCATCAATGGAATGTTCTGCTGCTAATTCTTCGAAATCTTCTCCTTCATACAATTTAGCCAATATATCTTGTGCTAACACAGGGTTTTCAACTAGAATATGACTTGCCTTAACACTATCAATTTGCTCTTTATTGCTGTCATAATATTCCTTTAGCTCATCTTCAGAAAGTTCAAGATTTTCAACATAATCATTAATATATTTATTTATAAGCTGATCTTTTTTCATAGAGTTCTTTACATATTCTTCTGAAAGATCATTTGATTCTAAGTACGAGTTATATTCTTCTTCCGAAGGAAACTGTCCTTTGTACGCATCAAATTGTTCATTTAGTTCTTCTTCGGATACTTCAAAGCCGCTGTCTAAGGCTTCCTGCTCTAAGGCTTTATCTAAAACCATAGTATCTAAAACAGCTTCCTTAAGATATCTTTCGAAAGTTTTGCCCTCTTCCATTTCTATACTCCATATATCATTACCATACTGTGATTCATACATATTCTTATATAATGCAAGTTCCTTCTTATACTGCTCTATACTAATACTTTCGCCGTTTACAGTAGCTGCTTCAGTTCCTTCCGCTTTCTGTACACATCCTGTAAAGGCTGTCGCTATTAAGACTAATACTAAAAATAATACTATTTTTTTGTTTTTCATTACTTCCTCCTAAATTTTTTTGACAATTTACATCTCAATTATTTGATTATATATTTTTTTAAACATATTTTCAAGATTATAAAGCAATTGTCTTTTTTCTGTACTTTTCATTTTGAAAATGATTTTGTAATCTTTTGTTATTCTATCAATATTATCTCTATAGTCATCTATAATTATTGATACAGCTTTATTTATAGTTTTTTTATCTTCTATAAAATCAAAAACTAGCTTTGTGTTATTTTGTTTTATTTCTTTTATTCCTATTTTTAATCCGTAGATTTTAACTTCTGCTAATTTTAGAAGATTTTCAACTTCATATGGGATTTCACCGTACCTGTCAATTATTTCATCAGATACTTCCATGATATCTTCTTTTGATTCAACAGCAGAAATTTTCTTGTAAATTTCAATTTTTTGATCTTCGTCATCAATATAACTGTTTGGTATGTATGCATTTATATCGATATCTATCGACATATTAATAGCTTCAGTTGAAGGTTTTCTTATTCTATCTTTTTTTACATTTTTAACAGTTCTCTCAAGCATTTTTACGAATAAATCATAGCCAACTGCAGCAATATGTCCATGCTGCTGTGCTCCAAGTAAATTACCTGCACCTCTGAGTTCAAGGTCTCTCATTGCAATTTTAAATCCAGATCCAAACTCTGTAAATTCTTTAACTGCCTTTAATCTTTTTTCTGCAACTTCAGATAAAACCTTATCTTTTTCATAAGTTAGATATGCAAAAGAAGTTCTATTACTTCTCCCTATTCTTCCCCTTAACTGATAAAGTTGGGATAGTCCAAACTTATCTGCTTCATCAATTATCATTGTATTGACATTTTTTATGTCCATACCAGTTTCTATTATTGTTGTACAGATTAAAATATCATATTTGTTGTTTATGAAATCAATCATAATATTTTCTAATTCTCTTTCACTCATTTGTCCATGGGCCACAGCTATATTTGCTTCAGGTACCAGTCTTCGAATCTTGGCTGCTTTTTCCTGGATATCGAAAACTCTATTGTGAACATAATAAACCTGTCCACCTCGAGATAGCTCTTTTGTTAAAGCTTCTCTTATAAAGCCAGGATTATTTTCAAGTACATAAGTTTGAATGGGAAATCTTTCTGCCGGAGGTTCTTCAATAATAGACATATCTCTAATTCCAATTAGTGACATATGTAAAGTTCTTGGTATTGGTGTTGCCGTCAAAGTTAATACATCTACATCAGTTTTTATTTCTTTTATTTTTTCTTTATGTTTTACACCAAATCGCTGTTCTTCATCTACTACCAAAAGCCCTAAATCTTTATATTTAACATCCTTTGAAAGTAATCTATGAGTTCCTATAACTACATCTACTAATCCTTTTCTTAGTTTATTTATGATTTCTTTTTGCTGTTTAGCTGTTCTAAATCTACTGAGCATTTCTATTGTAACGGGATAGTTTCTAAATCTTTCTATCATATTTGAATAATGCTGTTGGGCTAAGATTGTAGTAGGAACTAAAACCGCTGTTTGCTTACCGTCTAAAACAGCTTTGAATATACTTCTTATAGCAACTTCTGTTTTACCAAAACCTACATCTCCACATAGCAATCTATCCATTGGTATGTCAGTTTCCATGTCCTCTTTAATTTCTTGTACACATTTAAGTTGGTCTTCAGTTTCTTCGTATGGAAACTCTTCCTCAAACTCTTTCTGCCATTCGCTATCTTCAGAGAATTCATAACCTTTAACGGATTTTCTTTTTGCATACAACTCCAGAAGTTCATCAGTCATTTCATCAATTGCTTTTTGAGCCTTATCTTTGGTTTTTTTCCATTCTGATCCACCCATTTTATTAATTCTAGGCTTTTCAGAGTCTCCTCCGATATATTTTTGGACTAAATCCATTTGATCTACCGGTACGTAAAGTTTGTCATTTCCTCTATATTCAATAGTTAAATAATCTTTTGTTACTTCTTTAATTTCTATCTTTTCTATACCTACGTACTTTCCTATACCGTGATATTCATGTACGACATAATCACCTATTTTTAAATCGGTGAATGTTTCTATTTTTGTGCCTTTTGATTTTCTTTTCTTTGTTTTTTTTCTTTTTACTCTTCCGTAGATTTCGTTTTCAGAAATCAGCAAGAATTTTTCTGTAGGTAATTCTAAACCTTTTTCAATGTATCCTTTTGTTATAAGAGCATGGGATTTTAATATCTTTGTATCTCCTTCTCCCGATACTCCAACAGAACAATTTAAGGATTTCAGATCATCAAATAATTTTATA
>Ga0102938_10003122_pt1 | contig 12399 bp, 10 predicted proteins | sample SalPonR2_B_D2_MG_FD_84516 | JGI IMG/M metagenome (GOLD analysis project Ga0102938, IMG submission 84516) | Salt pond soil microbial communities from South San Francisco under conditions of wetland restoration - Salt Pond MetaG R2_B_D2_MG | ecosystem: Environmental > Aquatic > Marine >... | reverse complement strand
TCTATTGAAAGCTTGGCCGTTGACTGTGTTTTTTTTAGCGGGTAACTTTTCGGGCTCATATCCGCCGGCTGGCGGACGTAAGTTCAAGTCCTACCTCTATTGAAAGCTCGGGAAGGGTTGTCGGGCCTTTTTTTATGTCAACTAGAATCAAACACTTTAAATATAAAGCCAGCCTATTGGCCTCGGGGCGGAGCCCTCGGTTCCCTCATCATTGATACATTTAGTATCAATGGTCTTGGCATAAAAGCCAAGACTACATTCGGTCATCCCCGCTACTAGAGGAAGCTCGGCATCTATTGCCGGGCTTTTTTTATGTCATATAGAATCAAGCACGGTATATATAAAGCCAGCATATTGGCCTCAGGACGGTGCCCTCGGTTCCCTCATCATTGATACATTTAGTATCAATGGTCGTGGCATAAAAGCCAAGACTACATTCGGTCATCCCTGCTACTATTCAAATTTAAGAATCCTTGCAATCATTGAATTGTGAGGTTTTTTTATTTGCGAGCATTCTATCACTCTTATGTTCGCCAGGCTATACTAGAGGTTATTCATTTTCTTACCTTTCTTTGCATTAACTCATTTCCTGGACTATTTTAAAGTCTTTAATTCTGAAGTAAAAACGAAGTTTTCCTATCTCGCAGAATAATAGATTCAGGTGTTTTGTGCATTGTTAATGAGTTACAAAAATTGGGGTTTCAAGATTGAGTCAGTATCTCTAACGGCATGCCCAGATTCTTTTATCTTTGCAATAGAAATGAAAGTCCTATGAGGTATATATATATAAGAGTTTTTATTTTTTCTCTATTTCTCTCGTTAGGAGCATGTTCATCGGACCAAAATTTAGAAGAGGTCGCTTCAAAATATGTGAACTTTTCAGGAAAAACCATGGGTACGACTTACAATATTACCATTGAAGCTGAATCTAAGACAGCGTTAAAAGACGATGTGGACTCCATATTAGTTGCATTTAATAAAGAAGTTTCTACCTACATTCCCGACGCCACGATAAGTCGGTATAATCAGGCAGTAGATACATTCGCATTGCGAAAATCTGGCGCGCCTCATTTTTTTCGAAATTTGGTTCAATCCTATCGCCTTCATTATTTGACAAACGGCTATTATGATCCAACGGTTATGCCTTTGGTTAACTATTGGGGGTTTGGGTATCAAGCTCGGGATACAACTCAAATTGGGGACTCTTCTATTGTCGATTCGCTAATGCAAGTAGTGGGTTTGAATCGAATTGGTTGGGAGGAAGCCGGAGACTCACTATGGCTTACTAAGCCAGGGCCAGGAGCACAACTTGATTTCAGTGCTTGCGCAAAAGGAGACGGTGTAGACCTTATTGTACAGCTTTTTGAAAGGAAGGGATATAATAATTATATGGTTGAAATAGGAGGGGAGGTTTTTGCAAAGGGGCAAAACCCCAGAGGGTATAGTTGGACGATTGGTGTTAATCGGCCTGACCCAAATAGTTCTCGTACAGATTTTATACAAAAATTAAATTTGGTTGATCAAGGGCTAGCAACATCAGGCAATTACCGAAACTTTTATGAGGCGAATGGGGTGACCTTGAGTCACACCATTAACCCCAAAACCGGCTGGGTAGAACGCAATAAATTATTAAGCACAACCGTGATAGCCAATGAAGTGATTACTGCTGATGCCTGGGCTACAGCATTGATGGTCATGGGTAAGGATGACGCCATTTCCGTTTTAGAAGAAACGGAAGGTATAACCGGATTTTTGGTTTATGCTGAAGGTGATACGGTGGGTGTTTATGAGGCAAAAGATTTTTCAACTACACAATCAAAATAGTATGATTGACGCTTTCGAGCTAGATAAGGATATAGTATTTTTCGACATTGAGGCCACAGGCCTTCATGTAATTCGTGATCGCATCATGCAAATAGGGATGATAAAATACTTTGCTGATGGCCGCTCGCCTGAAGAAAAAGAAATGCTCATTAATCCGGGTATCCCTATTAAAGAAGATGCGTTAGCCGTCCATGGAATTTATCCTGAAGATGTGGCCAATAAACCTATATTTTCTCAGGTGGCAGAGGAATTGCTTCAGTTTTTTGGGGAAGCGGATTTATCTGGGTATAATCTGATGCGGTTTGATATTCCTATGTTAATGGAGGAGTTTCATCGTGCGGGGCATCACTTTTCGATAGAAAATCGAAGAGTGGTTGATGTTCAACGGATATTTTACAAAATGGAACCACGGACCTTCGCTGCGGCCCATAGGTTTTATTGCGGGGAGGAGATGGAAGGTGCACATGACGCTCTATCTGATGTAAAAGCAACGGTGAATGTTTTGAAAGGTCAAATTAGCGCTTATAAAGATGTTGATTACACAGATAAAGATGGAAAGTTAGAATTTAAGCCGGTTCAAAACGATATCAAAAAGCTACATGAATTCACAAATGACCTTAACGTTTTAGATGCAACCCAAAAGCTTAAACGTAATAATGATGGAGAAGTAGCCTTCAACTTTGGAAAATATAATAATAAGTCTGTCCGCGAAGTAATGGAGCGGGAGCCCAACTACATTGATTGGATGATAAACAAAGACTTTTCCGTTCAGGTAAAAGAGATTTTAAAACAAGAAAAGAAAAAGTTCAATGCCTAAACTTTTTCTACTAATACTGGTGTTGTTTGCCATTGGTTGGGGTTGTTACGAAGAGCAGGAGGGGTGCCTTGACCCCATGGCAACCAATTACGATGTTTCGGCAGATATTAATGCCAATTGCCAGTATCCTTCTTTTTCTTTTTCAGTGGATCATCGCTGGGGCGATGACCTTTTCAGTATGGATTCTTTTTATACCGATGCGGCTGGAAATTCTTTTCAGATTTTGTTCTTTGGATTATTTGTTAGGGACATTGAAGTAGATACTGGAATGGGTTGGGTACTATTAAATGCATCCAAACAGGAGTGGTCCTTAATTAACAACGCTAATTTGGAAGCTTCTGATCCTATTGGCTTTATTCAGGCTCGCAATTTTGAAAATAGTTGGGGCGAGTTGGATTATTTCGGGGTTTTTGATAGTGTGCGTATGCAATTAGGACTAGGCCCTCTTGAGGATGTCGATCCAAATTTACTTAGAGAGGATCATCCATTAAATCAAAATTCACAAATGTATGATACAACCAACCAAAGTTACTATGGGTGGGTTTTGCGATACCGTGCCGATACAGCTTCAGGCACCCCTATTCACCAGGTAAGTTCTACCAAAGGTCAACGAATAAGCTGGTCTCAGCAAGCTACAGGGGACATAATGACAGCTGAGAATAAAAGCTTTATTTTTGAGCTGAATTATGAGCTGCTTTTCGGCAACTTTCGAATTGACAATCTTCCATTTAACAACAGGTCGGCGATTAATGAGAATTGGTCTACCGCTCTAATTTTACGCGAATCTTAAGTGGTCGAGTTAGCGTTTATTTTTATTTCACCTGCTAGTTTTGCTACTTTATTTCTTAATGCTCCAATGTCGCCGCCAAGAGAATCATAGGCAAGGACAATACCCATTCGTCGTCCAACCCGGCAAACTGGTTTTCCAAATATCCGTAAATCTACCTGAGCGTTTTGACAAACTTTTTCCATACCGGTATATACTGGGAGCCCATCATCATCGATAGTAGATAGGATAACAGCGTTTGCACCATTTCTTTGATTGACGATCGAAGGAATAGGCCAACCTAAAATGGCTCTGGCATGTAATTCGAATTCATTCAAGTTTTGAGTACCTGCTAAAGTTACCATTCCGGTATCATGAGGACGAGGACTTAATTCTGAAAAAAATACTTCATCCTTGCCAATGAAAAACTCCACTCCCCATAGTCCAGCTCCACCTAAGGCATTAGTAACTTTCTCTGCCATAGTTTGTGCCTCTATTAGAGCGTCTTCAGACATCGCTTGAGGCTGCCAGGATTCCTGATAGTCCCCATCTTCCTGACGATGACCTATAGGTGGGCAAAATAGCGTATGTCCTTGTTTTTGAGTTACTGTTAGGAGGGTGATTTCGTAGTCGAAATCTATAAACCCTTCAACTATGACTTCTACTCGATCTCCCCGACCTTCTTCTTGCGCCAAATTCCATGCATTCTCTATTTCACCTACACTTCGAATGATACTTTGACCCTTTCCCGATGAAGACATTAATGGTTTTATTACAGCGGGTAAACCAACTGTTTTTACAGCTTCTTTGATTTCTTTTGAATCCCTGGCGTATCTATAAGGAGCTGTGCGTAATCCAAGTTCTTCAGCGGCCAAATTTCGGATTTTTTTTCTATCCATGGTATATTGCGTAGCTCGGGCGGAAGGAATAACCTGTATACCCTGTTCCTCAAATTCGCTTAGCTTTTCTGTTCGTATAGCTTCTATTTCCGGCACTATGAGGTCTGGCTTTACTCGCTCTACCAACTCTGAAAGTGCTCTGGGGTCGAGCATATCTATAACAGCAAACTGATCGGCTACTTGCATTGCGGGGGCATTGCTATACTTATCAACAGCAATTACTTTTTGTCCATACCGCTTTAATGCTATAGTTAGTTCTTTTCCGAGTTCGCCAGATCCAAGAAGGAGTATTTTTTTCATATTCTAATGTAAGAAATCCAGATGGGATAATAGATATTAACCACCTACTTTTCAAAGCTATTACCTATATAAATGTGTCAAATCTCATACAATGATCCCTGTTTTTTTAAAGTAAACTAGGTTTTCTATTATTTTTGCAACTCTGTATTGTTTTATGTCGTTACTATAGTATGCGCAGTATTTGTCTTTTTACAGGATTTGCTTTAATTCTACTTCTTTTTATGCAAAGTTGTAGAGACGGTTCTATGATGCCTGATACTGATGATTCAGAGGATCTGACAGACATTTCTTATGAACCAATATTTGTAGATCCTCCGCGGCCGCAGGGCTTCCCTGAAATGGTAATTCCCGAGAACAATCCATTAACTGAGGCAGGTATTGAACTTGGGAGGCATCTTTTTTACGATCCAATATTAAGTCGAGATAGCACCATAGCTTGTGCAAGTTGTCACTTCCCTTCAGCTGGGTTTTCAGATAATAATGCATTAGCCATTGGAATTGACGGTCAGGTGAGTCCTAGATCTTCCATGTCATTGTTAGACGTTGGCTTTTTTAATAATGGTTTGTTTTGGGACGGAAGGTCAGATAATTTAGAAGAACAAGTCCCGGACCCTATCGTAAACCCTTTGGAGATGCATTCTATGCTACCAGATGTGGTGAACGATTTGAAAAATCATGAGAATTATCCTAAAATGATTCGCAAGGCGTTTGGAATAAAGCAGGTGGACGAAATATCTATAGATCATGTCTCAAAAAGTGTATCTCAATTTATGCGTATGATCGTTTCGTCTGGTGAAAGTAAATACGATCGAGTATTTGCTCCAGGAAGTTTTGAGCTTTTTACAGATGAAGAACTTAATGGTTATGATATGTTTTTTGACTTAAGCTTCGATGTGCCCGATGCAGAGTGTGGCCATTGTCATAATGCGCCTTTATTTACAACCAATCAATATTTCAATAACGGATTACAGGAAGATCAAGGAAATTTATCTTTCCCAGATAACGGTAGAGGAAACATTACAGGTAGACGCATTGATAATGGAAAAATGCGTGCTCCCTCTTTGAGAAATATTGCCATGAGAACACCGTATATGCATGATGGATCTCTAAACTCTTTAGAGGAAGTGGTTGAACATTACAACAGTGGTGGGCATCCTGCTGAAAATAGAGATCCTCTAATTCGGCCACTTGGATTGACAGAAAGTCAAAAGTCAGATTTGATTGCATTTCTTCATACGCTTACCGATACAGCTGCATTAAATAACCCGCAACTATCAAACCCCTTTGAGTAATAAAAAAATTAGGTAACCCAACTCTTTTTTGTCGCCTACGCGACAAAAGATTGATTTCTTCACATTAAATTTTGGGTTTGAATAGGACTCAATTAATTCCTTTTTTTGTTTTATTTTCACAAAAACGAGTATTTGGCTGCCGTTGATACTTATAAAACGGCCCATATATTTATATTGTAATAATATATATATAACAATGGGCTCTTTTTGTATTTTTTCTGTGGTGTATTTGTGTTGATATTTGAAGTATCAGACGAAATAGCTTAATTGGTTTTTGCTATTTGGAGAAATGTCTTCCTAGCTTGTCTGTCATATTTGGTTTAGAAATTGGTTTATTGGTTAAGTACATTTAGATAGACCGGAAGACATTTTTCTACTGATTTGATTCATGGGATTTAAGGTTTAGCTAGCCCTTCGGGGCTAGCTTTTTTAATCCATAAGTGATGAATAGTTGATTGAAAAAGTTCAAATGTTTCACAAAATTAATTAAAGTCGTCCTTTTTCCGCCTACTTTAAAGGATTTGAAACATATACAGATAATAAATATATCACAAGCGTTGTTTTTTGTATTTCAGAAGATAATTCTTGTATCTTATCATTGTAATAGAAAGCAATGGTTCACTTTTATCAAAGGATAGAAGTTCTTATTTAGTCGGCCCTTTTCATTGAATTCATGGGATTTCATGATGAGAGGGATACTCATCACCTAATATTGGTTTATAGGTTTTACACAGAGAGGGTGCTGGCACATAAGATAAGTAAGTTCCATTGTTCATGGAATTACAATTTGTTGTAGACTAGTCATCGGGAGATGGCTAGTCTTTTTTTTATAGTTTTATGCGATAGCGTATAACAATTGTAGTCCCAAGAGCAAGTATTAACAAAATGCACCATTCTGTATAATTGTAGATCCCCTCTTTTTTCTTGATTGAGTCTTGTTCATACGTCCAAAATGCGCCCCAAAAGTATGGAAGCTTATAAATGGGTTCTGTCTCTGCTCGATAGTTTCTTATCACCTTGACTATTTTCTTTGAACTCATATTATTATTGAAATACTTGCCAGGTGATAGTACCTCTGTAGCAGTTTTATCGGGTACTTTCCATAGGCTTCCTGTTATACTATGTGCTCCCGCCGCAGCTAAATAATAACTTATTCCCAGCATTCCCTCTGCTTTCGAGTTTGGCCCTAATTGGGTCTCACAGGCCGCCATTACAACTTGTTTTCCTTTGAGGGGCCACCTTCTAATTTGCCAGCCGAATGTAGGGTTTCGATCATCAAAGTAAATAAGGGATTCCTCATCGTCTTCTACGTATTTTGCATGAGCGGCAATATATAATATATCGAAATGGGTTTCCCGTAACTTTTTTTGAATACTACCTTCTTCTGTTGGATACTTTATATTCCACAATTTGGATTCCATAAATTGGTGTCGCTCTTGAAATCCGATACTTTGTTTTTGGTGGTTATCTAGAGGCATTAAGGCAACTCCAGAATGGTAGGCTTTTGTTTCTTTGGTGATGAAGTGGCCTTCGATCCACCATTGGGCTGAGAATGCATAACTAATATTGAACCGGTCTATGAACCTCAATCTGTCTGTGCTATGTTTTAAGTCTCTAGTTACTGCATTATTAATTGGCAGGGTAGAAGTGGGCAAATAATTGAGATAGCTTTGAGGTATAATGATCCAATTTTCAAAATCGTAAATATTTAATGAATCAAACAAACTTTTCCTCAGTCTGACACCTAAGCTGTCTGTAGTCTTTATAGATTCAGTAAGAACTTGTTTGCTTTCATAGGTAAAGGGGTTAGTCTTCAAGTTTTCATAATACGCATTTACAAGTTCTTTAATTCCTTTTGACTTTAATTGCACGATTTTAAACGTATCCCTCGAAATAATAAATGCGTACCAGGCAGGATCTATCTCAGAATCATTTCCTTGCAAAAATTCAACTATCACTTTTGTGCTGTCCAACTGGAATTGAATTTCTTCAATTAATGGATATTTTTGTTCCAATCTTTGAGCATAATAATTGGGGTATTTTTTGCCAAGCTCCAATTGATAGTCATATAGACTTTCTAATAGCTCTGAGCTTTTTTCGTAATATTTACCGCGGTTTTTCTGTTTTAACTCCTCGTTTTTCTGAAGTAGATATAAGCTGTCTATTAAGCTTTGCTCTTTCATCTTTAGTTCAGACGGTATATCCTGGTAAATACTTTTCAATTCTTTAGCATATTTGGATTCCCTCAAATGTGAAGAGCGATACTTCTCGGATAAAGCCCAAAAGCTCTCAGCCGATATTAAGTCTGCCCGATAAGATTCCCAGTATATGGCAGTAGCTAAAACAATGGTTTCATAAACAAACTCTAAACTTTCTTTTCGCTGGTCTATATCTAAAAGTGTTCGCCGACTATAATCATAAATATCAAGATTGTCCTGGATGGACTGTAGACTCTTAACAAGCAGATTTGTATCTTTTGTAATCATGTATAATCGAAGAGCAATTTCAGCATGCACCAGATTGTAATAATTGGTATTATTCAAATTATTGAGTTCTGGAGCGATTATCCGTCGATTTTTATCTCGTATAGTATTTAAAGTAACCAAGCTATCTGCTGCTTCCATGGCTTCTTTATATTGGAATGCCATTGCTCGGTATCCAGCCTGTCTATAATAGAATGCAATTCGGTCATCCTGGGTAGCAGTAGTATGGTCAAATTCTTTTGCCCACTCATCCATATAGTTCAAGAGTTCGTCATAGTCGCTGCCTTTGGTATCGAGAATGTAGGTAATCTGACATCCTCGGAATCTGATTTCAGAAAGGTCCATCGTTTCCCTAGGCATTCGCTGGAAAACCTTTTCTGCTCGATCTATATATTGTTTTGCAATCTCATATTGATTCTTATACATATAGCTATACGCCATACTAACATTTATTTCCAGGTATTTCCATAGATCTGCATCAGCTGCATCAAGTAATGCGGGCAATTTATTTCCCAGTTCAATTGCCGCATCGTATTTTGAAATATCATATAAAAATTGAAAAAGATTTAGGCTAATATTTGAAGCTTTCTTTCCGTCCACTTTGTTTTTGTTAACGCAGCATATGGCCTGCTCCAGGAATGAAATAGCTCGATTGTTAACAGATAGTTCTTTGTAAGAATATCCTAAGTATTCATAAATGGAGCAAGCTTCAGTAGATCGCCTTTGGGAATGTTCCAATCGATCTAAAGCATGATCAAGCGCCCAAACAGCTTTAGTGAATTTGTTTTCATTATAATAATAAAAACCCAGGTGCTGATAGTACTCAAAATGAAGACGACTATCGCTTATATCACCCAACCAGTTTTGTGCGTTTTTGATAGAAGGTTTTAACTCAGATGGACTGGTTAAAGTATGATGCTTTAATGCATTTATCAGAAATATTAAACTGTCTCGATTATAATCCTGACTTTTTGACTTTTGAAAATGGAAAAAACAAATTAGTGGAAGTAGGAGCAGTATGGATTTACTACATTTCATAATAAATAAAATAAATAATGTAAATAATAACTTAATCTAAATATCTACTAATATAAATAAAAAAACCTCTCCGACGCAAGCCGGAGAGGTTTTTGTAATTCATAAGAAATTGGTAGATTACATCATACCACCCATTCCACCGGGCATTCCACCACCGGGCATTCCACCGCCCATATTTCCACCACCGTCATTATCTTCTTCTTTGTCATTGATAACGCATTCTGTGGTTAGAATCATTCCCGCAATAGAACCCGCATTTTCAATAGCTACACGAGTTACTTTTGTCGGATCTATTACTCCAGCATCTTTTAAGTCCTCATACACACCAGTACGTGCATTGAAACCGTAAGAGCCTGTGTTATTTAATACTTCCTGCAATACAATTGAACCTTCATGTCCAGCATTCTCTACAATTGCACGTAAAGGAGATTCTAAGGCTTTCTTAACTATTTGAACGCCTATAGATTGATCCTCATTTTCAACATCCAAGTTATCAATCTTACTTATAGCTCGAACGAGAGCTACACCACCTCCAGCTACAATTCCTTCTTCAACTGCTGCGCGGGTCGCATGTAATGCATCATCTACCCGATCTTTCTTCTCTTTCATTTCTACTTCTGTCGCAGCACCAACATAAAGTACAGCTACTCCACCAGCTAATTTAGCTAATCGTTCTTGTAACTTCTCTTTATCATAATCAGAAGTTGTTGACTCTATCTGCTGCTTAATTTGATTGACTCTAGCGTCAATCATATCCTGCTCACCGCGGCCATTAACAATTGTTGTATTGTCTTTGTCTATAGTGATTTTCTCAGCGCTTCCCAGGTGATCTAACTCAACATTTTCTAGTTTGAATCCTTTTTCTTCGCTAATTACAGTACCACCAGTCAAAATAGCAATATCCTCAAGCATGGCTTTTCTTCGATCGCCGAAACCCGGAGCCTTAACAGCAACTACCTTTAGTTGACCTCTTAATTTATTAACAACAAGTACGCCTAAAGCCTGGCTTTCGACATCTTCTGCAATCATCAACAGTGGTCTTCCTGCACCTACCGCTTTTTCTAATAGGGGAAGAATATCTTGCATGTTAGATATCTTCTTATCGTGAATTAGAATATACGGATGCTCATACTCTGTTATCATGTTTTCAGTGTCAGTTACAAAATACGGAGATAGATAACCTCTGTCAAATTGCATTCCGATCACTTCGTCTACATAGGTTTCAGTACCTTTAGCTTCTTCAACAGTTATAACACCGTCTTTTGTAACTCGCTTCATGGCATCCGCGATTAAACCGCCTATTTGGCTATCATTATTCGCAGAAATTGATCCTACTTGCTTAATCTTGTCAAAATCATTACCAATGATTTCACTTTGACTTTTCAAGTCCTCTATAACGGCTTTAACACCTAAATCAATACCTTTTTTTAGGTCGAGTGGATTGGCACCACCAACGACATACTTCATACCAGCATTCACCATAGACTGTGCTAAAACAGTTGCTGTAGTTGTACCATCCCCTGCAAGGTCAGCGGTTTTGGAAGCCACTTCCTTTACCATTTGTGCGCCCATATTCTCAACGGGGTCTTTCAATTCGATTTCTTTTGCAACTGTCACACCATCTTTAGTAATTTGTGGTGCACCAAAAGATTTATCGATTACTACATTTCTTCCTTTGGGTCCTAATGTTACTTTTACAGCATCGGCCAAGGTATCAATACCTCGTTTTAATGCTTGTCTCGCTTTAGTGTCGAAACTTATCTCTTTAGCCATTTTATTTAATTTTTATTTATGTTTAAAATTGTGAATCGTTCTGAATGTATTATAGAATGATTAATATATCATCCTCTCTCATAATTAGATAATCTTCACCATCCATATGGAATTCCTGACCAGCATATTTTCCATAAAGAACCTGATCTCCTTTACTTACTGACATTTTCACGTCATCCTTTCCAGGACCTACAGCAACAATTTCTCCTTTTTGAGGCTTCTCTTTTGCTGTATCTGGAATGATAATACCAGATTTGGTTTTCTCTTCAGCAGCAGCAGGTTTCACTACTACTCTATCATTAATGGGTTTCATATTGCAATTATCTTATATTGTTAATAAATCAATTTCACTTAATATACTATCATGATTTATGCCAACTCCTCAACTCTGACAAATTAGCAGATTGGCAGTCAATATGTAATAAGTAAATATTGTTTTCGCTAAGGTATATGCCTTTTTGTCAAAGGGGCCTTCCTTTAATTGAGTATATCGCGAAAAGGAGTGGACCTTATTTAAAAAAGTGAATTCTTTTTGCTGATTGTACTAGTGGAATAGCTAAATAGGGGTTTAGCTAACTTTTTGTGCAAGTTAAATTGAAATGTGTCTATCAGCGAGTGAGGGAGGGATTTGCATTCTAAAAACAAAAAAGGCTCACTCAATGCGAGTGAACCTTTTATAGGGAACCTAAATTGGTTTGTTTTTTTATTGAGTCAAGAGCTCGATTTCACCACCACCTGCTGATCCGACCATAAGTGTTGTGATGATGCATAATCCAAAAAGAATGGCTGCAAAGTACCAGGTCAACTTTTCGATGAAATCTGTGGATTTGGCCGCTCCAAACAATTGATTTGCACTTTGACCTCCTAAAGTGGGATCAACACCTCCACCTTTTGGGTTCTGAATTAGTACTATAATCATAAGAAGCACGGAAACAATTGCTATTAAAATGGTCATTCCTGTAAGCATAATCTAATTTTCTTCGAGCCTTTGAATTATTTTTGCAAAGTAAGAGCTTTTTTTTGGATTCAACAAACTTAATTTTTCATACATATCAATGGCCTTTTTCGTATGTCCCTGATGGGCTAGCAATTTAGCTAATGTCTCACTGATGATTTCTTCGCCGATTTCATTACTTGATTCTAATAGCTTCTTTAACTTTTTCTTCTTAGCTTTTTCTTTTTTTGCTTTCTTCTTCTTTTTCTTTTT
>Ga0102938_10003121_pt1 | contig 12400 bp, 9 predicted proteins | sample SalPonR2_B_D2_MG_FD_84516 | JGI IMG/M metagenome (GOLD analysis project Ga0102938, IMG submission 84516) | Salt pond soil microbial communities from South San Francisco under conditions of wetland restoration - Salt Pond MetaG R2_B_D2_MG | ecosystem: Environmental > Aquatic > Marine > Intertidal... | reverse complement strand
GCCACATCTGCGCCCAACAAGGCGGCCTCTTTCATGTGGTTTGCGGTGCGGATCGAGGCTGTGAGTATCTCTGTGGAGAAGTCGTAATTGTCATAGATCGCGCGGATTTCTGCGATCAATTCCATGCCATCGATGTTGAGATCATCCAAGCGCCCCACGAACGGCGAAATGAACGTCGCACCCGCTTTGGCCGCCAAAAGCGCCTGATTGGCCGAAAAACACAAGGTCACGTTCACCATGCGGCCCTCGCCGGTCAGAACCTTGCACGCCTTCAGGCCATCCCAGGTCAGCGGCACCTTGATCGTGATGTTGTCCGCGATCTTGGCCAGTTCGCGGCCCTCTGCGATCATGCCGTCCGCATCCAGCGCCACGGTTTCTGCCGAGACGGGGCCGGGGATCATGTCGCAGATCTCTTTCGTCACTTCCTTGATGTCGCGACCCGACTTCATGATCAGCGACGGGTTCGTCGTGACACCGTCGACCATGCCCAGTTCGTGCAGTTCCCGGATCGCATCGACATCTGCGGTATCCACAAAGAATTTCATGGTCTCACTTCCTTTCATGGCGGGGCCGTGGTTTTCTGCCCGCCTTCTACCTCAGGGGCGCGCGGGCATAAAGAGATGACCGACAGCTATTTCGAAGAAGGCAGCCTTGTGGGCGTGCTGACGGCCGAACCACTGGACCGGGTGCTGGATTACCGCGCACCCGAGGGCGGCTGCTGGCTGGGCAGTTTCGTCGAGGTTCCCTTGGGGCCGCGCAAGGTTCTGGGCGTCATCTGGGGACCGGGCAAGGGCGATTGGGATATCGCCAAGGTGCGCCATGTGATCCGCGTGCTTGACGCCGCGCCGATGCGCGAAGAACTGCGGATTTTTCTCGAAAAGGCGGGGGCTTACACCCTCACGCCCATGTCCGCGATGCTGCGGCTGGCGACCCGCGTTCCGGGCCTGAGCGATCCGCCGTCGATGCGCAAGATCTACCGTCTTGGCCGGGGGGAACCCGACCGGGTCACCGATGCCCGCCGCCGGGTGATCGAGACGCTGACCGAATATGGCGGGCTGGGTTTCACGCTCAAGGAACTCAGCGATCTGGCCGGGGTGACGTCTTCCGTGGTCAAGGGGCTGGCGCAGATGGGCGTGGTCGAAGAGGCTGACACACCGCGCGACGCACCCTATCTGCCGCTCGATCCGGACTTGCCGGCGAAAACCCTGACAGAGGATCAGGCCGCCGCCGCCGATGCGCTGCGCGACGGGCTGCGCCAACGGCGCTACGGCACCACGCTGCTGAAGGGGGTGACGGGGTCGGGCAAAACCGAGGTCTATCTTGAAGCGGTCGCTGAATGTTTGCGTGCGGGGCGTCAAGCTCTTGTTTTACTGCCGGAAATTGCGCTGACATCGGAATTCCTGTCGCGCGTCAGGGCACGGTTCGGCGCCGAACCCGCCGAATGGCATTCCGGCGTGACCATGACCGAACGGCGGCGTGCATGGAAGATGGTGGGGCAGGGCGCGGCGCAACTGGTCGTCGGCGCGCGATCATCGCTGTTCTTGCCGTTTCAGGACCTTGGCCTGATCGTCGTCGACGAGGAACATGACAGTTCCTACAAGCAAGAAGAGGGCGCGCTGTACAACGCGCGCGACATGGCGGTCTTGCGGGCCTCGCTGAACGACGCACAGGTTGTTCTGGCCTCGGCCACACCGTCGCTTGAATCCTGGGCCAACGCCGCTGCCGGCAAATACACACGGCTCGACCTGAGCAGCCGGTTCGGAGATGCGGTGCTGCCACAGATGCGCGCCATCGACATGCGGGCGGAGGACCTGCCGGGCCAGGCATGGATTTCGCCGACCCTGCAATCCGAGGTCGCCCACCGCCTGCAACAGGGTGAACAATCGCTGCTGTTTCTCAACCGGCGTGGCTATGCGCCGGTGACACTGTGCCGGGCCTGCGGGGAACAGGTGGGGTGCGACAATTGCGATGCGCGCATGGTCGAACACCGGTTTCAAAAGCGCCTCGTGTGCCATCAATGCGGCGAGACGAAACCGATCCCCGATGCCTGTCCCCACTGCAAGGTCGAGGGCAAGATGGCCGCCGTGGGTCCGGGTGTCGAACGCATCGCCGAAGAGGCCGCGCGCGTGTTCCCGGATGCGAAACTCGCGGTCCTGAGTTCCGATCTGTTCGGGTCGGCGCGCGCGCTCAAGTCACAGATCGCCGCGATTGCCGAGGGCGACACCGATATCATCATCGGCACTCAGCTGGTGGCGAAAGGCCATAATTTTCCGCGCCTTACGCTGGTGGGGGTGATCGATTCCGATCTGGGTCTGCAAGGGTCCGACCTGCGCGCCGCGGAACGCACGTTTCAACTGATGCGCCAGGTTTCGGGCCGGGCGGGCCGGGTCGAGAAGCCGGGGCTTGCATTGATGCAGACATTCCAGCCCGAGCACCCGGTGATCCGCGCGATCCTGTCAGGGGACGAAGAAGGCTTCTGGCGCGCCGAGGCCGCCGAACGGGAAGCGGCCGCCATGCCGCCTTATGGACGGCTGGCGGGAATCATCATCTCGGCCAACGAGGCGGCGGCGGCCTTTGATCTGGGCACCCATCTGGCGCGCACAGACGGGCCGCTTCAACAGATCGGCGCGGTCGTTTACGGGCCTGCCCCGGCCCCCATCGCGCGGGTGCGCGGGCGCCACCGGGTGCGGCTTTTGGTCAAGGCTCCGAAGGGCGCGCCGATCCAATCGGCGATTGCCCGCTGGATTGCGCCCCTGAAACTGAACGCCAACCTGCGGCTGTCTGTCGATATCGACCCCCAAAGCTTTTATTGATATCGGTTTTCTACGGCGCAGAACCCCGCTAGACAGCCCGAACCAGTCCCGGAAAACAGCATTGCCCATGTCCGCCCCGATCCGACCACAACCCGGTATTCTTGACATCGCGCTTTACCAGGGCGGGAAATCCGCGCTGGAGGGCCATGCCGAACCGCTCAAGCTCAGCTCGAACGAGAACCCGTTCGGCCCGTCGCCCGCCGCGATCGCGGCGATGCAGGCGGATCTGGCCAGCATTCACCGCTATCCCTCGACCGATCATGCCGATCTGCGCGCGGCCATATCACAGGTGCATGGCCTCGATGCGGATCACATCATTTGCGGGGTGGGCTCCGATGAGGTCATCCATTTCCTGTGTCAGGCCTATGCGGGGCCCGGCGACGAGGTGCTCTATACCGAACACGGCTTTGCCATGTACCGCATCAGCGCCCTTGCCGCCGGTGCCACGCCGGTCGAGGTGGCCGAGCGTGAGCGCATGGTGGATGTCGACCTGCTGCTGGCGGGCATCACCGACAAGACTCGGCTGATCTTCATCGCCAACCCCGCCAACCCCACCGGCACGCTGGTGCCGCTGGCCGAGGTCGCGCGGCTTGCAGATGGTATCCCCGACCAATGCCTGTTGATCCTGGACGGGGCCTATGTGGAATTCGCAGACGGGTATGATGGCGGAAAGGCCCTGGTCGAGGCGCGCGAAAACATCGTGATGACGCGCACCTTTTCGAAGGTCTACGGGCTTGGCGGTTTGCGGGTGGGCTATGGCTATGGCCCGCGGCATGTGATCGACACACTCAACCGTATCCGGGGGCCGTTCAACCTGTCGACAACCGCGCTGGCCGGGGCCGGGGCGGCGGTGCGCGACACCGATTGGGTGGCGGAATGCATTCGCATCAACGCCGCTGAACGCGCGCGCCTGACCGGCGGTTTGCGCCAGCTCGGCATCGCGTGTGACGACAGCCACGCCAATTTCGTGCTTGCGCGGTTCGCGGATGACGCCGAGGCACAGGCCGCCGATGCGTGGCTGCAATCGCAGGGAATCATCGTGCGCTATCCGAAAAGCTACAAACTGCCCCAATGCCTGCGCATCACCGTGGGCCGCCCGGACGACAATACCCGTGTGCTGGAGGCGCTGAACCAGTTCAGGGGGGCGCAATGAGCGTGATCTACAATCGTGTCGCCCTGATCGGGCTTGGGTTGATCGCGGGCTCGATGGCCCATGCGATGCGTCGCGCAGGCCTGGCGGGGGAAATCGTGGGCACCGCCCGGTCGCCCGAGACCCGAGCAACCGCGGCCGAGATCGGGCTGGTCGACAAGATCACCGAAACCGCCCCCGAGGCTGTCGAGGGCGCGGACCTGGTGGTGCTTGCCGTGCCCGTGGGCGCCATGGCGAGCGTCGCGGCCGAGATCGCGCCGTATCTGGCGCCGGGGGCAACGATCACCGATGTCGGCTCGGTCAAGCAAGACGTGATCGCCCAGGTCGGTCCGCATCTGCCGGATCACGTGCATTTCATTCCCGGCCATCCTCTGGCGGGCACCGAACATTCCGGGCCAAGGTCGGGCTTTGCCGAGTTGTTCGACAATCGCTATGTCCTGCTGACCCCGGTCAGCGACACGGCCCCCGAAGCGACCGCCAGACTGCGCGCCCTTTGGGAAGGGTGCGGCGCGCTCGTCGAAGAGATGGAGGCAGACCACCACGACCTGGTGCTGGCCGTCACCTCGCACACGCCCCATTTGATCGCCTATACGATGGTGGGCGTGGCCGATGATCTGCGCCGGGTGACCGATAGCGAAGTGATCAAGTATTCCGCTGCCGGTTTCCGTGACTTTACCCGGATCGCGGCCTCTGATCCGACCATGTGGCGCGATGTGTTCTTGTCGAACAAGGATGCGACCCTGGAAATCCTCGGGCGGTTCACGGAAGAACTGTTTGCGCTGCAAAGGGCCATTCGCACAGGTGACGGCGATCATCTGCACGCCTATTTCACCCGGACCCGTGCGATCCGGCGTGGCATCATCGAGGCGGGGCAGGATACCGACGCGCCCAATTTCGGCCGGATCCCCCAAAAGCGTGAGACCGGCGGCAGGTGAGGCGCGGCGCGTCATATCTGGCGCTGGTCCTGTGCCTTGCCGTCCCAGTGGCGGCACAGGCACCCGACAGATCCCCGCGTCCCGACCTGCGACCGACCACCCAGACAGCGACCGCCACGCCAGCCACGCTCGCAGCGCCAGATGAAAGTCCTGCGGTGACGCGCCTTGTTGTGTCGGCCGGCGCGCAGGCGCCGCGCGCCTCGCTCAGGCCGGTGTCCCGACCCGGCCCGGCCCCCGTGCCAACACGGCCTTCGGTCGCCGGGGCGCTGGCCAGTGCCGCGCCGCCAACCACAACCCCGCCACCGACGATCGAGCGCCGGGGGCTGTTCGGTGGCGTGTTCCGCCCACGTGGCGAGCCGACCGTGATCCGGTCGGGTGGCGCAAACTCGCAACTGGCGGTGGCCCGGTCGATGCGGCCGGATCTACGCCCTTCAGGCCTGGTGCAACGGGTCCGCGCAACGGCCACCCGCAACACGCCGGGTCGCGTCACGCAACCGGGCCAACGCGGTGCGTTGTGCGGGGTGCCCGGCCTGTTGGGCGACCGGTTGGAACCCATCACTGGGCGCAGTTCGGGCTGCGGCATCGCCGAGCCCGTGCGCCTGCGAGAGGTCGATGGCGTGACCCTCAGCGCGCCCGCGACGATCAATTGCAACACGGCGCGCGCGCTTCAAACCTGGCTCAACGATGCCGCGATCCCGGCAGTCGGGCGCAGTGGCGGCGGGATCACGTCGCTGCGGGTCGTGGCCTCCTACGCATGTCGGACGCGAAATTCGCAACGCGGAACAAGGCTCAGCGAACACGCGACGGGCAACGCCATCGACATCGCCGGCATCGGGTTGGCCAATGGCAGCGAGTTGACGGTTCTGGGCGGGTGGCGTGACAATCGTGTCGGCCCGGTCCTGCGCGAAATGCACCGGGGCGCCTGCGGGCCGTTCGGCACGGTCCTGGGGCCGAACTCGGACCGGTTCCATCAGGATCATTTCCATTTCGATGTCGCGACCTACCGGTCCGGCCCCTATTGCCGGTAAGGCGCTAACGCAAGATCAGCCGTGGTGCCTCGCCTATGGGAAGCGGGCCAAAGAACATGAAGCCCTCGTCAAAGCTGATCGTGGCGTCGATGTCTTCGGGATCTCCCGAGAGCGAGGCCAGGAACCCAAGCGCCGTGCGCGCGGTTCCCCGCAGGGCCTGCGGCAGCAGGCCCGCACGGTTCGCCATGTCCAGCATTGTTTCCCAGTTCTCGGCGCGGATCGCTATGTCGCCATCGGGCCGGCCCTGATCATCCACGTCCAAGTCGCCTGAGGCGCGCAACATCAGATCCCCCCATTCCGCCCGCGCTTCCGACAACTCGATGCGCCGGATCTGGGGCCGTTCGGTTTCTATGGCCGACATGTCCCATGCGCGGTCAAACGCGATCCGCGAAGAACTGGTGACGACCGGAATGGCTGGGGGCAGAACGCCGGCGGGATCAAGGATCGCGGCAACATCTTCGGGCGGGGTCAGGTCGCTGGCGTGAAACTCGATCGAATAGCTCGCATCCTCGCCCTCAAGGCGGGTAACCTCGGCAAGGGCCTGCACCAGCGTCAGCCGCCAGTTCGCGGTGCTGGTGATGTGCAGGTCGTTGATCTGTGTCCGGGATGCATCAAGCGCCAGATTGTTGGAGGGCTGCACATCCAGGAGCGCGCTCAGATGCCCCGCCGTGATGTCGAGCCGCTCGAAGGGAGAGGCCAGGGTTTGACTGGACGGCCAGATGGCTTCGGTTCGGTCGGGGTTCCAGGCGGTCTGACGCAAGGTGAACTCGGGCGCCGACCACGCCCACCCGGTTGCCGGATCCGCAAGTTCGACAGTGTTCATGACCGTCACGAATTCCAATGGAAAGCCCTGGATCGACAGGGTGTCGTACCGCGCGATCCAGCCCGCGTCCTGGCGTTCGGCGAACCAGCCGGCGACCGCACGCTCGCTGACCGCCGCCCAGACGAACCACGCCGTCGCAGCCAGCGCGCAGATCAGCACAACACCCACACCCAGCCGTTTCATCGCGCGCCCTCTACCGCCCAAGTCCCGGCACCGCTATAGCCCGCAGGAACGACAGACGCCATACAGGTGGAAAGGCAGAGCGATGCAAGATCTTTGGGTTTTCGGCTATGGCTCGCTATTGTGGAACCCCGGTGTCCCGGTGGCCGAGGCGCGGGTTGCGCGCCTTCATGACTGGCACCGCAGTTTTTGCATGTCATCGATCCATCACCGTGGAACACAGCAAGATCCGGGCCTTGTCCTGGCGCTGGATCATGCGCCGGGGGCTTTCTGCGACGGGCTTGCCTTTCGCGTCGACCGCACCGAAGCGGATGCTACGATTACCTATCTGCGCGACCGCGAGTTGATCTCGTCTGCATATCTGGAAACGCGCCTGACCGTCGGGTTTGCCCAAGGCGGCGTTCAAACCGATGTCCTGACCTATGTGATCGACCCGCTTCACGAGCAATATCGCGGTGATCTGAGCCTCGAGGATCAGGCTCGGATCATCGCCCATGCGGTGGGCGGGCGGGGGCCGAATGACGAATACCTCTACAACACCGCAACGCACCTGGCCGAACTGGGTCTGGCGGACCCGGATCTTGACTGGCTCGTGGCCCGGGTGCGCGGGCTGAAATCGGGCGCGGTCCGCTAGAGAATGCAGCATTGGCTTTGCCGCCCGCTACATGTAGATTGACCCCGACATAACAAAGACCGGCCCGAACGCATGGCAAGCAGAGCAGACACAGGCGCAGGAACCGCGCCGCGGATCACACGTCCGACGCAACAAATCGTGCTGATGTTGATCATCTGCGGTGTCGTTGCGGCGGGTGGATTTCTTGTCTGGCCGCAGGTCGAACCGGTGTTCCTGGCATCTCCGTATCTGAACGGCACCATCGGCGTGGTATTCCTGGTTGGTGTGGCGGCTTGTTTCTTTCAGGTCATCCAGCTGTTTTCGTCGGTCGCGTGGCTGGAACAACTGGCCAGTTCAGGTCAGCAGGACGCCGGCGACCGTCCGCCGCGTCTGTTGGCGGCGATGGTGGGGGTCGCGCGCGTGCGCGGTAGCCGGATGCAGATCACCGGCCCGGCCGCCAAATCGGTGCTCGATTCCGTGGGTGCGCGGATGGAAGAAAGCCGCGACATCACGCGATACATCGCCAACCTCCTGATTTTTCTGGGTCTTCTGGGCACGTTCTTTGGCCTTGCCACCACGGTGCCGGCGGTGGTGGAAACCATCCGGTCCCTGCAACCCGGCGCAGGCGAAGAAAGCCTGTCGGTGTTCGGACGCCTGATGGACGGGTTGGAGGACCAGTTGGGCGGCATGGGCACGGCCTTTGCGTCGTCATTGTTGGGGCTGGCCGGGTCGCTGGTCGTTGGCCTGCTGGAGCTTTATGCCGGCCATGGGCAGAATCGGTTCTACCGCGAGATGGAAGAATGGCTGGCCTCGATCACGCGCGTCAGCTTTTCCTCGGGGGATGGCGAAGGCGGCATCGACCGCAGTGCGATCGCCACCGTGCTGGACCACATGGTCGACCAGATGGAAACGCTGCAATCGATCTTTACCCAATCGGAATCGCGCCGCGCGGAAACCGAAACCAGGGTCATGGAACTGGCCAGCGCCGTCGAGGGGCTGACCGACCGGCTGGGTCTTGGCACGGTCGAGGCGACCGAACGGCTGGCGGCGGCACAGGAACGCCTGTCCGAAATCCTGACCGAAAGCAACGGCATGGGCGGTATCGACGAGGAAAGCCGGATGCGGCTCAGGTCGATTGACGTGCAGCTGTTGAAGATCCACGAGGATATCGGCACCAGCCGCACCGAAGAGGTGTCGGCCCTTCGTGTCGATCTGAACGATCTGACCACCGCCATCCGCGATCTGGTCACCGCCGCGCAGACCCCCGCCCCGCGCAGCCGTTCGCGCGCAACGCCCCAAGACGGGGAGTAACCGGCCATGGCGTTCCAACGCCGTGCAGGCAACCGCATTTCTGGTGCCATCTGGCCCGGATTTGTGGATGCGATCACCTCGCTGTTGATGGTGATGATCTTCATCCTGTCGATCTTCATGGTCGTGCAATTCGTGCTGTCCGAACAGATCACGAGCCAGGATGACGAATTGACGGAACTGAACGCGCAACTGAATTCGCTGGCCGATGCGCTTGGGCTTGAGCAAACCCGCGCGGACCGGTTGGAATCACGGGTGGCAACGCTCACCGGGAACCTGGCATCGGCCCAGGATGAGGTGGCGACGCAGGCGGCGCTGATCGCGTCGCTGACCAGTGAAACGCAGGCGCAGGCCGCCCGCATCGTCGATTTTGAAACCCAGGTCGCGGGCCTTCTGGCGGCAAACTCCGAACTTGAAGCGGACCGCGCGGCGACCGAGGCAGAGCTGGCCGATACCATCAGCCAGGCCGAGGCGCTGCAACTTGCATTGGCCCAAGCCCGATCCGAGATCGATACCGCTGCGGAAACGGCCCGCCTTGCCGCGGCCCGGCGCGAGGCCTTGGAGGCTCTGATCGCCGACCTGCGAACGCAAAGCGCCGAACAGGAAACCTCGCTGGCTGCAGCATTGGCAGCCCTTCAGGCGGCCGAGGCCGAGGCAGAGCAGACTGCCACCGAACTGGATGAGACCGAAGCGGCCCGCCTGGTCGAGGCGGCTGCCGCCCAGGCCCTTCGCGAACGTCTGGAAAATGCCGATGCGGAACTGACCGCGATGACACTGGCGCTGGAAGAACAGCGCCGCCGCGCCGAAGAAACCCTGACCCTTCTGGCCGCTGCCCGCGCCACCGAGGATGATCTGGCCGCGCGTCTGGCAGCCGCGCTGGTGCAGGTCGACGCGCAGGCGTCGCTGGCCGAACAACTGGCCGCCGCCGAGGCAGAAGCCGAACGCCTGACCACCGAACTGGACACCAATACCGGCGAGATGAGCGCGCTGGAACAAAATCTTGCACTGGCCCTGTCGCGTATCGAAAGCGCCGAGATCAGCGCGGCCGCCCGTCTGGCCGAGATGGAGGCGCAGATCGCCGCGTTGGAGGCCGAAGCGGCAGGGCAGGCCGAGATCGCCGACACCCGCGCCACCGAGCTGTCGGCGTTGGAACAGCAATTGGCCGATGCCCTGTCGGCGCGCCTGTTGGCAGAGGCGGAGCGCGACCGCACCCTGACCGCGGCCGAGGAACGCGCCGCCCTTCTGGCCCAGGCCAATGCCGAGCTGGAAACGGTGGAGGCCGCCTCCGCCGAAAGCCAGCGGCAGGTTGCGCTGCTGAACGAACAGATCACCGCGTTGCGCGACCAGCTTGGGGGGTTGCAGGCGCTGCTTGACGAGTCTGGCGCGCGCGATGCCGAGGCCGAGGTGCAGATCGCCGCCCTTGGTGCGCAGCTCAACACCGCGCTGGCGCAGGTCGCCGCCGAACAACGCCGCATCGCGCAACTGGAATCCGCCGAAGCCGCGCGTCTCGCCGAAGAAGCCGCGCGCCTTGCCGCGGAAGCCGAGGATCTGGAACGCTATCGGTCGGAGTTTTTCGGCCGCCTGCGCGAGCTGTTGGAAGGCCGCGAAGGGGTTCGGATCGAAGGCGACCGGTTTGTCTTCTCGTCCGAGGTCCTGTTCGAACCGGCCTCCGCCGACCTGGCGGAAGAAGGGCTTCAACAGATTGAAAACGTGGCGCAGCTCTTGGTCGAGATTTCCAACGACATCCCCGCATCGATCGATTGGATCATCCGCGTGGATGGCCATACCGACGACGTGCCGATCAACAACTCCCCCAATTTTGCGAACAATTGGGAACTCAGCCAGGCGCGGGCCTTGTCGGTCGTGTTGTACCTGTCCGAGGAACTGGGCATTCCGCCCAACCGACTGTTGGCGGCGGGGTTTGGCGAACATCGCCCGATTGCCTCGAATGACACGACCGAAGGCCGGGCGCAAAACCGGCGGATCGAACTGAAACTCACCGAGCGTTAGTCGCGCGTCAAAATGACGGTGGTCGTGGCCTGGTCGATGGTGGCATCTCCCCGCATCAGCGTGACCGCGCCACGGTAGACCCCGGCGGGCCATCCCGCATCCGGAGTGCGCCGACCACCTGCGCGGAACATCTGCGCCTGCGTCCGGTCAAGGGCCACGTCCTGTGTGAAAACAGCCGCGCCTTCGGCATCGGTGATCACGAGGCGCAGGATATCACCCGCCCGCGCGCCATGTACGTAACCCCACAGAACCAGCGCATCGCCAAACACGTTCAGGCGGCCAGACCGCACCTCGCCGTTCTGGATCGCGTCGAAATCGGGCAGGCCATTCGCAAAGCCGATCGACAGGATGCCGCCGCCGGGATTGGATAGCGGCGGGTCCCACAGTGCCGCTGCCCCTGCACCGCACTGGTTCAGATCGGACGGATCGAACGGGTCGACCCATTCGCCATTGCGCCGCAGCAGGAATTCCAGGTGCGGGAATTCGGTGGTGCCGGAATACCCGATCATGCCAAGGGGCGTGCCGGTTTCGACCCGGTCGCCAGGCGCCACGATCAAGCTGCCCTCCATCAGGTGGCAATATTGCGTTTCCCACCCATCGGCATGGGTCACGACCACGCCATTGCCACAGCCCTGACCCTCGGACATCGCGGGCGTGCCGTCGTCCGGCACCCCGTCGCGTACCGCCCGAACAGTGCCGGGGGCGGCAGACAGGACCGCCACGCCGGAGGCCATGGCCGCAAAATCGACCAGACGGATATCGGTGCCGGTATGGCCGTCATAGCTTTGCGGGCCACAGTCGAAGGCGCGCGCGCCGGGGCCGGGGTCACGATCCATGAATTGTTGCAGGAAACAGGTCTCACCCAAGGTGCAATCGACCGGAAACCCCAGGCGCGGCGGGTCCTGTGCCACGGCGGGCGCACCAAGGCTCAGCACTGTTGCAAGGGTCAGAGGCATGATCCGCATGAAGGCAGACTACCCGCCATGCCCCAAGACGCAATCCGGTGCGACGTGCACATGAAAAAACGCCCGGCCTTCTGGCCGGGCGTATTCTGGTCTTGCATGCAAAAGGCGCCTAGTCGGCTGTCAGAAGCGGAGGCTTCTTGGATCCGATACGCGGGTTGCCCGGCTCTTCGATACGCAGGTCGATCTTGCCGTCCTTGACCCCGACCTTGACGTTGCCGCCTTTTGCGAGCTTGCCGAACAACAGTTCTTCGGCCAGCTGTTTCTTGATGTGCTCCTGGATCACGCGGCCAAGCGGGCGGGCGCCCATCCGGTCGTCGTAGCCCTTTTCGGCCAGCCATTCGGCGGCCGGGCGCGTCAGTTCGATGGTCACGTTGCGATCCATCAGCTGCGCTTCGAGTTGCAGAACGAACTTTTCCACCACCTGCAGAATGACCTCTTTCGGGAGCGCCCCGAAGCTGATCACCGCATCCAGACGGTTGCGGAATTCCGGCGTGAACGTCCGTTCGATCGCGGCGGTATCCTCACCTTCGCGACGGTCGCGGCCAAACCCGATCGCGGCCTTCGCCTGTTCCGCG
>Ga0102938_10003117_pt1 | contig 12408 bp, 11 predicted proteins | sample SalPonR2_B_D2_MG_FD_84516 | JGI IMG/M metagenome (GOLD analysis project Ga0102938, IMG submission 84516) | Salt pond soil microbial communities from South San Francisco under conditions of wetland restoration - Salt Pond MetaG R2_B_D2_MG | ecosystem: Environmental > Aquatic > Marine >... | reverse complement strand
CGCCGCGGCCTTCGAGGCCGGCGATCTGGCACGGGTCGGCGCGGTCTTCGCCGCCGGTCACGCCAGCCTGCGCGACGACTTCGAGGTGTCGATCCCGGAGCTCGACGCACTGGTGGAACTGGCGGTGGATGCGGGGGCTGTCGCGGCACGCATGACCGGTGGCGGGTTCGGTGGCGCGGCGATCGCGCTGGTGGCTGAGGACCGGGCCGAACACCTCGGTGAGGTCGTGCTGGAGGGCTACCGGCAGCGGTTCCCTCGCGCCGACGGTGCCACCCACCTCTGCCGTGCAGCGGACGGCGCCCGCCGCGTCCGCTGAGCCGAGCCGGACGGACATCGTGCCTGACCGCTTGCGGCCTGCTCAGACCCGCGTCGTGGGGACCTCGCAGCTGACCTCGTTGCGCAGCCGACGACGCAGGGCGTAGGCGAGCACACCGATGCCGCCGATCGCCAGGATCGGCTGGATCGGCTCGAACCAGGTGATCGCGCCGCTGGTGCCGAGGGCGATGAGCACCAGTTTGTTGCAGGTGGGGCACCCGATCGCGAAGAAGGCGAGCAGCCCGCCGATGGTGAAGCGCTTCGCGTCCTCCTGGGCGATCTCCTCCTCGCCCTCTGAGGGCTCCCGCACGTAGGTCGCCAGCAGCAGGCCGGTGAGCACCGCCGTGATCGCGAAGGCGAGGTAGCTCCAGGCCGGCGCCTCGATCTGCCGGCCGAAGACCGGGTTGGGGATGATCGCCGTCGGCAGCCCGAGCAGTAACGCGGCACCACCGGTCCCAGCAGCAACGGCCAGCCAGCGGCGGCGGGACCAGCTTCGCACGGTGGTGTCCTCGCGGTCGGTGACGGTGGGCGGTATGACCGTGGGGTGCAACGCCGAGGGTCCCGGCGATGTTCCCGCCCTCACGATGTGGCATCGCCATGGTCGCGACGAGCGTCAGTCGGCGACCCCACGCTGCGCGATGATCCGGGACGGGGTGAGGCGGACGAGTAGCTCACCTGGGACGGCGTTGCGGGCGCCGAACTCGGCTGCACGCTCGGCGGGGACGTACCGGGCAGCGATGTGGCGCGACCACCGGCTGAGCGTTTCGGGATCCTCGCTGATCGTGCAGTGTCCCTCGAGCACGACGAAGGCGAAGGGGAACACGGGCTCGTCCACGTTGACGGCGGCGCGGGGATCGCGGACGAGGTTGCGGCCCTTCACGCTGTCGGCCCAGGTGGTGAACAGCAGGTCGTCACCGTCGGTGTGGAACCAGATCGGCGCGACGTGGGGACGACCGTCCGCGCGCACGGTGGCCAACTGCGCTGTCGGGGCGCCCGCAGCCAGGAAGGCCCGGCGCTGTACATCGCTCATCCGCTCCACGTCGTCGTTCACTCCAGATCGTGGGTGCTCCACCGCCTCCACGGAGCCCGGACGATGTGGCGGCAGCGGGCATGGCGCCCCCGGCAGTGGGTGGCGCCCCCGGCAGGAATCGAACCTGCGACGCACGGTTTAGGAAACCGACGCTCTATCCACTGAGCTACGGGGGCAACGGGGGCGAGTCTCCCGGCACGGGCCTCGACAGGCCGCCGAGCGTAGCGGCGGAGCGGAAGGCCCCTTCCGGCCGACCATCGCGGACCGCGGACACGTTGCCGAACACCGGGTGGTCAGCGCGGCAGCCCTCGCCAGCGTCCGAGCCTCCGGCGTCGCCAAGCTGTTCCCCGGGGCGTCCCGGCACCTGTTGGATCCTGGCCCTGCCCGTCTCCGTGACCGCCGACGGTGCGCACCGCTCACCGCGCGCGGCGGATCCGGATCGGGCCCCGGGCGGTGGAGGGGTCCACCCTGCGCCCCCGTTGGGTGATCTCGACCTCCCCGGTCGCCACGAGGCGGCGGGCGGCTCGTCGAGCCGGCTCCATCAGTCCCTGCCACGCCTCAGGGTCGTCCGCGCACCGGCGTGCCGCCTCCGAGGGACAGATCGACGCGTCGGGGGCGCGGGTGGTGAGCAGCGCACGGATCGTGTCTTCCAGCGCGCGGTCCTGCGCTGTGACCTTCCGCCGCCGGCACGCCTGCGAGCAGTAGCGGACCTGGTCCCAGTCCCGGGCCCAGGCCTTCCGCCAGGTGATGGTGCGCCCGCAGGAGGCGCACGGCTTCGTCGCGTCGTCAATCACACCCGGTCTTCGGACGCCGAGGGGGCACCGGCTCGGTCGCAGCAGCGCCCCGGCTCAGTCCGCCCGCGCGAGCTGGGTGGCCAGGGACGGGGCGATGGCCAGCCGGGGGAGCAGGGTGGCCTGCACGGCGTGGTAGAGGTCGGGTTTGCCGGCCCACGTCCCCGTCGCCGGGCTCAGGTCGGGGGTCAGCTCGTGGTGCCAGCTACCGCGCTCGAGGTCGATGAAGGCGGCGGCGTGGTCCCAGAAGCTGCGGTACCACGCCTCGTACGTGGGGTCACCGGTGCGCTCGTGGAGCACGGCCGCGGCAGCGATCGCCTCGATGATCACCCAGTGCATCCGCGCGTGGACGACCGGCTGGTCGTCCCAGTCCAGGGTGTAGACGAAGCCGGGCCGACCGTCGGCGCCCCACCCGACGCTGGTGGAGGCAGAGAACAGCTTGGTGGCCGCCTCGAGCAGCCAGGGCGGCGGCGACGGCAGGGACGCCTCGAGCTGGAGCAGCAGCCGCGCCCACTCGAGCCAGTGGCCGACCGTGGTGCCGTAGGGCCGGAAGGGGTGGGCTGGTTCGTCGTAGTGGTGCTCCAGCACCGGCTGCCAGTCCGGGTCGAAGTGCTCCACCAGGCGCCAGCGGTGCGCCCGGGCCACCTCATCGATCAGCAACGTGGCGATGCGCAGCGCCCGGTCGTGCCAGCGCGGATCGCCGGTGACGTCACCGGCGGCCAGGTACGCCTCGACGGCGTGCATGTTGCTGTTGGCGCCGCGGTAGGGCTCGCACTCCTGCCAGGTCCGGTCGTAGGACTCGACGAGCAGACCGGCGTCCTCGTCCCAGAACCGCTCGTAGGCAGCCAGGGCGCCCTCGAGCAGCGCACGGGCGCCAGCTCGTCCGGCGGCGGCGGCGCTGCTGGCACCGAGCACGACGAAGGCGTGCTGGTACGCGTCCTTGGTCGCGTCCGGTTCGCCTGCGCTGGGCACCGAGCGGAACCAGCCGCCGTGTTCCTCGTCGCGCAGGAGGTCGCTCAACGCAGCCACCCCATGGTCGACCAGCGGTCCCGATCCGGGGATGCCCCGCAGGTGGCCGAGCGCGTGGACGTGCGTCATCCGCCCCGTGATCCAGGTGTGGACCGGCTCCTGCGGCTGCGCCTGCCCATCACCGTCGAGTACCGCGAACCCGCCCTGCGGATGGCGCGGATCGGATGCGAACGCGAGCAGACGGCGGAACTCCGCATCCAGCCATGCGCGGTGCGATGGCAGCCATCGCCACACGGTCGCGAGTGGCGTCTGCTGCTCGGTCATCTCCGGCTCCGCGTTCTCGGGACCTGCTTGGGACGGGCTCAGTGCTCATCCAGGGAGGCGTCGGCGTCGGCCTGGAGAGGATGCTCCTCATCGGCCCAGATGGAGGTGAGACTCCACGCGCGCAACTCGACGTCGGCGACGCTGCTCGGCGTACCCACCACCGCGACGCCGGTGCTGTCCTCGCGGGTCGGGTAGATACGGGCGGTCAGCGCGACCCGATCGTCGACGAACACCTCGACGATCGAGCGGTCGAGCAGGATCCGAACGTGCTTGATCGGCGTGGCCGGATCGAGCCGACCGCCGTAGCGACCACCACGCGCCGAGGTGTCCAGGCTGGCGCGGTCACGGTGCAGCCACACCGCGCTGCGGGCACGGTCGAGCGTGAGGATGGTGACCTCCTCACCGTCGGGGGAGCGGCGCAGCTCGAGGTCGATGCGGTCGACGGCGGGCCCCAGGGTGAGCTCGAGATCGGCCACGTCGGTGTCGACCCCGGTCGCGGTCCAGCCGCGTGCCGTGGGTGTGGGGCGGACCTCCAACTCCCGCGCCCGCAGCTGGGTCAGCTCGGCGAGCGGGGCGACATGCAGCCGATCTTCGACGACCTCCAGCCGGCGCGGTGCGCTCAGGACCCCCGCCCACCCCTCGGTGCGCTGGACCGCTGGCGTGCGCGCCTCCCAGCTCCAGCCCCAGCTGATGGCCGTGCCGTCCTCCTCCTGGAGCAGGCAGGGGGCGTACAGGTCCGGTCCGAGGTCGACGCGTTGCAGGTGGGACGGGACGAACCGCTCGCCCTCCAGCCGTCCGAGCACGGCCAACGGGTGGTGGGTGTCCACCGCATCGTGGATGGACAGCAGCAGCGCGTCGCCGTCCCGGCCTCGCAGCAGCACCGGGCACTCCCACATCGAGCCGGTCCACACCGTCGGATCGAGCGCGTCGAGGTCGGCCTTGGTGAGCAGGGACCCGTGGGCCTCCCAGCGGTGGAGGTCATGCGAGGAGTACAGCAGCACCTCGCCGCCGGCGTCACGGCTGCCCGCACCGACCGCCTGCCACCACCGGCCGTCCTCGCCCTGCCACAGGAAGGGGTCACGGAAGCCGAGCAGCCGACGGTCGGGCGGCCCGGTCGTCACCGGGTTCTCCGGGTCCTTGACCCAGTCATCCAGGAGCGGATCGGAGGCGCGGGCCAGGCAGGTCACCTGTGGTTGTCCGGGTACCGGCGGGCCCACCACGCCGGTGTAGGCGATCACCACCTCGTCACCGTCGATGATCGTGGAGCCGGAGTAGCACCCCTCGGCATCGGGCCCACCTGGGGACGGCGACAGCGCGATCGGTCGACGACGCCAGCGCACCAGGTCGTCGGTGACCAGGTGTCCCCAGTGGGGACGAGCCCAGTAGCCCCCATCCGGGTTGTACTGGTGGAACAGGTGCGTCCGGCCCTGCCAACGCACCGGCCCGGTCGGGTCGTTGGTCCAGCCCTGTTCGGGCCGCAGGTGGACGTGGGGACGGTGTTCGGGCAACGGGGGTCTCCGGGGATGTGCGTGCCTCGGTGGCCGGCGCCAGCCAGGTCAGCCCTTGACGCCACTGCTGGCGACCGACTGTACGAACCAACGCTGGAAGACGATGAACAGCACCAGCAGCGGGATCGTCATCATGAACGCGAACGCCATGATCTGGCCCCAGCTGATCGGTGGCTGCGTGACGAAGACCGAGATGCCGAGCGGGAGCGGCCGGACATCCGGACCGCTGGTTACCAGCACCGGCCAGAGCAGTTGGCCCCAGATGAACAGGAAACTCAGGATCCCGACCGTGGCGTACGCCGGCTTGGCGAGCGGCGCACTCACGCGCAGGAAGGTGGTCACGGGGCCAGCGCCGTCGACCCGCGCCGCTTCCTCGAGGTCTCGGGGGATACCGAGGAAGAACGTGTAGAACAGGTAGACGAAGAGCGGGTTCGCGATGAAGGGCAGGATCTGCACGATGTAGGTGTTTCGCAGCCCGACCTGCGACATCATCCACAGCAGGGGGATGGCGACGGCTTCGAGCGGGATGATGGTCAGGGCGATGACGGCGAGCAGCAGCAGCTTCGCACCACGGAACGGCAGGCGTGCCAGCGCGTAGCCCATCAGGCTGTTGACCACCAGCCCCAGAGCCACCACGGATGTCGAGATGATCGCGGAGTTGACGAAGAGTTGGCCGAACCGGCCTCGCCGGAAAGCACCGACGAAATTGTCGAGATTGGCATCGGTGGGCCAGAAGGCACGGATCGTGTTGCCTTCGGCGAGCACGAGGGAATCCGGCTTGAAGGCGCCGGCGACCATGAAGACCATCGGGAAGATGAAGAGGATGGCCAGTATGGTGAGCAGCCCGTACATCGCCACCAGACGGCTCGGGGTGCGCGGTCCCATCAGTTCACCTCCTCCTTCAGGAATCGTCTCTGGATGAGGGTGAGCGTCAGGACGATCAGGAAGAAGATGACCGCGATCGCGGAGCCACGGGCGATCTGCTGCTGCTCGAAACCGATGTTGACCATCTCGAGCATCATGGTGTTCGTGTTGCCGAGCGGTGCTCCGCGGGTCATGACCCAGACCTGGTCGAACAGCCGGAACGAGAGGATCATCGTCACCGTCCCGACGAAGATGAGTGTGTTGCGCAGCTGGGGCACGGTGATGAACACGAACCGCTGCCACGGGGTGGCTCCATCGATGGCGGCCGCCTCGTAGAGGTCCCCGGAGATCTCCTGCAAGCCGGCGAGGATGATGATCATCTGGAAGCCGACACCCTGCCAGATCGACATGATCATGATCGAGGGCAAGGCCATCGTCTCGCTCTGCAGCCAGTCGGACTGCAGCGTGCCGAAGGAGATGAGGCTCAGGATGCCGTTGAGGAGCCCGCGGTCGGGGCTGTACATGAGCAGCCAAACGGTGGCTGCGACCGTCATGACCACGACGACCGGCGAGAAGTAGATCGCGCGGTAGATACGGACGCCGCGCAATCGCTGGTTGACGAGGATCGCCAGACCCAGGGCCAGCGAGGTCTGGACGGGCACGACGATAGCCGTGAACCAGACGTTGTTGCCGAGCGCCTTGCGGAAGCTCGATGAGGTGAAGGTCGCCACGTAGTTGTCGAACCCGATGAACCGGGTCGGCAGCGGGGAGGCGAGTCGCTCGCTGGTGAACGACAGTCCGAGCGCCATGAGGAACGGGCCGGCGAGGAAGAGCAGCAGCAGCAGCACTCCCGGCAAGGTGAAGGCGACACCGGCAAGGCGCCTGCGGCGGCTGGAGGTCTGGGGCCGTCGGCCAGTGTCCGGTCCAGCCGTCTCGACGGGCGCTGGTTGGGCATCGGTGGTGGACATCCCTGTTCCTTCCGTGGCGGACGGCCGGTGGGGACCGGGCGGCGGTCACGGCTGCCGACCGCCGCCCGGACGGGTGTCACTGGGGCGGTGGGTAGCCCTGGTTCGACTCGATGTCGCTGTCGATCGTCTCGACGGCGTCGTCGAGCGCGGTCTGGACGTCCTGACCGTCGATGATCTCCTGGATCGCCTGGTTGAACGTCGAGGAGATCGTCGGGTAGACGGGGTGGGGTGCTCGGGGCCGCGTGTAGCCTTCCTCGAGCTGGGTGAGGAACAATTCGGCCGGTCCACCGGGGCCGAACTTCTCCGTGTTCTCTGCGACGGACGAGCGCGCCGGGATGGCACCGCTGGCTTCGGCCATGCGCTCCATCTGCTCGGGTTGCAGCGTGAACTCGATGAACGACCAGGCGGCGTCTGCGTCGCTTTCGGCGCTGATCGCCCACTGCCACGATCCCTGGCCGCTGACCGTGCCGTCACCGAAGTCCGGCAGCGGCAGCAGGACGAGGTCGTCGCCGTAGGTCTCGCTGTAGCGGTTGAACTCCCAGTGGCCGACCATCGACAGCGGGGACCGTCCCTCGACGAAGGCGGCATCGTCCTCGTTCTCGTCGACGTAGCCCTCGGTGTGCCAGTTCTGGAAGCGCGTGAGGGCCTCCACCGCTTCGGGTGAGTTCAGGTGACCATCGGCGGTGCTGAAGTCCTCGGCGATCACGTTCGCCCCGGCCGACCACACGAAGGGCTGGTACAGGTAGGCGTAGTACTCGCCCTGCCCGTAGTTCTTCTTCACATCGAGTGGGCGCTCGTAGCCCGCCTCGCGCAGATCAGCGAGCACCTGATCGAACTCGTCGATGGTCCAGGCGTCCTCGGGTCCCTCGGGGATCCGTGCACCGACCTCCTCGAGGGCGGACCGCACGCCGTACATGCCGAGGCCGGAGTCGAACATGCCCACCGCCCAGATGCGGTCGGCGTAGGTGCCCTGCTCGATGATGGACGGCAGGAGGTCATCCATGAGATCGTCCGGGATGCAGTCGCCGATGGGCTGCAGATCTCCTGACCAGGCGTAGTTGAAGGCGAACGATGCGTCGGTGTCGATCACGTCGGGGAGGTCGCCGGAGGCTGCTGCGCCCCGTAGCGAGGAGGCGTAGTCGGCTTCGGGCACCAGGGTGAGCGAGGCCGTGACCTGGTCCTGGGAGCCGTTGAACTCGTCGACGAAGTCCTGCACGGTCAGGACCTCGGCCTCGGCGCCCTCGTGCCACCAGATCTCGATCTCGTCCTGGGTGATCTCCCCGTCACAGCTGGCAGTGCTCGGTGCTGCCTCCTCGCCGTTCTCCGTGCCGTTCTCGGTCTCTGCGCCATCGTCGCCGCACGCGGCCACGATCAGCGTCACGGCCGCGACGGCGGCCAACGCCGTTCGGTGTCGTCGGGATGGACCTGTCCTCATCGTGGTGCCTCCTTGTCAGGTGTCGGTGACCCTTCGCCGTCACCGAGGTAGGGCTCGGGTGGTGTGCCGGGAGACGACCTCGAGCGGCAGCACGTGCCGCTCGGGGGCGCTGGAAGCGGGGTCTGCCAGTTCGCCGAGGAGCAGTTCAGCCGCGAGCTGGCCACTGCCCTGCAGCGGTTGGCGGACCGTGGAGAGACCGACGTGTTTGGCGGTCTCGATGTCGTCGAAACCGAGGACCGAGAGGTCCTCGGGCACGCGCAGCCCCAGCTCTCTGGCAGCCAGCATCACTCCGAACGCCTGCACGTCCGAGGCCGCGAACACCGCGCTCGGTCGGTGGGGGTCCGCCAGGAAGTCGCGGGCCAGAGCAGTCGCGCTGTCGGCCCCGATCGAGCCGCTCCGCACCCATCGGTCAGGGGGCGCGCAGCCGGCATGGCTCAGCGTGTCGAGGAAGCCCGACCGACGATCGCAGCTGGAGGTGAAGCCGTAGGGGTTGTCCTCCAGATCGCCCACGAAGGCCAGCTCCCGGTGGCCGAGCTCTGCGAGGTGGCGGGCCGCCAGCTCCCCACCGTGGACGTCGTCGGTGGTGACGCTGGCGAACGCCGCATGGCTGGCGTCGACCTGGACCAGGCTGACGGCGGCCTGCTGGAGGCGGACGGCTTCGGTGTCGCTCAACGGGAGCGAGATCAGCACGATGCCATCGGCCTGGTGCGGACCGGTGAGGGTGTCCATGTGGGCGCGGCGCTGCTCGTCGTCCTCGACCGGGTACAGGACCAACTCGTAGCCGCTGCCGCCGAGCGCCTGGGTCAGGCCGCGCAGGCGTTCGACCGACGAGGGTTGGGTGACGAACGACACGAGCACGGCGATCCGGTTGGTGCGTCCGCGCTTCAGGCCGCGTGCCAGTGGGCTCGGGCGGTACTCGAGCTCCTCGATCGACCGCGTGACCCGCTCCCGGGTCTCGTCGGTGACCGACGGATGTCCGTTGAGGACCCGCGAGACCGTGCCCACGCCGACCCCGGCGTGTCGCGCCACCTCGGAGATCGTCGCCACGGTGAGCGTTCCTTGCGTCGCTGCGCCCCTGGGGAGGTGCGTGGTCTCCTGGCTCGGTGAGTGCCCAGCTGGCACGCTCAACCCCTGTGGGACCGATTCCATGTGAGCGTAGATCGGTGCGTGGAACCGGTTCCATCACCGTAGAGGTCCGGCGGTGCGGCTGCAACACCTTTCTGGGCTGGCGGCCCGGGCGCCGCGCTCAGCGAGCGCTTCCGGCTCCCCAATCCGACGTCGCGAGCCCGCCCCAGAACGGCCGGACCGCCGCCGCTTCGGGGTCGACGACGGCATCCTCGGCGGGCTGCTGGTAGGAGTAGAGAGCGGCGCCGTCGGTGGCGTCCAGGGCGGTCCCGAGCTGTGGGCCCACGGCGTCCGCGTCGTTGAGCCATCCCGCGATCCCCGGGACGACCCGGGTCCGGTGCTCGGTGGCGAGCTGCTCCTCGAACGTCAGCCAGTCCCCGAACCAAGCCGCCTGTTCGGGCAGATGGGCGCGGAAGTAGTTCATCGGCAGCACGCTGTCGAGCGCACCGTCGCGGACCCAGCTCGGCCAGTCCTGCAGGGCCTCGGTCGCGGTCCGCGTCCCGTCGAACCCGCCGGCCTCGGCCGGGCCTGGACCCCAGGTCACCACCGCCGCCGACAGTTCCACCTCACGTTCGACGTCTGCGATCGCCAGGCGGGCGCGATCGAGCAGTGCCCGGGTCTGCGCACGACGCCAGTCGGACCAGCGTGGGTCGTCGACCGCCGGTGTCCCCGCCGTGCCGGTCTCGGATCGGTAGCGCTGTAGCGCGATCGGGTGGTAGCCGGCCCGCTCGTTCTCGTAGCGCACATAGTCGAGGTGGATGCCGTCGACCTCGGTCGTGGCCGCCAGCTCGGTCACGACCGCAGCCACGTGGTCGCGTACGGCCGGGACACCGGGGTCGAGGTACTCGGTCCAGACCCCGTCCCGGGTCCGTGACACCCACCGGCTGCCCTCGTTCGCGGTGCGACCGTGCTCGGTCGCGACCCACCCGTCCGGCGCCGGCAACGGCTCGTAGACCGGGTGCCAGGTGGGCGCGATCGAGAACCATGCGTGGACCTCGATACCGACCTCCTGGGCGCGCCGGGTGAGCTCGGCGACCACGTCCAGTCCCGGCTCCAGGTCGGGATCGGTGGTCGCCGGCAGGACCTTGGAGCGGTAGTAGGCGTCGTGGCGACGCGCGACCTGGGCGATCACGGCGGTCGCGTCGGCCGTGACCAACTCCTCGATGAGCCGCGCGATGCCGTCGCGGTGCTTGAGCGTCTCGTCGAAGAGGTGGACCCAGACCGCTCGCATCGGTGGCGTTCCGGTCTCGTCGAGGGGCCCCTCGGGGTCCGCGGGTGGGGCCCCGGGGCTGTCGGGCTCGCTCGGCTCGACGGGGGCAGCGGTGCCGCCCTCCTCCGGGTCGGCCGGCGCGGGCGTCGGGTCCGGGTCATCGGGTCGAGCGTCGGGTTCATCCGTGCTGCCCGGTTCGTCCTCACCCTCGCCGACCGGAGGTGCTGGCGACGTGGCCTCCGACGCGCAGCCCACCGCCACGAGAGCCAGCGCCACCCACGGAGCCAGCAACCGGGCAGCCCACGGTCGCATCATCAGCATCCTCGCTCTTCTGCGCCACGGTGGTTGGGGCGCCCCGTCCTGGCTAGGGACCAGCGTCCCGCACCGCTGCGATGGCGGTGGCCGTCCGGCGGGACCGGCCGGGGGGTCGGGGCGGAGGTCCCTGTCCGCTCGGCTCGGGATACGGCACGGTGGGGACCCAGGGCCCACCGGCGAGGGCGAGGTCGACGCCCACGTGGCCTGCCACCCGCACCGCCCGCGACCTGGGCACCGGTCCAAGTGAGGTAGACCATGGCAACCAACCGTGTCCTCGGCCTGCTGCTCATCGGGCTCGGTGGCATCCTGCTGCTGGCCCTGACCACCGACGTCGGCGGCGAGGTCGTCGTCGGCTTCGCGGGCCTGGCCTTCCTGGCCGCGTACGCGACGCAGCGCACCTACGGTCTGCTTATCCCGGGCGGCATCCTGACCGGCCTCGGGACGGGTTTGCTCCTGGAGAGCGTGGGGGTCGGCGGGGACGTGGCGGCGTTCGGCCTCGGCGCCGGGTTCGTCGCGATCGCGATCATCGACCAGCTCGTCACCCCGGGTCGTTCCGCGTGGTGGTGGCCGCTGATCCCGGGTGGAGTGCTGCTGGTCAGCAGTGCCGGTTCGGTCACCGGCATCCCCGATCTCGGTCGCTATCTCCTGCCTGCCGTGCTGATCGTGATCGGGGCAGCGCTCCTGCTGCGCCGAGGCGGTGACCGGGCACCCGGCCACGACGAGACGTCCCAAGGACGCGAGGAGGAGGCCGCGGCACGGCCCGCTGGCCAGCCGGCGCCACCTCCGCCTCCACGGTGAGCCGTCTGGGGCGCCGGCGCTGGCGGCGCAGTACGGTCCTGGTATGGACGAGGTACTCGCGCTGTGTAGCGGTCTCCCCTCACGCCACCTCGAGGCGGGTGAGGTGCTCCTCGCCGAGGGGGGGCGCTCGGGATCGATGTTCGTCCTGGTCTCGGGCCGGGTCGAGGTGCGCAAAGGCCAGGTGACCGTCACCTCGGTGTCGGAACCGGGTGCCTTCCTCGGTGAGATGTCGGCGTTGCTGGACACCCCGACCAGTGCCGGCGTCGTCGCCGTGGTCCCGACCGAGGTGCTGGTCCTCGAGGATGCGGTGACCGCGGTCGCCGCTGACCCGCAGCTGACGCTGGCGATCGCCCGGCTGCTGGCTCGACGGCTCCGGGCGGTCACCAGCTATCTCGGCGACCTCAAGCGCCAGTACGCCGACCTCGACGGCCACCTGTCGATGATGGATACCGTGCTCACCGAACTGAGCTCGATGCGCCCGCGCGACATCGAGGCGGGCTCCGAGCGGGACGACCTTCCCGACTACTGAGGTGGCTGCGGCGGGTTCGTCGCTGCCTCCGCGACCGCCTCCAGATGGCGGTCGAGCGGGCCACTGGTGCCCGTGAGGCTCCGCTCCTGCACCCCCTGGTAGGAGACCCAGCGGGCGACCCCTCGGGCCAGGTCGAGCTCGATGTGGCTGGGTGCCGGTCCAGGTTGCTTGCCGGCGTTGAACAGCCAGGTGTCGCCGAGCTGCTCCACCCACGAGCCCTCGGGGGT
>Ga0102938_10003116_pt1 | contig 12408 bp, 12 predicted proteins | sample SalPonR2_B_D2_MG_FD_84516 | JGI IMG/M metagenome (GOLD analysis project Ga0102938, IMG submission 84516) | Salt pond soil microbial communities from South San Francisco under conditions of wetland restoration - Salt Pond MetaG R2_B_D2_MG | ecosystem: Environmental > Aquatic > Marine >... | reverse complement strand
GTCGCCGTGCTCCTGCCCTCGTGGGTGGTGTGCGCTCGTCGGTGCGCCGTTGTGACGTTCGCGCCGTCGGAGGTGGTGCTGGCGGTCCGGTACACCCGTGGCTGCAGTGGAGCGGGGAAGCCTCGGGCCCTCCACTGCAGTTCCGTCGCCTCCGCTGGTGGAGCGGATCGCCGTCGTTCGCCCCACCGCCCCGGGAACGCGAAGCACATCGGTGGAACTCCCGGACTGAACCTACGCCGCGAGGAGTGCGACCGTCAACGCCGACTGGAGGCCTCGCACCTCCTCGAGGTCCAGTCGAGGTGCAGTGATCATCCCGTCAGTGGCCGTTCGAGCAGCACCGAAAGACCACACGATGGCTCGAAACGACACGTGAGCAAGCACCACGGCCACGTAGAGTGAGCACGTCCTGCCGTTCGCGTTCGGTCCACCGAACGCGCGTGCGTCGCACATGACTGGGCGGGCACGCGCGTGACACGCGCAGCACGGCACCCAACATGCGCGAGCTTCACCGGCCGCTGGCACCGCGCAGACCGGCCCCGTGCGGGACGACACCATGATCGAGCAACACGCGGCGACCGCAGGGGCGCTCCCCCCGATGCCCGGGTCGGCGGCGAACGGCCACCGACCGGCGACCCTGGACCGGCGCCCGCGCCCGCAGGTGCACCCGGAGCTGGCTACTGCTCCTTGAAGTCCTCGGGGGTGACCTCGTCGAGGAAGGCCCGGAACTGACGGACCTCCTCCTCGTCCTCGCCGCTCGAGGACGCACCGCCACCCTCGTCGTCGTCCTCGATCTCCAGTCCGGCCTCGTCGAGGACCGCCTCTGCCGAGAGGATCGGGACCTCGTCCAGCCGCGAAGCCAATGCGATCGCGTCCGAGGGACGCGCCGAGACCGTGTGCGGCTCGCCGCCCCGCAGGAGCTTCAGCTCGGCGTAGAAGGTGCCGTCACGCAGGCTGGTGACGTGCACGGCCACCAGCTCGGCGTCCAGTTCGTTGAGCACGTCGACGAAGAGGTCGTGGGTCAGGGGCCGTGGGGTCTCCACCCCCTGCAGCGCGAAGGCGATCGCGGTCGCTTCGACCGCCCCGATCCAGATCGGGAGGTAGCGCGAGCCGTCGCGCTCCTTGAGCAGGACGATCGGTTGGTTGGCCGGAAGCTCGACACGGACGCCGACCAGCTCCATCTCGATCACGGGAGGCTCCTGGGGGTGCGAGGCCACGTCGCGGGACCGGTGACGTGGGCGTCCCCGAGGCTAGCTACCCGAGCTGGCGGGCGGCGGCGCGGGCGCGCAGACCGGCGTAGATGCCGTCCACGGCCGCCCGGCCGATCGCCGCCTCCGCCGACGACGCCGGTGCCGGCGCCTCAGAGGTGTCCAGCACCCCGGGCACCCGGCCCACCTCCCGATCGTCCACCAGCACCGGGACCCGTGCATCCCCGGCCGGGGGGCGGGCACCGATGGGCAGCGACAACACCGCCGACTCCCCCGCTGGCACGACCAGCTCGTGGTCGTCGACGACGAAGCCGATGGCACCACCGGCGACGGCGAACCGCAGCTCGGTGCCGATCGAACGCTGCTCGTAGCGCTCGTAGCCGAGGTCCAGCAGCCGCGCGGCCAGGTCGAAGCGGGCCGGGTCCTCGCCCGCACCGAGGACCACGGCCACCAGCTCCCGACCATCGCGCTCGGCGCTGCCCACGAAGGAGTAGCCGGCAGCCTCGGTGAACCCGGTCTTGACCCCGGTGGCCCCGGCATAGCGGCCGAGCAGCAGGTTGCGGGAGGCGATCGCTCCCTCATCCGGCAGGGTCACGATCTCCCGCCCGAGGCGCGGCCCCAGTTGCGGATGATGCAGGGCCGCCGCCGACAGCACCGCCAGGTCCTCGGCGGAGAGCAGGTTCCGGTCGTCGAGTCCGGAGACGCTGACGAGTTCGAGGCCGGTGACCCCGAGAGCAGCGGCATCCTGCTCCATCAACCGCAGGAAGTCCTCGCGTGAGCCCGCGACGTGGACGGCCAACGCTTCGGCTGCCTCGTTGCCCGATCGGGCGATCACGGCGTCGATCAACTCCTCCACGCTCCACGTGTCGCCGGGCTCCAGACCGACCCCGGAGCCGGGGACGTCCGCGACCTCCTGGCCGACGGTGACCTGCTCGTCGAGCTCGGCACGTTGCAGCGTGGTCAGCGCCGTGAGCACCTTGACCGTGGAGGCCACGGGACGGCGCTCGTCCGGAGCAGCGGCGGTCAGGACCTGCCCGGTCGCGGTGTCGAGGAGCAGGTAGGCGGCCGCCTCCACCCCGATCGTGCGGGGCCACCCCGGCTGCGGACCGTCGACGATGGGTGTCGGCGGTGGCTCGAGCGCGGTCGCCGGGGCGGCGGTGGGCACCAGCCCCGCCAGCGCCAGCAGCATCGCGGCGACCGCCGCTGCCGCCGCACGTGCCGGCGGCCGGATCACGGCACGGGCGCTCACGGCTGCAGGAGACGTCGTAACCGTTGGACGAGCAGTGCACGGTGCAGCGCCGACCCGGCGCTGGCGAGCAGGTCGGCGTGATCACCGGCGACCGCGCGGCTGTCCGGGTTGCGCTGGCGCAGCAGTGGCGTGACGAGCTGTTCGGCCAGCGACAGCTCCCGCTCGACGAACTGCCGGTACATCCTGAGGTGCCTGGCCTCGAGACCACCACCGAGCAGCTTGCCGGACAACGAGGCGATCGTGACCGCCTCGGCGTCATAGGGCGGCGGACCGAGCAACCCGTGCTCGACGAGCCCGGCGACCTCGGCCACCCCGATGTCGGCCGCTGCCGCCAGCCCGTCGGTGTCGAGCTGATCGTGACCCGCCACCGGATGTGAGGGCAGGCTGGCCTCCAGCGCGGCCGAGGGTTGCGGATCAGCCAGGGCCAGGTCGGCCGCACCGGCTCCGGGTTCGGCGTCCGCCACGCCCGGTCCCTCATCGTCCAGGAGCCGGCCCTGAGCGGGCGGCTGCACGCTCAAACCGGCGTCGAGCCGGTCCAGCTCCTCACGGATCACCTTCAGGGGCAGGTAACGGTCGCGCTGGGCACGCAGCACGTAGCGCAGACGGTCGATGTCGGACCGGGTGAACTTGCGGTAGCCGGACTCGGTCCGGTCGGGGCTGATCAGCCCCTCGGACTCCAGGAAACGGATCTTCGAGATCGTGATGTCGTCGAACTCGTCGCGCAGCTGGTTGAGGACCTCACCGATCGTGTGCGTGCTCACGCCAACCCCCCGAGCCCCTGGCCGGGATCCCCCACGAACAGCACCTTGAACCGGCCGATCTGGAGCTCGTCCCCGGTGGCGAGGTCGCGCTCCTCGACCCGGTCACCGTTGACGTAGGTGCCGTTGAGGCTGCCGTTGTCCTCCACGACCATCCCGCCCTCCTTCTGGCTGACGATGGCGTGCCGCCGTGAGACGGTGACATCATCGAGGAAGATGTCGGACTCCGGGTGACGGCCGATGGTCGTGCGCTCCCTATCGAGCAGGAACCGCGATCCGGCGTTCGGACCGCGAACGACCACGAGCAGCCCCGTACCCGGCTCGAGTTCGGGGAGATCGTCGATCTCGTGCTGGGGATCGAACGCCCCGACCTCGAGCGCCGAGGTGGTGTCGTCCTCGCTGTCGGAACCGGCCGGCTGCGCGACCGGCGCACCGCAGGCGGGACAGAAGTTCGCATCGTCGGGGACCTGCTGGCCGCACTGGCTGCAGAACATCCGGCCTCCTGGTCTGCTGGCGCTCCCGCGCTGTGCCTTGGGATCGGCCCCTCGCCGAGGGACCGGTGGGCTCGCTCCCCGGAGCCCGGGACCATCGCCGCTCCACACCACACGGGGGCAGCGAGGCGTGAAGGTCTGCTGGACGTCGAGGGAAGCTGCCGGCGCGCATGCGCCTGGCGGCAGCGTAGACGACCGGTCCCGGCTCGCGCGCGGCCGCTCTAGCCCTCGAGGAAGCGCGCGTAGCCGTCAGCGTCCATCAGGTCGTCCAGCCCGGCGCGGTCCGTCGGCGTCATGGTGACCAACCAGCCGGCGCCGTAGGGCTCCTCGTTCACGAGCTCCGGACGCTCGTCGAGCTCCTCGTTGCGCTCGACGATCTCGCCGGCGACCGGCGCGTAGAGGTCCGAAACCGACTTCGTCGACTCGACCTCGCCGAACGCCTGACCATGGTCGACCGCGGCACCTGGCGTCGGTAGGTCGACGTAGACGACGTCACCGAGTTGGTCCTGGGCGAAGGCGGTGATGCCGACCACGACCACCTCGCCGTCGTCGCGCACCCACTCGTGCTGCTCGGTGTAGCGAAGCGTCCTGGGGATGTCGTCGGCCACGGCCCTGTCTCTCTGCTCGCTCTCGGCACGGTGCTGGCGACCCGGCCTTGCCGCGCCGCTCAGCAACCTTAGCGGTCGCCGCGCCCGACCACGATGGCGTACTGCCCGGCAGCCACGTAGTAGAGCGCCGCGCTCACGCCGAAGAACAGCCAACCGAGCACCTGGAGGACCGCCTGAGGGTCGCTCGCGCCGTCACCGACGATCGCTGCGAGTAGGAAGGTCGGGAACGCCCACATCAGTCCGAAGGTGGCTGTCTTGCCGATACGGGTCACCGCTGGTGGCTGGACGCCCCGGACCAGGAGCACGGCCCCCACCACGAGCACGGCGAGGTCCCGGAGCAGCAGGACCACCAGCGCCCACAACGGGAGGAGATCGGCCATGACGAAGCCGATACCGACCACCAGGAACATCGCCCGGTCGGAGATGGGATCGAGCAGGGTCCCGAAGCGGCTGACCTGATCGAGCCGTCGGGCGAGGTAGCCATCGAGCCAGTCCGTCATCGCGAAGACGACCAGCAGCACGAAGGCCCGGACCAGGCGGCCGTCGACCAGGTCGAGATAGACCACCGGCAGGGCCAGCAGCCGAGCCAGCGACAGCGCGTTGGGGATCGTCAGGAGACGATCGCTGACCTCCTGGGGCTCGTCCTTGGCGCCGACGTCGTAGACCCGCATGTTCGTCCTGACCGCCTGAGGCAACCGCTGTGGCCAGGGCACGATAGCGATACGGACGCCGACACGGCAGTGCCCCGGGTGCGCTATCGCACCCGGGACACCGGTAGTGGTCGGGCTGGCCGGACTTGAACCGGCGACCCCTCGCCCCCCAGACGAGTGCGCTACCTGACTGCGCCACAGCCCGTGGTGATGCGGGGAGCGGGAACCGAGGAGCGGCTCCCGCGAGCACCGCACGCTACCGCTTCGGCGCGGGTGCGGCCAACCGTCAGCGTGCTCCCCAGACCGCCTGGGCGCCGGTTCACCGCCGACGACCGGTCCGCTGCGCCTGAGCACGTCGGTGTCGCGCGTGCGGCGTGGGTGGCCGATCATCGAGCTTGATCGGCACCCCGGTGTACTCGTAGCGCTCGCGCAACGAGCGTTCGAGGTAGCGCAGGTAGCCGTCGGGCAGGCGTCCGTTGGTGAACAGCACGAACCGCGGCGGTGCCGTCTCGGCCTGTGTGGCGTAGCGCAGCTTCAGCTGCTTGTTGCCCCGCCGGGGTGGAGCGTGCCGGCCCACGACCTCGTCGAGCAGCGCGTTCAGCTCCCGGGTGGGCACCCGACGACGGTAGTTGTGCCACACCGTCGCCAGTTGCGGCAGCAACCGTCGCACACCGCGTCCTGTCTCGGCGGACACGTTCATCCGCGGCGCCCAGGAGGCGAAGGACAGCAGGCGGTCCAGCTCACGCTCCAGGTCGCTCCGCCGCTGCTCGTCGAGCAGGTCCCACTTGTTGCAGACCAGCAGGACGCCGCGTCCCGCCTCGCGCAAGAGGGCAGCCAGGCGCTGGTCCTGCTCCCCGAGCGGTTCCGAGGCGTCGATCACGAACAGCACCAGGTCGGCCTGTTCGATCGCCGAGCGCGTCCGGTCCACCGAGTACAGCTCCGTGTCCTCACCCCGGCGGTAGTGCCGTCGCATCCCGGCGGTGTCCACGAACACCCACGCTGTCCCGTCGAGCTCGACCATGGTGTCCACCGCATCGCGGGTGGTGTGGGGTACGGCATCCACGATCGACCGCTCCTCGCCGAGCAGCCGGTTGAACAGTGAGGACTTCCCCACGTTCGGTTTGCCCACGATCGCCACCCGTGGGACCGTGGACTCGTCGGCGACCTCGGCCGGCGCCTCCGGCAGCGCGGTGACCACCTCGTCGAGCAGGTCACCGATCCCGCGACCGTGACGTGCGGAGACCGGGTGGGGCTCGCCCAGCCCCAGGGTGTACAGCTCGTGGACCAGCGGCTCCTGGCGCTCTCCGTCGATCTTGTTCGCGACGAGCAACGTCGGCACGTCCGAGCGCCGCAGCAGCTTGGCGTACCGCTCGTCGTCCTCGAGCGCACCGACCGTGCCGTCCACGACGAACAGCACCAGGTCGGCGTGGGAGACCGCCTCCTCCGCCTGCGCCACGATCCGGGCAGCCATGCCTTCGGCCCGGTGCTCCCAGCCTCCCGTGTCGACGACGACGAAGGGGCGGGCCACCCACTCGGCGAGATGCTCGGTCCGGTCCCGGGTGACCCCCGGTCGCTCCTCCACGATGGCGACCCGGGCACCGATGATGCGGTTGACCAGCGTCGACTTGCCGACGTTGGGTCGCCCCACGATCGCGACCCGTGGCAGCGACCGCCGGGCCGCCAGCGGGTCGGCCGGGACGTCCGGTGCGCCGTGGTCGACCCCGGCCACGACCTCGTGGGCCCTGGCGATCACCGCGGCCACGACCTCCTCGAGGGCCGCGCTGGTGGTGTCCAGGATCCAGGCGTCGTCCGCTGGCTGCATCGGCGCCACCGCCCGGGACCCGTCACGCGCATCACGCTCGGTGATCTGCGCCGCCAGCACGTCGACATCCTGCCGCCCGAGCTGTCCCGCACGCCGACGAGCCCGCTCCTCAACACTCGCCGTCAGGTAGACCTTGAGGTCAGCGTCGGGGTAGACCACGGTCCCGATGTCACGGCCCTCCATGACCCCGCCCCCGGCGCTGAGCTGCGCCCGCTGGGTCAGCAGGAGCTGATCCCGCACCTGGGGATGGGCCGAGACCGAGGAGACCGCCGCGGTCACCGCGTCGCCCCGGACCTCCTCCTCGACGTCCGCACCCTCGAGGTAGGTGCGATCAGCACGGCGTTCGATCCGTGCCTGCGCCACCGCAGCCGCACACGCGGTGGCGTCGTCGAGCGGCACCTCGGCGCGCAGACACGCCAGGGCGGCGGCGCGGTACAGCGCTCCGGTGTCGACGTGGGGCAGGCCGATCCCCGCCGCGACCTCCCTGGCCACCGAGGACTTGCCCGAACCAGCCGGCCCGTCGATGGCGATCACGAACCCCGCGAACACCGCCGCCGGATCCTCCCAGGCCGCCTCGTCCTCATGCTCGGCGAGGGGGGCCACCTCGGCGAGGTCGGTCGGTCGTTGCGGCTCGGACACGGTGGACTCCGACAAGGCTCGGACGACGAGGTGGCAGCCGTCGAGGGCGCTGCTGCCGCTCCCCCGGCGGCGAGCCTACCGAGCGGCCCGCCCCGCCACGCTGGGGCCGGGCTCAGGTGCGCAGCTGCTCGAGCGCGTCGAAGTAGCCGGGGAAGGTCTTTGCCACGCAGCCCGGATCGGCGATCCGGATCCCCGGCACCACCAGCCCCAGCAGGGCGAAGCTCATCGCCATCCGGTGGTCGTCGTAGGTGGCGACCACCCCCGGCGTCGGCCGCCCGGGGTGCACGACCAGACCGTCGGGCTCCTCGCGGGCCTCGATGCCGAGCCGCCGCAGCTCGGTGACCATCGCCGCGATCCGGTCGGTCTCCTTGGCGCGGATGAAACCGATCCCACGGATCCGGGTCGGCCGGTCGGCGAACACCGCCACCACCGCCAGCGTCTGTGCGGCGTCGGACATCCCCCCGAGGTCGATGTCGAGGCCCCGCAGGGTGCCCGTCCCCCGCACCTCGGTGCCCCGGTCGTCCACCACCACCTCTGCGCCCATGCGCGCCAGGACGTCGGCGAAACCGGCGTCGGCCTGGCGTGAGCGGGGGGTGAGACCCGGGACACGGACGCGGCCACCCGTGATCGCAGCGGCAGCCAACAGGTAGGTCGCCGCGGATGCGTCGGGCTCGATCGCCACGTCCGCGGCGCGGTACCCGGAGCCGGACACGACGAAGGTCCGCTCATCGGGACGGACGACCTCCGCACCGAACCAGCCGAGCACGTCGAGGGTGAGCGCCACGTAGGGCTCGGACACCAGTGGGGTCGTCACCTCGATCCGCAGCCCGTCGGGGAAGGCGGGACCGGCCAGCAGTAGCCCGGAGAGGAACTGGCTCGAGGCCTCCCCCGCCACCTCGACGACGCCCCCGTCCACCGGGCCACCGCTGACGCTGACCGGGAGGCGCCCGGTGGTCTCCTGCTCGACGACCGTGCAGCCGAGCGAGCGCAGGGCGGCGATGGTCGGCCCCATCGGCCGCTGCCGGAACGGCGGCAAGCCGTCGAGGTGGCTCGTACCGGCCACCCGCGCCAGCACCGGCCCCAGGAAACGGGCCGTGGTCCCCGACAGCCGGACCTGCAGGTGCGGAGCGGCCACCGGGGGACGGCCGTCGACGCCGTGCACCTGCAACTTCGTGCGGTCATCGGACGTCTGGATGACGGCGCCGAGAGCACGTAGTCCCTCGAGCATCGCCCGCGTGTCGTCGGCGTCGAGTACACCGGTCAGCGTCGAGGTGCCACGCGCCAGGCCGGCGGCCACCAACGCCCGGTTGGTGAGGCTCTTGGACCCGGGTACCGCCACCTCGACGTCGGGCGGCCGGACCAGGGGACGCACCGACCGGGGGCCATCAGCGCCGGTGGCGGCGGACGCACCCTGCGACGCACCCTGCGACGCACCCTGCGACGCGGCCCCGCTCACGACGACGGCTCCATGCCGGGCGGGCTCGCTACGTCAGGCTCCACGTGGGTGTCCAGTCCCACGCCGGCGAGGACGGCCGCGACCCGGTCACGGTCCCCTGCCGCCACCCGCAGCAGCAGCGCCCCACGTCCCCCCTCACCGGCGTGCCGCAAGGCCAGATCCTCGACGTTGATGCCGGCCGCGCCGAGCGCCGTCGTCGCGGTCGCGAGCTGACCCGGACGGTCGTCCATCGGGACCAACACGTCGACCACGTCCGTGGGCGTGGCCTTGGGCACCAGACGTTGGCGCGCGGCACTGGCCCGTCGCAGCACCGTCCCGAGCTCGTCCCACCGCTCCTCGGCCACACTGGCGCGCACCTGGCGCAGGCGCTCGGTGTAGGCGTCCAGCGCTTCGAGCACCGCGACGCGATTCCCGGCCAGGATCGGCAGCCACAGCGCTGGATCGCTGGCCGCGATCCGGGTGGTGTCCCGGAACCCGCCCCCCGCAACGGCCAGCACGGCATCACCGGTGACCTCGATCGCATCCGCGGCGACGGCCGCGAGCGCGGAGGCCACGACCTGGGGCAGGTGGCTGACCACGGCCACCAGCTCGTCGTGCTGCTGCGGGGGAAGGGCCACCACACGCGCCCCGAGCCGCCGCAGGAACGCTGACAGCACGGTCAGGGTGGCATCGGCGGTCGACGCGGTGGGTGTCAGCACCCACGTGGCCCCCTGGAACAGCCGCGCGTCGGCGGCTTCCGGCCCGCTGCGCTCGCTGCCGGCCATGGGATGCCCACCGACGAAGCGTTCGGGTCTCGCGTCAGCTTCCTTCAACCTCGACGTTACGTCTAGGGTCGAGTCCGTCTTGAGGCTCGCCGCATCGGTGAGGATCGCTCCTGGCGGAGCGGCCTCTGCTGCCGCCAGCAACACCTCAGGCACCGCGCCGGCGGGCACCGCGGCGATCACCAGGTCGGCGTCGTGCACCGCGGCCGCGACGTCGGCCAGCACCCGAAAGGCCACCCCGAGCTCCTGGGCACGGACGCGCACGTGCGGGTCCACGTCGACCAGGGCCACCTCGCCCGCACCGACGTCCTGGATCGCCAACGCGATCGAGCTTCCGACGAGCCCGGCGCCGATGACCGCCACCCGTTGCACCGAGGCCGTCATCGGACGACCCCGGTGCGTCCGGCGCGGGTTGCGTTCACTCCGGCAGATCGGTGCGCAGTTGGCGCGCGTCGTGGAGGTAGACGTGCCGCAACTGCCGCGCCGAGCGGGTGGTGTAGGCGTGGACCAGCACCCGGACGCAGCGGTCGATGCCGCCGTCGATGTCCAGTTCCCGCGTGCACAGCAGCGGGACGTGGGTGATGCCGGCCTCACGCGCGGCCTCGGCGGGGTACGCGCTGTGCACGTCGTCGGTGGCGGTGAACACGATGGAGATGAGGTCGTCCTCGGTCAGCTCGTTGCGCGCGAGGACCGCGGCGATCAGCTCCTGGGTACGAGCGAACAGGTGCCCACGTTCGTCCTGTTCCAGGGTGGTGGCACCGCGCAGCGCACGGACCCGCTCGGTGTCGCTCATCGCCGTCCTCCCGCTCGCCCAGTACCGGTACGTGAGGCGCCGCCCTGCCCGACCGCCCGGTGGAGCTGCGCGATCTCCGGTTGGCGCAGGAAGCGCCACTTGCCCTGGCGCAGATCACCGAGTTCGACGCCGCCGTACGCCACCCGAGCGAGGCGTTCCACGTGCAGGCCGAGGTGGCCGAGCAGGCGTCGAACCTCACGTTTGCGGCCCTCGGTCATCACGATCTCCAGCAAGGCCTTGCTCCGCTGGGTCTCGAGGACCCGTGCCCGCGCGGGCTTGGCCAGCCCGTCTTCGAGCTCCACCCCGGCACGCAGCTCGGCGAGCGTGCGACCGCGCACCGGCCCAGGCACCAGGGCGACGTAGGTGCGTTCCACCCCGTACGAGGGGTGGGTCAGCGCGTTGGTCAACGCACCGTCGTTGGTGAGCAGCAGCAGGCCCTCGGTGTCCTGGTCGAGACGGCCCACGGGGAACAACCGCTGCGGCAGGTTGATCAGGTCCATCACCGTCGGCCGCCCCTCAGGGTCGTCGACGGTGGTCAGCACCCCCTGGGGTTTGTTCAGCATGAGGTAGACGCGCTCCGGGTCGATGTTCACCCGCTCCCCGTCCACGGTCACCACGTCGTGCCCGGGGTCGACCTTGCGACCGAGTTCGGCCACCTCGCCGTTCACCTCGACGCGCCCCTCGACGATGAGCTCCTCGCTGGCCCGCCGTGAGGCGATCCCGGCCGCCCCCAGCACCTTCTGCAGGCGTTGCTGTTCAGCCACGGGGGTCCTCGCCTTCCTCGTCCGGGGTGGCCGCCTCGGCAGCAGCCATGTCGTCGATCGCCGCCTCAGGGACCGTGCGGTCAGGACCGGCGCGGTCACCACCCACCGCGTCGTCGGGCGGCTGCGGCTGGTCGTCGCCTTCAGCCCTGCGATCGCCAGCCGCGACGGCGGCACGCAGGCGCCCGACGGCGTTGCGGGCGGCCGCCTCCAGCTGGTCGGTGAGTTCGTCGATCCCCGGCCCGGCGGAGTGGTCCGGGGTGGCGGGCGTCGGCGGTGGCAGGACGTCATCGTCGTCGGAACGGCCGGTACCGCCGCCGGTGTTGGTCTGGGTCGCCGTGCGGCCACCGAGGCTCGGGAGATCCTCCCCCGCCGCCAGCCGCCGGCGGACGTCCTTGAGGCGATCGAGATCCGGCTCGTCGGGAGCGGGCGCCTCCGGCAGGTACTCGGTCAGCGGCGGCAACTCGCCCAGGGAGTCGAGCCCCAGCCGCTCCAGCAGCAAGCTGGTGGTGCCGTACAGGACCGCCTGGCCAGGCCCCGGGTCGCGACCGACCTCGGCGACGAAGCCCCGCGCGGCCAGGCTCCGCACGGCGCCGTCGGCGTTGACCCCCCGGATGTCCGAGATGGCCTGCCGGGTGATCGGCTGCTTGTAGGCGATCACCGCCAGCGTCTCCAGAGCGGCCTGGGTCAGGCGTCCGGTGCGACCCAGCAGGGCGAAGCGGCGCACGACCGGCGCAGCGGATGGCGCGGTGTACAACCGCCAACCGCCGGCCGCCCGACGCACCTCGATGCCGCTGCCCGCGGCGACGTGGGCACGGGCGAGGTCCTCGAGCTCCTGTTCCACCTCCTCGGGCGTGGCGTCGACGAGCTCGGCGAGCAGGGATACCTCGACCGGCTCGTCAGCCAGGAACAGCACCGCCTCCAGGCCGGGTCGGCGAGCGGTCGGCGGGACCGGCTCGTCGACCGTCGGGGCGTCGGCGCTCGGTGGGAGGAGCTCGGTCGGTGGTGGCTCGTCGGTCATGGTCCTACCTGCCCCGCGGCGGCACCCACCGTCGCTGCCGGCGCGTCGCCATCCGGCGTGGTGGCATCGCCATCGGGCGTGGGTCCGGACCCCTCGCCCTCGGGCGTATCGACCTCGTCGACGATCGAGTCGAGGTCCACTCCCCCGGCGCGACGCTCGACCAGCAACGGTGATCGGTGATCGGGCTGCTCGAG
>Ga0102938_10003115_pt1 | contig 12408 bp, 9 predicted proteins | sample SalPonR2_B_D2_MG_FD_84516 | JGI IMG/M metagenome (GOLD analysis project Ga0102938, IMG submission 84516) | Salt pond soil microbial communities from South San Francisco under conditions of wetland restoration - Salt Pond MetaG R2_B_D2_MG | ecosystem: Environmental > Aquatic > Marine > Intertidal... | reverse complement strand
TCCTTTACAAGTCTCCCAGCCATATCCATAATTTTCACATTATAGCCGGTTGCATTGGCAATGGTAACATGTCCTTTTGATGGGATGGGATAAATCACAATGCCACTTTCGGCTGTGGGTAGAATACCGTTATAAGCATTCACTGTGATTACGGTTGTATCTTTAATTTCATTGCCGTTAACATCTGTAGCTGTCCAGATTACATCATGCAAGCCTGGAGCAAACGATTCATTAGTAAGTGATGTGTCGTTATTATAGTTGTTCATTAGCGTCTCTATTCCACAATTATCTGTTGCTGTTGCATCGAGTTCGTCATTTTCAATAATATATTCATTTTCTCCATCTTGCAAGTCAATAGTAACAGCATCTACTACAAATATCTCAGGAGCAGTAACATCCTCTATTACAACATCCTGAGTTTGTGTAATAATGTTACTATTTCCATCATCATAGGTCCAGGTGACCACCGTTGAACCCTGGGTTGTGATCGGAAGTTCTACATTATGTGTACCTTCTATTATACCGACACAGTTATCAGTAGCTGTTGGGGTATTTAGTTCTGTCACCTCACATTGAGCTGTTATGTTGGGTAACTCAGATAAGTCTGGGGTAGGCGATATGGTATCTTCTATTATGATATTCTGTGTTTGCGTTGCAGTGTTGCCATTTCCATCATCGTATGTCCAGGTGACCACAGTTGTGCCTATTGTGGTAATTGGTAATGCAACATCATAGATTCCGGTAACTGTGCCAGCACAATTATCAGAAGCAGTTGGTGCAGTAAACTCACTTACCTCACATTCCGCAATTATATCTGGTAAAACATCTTCATTTGGAACAGGAGCTTCTGAGTCCTCAACATAAACAGTAATTACAACAGAATTAGAATTTCCTGATTGGTCGGTTGCTGTAATATTTACTTCTTCATAACCACTTATAAGCTCGCCTGCGGCAGGAGATTGCACGATTTCAAGTTCCGATACACTATTGCATCCATCCATTACTTCTACGTCCTGAATTAAATCAGTTAATGTTGCTTCGCAGGTGCCTTCATTCGTTAAAGTCACACTCTCAGGGTAAGATACAAAAGCTGGAGCTGTTTCATCAAAACTGGTTACCATAAAGCTTACACTATCTGCATTTCCGTTATGGTCTAATGCATATACCGTTATTTCAGCTGTTTCTGCTGAAATAATAGTCCCCGGTGCAGGACTTTGCTCAAAAGTAAATTCTGTAGCACAATTATCGGTAACTTCAATACTATCTTCTCGATAATCTGCCACTTCAATATCACAATCACCGTTTGCAGCAATGTTAATATCAGGTAAAGATGAAGTAATAACCGGTGCCTCTAAATCTTCTGCAGCCACATCAATAGAATATATTCCAGTGTTTCCGAATTCGTCTGTCACATAAAATTTAACTTCAGCAACTGTAGTAAATGGTGTTCCTGCAGGTGGGTATTGTTCAATAATTATATCTTCATCGGCAGTAATATTATCGCTTGCTATTACCTGATCTGTATAATCTGAAAGCGTTGCTTCGCAATTACTTGAAGGCTCTATTATATTTTCAGGTAGAGAAGTTATTTCAGGAGCTTGTTTGTCACCAATTAAAGATAAATGCGGATAACCATTGTTTATTTCAGGTGTTATATCCCAATGATCATCGGTTCCATTTTCAGTCTCTCCGACAAAGTCCCATCCTTCATCTGCATATAAAGCCATTGCAGTCATTTCAGAGGTATTAGATGGAATACCTCCACTACTATTTAAATTTCCTGAAGAGACTGTATCCCAGAAACTATAATATTCTATTCCCCCTGTTCCAATCAAGCCACCAGCCGTACTTTCTCCTGTGCTATAACTATTAATCACTTCTGCATGGTTATTGCCGACTAAACCAGCTCCATAATGAATTGCATATACACTTCCACGCGCATAGCAATTTGAAATTAAGCTATGATTCACGCCGACTAAACCACCTCCAATTTGGTTACTTGAAGTTACATCAGCCTCTGAATAACTAAATTCAAGTGTATCTTTGCAATTTCCAATTAATCCTCCTGCAGCAGAATAGTCGGCAGGTGTGACACTGGTTACAGTACCGGTAGAAAAACAATAAGAGACTGAACCAGCTGGTAAATATCCAATCAAACCACCAACATTCACTGCACCAGTGATATTTACATTGCTCAAACCAACCGAATCTATTTGGCCCTCGTTTACACGGCCAAAAAATCCGATATTACCAACTGCGCCCCTGTTAATAGTAAGATTTAAAATTACATAGCCACCACCATTATACGAACCAGAAAACTCTTTATCATTATTTCCTATTGGTGAAAAACCTGCACCATCGTCCCATGTTTCCGTTGTGGATGCATCAATATTTGCAACCTGCTCATAATGTAATTCCCACAGTGTGGTATCCTGTGATAACCAGTATAAGTTATCGAGCGATTCAATTTGATAAGGATTAGCTTCTGAGCCATCTCCTAAAGTTGGCGGTGTTGCTGTTTGTGCCATAGAAACGTAGGCACATAAAATCATCATTTTAAGGCCCAGAATAAGCCTCAGGGTAATTCCTGTCTTCATAACAAAGTGTTTTTTAAAAAATTAATAAAAATTAAAGCTTCAAAAGAAGCTTATTTAAATGAAATAAAGAAATCTTTTTTGTTTAGGATTTGTTAATATCAGTTACTTCGTTTTGCTTATTCAGCACAAGTATGAGTAGTTCAATTGGTTATAATTAAAAAAATAAAAAAACATATAGTACCAATAACACATGTTGTTAATTATCGTGCTATAAACCCGAAAAAAATAATTTTTCTTTTTTCACTATACTAAAAAACCGATACCCCTGTTTTTGTGGTAAAAAGCTCCAAAGCCTTTATACCTGCGAGCGAATTGCCTTTAGCATTTAATCCCGGACTCCATACTGCTACAGCCAGTTTGCCAGGAATAACAGCAGCAATTCCCCCACCTACGCCGCTTTTACCCGGCAACCCAACCCTAAAGGCAAAATCACCTGCTTCGTCGTATGAGCCACAGGTGGTCATCATGGCATTTAACCTTTTCGACTGACTTAGCGTCAAAATCCGATGCTCATCTTGAGGATTTACTCCTCCATTGGCTAAGAAAAGGAAAGATTTGGCAAGTTCCCGGGTATTCATTTCAATTGAGCAATGGCAAAAATAAAGATTAAGCACCTCCTCAATATCATGTTTAATATTCTGATGGCTTTTTAAAAAATTAGCCAGCGCTGCATTTCTAAACCCATTGGCCCTTTCTGATTCGGAAATTTGCTTATTAAAACTAATATTTTCTCCGCCTGACAAATGCTGAATGGCCTCTAATAATTTATTACGTGGATTGGTGGCAATATCAAAAAGCATATCGGTAATAACCAAAGCACCAGCATTGATAAATGGATTGCGGGGTATTCCGTTTTCTTTTTCTAACTGAATTAATGAATTGAAGGGATTACCTGAAGGTTCACGACCAACCCTTGACCAGATTCTATCCTGAAGTTCACGAAAAGCCAAAGCAAAAGTAAAAACCTTGGAAATACTCTGAATACTGAATTTCACATTTGTATCGCCTGTATGAAATTCAGCCCCATCTATTGTAATTACCGACATGGCAAACTGATTAATATCAACCTTAGCCAGTGCAGGAATATAATCAGCAACCTTCCCTTTTGTGACAAGTGGCTTAACCTCTTCAGTTATTGATTCCAATATTTGTTGATAATCCATTCCATATAAAATTAAAAAGTTGTTCGTAGGGTTTTAAACCCGACTACTTTTGCATACCCTTTATATAAATCTTTGTGATACACATAGATCAAATAATCATTATTTGTTTGCCATTTATCTCCCTCAACATAGCTAAAATCGGGTGCATTATCTTTATGTCTTTCCAGTACCACATATTGATAATCGTAATAGCCTTGTTTCAGTTTAAGTCGCAATTCGTATTGTTTCTTTCGGGGATTGTAACTCATGACATTGCGTGAAGAAAACGTATAGTTGGTTAGTTCACCAAAAACAAATACCTGCCCGGTTAAAATAGGCGTTTCCACATCAAGTGTAAAATACACATTTACATAATCAGCATCCAGATTTGGAGTCATGCTGTTACTTTTATCAATATAAAACATACCATTTAAATCCTGATGATGCTCATATTGTAAATAACGCCGGGGTTTGTCCATGCGCAGCTTTACATGATAATCATAATTAATTCTTTCGATACTTTCTACCATTATAGCCTCATAAGTGAGATCTTTTGTCAGAAATGTACGATATTCATTTCCGGCTTTGAAAACATTGGCGGGTCTGCTTTCATAAACAAGCTGTTCACCTTTTATAAATAGCGGTTTATAGTTTTCATGAGCCTTATGCCAGTTATTGTTTGGCAGCACTTTCACTTCTATCTCAGTGTAAGGATCATTTACCTGTAAGTCCCTCATATAAACTGAAAAGGGTATTTTATGACTTGTACTGCCATAATTTTCAGACATAGCTCTTCGAACCTCTCCTTCAACTATGGTTTTTTGCTCATAAGCAACAAACCTTCTGGTAAACAATAAATTTTCCTTATTGCCATCGTATACACTAATCAAATAGTTCCCTGAAATTTTGAACTGAATATCATCATTTGGAATTAGCAATTCATAATGTGTATAAGGTTCAATAGCACTATACGATGATTCATAATTTCTGATTTCATTTTCTTCAAATCCTGTTGCATACTCAGTAAATATGGCATCACGCTCTGTCCAGTCACTGTTCATATGTTCAATCGTATAATAATAAGTATTGCTTTCAGGGCTTAACTCATCAAATGTCAGTTTCAATTGTTGACCTGAATTAAGTTTCAAGACGGGATAACTTAACTCCCACCCCGGATTTGTTAGTTTTACACTGCGAATATCGGGGTGAAACACAAAATTTGAATTGTGTACATACTTATTTTCAATATTATTTAACAAACTTGAATCTGGCCTAATACTTTGAGCCAAAGCTGACTGAAATCCAGAAAAGAGAAATGCAAAAATTAACAAGAAACACAAACGTAAATTTCTATTAGAATTTAATGAACAAACCATAAGTAGCGATGTTTAAACGTTTTAAAAGTCAAAATTGATTTATATCATACTATTTCAATATGTATATCAATCAAAAATTACACATCATTAAATTACAAAAATATTACCTTTGTACACATTAGCTATAAATTAAATGGAAAAACGACATGTCAAAAGTTGTTAAAATTAAAAAAGGGCTTGATATTCCCTTAAAAGGAGAAGCCCCAAAAGAACTAAGAGACATGCCTGAGACCGGAAGGTTTGCTATTAAGCCACCAGACTTCAAAGGACTTGATCTCAAGCTTAAGGCCAAGCAGGATACTGAAGTAAAAGCAGGCGATGTGGTCATGTTCGACAAAAAGAACAATGATATTGTGCTTGTTGCTCCTGTTGGAGGAAAAGTGGTTGATGTAAACCGTGGTGAAAGAAGGCGGATTTTGGAAGTGGTTATAGAAACCAGTGATCCAAGAGAAGTAATAAAGCACCAAACAAAAAAGCTGGAAGAATACACACATGATGAGATTATTCAGCTTTTACTTGAATCCGGTTTATGGCCTTACATTGAAATGAGACCATATGGCATCGTGGCCAATCCAGAAGACAAACCACGCGACGTATTTATTTCTTCTTTTGAAACAGGCCCACTGGCACCAGATCTTGACTTTGCCATGGCCAATGAAAAAGATGATTTTTTCAATGGCATAAAAATTCTTTCTAAACTTACAGATGGTGAGGTTTTCCTGGGACTGAAAGCTGGTAATCCGGGTTTTTTTGAAGAGACGCCCGGTGTGCAAAAAACATATTTTTCAGGCCCCCACCCTGCAGGTAATGTAGGTATACAAATTCACCACACCAAACCTTTGGCAAAAGGTGAAAAAGTATGGACAGTGCATCCTCAAAACGTAGCCATGATTGGTAAACTCTTCGAAAAAGGAGAAGTAAATTTTGAGCGCGTAGTGGCATTAACTGGTTCGCATGCCCCTAAAAGAGGGTATTGCAAAGCACGCATAGGTACAGAATTACTACCATGTTTAAAAGAAAGCGGTACAAGTGAAAAACTTCGTTATATCAGCGGAAACCCGCTTACAGGCCTGCAAATTCTAAGAACCGGTTTTCTTGGGTTTTACGATTCGCAAGTCACTGTTATTCCGGAAGGTGATGAGTATGAATTTTTTGGATGGGCAGCACCCAGATTTAACCAATTCTCTGCCAGCAAAGCTTATTTCTCCTGGTTAATGCCCGGGAAAAAGTACGAAATATCAGCCAATTTACATGGCGACGAACGTGCTTTTGTTGTAACTGGTGAGTATGAAAAGGTTTTCCCTATGGATGTTATGCCAGTACAATTACTCAAAGCCATCATGATAGAAGACATTGATGAGATGGAACAACTAGGGATCTTTGAAGTTGTAGAAGAAGATATGGCCCTGTGTGAATATGTATGTACATCGAAAATAGAAGTACAAAACATTTTGCGCAAAGGTATTGACCTTATGATAAAAGAAACAATGTAGTGAATTTGAATAGTTGTCGATAATTTATATTATTGAAAGCTAGTGTACGAACTTATGGAAAAACCAGAGTAAGTACTTTAAAAATTAACAGAATGAAACCACTAAGAAGATTTTTAGATAAAATCAAACCTCAATTCGAGAAGGGAGGCCGATTTGAAAAGCTCCACTCTGTTTTTGACGGATTTGAAACATTTTTATACGTACCAAATACTACATCCAAAAATGGCGTGCACATACATGATGTGATAGACCTAAAACGGACCATGGGTACGGTAGTACTGGCACTAATACCAGCACTACTTTTTGGTATGTATAACGCAGGATACCAGCATTTTGAATCAGTCGGAGCACTTGCAGATCAAGGCTTTTTCGATATTTTCTGGTTCGGTTTTCTAAAAGTTCTGCCCATAGTAATTGTATCCTATGTGGTTGGACTTGGAATTGAATTTATTTTCGCACAAGTTAGAGGGCACCAAATCAATGAAGGCTTTTTGGTTTCCGGAATGCTTATCCCCCTTGTAATGCCCGTAACAGTGCCTTTATGGATGGTAGCTGTTTCCACAGCATTTGCTGTTATTATTGGAAAAGAAGTATTTGGGGGAACCGGAATGAATATTTTTAACCCCGCTTTAATGGCCCGTGCATTTCTATTCTTTGCATATCCGAGTTATATGTCAGGAGACCAGGTTTGGATTGCCGAAAAAGCAGATGCCTTCTCAGGTGCAACACCACTTGCATTGGGGGCATTAGGAGAACCACAAGCCCATTCAGCCATGGACATGTTAATCGGTTTTATTCCAGGGTCAATTGGTGAAACATCAGTTATTGCTATATTATTAGGTGCGTTTATTTTACTTTTTACAGGTATTGGAAGCTGGCGTATTATGCTATCTGCGACCATAGGAGGTGCTGTTATGGGACTTCTGCTTAATACTTTTGCAGTGAATCCATTTATGGAAATTCCCTGGTGGCAACACCTAATTATGGGTGGATTTGCTTTTGGTATTGTATTTATGGCTACAGATCCTGTATCGGCATCGCAAACGACAAAAGGAAAATACATTTACGGATTCTTAATTGGCTTCCTGGCTATTCTTATCAGGGTGGTTAATCCGGCCTACCCGGAAGGTGTTATGCTTGCCATCCTGTTTATGAATGTTTTTGCACCACTCATTGATTACTATGTGGTACAAGGCAATATTAAGAAACGTATGAAACGAGCTAATGTAAGTGCCAACGCTTAAACTTAGATACACATGAATACGCAAAGTAATACATATACATTTCTTTATGCTGCGATTATGGTTGTGGTTGTAGCTGCACTTTTATCTTTTGCAGCGATGTCACTCAAACCAATGCAGGATAAAAACGTGGAGGTAGAGAAGAAAAAGAGCATTCTAAGCTCTGTAAGCCTTGGACTTGATGCCGATGAGCAGGAAAACAAAAACAGCTACATCGAAAGTTTGTATGATAAATACATCGTTGATAGCTATGTTGTAAATTCCAAAGGCGAAAAAGTAAAAGGAGAAGCCTTCACCGTTGATTTGAAAAAAGAGCTTGATAAACCTGTTGAATCACGCAAATTACCAGTTTTTGTAAGTAAACAGGACGATGGAACAAAGAACTTTATCATACCTGTAAGGGGAAAAGGTCTATGGGGCCCAATTTGGGGCTATGTGGCACTCAAAAATGATTATAATACAATTGTAGGAGCCAGTTTTGACCATAAAAGCGAAACTCCCGGTCTAGGAGCAGAAATTAACACCACTGAATTTGAACAGCAATTTGTTGGAAAAAAGCTTTTTAATAAAGACAATGAATTTGTATCAGTCGATGTGGTTAAAGGTGGAGCTCCTGATGATGATCCGCATGCTGTAGATGCCATTTCTGGAGGTACAATTACCAGTAATGGATTGGACGCTATGCTGGAAGATAATCTGGGAAGCTATGTAACTTATTTTAAACAACATCAAAAATAAAGAACAATGAGCGATAGAGAACCTCTATTTTCACCCAAAAACAGACGCCTAATAACCAATCCACTTGGACAGGACAATCCGATTACTGTACAGGTGCTTGGTATCTGTTCGGCGCTCGCTGTTACAGTGAAACTCAAACCATCAGTGGTTATGGCACTCTCTGTAGTTGCTGTAATGGCTGCAGCAAACGTCATAATATCTTTACTTCGTAAAACAGTACCAAACCGCATACGAATCATCGTGCAGCTTGTGGTAATTGCTGCTTTAGTAATTCTGGTAGACCAGGTACTTAAAGCATTCGTTTACGACGTTAGCAAGCAATTATCAGTATTCGTAGGACTTATTATTACGAACTGTATTATTATGGGAAGGCTTGAAGCTTTTGCATTAGGCAACAAAGTATGGCCCTCATTTTTAGATGGTATAGGAAATGCTGCCGGATATGGTGTAATTCTAGTAGTAGTAGGTTTTGTACGTGAGCTCTTTGGCTCAGGTACACTATGGGGTTATCAGGTAATTCCAGATAGTTGGTATGCCGAAGCCGGAGGTGTTTATGTGAACAACGGAATGTTTATATTACCCCCAATGGCCCTTATTACAGTTGGAATTATCATCTGGATACAACGAAGCAGAAACAAAGACTTGATTGACGTAAGTTAAACACTGAAAATCAGCTGAAATGGAAAATTTATTAGACATATTTGTAAAGTCAATATTTATAGACAACATGATCTTCGCTTACTTCCTGGGTATGTGTTCGTACCTGGCCGTATCGAAGACTGTTAAGACCTCAATGGGACTTGGACTGGCTGTAGTATTTGTATTAGGTATAACCGTACCGGTGAACTACCTGATTGAAAACTACCTGCTTCAGGAAGGCGCACTAACCTGGCTTTCACCAGGCCTAGCCGATGTGGACCTGGGCTTTCTGAGTTTTATCATTTTTATTGCAGTTATTGCCTCTATGGTACAGCTGGTAGAAATGGTAATAGATAAGTTTGCACCCACGCTATATGCCTCACTTGGTATATTCTTGCCACTAATTGCAGTGAACTGTTCTATACTGGGTGGTTCATTATTCATGCAGGAACGAGCATACAATAATATTGCTGAGGCTTCAGTTTTCGGACTTGGATCAGGTGTTGGATGGTTACTTGCTATCGTGGGAATTGCAGCAATACGTGAAAAAATCAGATACTCTAATGTTCCAGCACCCTTGCGAAGACTCGGTATTACCTTTATAATAACAGGTTTAATGGGTATCGCCTTTATGAGTTTTATGGGAATTAAATTATAATCAGATAAAAAGCGACAAACATGATTTGGTTAACATCAAATATAACAGTTATAGAAATAAGCGTTGCTGTCTTCCTGATCATCATCATGATGCTTGTGTCGATTTTGCTATTTGCCAAGAAGAAACTAACGCCTCAGGGTAAGGTCGAAATCGATATTAACGATGGCGAAAAAGAGTTTGAGACAGATCCAGGCGGCACCCTGCTATCGACATTGAGCAGCAATGGGTTATTCCTGCCCTCTGCCTGCGGTGGTGGTGGAACATGCGGAATGTGTAAATGCCAGGTTGAGTCAGGTGCAGGGACCATCTTACCTACAGAAACCGGGTTCTTTACGCGTAAAGAAATTCAGGATAATTGGCGTCTGGGCTGCCAGATTAAAGTTAAAGATGATATAAAGATGCACGTGCCGAAAGAGGTAATGGGCATTAAAAAATGGGAATGCGAAGTTGTTTCCAATAAAAACGTGGCTACATTTATTAAAGAGTTTGTGGTTAAACTGCCTGAAGGTGAAAACCTCGATTTCAAGAGTGGTGGTTATATTCAAATTGATGTGCCTAAAGTTGAGGTAGATTTTGCCAAAGACGTTGAAGTGGAAGAACCATTCCGCGAAGATTGGGAAAAAATGGGACTTTTCGACCTGAAAATGAAAAATCCCGAACCGCAATTCCGAGCATACTCAATGGCAAACCACCCGGCAGAAGGCAATATCGTGATGCTCAATATTCGTATTGCCACACCTCCATTTGACCGTGTGAAAGGTCAGTTTAAAAATGTTAACCCCGGGGTTTGCTCATCTTACATTTTTTCGCTTAAACCGGGAGATAAAATCACCATTAGTGGGCCCTACGGAGAATTTTTCCTGAAAGACACACAAAGAGAAATGATGTTCATTGGCGGTGGTGCTGGAATGGCGCCAATGCGCTCACACCTGTTCCACTTGTTTAAAACAGTTAAAACCGACCGTAAAGTTACTTTCTGGTATGGAGCTCGTTCAAAAAAGGAGGTATTCTACGCAGAAGAGTTTAGAAAAATTGAAAAGAATTTTCCCAATTTCGATTTTACCATTGCGCTTTCAGAGCCTCTGCCAGAGGATAACTGGGATGGCGATACCGGATTTATTCACCAGGTGATTTATGACAATTATCTGTCGAAACACGATGAACCCGAAGAACTCGAATATTATCTCTGCGGTCCTCCCATGATGAACGATGCTGCAACAAAAATGCTAATCGATTTAGGTGTGCCGCAAGAAAATATTGCATACGACGATTTTGGAGGCTAATTTTAATATTTATAAGAAAGCCGGTTTCTGATGAACCGGTTTTTTTTTGATTCAAACTTTTTCATTGATTATCTTGCAATAGCAAATAAATTCAAATGAAAGTATCTTTAATAGCTGCCATGAGCCAAAACCTGGTTATTGGTAAAAATGGAGAAGTGCCCTGGAACCTGCCAGATGATCTTAAATGGCTAAAAGAACGTATTGAGGGCCATTATTTGTTAATGGGCCGAAAAACATTTGAAGAACCACAACAAGAGCTTAAGAATAATAAAACCATAGTTGTTACAAGCAAAAAGAACTATAACACTCAATCGGCTCAAGTAGCCCACAGCATAAAAGAAGGTATACAAAAAGCGGAAACCTTAGATGAAAAAGAGCTGATGGTGGTAGGTGGTGGCAAAATATACGAAGCAGCCCTTCCCTATGCAGACAGACTTTATTTAACGCAGATAAATGCAGAAATCGATGGTGATACTTTTTTCCCTTCCTACAATTTAAATGACTGGAACATAATCTACAGTCATTATCATCCAAAAGATTCGTATCACGCCTTTGATTTTGAATTCCAGATTTTAGAAAAAGTCTGAGAGGTAACTAATTTTAAGCAAAAAAAGGGGAACCCCCATGGGTCCCCACTTTTCCAATTCACTAATAAGTCTACTATTTGCTAATTATTAACCGTTTCACTTTAATGAACTCTTCGTTCTGTATGCGGATGAAATATAATCCGCTCTTTGCATCTTTTAAATCAATCCTTGCCTCATTGGTTACTTGTTCTGAATATACAACTTTTCCAATGGCATTCATCACCTGTAAAGCATAAGTGCCATCAAATTTTATAAGAAAAACGCCTTTATTAGGATTAGGATAAATTTTAATATTTTCATCTAAAAGATCATGCAAACCAAGCATGTCAACATTAACAGTCATTGGCCCATTTTCAACATCAACAGTACCTTCTATGTCTGCGTAATTTTGAAGGCTAACCGTATAATTATGCGTACCCACTGCCATTTGTGCTGCTGCATTGCCATTTTGATTTGTACTCATAGTTCCCGCCGGGCATGTTACGGTAGCACCTTCCATTGGAACGCCATCGACTGTTACATGAAAAGTCACCATGTAAGTTAATTGGAAAGGAGCCACAATATCGATAGCTAAATCTTCTCCTGCAACTGTGAACGAGTCTTCAAAAGAAGACATATCCTCCAGGGTTACAACAAAATCATAAGTACCATCAG
>Ga0102938_10003114_pt1 | contig 12409 bp, 11 predicted proteins | sample SalPonR2_B_D2_MG_FD_84516 | JGI IMG/M metagenome (GOLD analysis project Ga0102938, IMG submission 84516) | Salt pond soil microbial communities from South San Francisco under conditions of wetland restoration - Salt Pond MetaG R2_B_D2_MG | ecosystem: Environmental > Aquatic > Marine >... | reverse complement strand
CAACGTGGGCGACAACGTCGGGGATGTGGCGGGCATGGGCGCGGACCTTTACGAATCGTATTGCGGTTCGATTCTGGCCGCGTCGGCACTCGGCGTCGCCGCCTATGCCGGTGGCGCGGCGGTGCCCGAAGGCATGACCGCCGAATCGGCACAGCTGCGGGCGATGATGTTGCCGATCGCCTTGGCGGCCGTCGGAATCCTGCTGTCGATCGTCGGGATCTACGCCGTCAAGACCGGCGACGAAGTCTCGCAGAAATCGTTGCTCAAAGCGTTGGATCGCGGCATCAATCGCTCGACATTGCTGATCGTCGTCGCCGCGTTGGTGTTGTCTTACGTGATGATTCCCGCCAGCACGGGAAGCATCTGGTTCGGTTTCATGCCCGGCGTCTCGTTCAGCATCATCGTCGGTTTGTCGGCCGGATGGTTGATCGGAAAGTGGACCGAGTATTCGACGAGCGACGAGTACGGGCCGACGCAGCGGTTGGCCGGCCAAGCCGAAACCGGTCCGGCCACGATCATCATCAGCGGCGTCGCCGACGGCATGTTGAGCGTCTGGTTTCCGGTCGTCGTGATTTGCTTGGCGATGTTCGCGGCGTTCGGCTTTGCCAACGGTTTTCAGTTCGACGACGTGACGACGTTTCCCTTGGGCCTGTACGGCGTCGGCATCGCCGCGGTCGGGATGCTCAGTACGCTCGGGATCACTTTGGCGACCGACGCCTACGGACCGATCGCCGATAACGCCGGCGGAAACGCGGAGATGGCCGGCCTGGAATCGTTCGTTCGCGACCGCACCGACGCGCTGGACAGTCTGGGGAACACGACGGCGGCGACGGGGAAAGGTTTTGCGATCGGGTCGGCGGCGCTGACGGCGCTGGCTTTATTCGCCGCCTCGGTCGAGAGCGTTCGCGACGGGATGCAGCGTTGGGGCGACGACGTGGCCGCCCGCGTCAGTACCGACGGCTTTTACAAATTGTCGGACAAGCTGATCATGCAAAAGTCCGGCGACCGGTCGACGACTTTTTTGGTGATGCCCGACACGGATTCGCAGCCCTCGGCGGATTGGCCCGGATTGCCGAGCGGACAACTTTTAAGCGGCGAAGTCGGGCCGAGTGAGGACGGCGGGGCCGACGAGGCGGGGGCCGAACCACGCTTCGCCTTGGCCGGATCGTCGACACCCTTGGTAGCGGCGAATTCGGCGACGCTCCGTGACTTTCTGACGTTCTTCGATGGCAACATCATCAATCCGCGAGTCCTGATGGGGATCTTCTTGGGGGCGATGAGCACGTTCCTGTTTTGTGCGATGACGATGAAGTCCGTCGGTCGTGCGGCACAGCAAATGATGTTGGAAGTTCGACGCCAGTTCATCGAGAATCCCGGCATCCTGGACGGCAGCGTGAAGCCTGATTACCAGACGCCGATTCAGATCAGCACGAAAGCGGCGCAGCGAGAAATGGTCTTGCCCAGTTTGCTGGGGCTGTTGTTGCCGGTCGCGGTCGGCTTGTTGCTGGACGTGGCGGGCGTGTTGGGATTGTTGGCCGGATGTTTGACCAGCGGCTTTTGCTTGGCCATCTTCATGGCCAACAGCGGCGGCAGTTGGGATAACGCCAAGAAGTACATCGAGGCCGGTCATCACGGCGGCAAGGGCAAGGAACCGCACAAGGCCGCCGTCGTCGGTGACACGGTCGGCGACCCGTTCAAGGACACCAGCGGCCCGAGCTTGAACATCTTGATCAAACTGATGAGCATGGTCAGCGTGGTCGCCGCGGGCTTGATCGTGCGGTACGCCTTGTAGATCAAGTCGATCGCCGATCCGAATCGACTAACCCGCGAAGGAACGAAGTTCGTCGAGTTTTCGCAGCCCGTCGCCGCTGTCGATCGCGGCGGCGGCGACACGGGCACCTTCCAGCACGTCGTCGACTTTGCCGATCAGATGAAGCGCCGTCGCGGCGCCCGCGACCACGGTATCGCGGCAGGGTCCGGGTTGGCCCTCGAACAGATGGCGGATGATCGCGGCGCTTTCACTCGGATCCTTTGCCTCGAGCGCCTCGTGTCCGCAAGGCGGCACGCCGAAGGACGCGGGCGTCAGCTCAAACGACGATTGCCGGTCGCCGGTGACATCCGAAACGGTCGTCACGCCGCCGAGTGAGACTTCGTCTTGACCGTCGTCGGCGTGGATGACGAACGAGCGAGTCGTTCCGAGTCGGGCGATCGCCGAGGCGATTTTTTGTTGTGCCGAGCGGTCGGACGTTCCCAACAACTGATGCGTCGCGGCGGCCGGATTGCAAAGCGGTCCCAACAAATTGAACAAGGTCGGCACGCCCAATCGGCGACGGATGGCGACGACGTGTTTCATCGCCGGATGCAACTTGGCCGCAAAGCAAAAGCAGATGCCGATCTCGTCGAGACTTCGCGACACGGCTTCGGCATCGCTTTCGATTCGCACGCCGAGTACTTCCAAGACGTCCGCGGAACCGCTGTGACTGGTGGCTTTTCGGTTGCCGTGCTTGGCGACCGCGACGCCGCAGGCTGCCGCCAGGATCGCGACCGCCGTGCTGATGTTGAACGTCCCGCTACCGCTGCCGCCGGTCCCGCAAGTGTCCAGCAAGATGGCGTGATCGTGGCGGATCGGTGTCATGTGCCGACGCATCGCTCGAGCCGCGCCGACCAATTCGCTGACCGCTTCGCCCTTTTCACGCAAAGCCAGCAGGAACGACCCGATTTCGTCGTCGTCGGCCTCGCCCCGCAGCATCGTGTCGATCAGTTCGCCGGTTTGCTCGGCGGTCAAATCTTGGCCCCCGCGGACGGTGCGGATGGCATCGGCGAAATGCGTCATGGCTTTCAAAACATCAGGCGAGGGCGGGATCGACAGGGCAACGGGGACGCGGCCGGATCGGCCGAACGACGTCCGGTCCGAGTTTGTCGTCGCCAACCATAGCAGATACGATGGAGGGGACCGAGACACCGGTTCCCGCCTCGATTTTGCCTCCCCCCCCGATGCTCCCGCCATGCCTTTTCCGCTCCATCGTCGTCAGTTGTTGAAACAGTGTGGCGTCGGCTTCGGCGCGGTCGCGTTGGCGGATCTGCTCGGTAGAGAAGAATCGACGGCCGGTGAAGTCGCGGTTCAATTCGCTCCCAAAGCGAAACGCGTCATTCACTTGTTCATGAACGGCGGTCCCAGTCACGTCGACACGTTCGACCCCAAGCCGGACTTGGAAAAGTTTCACGGCAAGACCGCGCCGACGGGCAACCTGAAAACCGAACGGCCGACGGGGCACGTGATGCGTTCGCCTTACAAGTTCAAGCCCTACGGCGAAAGCGGACTGCAAGTCAGCGAGCTGTTCGAAAAAACGGCCGGGCACATCGACGACATCTGCGTGATCCGTTCGATGCACGCCGATGTGCCCAACCACGAACCGTCACTGATGTTGATGAACACCGGCGAGTCCAGGTTGGTGCGCCCCAGCATGGGATCCTGGTTGACCTACGGTTTGGGCAGTGACAACGAGAACTTGCCGTCGTTCATCGCGATGTGCCCGGGCGGGTACCCGATCAAAGAGTCACAGAATTGGCAGAACGGTTTTCTGCCGGGCAAGTATCAAGGGACCTACGTCGACAGCAGTCATCGTCGCGTCGACCGGCTGATCGAGAACATTCGGGCGACGGCGGTGTCCGGCAAAGACCAACGGGATCAGTTGGACTTGCTGAACCGATTAAATCGTGCCCATGCCGACGCGCGGGATCACGATCCACGACTGGAATCGCGGATCGAGTCGTTCGAGTTGGCTTATCGAATGCAAAGCGAAGCCGCCGAAGCCTTTGACGTGTCCCGGGAATCTCAGGCGACCCGCGACATGTACGGCAAAAGCGACTTCGCTCGGCAAACCTTGATCGCGCGTCGTTTGGTCGAGCGGGGCGTGCGATTCGTTCAGCTTTACACCGGTGCCGGTCAACCTTGGGACAATCACGACGACTTGGAACCTCGACACCGGGATCTGGCGGGGCAAGTCGATGGTCCGATCGCGGCGTTGCTGGGCGATCTGAAACGCATGGGTTTGTTCGACGAGACGCTGGTGATTTGGGGCGGCGAATTCGGCCGAACACCGGTCGTGGAGATGCCCAAAAAGGGATCCAACCAGGGCAAGATGAACGGACGTGATCACAACCATTGGGGCTTCACCGTCTGGATGGCCGGCGGCGGCGTGAAAGGCGGTCAAGCGATCGGCGCGACCGATGAGATCGGTTTCCAGGCGGTCGAAAACCGCGTCCACGTCCACGATTTGCACGCCACCATCCTGCGGCTGATGGGCTACGACCACGAAAAGCTCACCTATCGCTATGCCGGCCGCGATTTCCGCCTGACCGACGTTCACGGACGGGTCGTCGACCAAGTTTTTAGCTGATCGGGCCTTCCCGCGAACGATCACGGCCTGGCCGAAATGGGACTGGCGGATCGATCGCGGGTGACGGACATTAATCAATCAGCCGTCTTTATTTTTTCCTTTTTCCTCTGTAACAGACCAGCATGCACCGGTTTCCGAAGACCCTTCGTTATTTCATTCCCCTGGTCGCGTGTTCGGCGATCATCCTTGGTTCCTTTTCCGCCGAGGCGGTCGAAACGGAGCCACTGTCGATCGGCAGCGAGGCGCCGTCCCTTTCGGTCGAGCACTGGATCCAAGACGGCAACGGTTTTTTCGAACCGGTCGAAGATTTCGAGGACGGCAAGGTCTACGTCGTCGAGTTCTGGGCGACGTGGTGTCCGCCGTGCGTCGCCAGCATGCCGCATTTGGCCGAACTGCAACAAAAATATCGCGGTCGCGACGTTCAGATCATCAGCATCAGCACCGAACCGCTCAGCACGATCGAGCCGTTCATGGAACGGCAACACCCGCAAGTCGATAAGACGTTTGCGGAAGTCACCTCCGCGTACAGCCTGACCAGCGATCCCGACGAATCGACTTACGTCGATTACATGGTCGCCTCGAAGCAAAACGGAATCCCCATGTCATTCATCGTCGGCAAGAAAGGCAAGGTCGAATGGATGGGTCACCCGATGCTGATGGACGAACCGCTCGAAGCCGTCGTCGAAGACTCGTGGGACCGACAAGCCTTTAAGCAACAATTCGACGCCGAGCAACGTGGCCAAGAAATCGGCGCCGCGCTGAGTCGTCTGTACAGCGCGGGCCGCATCGACGAAGCGCTTCAGTTGCTGACCGACGAGATCGAAGTGGCCGAATATGAACCATTCAAGGAATTGTTGATCAATCTGCGATACGAGATCCGCTACGAATCGGACCGCTTGGACGACGAAGTCTTTGCGTTTTATCGCAAGCGATTAAGCGATGCGGCGGATGATCCGAACGCCTTGGGCCAACTGGCCATGTCGACTCTGAACGCGCTGCGACGTGATTCAGACTTGAAAGGATTCGATCAAAAAGTGATCGACGCTTTCGAGAACTCGACCGAGAAGATGAGCGTCTCCGGACAGATCCAGGCGCACCAGATCATCGCCCAGATGTACATCGCCAAGGAAGATCTCGACAAAGCGATCGCCGCCCAAGAAAAGGCGGTCGAGAAAGCCGAAGGTTCGCAGAAAAAGCGACTGCAAACCCAGTTGGAATCGATGCAGTCGCAGTCGGAAACGGACGCCGACGATGCTACCGAGGACAAAGAAACGGAGTGATTCGGACGGACGACCCTGTCGCCGGAGGCCCACGACATGATCATTGCGAGGTCGGAGACATCATGTCGCGAAGCACGGATCGGTCGATCTGCTGTGACAGGTTGACGGCGTGGCCATCGGCGAAGACGAAGCCGCAAAGTTGTGGGTGCGGCGACCCCCAGTTTTCCTTGAAGGCGATCCCGACACCATCGCCGAATATCTCGGTTCCGCTTCTAGCGGTCCCTTTCGAACCGCCGACGTAAATCGGTTCGTCCCAATACCAACTGGTGGGTAGCTGAACCAAGGGATCAAACGCCTTTTCACCAAACAACACGGTGTGACTCAGCCCCGACGTGATTCGTCGGACCCGGCTGACATGAGGTAGGTTTTGCAGCACTTGGTCGTTCCCGCAGTAGTCGGTTTTGGCCATGGCCAGTCCGTTGGAAAAGTAGACTCCATAGGCGTCCGGTCTCGGTATCTGTGCGGGCCCACCGCGATCCCGAGACGGACACCTGTACGATGCGCATTCGGCGACATACTGTCCGGGAGTCGGTAACGATTCAACTTTCAGTTGGGCCAAGATCGAATATGCCCAAGAACCCGGCTGCGATGTCGGCACCGCATTCGGTTCACGCAACCCCCAGCGGAATGTCATACCGAGCGAAAAGTCGCGTGTACTCGGCGCCCGGATCTCGTCCTTTCCCGTCAAGAAGCCGCTCCCCGCTACTGGGCCTCCGTTTGCCGGCAGGATCTTGTGGGTGTTTTCGAAAACATGCACCCCCGTGCCGAGCTGACGCATTCGACTTGACAGGAGCCCAGATGCCCAGTGCTCGGTGCGTTCGTGCCGTCCAGCTTCCCACGACCATCACAACCCACGTGACGCTGATCACGCAAGTCCAGGCAACACGACGTTGCGAGAGGATCAACGAGACACAGGCGAGCAGCCCGATCGCTGGCAACGTCAACATGGTGAGTCCCGAAGCGATGCCCAAAAAAGTTGCTCGTGCGAATCGGCTTCCCGGGTGGGTGTCGTCCGCGCTTGCCGCGGGCACCGTTACGACCATCCACCAAAAAGCCACCAGGGGAATCCCGAACAGATGATCATGAGTCAACTGGAAAACGTGAAAGGTATTGCAAAGCAGCGACGCGATTGCCACCAGCAACGCGACGATCAACGCTCGTCGATGTCTTTGTGGGGAGGCACGGGTCGCCGTCACAAAAACGGGGACCAGAACACCCAACACCGCGACGAATCGCAGGACATTCCACATCAGGCGTAAGTCGGCGGAATCACCACCTCCCAACGTCAAGACCACCCCCATGACGTACGGAATCACCGGTGGCATCCACGAGGTGGGGCCGGTGCCGCGCAAAAACGGATCAGCAAACGCCTGATTAAAAAACAGCGATCGAGCGATGCTGTGATACTCGGCACCGTTGTGGCTGGTCATGTCCGAAGAAAACCATCTCAGATGCTGACCCGCCAAGGACGGCGTTGCCAATAACACGATCAGGGTGCGAGTCCCACCAAAGCCGACCCGAATGTGACGGCCGCTCCGTGTCGGCGATGCAACGTCATCGAATCAGCTCGTGTGAACGTCACCACCGGTCCTGCCTATCCCTTCAGACGTCGCCGCGCGAAAACTCCGATTGCCAGGACCGCGACGATCGCCAGTGCAGTCGCCCACCAGAGTAGCGATGAACCGCCAGATTGTTTCATTCCGATCGGTTCGGAGAGTCCGAAATAGGTCAATCGGAAATGGTTTTCGTCTGGCTCCAGAGGCTCAAAGGAATACTCTCGAATCTCAATGGTGGACTGCGTCTCTCCGTTGGCGGAAGACAGCATGTATTCGCAAGAATTCTTTGAGATCGTCCAGGCGTCAAGCTCATTCTGGTATTCGTAGCTGTTGTCAATGAGGCATTTCATTTGGCTTGCATCTTTGTCAACCTCTACCTCCAACTCTGCCGAAACGATCTGCCAATGGTATCGTTTATTCAATTGAAAAGTGCCCTTGGAAAATCTCCAATCCGGATCGGCACCCTCGCGTCGGCGAATCAATACGCTCATGATTTCCTCATCGCCTGCCTCATTGGCATCCGGGCGATCGGCGGAAACGATCTCGGCTTGACCCTCGGAAAGCGCTAAGAACAAATTTCGTTGATACGCAAGCATTCCGACCCACTTCGGCAAGACATTCTGTGAGGTAAGTCGAACGACACGGTGGGGTTTCGTCGTCGCCTGTTCCGCATCCTTCGTGAACAGATTTGCGATTTGCCATGGGGCGTCGGGTTGATCCCTTGCGAGTACAAAAAAATAATTTGAGTTTCGCCCGTTCACCATAAGCGGCTTTGTCGCCCCCTCGTAGCTATAGTACAAGGCGGAACCACCGTGTTGTTCGACAGCGCTGCGTAGCGGCTCAAACGGCTTGCCGTCGCCAGTCCCGCTAATCACTATTTCACATCGATACGACTCCATGTGATCGAGATAGGGCTGATAGTCGGTCGAGATCACATCGAACGCGGCATTGTTGTCCGCACCGGACGCACTCGGAGATGTCGCGAGTAAGATGATCGCAAGCCAGTTCGTGCTGCGGCGTCTCTGGTCGTTCATCGAATCCATCAATTGGGCCCGGTGTATTTGCAGCCGCACATTTGGGCATCCCTGTCCTTCTCGCACCAACAAGAAAAACAGCTTCCATCCCCAACCGACGCACAAGGCTCGCTACAGAAGGGGTAGGTATCGCCCTCGCAATCATCGACCCTTGAACAAGAAGTACAAGGCGGATCCGTGTAGCCGAACGCTGTCGCCAGCATGGCACCGGACAATTGAAGGCAGATGGCGATCAGGCTTGCCATAAGGAATGCTTTACCGAAGGGCAATAGGCCCCGTTGGGAGGCGCGAATGGAAGCACGATTCATTTGACAACTCCTTGAAAAATCGGAACAAACAATACGATTGACTGTCTAGGGAGGGACACCTATTCGTGCTCGACACGTTGACCATTCGATGGCCGAACCGAAGTTTTGATGAGATCTGGCTCTTCGCCGGATTCGAAGTCTAATTGAAAGGACTCGACGCCACGCGGTCCGTCTAAGAAGACATCGACTCGCTGTGGCAAGCTAAGTACCGAACCTCGTGTCAAGAATTCGAACTCCAGTTCTTGGTGTTCGAGTGGAGCTATAGAGTCGGGTTTTTTTGTAACCCGAACGCCACTGTTGCCACAATTGATCCGACGATGAAACCGATACTCCTTCCCGTCGTCGATTCACGCCTTGCCTCGTCCGATTGACTCATGATGGATCCATGCTGGAATCGGGTGTGGGACTCGCCTCGTGAACCTCTGCTACACCGCATCGATTCATCAGGAAGTTCAGTTGGAACGGATCGGTAAAAATGGCTCATCCGACTGAAGCGCGCGGAAGGTTTTCAAGGCATGGCTCCGTTGTCCAATGGTCAGGGGATTGTTTTGATTGCGTCCGATAGGCTGCAAATGCTGGGAGAAACGGAAGCGAGCGGTGCAGAGGTGCAACTCGCCGAGGGATATCCCAGTCGACGGTGCGCCAATGGTGTCACCGGTCCCCGGCGGACCCTTGTTCGCTGGGGACTCTGTCTTTCAACCATTGGACACCGGAGTCATGCCTAAAAAACTTCGGTGCTGGATGTCACGCATCCTTCCGTCGGATGAGCCGTAAAAATCACGAGACTCGGCCGTACACAGTCGTCACTTGACCGCATCGACCACTGCGGCAGCGGGCTCTCAGCGATGACCAACTGAGTCGGCACGTGGCACACATGCACTTGCTCAGGGAAAACGACACTCAGGTCGATGGTGTGTGAATGAGCTACGACGGATGCATCCCGGGATCCCAATCCTACGTAGCTCTGGACGGCAGCCCGTGGTGGAATTTCGCCCAGGGGGATCAGCCGGTCGGACGTTACCGTCAGGACCAATGCGGTGATCGGCCCCGAGGCGAACGGGCAACCGAGCGCCGCCAGACTCAACGGGCTGACGGCCAACAGCCTCCATCGGGACGGCGGACGGCGATCGATCTGTTCACTGTCTTGCTCCCCCCAGAGTTGATCCACTCGGACCTTTCTAGTTCATGCGGCTGCCCGCCCCGGGGCAAGCTTTTCCGCGTTCGGGGTTCTCACGATCGGCGACGATGAGAACCGCCGGACCTCTGCTCGATGCGGCAAGAATCCCTCGCTATCGCAATCCCGTCGTCGGATCCAAGCCGAACATGACGTTCATGTTTTGAATCGCCGCGCCGCTGGCCCCTTTGGATAAGTTGTCGATCACACAAACCAAGACGATGCGGTTGCCGGCAGCGCGGGCGGTCATCTGCACATGATTGGTCCCCGCGACGTGTTTGGTCGCGGGCAGGTGGTCGACGACGTGGACGAAGGCCGACTTGGTGAAGCGAGCTTTCATGCAGTCGGTGATCTGGTCGACCGTCGCGGATTTCGGCTTGACGTAAATCGTGGACAGGATTCCGCGGTCCATCGGGGTCAAGTGAGGCGTGAACAGGACTTCGATCGGACGACCGGCGATGCGGCCGACCAAGTCGACGATCTCCGGTTGATGACGGTGCGATCCCACCGCGTAAGCGGCGATCGACTCGTTGACTTCGCAGTACAGGGTGCCCAGTTTGGGCGAACGCCCCGCACCGCTGACGCCGGACTTGCTGTCGACGATGATGTCATCGGTTTCGATCAAATCGGCTTCGACCAGCGGCACCAACGGCAGAATCGCCGACGTCGGATAGCAGCCCGGGTTGGCGACGACGTCGGCCGTGGCGATCTCGTCGGCGAAGAACTCGGGCATCCCGTAAACCGTCTTGCCGACCCGCTGCGGCCAAGGATGCTTGACGTCGTACCACTTTTCGTAAGTGGCCAAGTCGGACAACCGAAAGTCGGCGCTGAAATCGATGACCCTTAATCCGACGTCGACCAACCGGCGGACCGTTTCGGCACTCGCGCCGTGCGGCAAACAACACATCACGACGTCGCATTTGGTTTTTAACGTCGCCGCGTCGAACGGTTCGATCGAAACGTCACAGCGACCGGCCAAGGACGGATGAATTTCGCTCAGTGGTTTGCCGTCGTCACTACGACTGGTCGCGGCGGTCAATTCGGCTCGATCGTGCCCGATCAAGATTCGGGCGACTTCCAATGCCGTGTAGCCGGTCGCGCCGACCAAGCCGACGCGGATCATGCCATCGAGTTTTGCTGCGGAAATGTTCATCAAAAGCCTAACGGTTCGCCGTCGCGTTCGTATTCGGTGCGCTGGTACATGTCGCGGATCAACTGTTTGTCACAGTCACGCTGGGCGACTTTCCGCCGCGCGAACATTCGCTGTTGCGTGCTAATCATGACGTCGGCGGGCAGCAAAGACGTTTGTCCGAACAGCCTCGCGTAATTGACGTAGCTGGGAACGTTCGCGGTGACGAAACCGTACAGCATGCTGCAAACGCCGATGACTTTACCGGTAAAGATCCCGGTGTTGATCGCGCTTTTGGAATAGTCACCCATGATGCAGCCGAGGAACTGCATTTCGGTCGCGATCTTTTGGTCACCGTATTCGATGTTGATTTTTCCGTAGGTGTTTTTCAAATCGCTGTTGCAGGTTCCCGCACCCAGGTTGATCCAACTACCCAAATAACTGTGTCCCAGAAAACCGTGATGCTGTTTGTTGGTGAAAGGTTCGATCACCGACGCTTCGACTTCGCCGCCTATCTTGACCGTGTGGCCCAGCGAGACCCCGTCCTTGATCGACGAATGTTCCAGCAGTCGGGTGCCACGGCCCACATGCAGCGGGCCTTCCAAGAAACAGAACGGCCCGATCGACACGTCGTCTTCCAGCAAAATCGGACCGTCGCCGGTGTGAATCGATTCGTACTTGCCGATTTTGACACCGGGTTTGACGAACACGCCGTCTTCCCTTTGTTCGTAGTCGCCGTGTTCGATCCGCCACTGCATCGCCGCGGACATTTCGGCCATGTGATTCCACACGACGTCGTGGGGCCAACGAAACAGCTTCAGCGCTCCGCTGATCGCGGCGTCATCGACCGCCGGTTGTCGCAGGCCGCAACTGCACAGGGCGTTCAACAAAGGCTCCGTCGGCGGACGGGTTTGCAGATCAGCCAAATCGGCGGCGGTGATCCGCGCGGCCAACAAATCACCATCCTCGGCGTTCGCGATCACGGCCGATGTGGTGCGAGCGGCTAACTTTTTCATGGCTTCGAAAGCCGCCACGGTGGGAACCAGACGGGCGTTCACCAGCAAGATTCCGGAGCCCGGTTTGGCGAACAAGTCTTCTTCCCCGGGAGGCGTGATTTCAAAGTCCAGTTGCTGCAACGTGATCAAGTAGTCGCGAACGATCGCGGAAATCGAATCCGCCTCGCCGCCCGACACCAGGCGGCCGAGCCAATCGATCAGCCGGTGACTGGCGCAGGTGATCGCGTAGGCCGGGCGGGCATGCACGATCGGTGACAAGCGGTCCACGTGCGTGTCTTCGAAACAGATGATTTGCATGCTGACGGAATCGAAAGGGGGCGTCGATGGGGAACCCAGTGTTCGGGTTTTGCCGGTCGGGCAGTTTAAACCATCCGTCGCCGGCGTCATTGCCCCCTCGGTGGTGATCGCCTGAGTGGACCTCACGATGCGCGAACTAGCCTTGATTGGATTCGGAAACCCGCCATCGATTCAGGGATCTGCTCGTTTGCCGTCGCCGTGTTTGCCTTGCCGGT
>Ga0102938_10003113_pt1 | contig 12409 bp, 10 predicted proteins | sample SalPonR2_B_D2_MG_FD_84516 | JGI IMG/M metagenome (GOLD analysis project Ga0102938, IMG submission 84516) | Salt pond soil microbial communities from South San Francisco under conditions of wetland restoration - Salt Pond MetaG R2_B_D2_MG | ecosystem: Environmental > Aquatic > Marine >... | reverse complement strand
CTCTGAAGCCTGGCGAATGCTAAAAGCTGAAGGGTCACCTGTGGGGTTGTTCGGGTGTCTTGAGGGGGGCGGAGCTGTTCGCCTGGTACCAGTAACAAAAGGGCACGGACCTTTTGGTCGGTGTGAGAGTGTATGACGGCTCATTTTAACTCTCTGAACGACGCAGTTCTCGCGGACGTATGGGAAGGGCGTGTCGAGACGACGCGACGCCCGGGTTTCTACAGAAATTATGGCAAGCGCGTCCTCGAGACGATGCTTGTGATCCTTGCATCGCCGGTGGTTCTTCCTCTCACCTTCCTGCTGGCGCTGCCAATCCTCCTCCGTGGCGAGTCGCCGTTCTACGCGCAGCGGCGAGTCGGAAAGGGTGGCCGAACCTTCGTGATGTGGAAACTACGGTCGATGGTGTCCGACGCGGACGAGCGCCTGGCGCGGTACCTGCGGGAGAATCCTGACGCGCGCGAAGAGTGGGCGCGGCACCAGAAGCTGCGGGATGATCCGCGGGTAACGCCTTATGGCCGCTTTCTCCGTAAGTCGTCTCTCGACGAGGTTCCGCAGCTATGGAACGTCATAACCGGCGACATGGCCCTGATCGGCCCCCGTCCGATGATGCCGCACCAGCGGGCGCTTTACCATGGACTCTCCTACTATGCGATGCGTCCAGGCGTATCTGGCTTCTGGCAGGTCTCAGACCGGAACGAATGCGAGTTCGCGAGCCGCGCGATGTTCGACGACAGATACGATCGAGAAGTCTCCCTGGCGACGGATATCCGCCTTATCTTCAAGACGATCCGTGTGATGCTCCGCGGCACCGGCGTCTGAGACGCGGATAACGCAAACTTTCGAATCCCACGGCTGGGAAATGTCGTGCGGTGGTTTTAGTGTAACGCTGGGTGGGCAAGCGTTAGGCGAAGAAAATGAATACAGGTTCACGATTTCTGGTCGCAGTTTCGCTTTCTGCGGTGATGCTTCTCGTGGCGTGCGACACGGCTGAGGAGCGCGCGGAAGGACATTACGAGAACGCGGTTGAACTCATCGGGGAGGGTGACGTCGACCGCGCCCTGATCGAACTCCGAAACGTTTTCCAGTTGAACGCGCAACATGTCGAGGCGCGCAGGCTCTATGCGCAAACCATGCTGGAGCGCGGTCGGATCCGGGAGGCATTCGGCAACTATACGCTGGTCTCCGAGCAGCTCCCCGACGACCTCGACAGCAGGATCAGGCTGGCCCGCCTCGCCGTCGAGGTCCAGGACTGGGAAGAGTTCGAACGCCACGCGACCCGGGCGCAGCAAATCGCGCCAGACGATCCCGAAACGGAGGCGGTCTGGCTCGTGAAGCAGTTCCGCGAGGCGGTGGTGGCCGAAGACGCGCCGGCACGCGAAGCGGTTGCCGGAGAGCTCAAGCAGTTGCTGGAGCAGCGCCCTGACGACCTGCTCCTCCGCCGCGTTCTCATCGAGGACAACATCATGGCGCAGCGTTTCTCGAGCGCCCTCGAGGAGGTCGATGCCGCGCTCGCCGCCGATCCCGATCAACCGGAACTGATGCAGATGCGCCTCGCCCTTCTGCTGCAGCTCGGAGACGAAGCGGAATTCGAGACTCAGCTCGTCGAGATGGTCGAAAACGACCCCGAAGACGCTGAATCGCGCGATGCGCTGATGCGGTGGTACATGTCGCAGGGGAGAACGGAGAGGGCAGAGGAGCTTCTTCGGACCAAGGCCTCCGCCGAAGGGGCGAGCACCGAGGACCGCGTCCAGTATATTGCCTTCATCCGCCAAACACGCGGCGCAGAGGCGGCTCGTGAGGAAATCGACACGATGCTCGGGGCCGGACACGATACGGTCGTTCTCAGGGCCTTGCGCGCGGGGCTCGACTTCGACGCCGGTAGCCAGGATGAGGCCATCGCTGAGATGGAAGACATTATCGCGGGTGCCGAGACCAGCGATGTGATCCGCGACGTGAAGGTCTCACTCGCCAGGCTTCTTTCGGCCACCGGGAACGAAGTCGGGGCACGCCAGAGAATCGAGGAGGTTCTGGCCGAGGATGCCACGCATGTCGAGGCACTGAAGATGCGCGCGGGCTGGCTGATCGAGCAGGATTCGCCCGATGAAGCGATCAGCGCGCTCAGAACCGCGCTGGATCAGGCGCCGCGGGATTCCGAGATAATGACACTGATGGCCTCCGCCTATCTCAGAAGCGGAAGCAGGGAACTCGCGGGCGAGATGCTGTCTCTGGCGGTGGACGCGTCGAACAACGCTCCGGAAGAGGCGATCCGCTACGCCAGATTCCTGATCGCGGACGAAAAGCTCGACATCGCGGAGCCGGGCCTTGTAGATGCTCTGCGGCGCGCCCCAGGGAATCTCGGCATCCTGACTGAACTGGGTCGCGTCTATGTCGGTCAGGAAGACTGGCGGCGGCTCGAGCAGGTCGAGGCCAGCCTGCGCAGGCTTGGGAGCGAGGAAGCCGTGGCTGCGGCCGATGCTCTGCGGCTGGAGCGGCTTCAACGGGAGGACCGCACCGAGGACGCCGTCGCACTCCTCGAATCCATCATCCAGCAGCAGGGCGCGAACGATCGCGCGGCACTGGAGATCGTCCGGACGCATCTGCGGAACAACGATCTGGAGTCTGCCGAGCAGTACATAGACATGGCGTTGGAAGAGAACCCCGACCAGCCGCTGATGCGCTTTCTCAGGGCCTCGATCTATGCCTCGTCGGACAGGCCCGAGGAGGCCGAGGTGATCTATCGCGAGATGCTCGAGGAAAATCCGAGACAAGAGGTGATCTGGCGTACGCTCTACACCCTTCTCAACCGGGAAGGACGGTTCGACGATGCGCGCGTCGCGCTGGAGGAGGGTCTTCAGGCTCTGCCGGAGGCAGCAAACCTCCAGTGGGCTCTCGCCGGCGAATTCGAGCGTGAGGGCAATGTCGAAGGAGCGATCGAGATCTACGAAGATCTCTACTCCCGCAATTCGAACTCCGTCGTCATCGCGAACAATCTTGCAAGCCTGATCTCGACCTACAAAACCGACGACGAAAGCCTTGACCGTGCCTGGTCGATCGCGCGCCGTCTTCGCGGCAGCGACCGGCCCGAATTTCAGGATACCTATGGCTGGATCGCGCTGCGCCGGGGCGAGACCGAGGAGGCTCTTCAGCACCTCAAGCCGGCAGCGGACGCACTCGGAAACGATCCGCTTGTGCAATATCACCTCGGAATGGCCTATGTTGAGGCGGAGCGGCCGGACGAGGCGCTGGCCCAGCTCCGCCGCGCCGTGGAACTTGCCGGACCGGCGGATACGCGCGAGCAATTTCAGGACGCGAGAGACGAGATCCGCCGCCTCGAAGAGTTGCTTGCGGGGCAACCGTCCGAGTGAATAAGCCCTTTTGTGCCCTTGCGGTAACGCTCGCGGGTTCAACGCGAGCGTTAGCGTTTGCTCTTTCTTGGAATCGTGTTTGATTAAGAGTAACGCTTGGCGAAATACGCCAGGCCCGAACCGCGGGGGAGTTGTCATGGTTTTACGTATTGTTGCGATTCTGGCGGCCGTCGTCTTGGCGACGTCGGTGAACGCCCAGTCGGAATTCACTCTTGGCCCAGGCGACCGGGTGCAGATCGAAGTTCTCGAAGATCCGTCCCTGAACCGGGAGGTTCTCGTGTTGCCCGACGGCAGCTTCTCCTTCCCGCTCGCGGGTGCGGTGAGCGCCGGCGGACGGACGACCACGCAGGTCGAATCCGCTCTGGCCTCGGCGCTCGCGCCGAACTTCGCGACGTCGCCGACCGTCTCGGTCTCGGTCGCAGCCCTCGGGGAGCGCGCCGTCACCGGCGGAACGCGCACGATCGATATCTATCTCATGGGGGAGTTGGCCGGGGGTGGCGGCCTCATTCAGGTGCAGCGGGGCACCACGATCCTTCAGGCGCTGGCCTTGTCCGGCGGCTTCACGAAGTTCGCCGCGACCAAGCGCATCCAGTTGCGACGCACCGATCCGCAATCGGGTCAGCAGACCGTCTACGCGATCAATTACAACGCCATTGAACAGGGCGCCTCGAACATCGGAAGTTCGCAGCTGGCGGATGGCGACGTGATCATCGTCCCGGAGAGAAGGCTATTCGAGTAGGATAAAAATGCGGCGACGGGGGCAGAGCAGAACAATAACGGCAGTATCGACGGCGGCTCTTCTGGCCGCCGCTTCGTACTCGGTATCATACGCGCAGCAGGCGGAGGAAGAAGCGGGCCTCCGGCTGACGGTGGACGTGGGAACGGGCGTCTCCGTGACAGAGAACGCCGGGCTTGATGATCCTTCAGAAGGCACGACGACATCGTCGACGACGTCCCTGGACTTCGGGCTGATCAGCGAGACAAGATCGTCACGGCTCATCGCGAGCGTGTCGACAGGGCTGCGCTTTCGGGATGAACCGGAATCGGACGACGAGGCCGAGTTCATCGCGCCGGACAGCTTCGTGACGTACACGCGGGAGGGCGCGAACAGCGCCTTCGCGTTGAACGTCAGATTTCGGGATGAAGAGCTCGACGAGCGCGTGCTCACGTTTCTCGACGAGGACCTCCGACCGGTCGATTTCCTCGTCGATGGCGGGAACCTTCAGCAGCTGTCCGCGTCGGCGCAGCTCTCTCTCGGGATCGAGGGGCCGCTCGGGTTCACCGGGAACGTCTTCTACAACACGCGTGATTATTCCGACACGATCGATCCAGAACTCTACGATCGGACAACCTTCGGCGCGTCCGCCGTCACGTCTCTGCGCTTCTCCGACGTCCTCACAGGAAGCATCACGGCGTCCGCGTCGGAGTTCGATGCAGAGGATGCAGCGGAAACCGAACGGACGACGACATCTCTTGGTGTTGGCTTGGCCTATGACATCTCGCCGCGAACGACCGTCAGCGGCAACGTCTCCTACGACCAGATCGAAACGACCGAGTTCGGTGTCTTCACCGAAACGACCGACGGCCTCGGCTTCGCGGTGTCGGCTGTCACCGAGCTTGCCAACGGCACGGTCGGAGGATCGCTGCAACGCACGATCAACACCGCCGGGGAGCGCACGGCGATCAGCTTCGACCGCGCCATGGAACTGCCGACCGGAAGTCTGAGCTACGGCCTGGGCTATACGTTCAGCGACGACGGTGAAGACCGCCTGACTGCACAGCTTGCGCTGGGCCGAGACCTGCCGCGCGGCAGCCTTAGCGCGTCGCTCTCCCAGCAGGCAGCGACAAACGACGAGGATGAGCAGGTTCTGTTCACCCGCGCAGCCGTCACCTACACCCAGGACATCAACAACGTCTCCGGTTTCACCGTCGACTTCGGTCTCGGACGCACGGAGGAAATCGGCAGTGGCGGCGGAGATGAGACGACGCGGGCGAACCTCGGGGTCACCTATCGACGCGAACTCACCAGCGAATGGGACTGGGCTCTCGGCTACCGTACGCAGTATCTCAGGGAGAACGCCGGCGACGGGCGAAACTCGAACACGATCTTCACCCGGATCGACCGGAGCTTCTCGATTCGTCCCTGAACGTTGGCCTGATGACACGGCCGCTCCCGCGACGTTCGCCAATGCCGGCCGCTGAGGTGTCGCCTTCGGAAAATCCCGGACGACGCGGCGCTCCGCGCATCGACCCTGTCACGTTGACGATTCTCCTGGTGTGCGGCGTGATCGAGATCACGCTGCAGCTTGCCGATTACGGAATCATGGATTGGCCGCGCCTCAGGGCGCTCGCCTACGCCTACGGCGGTTTCTGGCCAGGCCTCCTCGGTGACTGGACGGCCAACTTCCCGGGCCAGGCCGTCGTGATGTTCTTCACCTACGGCTTTCTCCACGGCGGGCTACTCCATTTCGTCGTCAACATGATCACGCTGATTTCGCTCGGGAGTGCCGTCCACGAGCGCGGCGGCATTGGGAGATACGCGACGATCTACGTCGCGTCGATCCTCGGGGGCGCTGTGGTTTTCGGTCTTCTCGCACCATCTCTCAGGCCGATGGTCGGCGCGTCTGGCGCACTTTTCGGACTCGTCGGAGCGCTCACCGCCTGGGACGCGGTCGAGCGTCGGGCGCTCCGGCTCACGATGCGGCCGGTGGTGCGGATCATCGTGGTGCTCGTCATCCTGAACGCTGTGCTCTGGTGGGCGATGGACGGGCTTCTGGCATGGCAGACACACCTCGGCGGCTTCCTCGCCGGAGCGGTCGTGGCGCTCCTTTTCGGGGAGAAGTGCGAACTCCGCGATAGGCGCGGACTCTAGAGGAATGGTCAAACGCCCCTTAACCCGCGATTGCTACTCCTCGTCCCGGGTGAGAGACGAGGTGGATGGATGGCCGCGCAAGGCAATGCGCGCCCGATCATCAAGCGCAAGAAGGTCGTCAAGAGCGGCGGACATCACGGCGGCGCCTGGAAGGTCGCCTATGCGGATTTCGTGACCGCAATGATGGCCTTCTTCATGCTGATGTGGCTTCTCGGCGCGACGACGGAGAAACAGAGGAAAGGAATCGCGGATTACTTCAATCCGACTATTCCCATCAACAGGATCTCCGGCGGTGGCGAGGGCGCGTTCGGAGGCGACAGCGTCTTCTCGGAAGAAACGATGGCGCAAGTCGGCACGGGCGCCGGACAGGTCCGCCCGACGGCCGAACGACAGGCGCGCGGGACGGCAGGAACCGACCCCGACGACGGCGAACCGTCCCCGACAGACGCTGGACTCGCGGAGGTCGAGGAGGCGCTTTTCGCGTTCTCGGGCGAAAGCACGGTCCGCGATCTCATACGCCAGCACGTCGTCACGCGGCTCTCGGATGAGGGGCTTGTGATCGAGATCTATGACCGCGAAGGCGCCACGCTGTTTGCCGCCGACGGTACGCCCGGCGAAGAACTCCGGATGTTGGTGCCCGCCATCGTCGAGGCGCTCACGCTCGTGTCCAACGGCCTCGCGTTCGAGGGACACGTCGCGGCCGCGCCCGTGGTCCTCAAGGCACGTGACCCATGGACCGATGCCGTCGCCCGCGCCGACCGGATACGGGGCCTCTTCGAAGCAGGCGGCCTCGACGCGCCCCGCTCCCGCAGGATCGTCGGCTTCGGCGACAGAATTCCGGTTACCTCGGATCCGATGGCGATCCGAAACAATCGCATCGAGATCGTGGTCCTGCGGGACAACGTGTGACTCCCGCGAATCTCGAGAATTAGCGGAGCTTTAATCCGCCGCGCGTATTCGGCTCGGCGACCCATGGGTCGTTGCAGCAGAAAGGTGCACCGTATGACCATTTCCTCGTCCCTGAACGCAGGCGTCGCGGGCCTCGCCGCCAACGCGAGCCGCCTCGCGACGATCTCGGACAACATCGCCAACTCCGCGACGTACGGCTACAAGCGAGCGGAAGCGGATTTCCATTCTCTGGTCATCAACGGCGGGACCGGCACGTATTCGGCAGGCGGCGTCCGCGTGACGACAACGCGGCTGATCGACGAGGCCGGAGCCCTCGCGCCGACGAACAACCCGACTGACCTCGCCGTCCGGGGGCGGGGCTTTCTTCCCGTGACGTCGGACACGGCCTTGATCTCGTCTACGGCGGATTACCCGATGAACCTCACCACCACGGGATCGTTCCGCACCGATGACAGCGGCTATCTCAGGACATCGACCGGCCTTGTGCTTCTGGGCTGGCCAGCCAATTCCGACGGCACCATCCCGACCTTCCCGCGCGACACCTCCGATGGTCTCGCGCCTGTGCAGATCCAGACGAACCAGTTCGCGGCCGAACCCACGACGGCGATCACCCTCGGCGTCAACCTCCCGGCGACCGAAACCGAGTTCGGCGCAACGGGCGAACCCCTGAATCTCTCGGTGGAATATTTCGACAATCTCGGCACGTCGCAGGCAATCGACGTGACGTACACGCCGACCGTTCCGGGGACGCCAGGCGCGTCGAACCAGTGGACGATGACGCTGCGCGACTCGGCGCAGGGAGACGCTGTCGTGGGCGTATACACCCTTACCCTCGACGCAACGCGCGGTGGAGGGGGCACACTCGCCTCGGTCACGCAACCGCTCGTCCTGCCGGACGGAACACCCGACCCCGGGGGCGCCACGATCGGCACCGCCTACGACGGCATCGCGGGCGTCTTTCAGGTCGGTGTCGCCGGAGGTCCGATCGACTTCACGATCGGCGGGGTGGGCGATGGCACGGTCATGACGCAGCTCTCGGACAGCTTCGCGCCCACCTCCATCAACAAGGACGGATTCCCTGTCGGCAACATGACCTCGATCGAAGTCGACGGGAATGGCTTCATCCGCGCGAACTTCGACACAGGCATCACGCGTACACTTTACCAGATCCCGCTCGTCGACGTCCCGAACCCGAACGGCCTTCTCGCGCAAGACAATCAGGCCTACCAGCTCTCGAACGAAAGCGGCTCGTTCTTCCTCTGGGACGCGGGAGACGGTCCAACCGGGGACGTCGTTGGCTACGCGCTCGAGGAATCGGCGACCGACGTTGCGGGCGAACTCACCCAACTGATCCAGACGCAACGCGCCTATTCATCGAATGCGAAGGTCATCCAGACCGTCGACGAGATGCTGCAGGAAACCACGAACATCAAACGTTGAGGAGGGCCCCCGCGGCCGACTGAATGAGCATCACCACCTCCCTGTCGAATGCGCTGACGGGTCTGACCGCCTCCTCGAGGGCAGCGGAACTCGTCTCGAACAACGTGGCGAACGCCATGACGGAAGGTTATGGCCGCCGAGAAATCGCGCTCGGCTCGCGGAGCGCTGGCGGCGCCGGGGCCGGCGTCCGGGTGGCGGCGGTCAACCGGGCAGTAGACGAGGCGGTGCTCCGCGACCGCCGCCTCGCGGACGCAGCGCTCGGTGAACGCCAGACCTTCTCGGCCGCGCTCGACCGCCTTGGCCGGTTATTCGGAATGCCCGACGATCCCGCGTCGGTGACGGGCCGTCTCGCCGCGTTCGAGTCCTCTCTCGTCGAGGCCGCGAGTCGCCCCGATTCCACGGTGCGTCTCCAGAACGCATTGGACGCTGCGTCAGGTGTCGCCGGCACCCTCAATCGGATCTCCGCCGGCATCCAGTCCGAGCGCATGGCTGGCGATGCCGAAATTGCACGCCAGGTCGGCAGTCTCGGGACGACCTTGGTCCGGATAGACGAACTCAACGACACGATCGTCCGGCTCGGCGGATCCGGGCGCGACCTGACGGCGCTTCTCGACCAGCGACAGCAGGCGGTAGACCTGATCTCGGAGATCGTTCCACTGCGCGTCATGCCCCGGCAGGGGGGCGCCGTCGCGCTTTACACGGCAGGAGGCGTCGCGCTTCTCGACGGCAGCCCCGCCGAGATCTCCTTCGCGGCGGTCGGCGTCATCACACCCGACATGACGATGGCATCCGGCGCCCTCTCTGGTATCGAGATCAATGGTCGTGCGGTGCGGACAGACGGCTCCTTCGCGCCGCTGGGCGGCGGCAGCCTCGCCGCGGCCTTCGACGTGCGCGACAGGATCGGGCCCCAGGTACAGTCCCGGATCGACGCGCTCGCGCGGGAGGTGATCGCCCGGTTTCAGGAGTCCGCCGTTGATCCCACGCTCACTCCCGGCGGCGCCGGCCTCTTCACCGATCGCGGGCTCGCCTTCGATCCGTCGGACGAGGAAGGCCTCGCGTCTCGCATCTCGACCAATCCGGTGGCCGAGCCTGTCCTCGGCGGTGATCTCTGGAAGCTCCGGGCCGGACTCGGGGCCACCGATCCGGGCCCGGTCGGGGATTCCGCACTTCTGATACGGATGGCCGATGCAGCAGCCGACAGTCGGCCGCCGGCGAGCGCTGCCGTGGCCACGGCGAACCTATCGCTCTCGGGGCTCGCGAGCGAGATCCAGTCGCTCGTGCTGAGGGACGGCTTCGAGGCGGAGTCCGAACTGGGCTACGCCTCCACGCGCCAGGCAGGCCTCATCGTTCTTGAACGGCGAGGCGGCGTCGATACCGACCAGGAGATGCAGAAACTCCTTCTGATCGAGCAGACGTATGCCGCCAACGCGCGTGTCATCCAGACGATCGATACCCTCATCGCCCGTCTCCTGGAGATCTGAGCCATGTCCTTCGTTTCGATCGGCGATCTTTCTCAATCGTTGCAGCTGCGGCGCGACAACGCGCGTTTGAATGCGGACCTCGCCCGGTTGTCCAGCGAACTGTCGAGCGGACGCAACGCGGACCTTCGCGAAGCCGAGAAAGGCGACTTGCGCCCGCTGGCCGCCATAGAGCGCACGGTCGTCCTACTGGAAGGCTACCGCACGGCCGTTCGCGAGGCTGCGCTGTTCGCCGAGACCGCGCAGGCGACGCTCGCCACACTCGATGCCAGCGCGGACGAGTTGATGGGCAATCTCTTCCTCGCCCGGACGGCGGGCTTGCCGGCGCAGATCGACGCTGTCGGTGCAACTGCGGCCGCGGCCTTCGAGAGCGCCGTGGCACGGCTGAACGTTCAAGTGGCCGGCCGCACCGTCTTCGCGGGCACTGCCACGGATCGCCCGGCGCTGGCGCCGGCGAAGGACATTCTCGACGCGGTCGAGGTCGCTGCAGCCGGCGCAACGACGGCAGCCGATGTCGAGGTGGCGCTCGACACCTGGTTCGCCGCTGGCGGTGGATTCGACACCATGGCCTACCTCGGTTCTGATGCGCTGCGACCGTTCCGGCTGTCCGACGGCGACACGGCGACGCTGAACCTTACGGCCGAAGCGCCCGAGCTGCGCGCAACCCTGAAAGGCATGGCGACGGCAGCGCTGCTCGACCGTGGTATCCTCGCGGCCGTTCCGGGTGAACGCGGCGCGCTTGCCGGGAGGGCCGCGGAAGCTCTGCTTCCGGCGCGCGACGGTGTCATCGCCCTGCGCGCCGGCGTCGGCGACGCGGAGGCGGCGATCGAACGGTCCCGCGTCCGCGTCGAAGTGGAAAGCTCCACGGCCGAAGTTGCACGGGCCGGAATCGTCGCCGCCGATCCCTTTGTCGCCGCTGCGGAACTTCAGTCGGTCCAGGTTCAGCTGGAATCGCTCTATGCCGTCACCGCGCGGCTCTCGAGCCTGAACCTGGCAGCGTACCTCCGATGATCGTGCGCGCGCTTGTCCTGCTGGCCGTTCTCATCTCTGTATGGCCTGCCGCCGCGCAGACCGTCCGGGTGAAGGATCTTGTCGAATTCGATGGTGTGCGGGGCAACGACCTCGTCGGCTACGGCCTTGTCGTGGGCCTGAACGGAACGGGAGACGGCCTCCGAAACGCGCCGTTCACCGAGGAGATCATGTCCAACATCCTGGAGCGGCTCGGCGTCAACGTGACCGGCGAACAGCTCCGGCCCCGCAACGTCGCCGCCGTCTTCGTGACGGCGGAGCTACCACCCTTCGCCCGTGCTGGCGGGCGCATCGATGCGACTATCTCGGCGATCGGCGACGCGAAGAGCCTCCTTGGGGGAACGCTCGTGATGACGCCGCTCAAGGCGGCGGACGGCTTGATCTACGCCGTCGCTCAGGGAACGGTCCTGGCGGGAGGCGCCAGTGCCGAAGGCGACGCGGCCAGCGTGACCGAAGGTGTACCGACCGCGGGTGTTCTTCCCTCCGGTGCCCGGATCGAAAGGGAGATCCCCTTTGAATTCAATGATCTCAAGACCATCCGCCTCGCGCTCCGCACACCCGATTTCACGACCGCCGAGCGGATTGAGTTCGCCATAAACTCGACCTACGGCCGCCGAACGGCTCAGATGCTCGATGCGGGGACGGTGCTCCTGGACGTCCGTGCGACGGGCGAGCCGACCACTGCTCACGCCATTGGCCGGATCGAGAACATCGGAGTCGAACCGGAGGTCCGCGCCCGCGTGGTCGTCGATCAGCGGTCTGGTACGATCGTCATGGGAGAGGATGTGCGGATATCGCGCGTCGCCGTCACGCAGGGCGATCTCGTGGTACGGGTCGAGGAGCGACCCGAGATCGTGCAGCCCAACCCGTTCGCGGCCGGAGAAACGGTCGTGGTGCCGAGGACGGTCGCGGAACTGGGTGAGGCGGACGGTGGCGGACTTCTCGAGGTATCGGGTGGGAACTCGCTTCGCGACCTCATCGACGGACTGAACGCGCTCGGCGTTCCGCCGCGCGACATGATCGACATCCTTAAGACGATCAACGCCGCAGGCGCGCTGCACGCTGAGTTCATCGTACGCTAGACTCTCTGTGTCGCGGGGACCACTAAGCGCGGCACCATCTCCGCGAGCCGAGCTTCGGAGCGGCGGAACACGTCCGGAAATGAAGAGTGGGGAACGCGGCGTTGGTCAGCCTTGGAGATCCGGCCTTACACGAAAAAGCCGCCCCTGCTCTTTTCAGCAGGGGCGTGTCCCTGTCCGTAACTTGTCCCCGGTGCCGCGGGCTGGGTGGGGGCTGTTAATCCGCGACACCGGGGT
>Ga0102938_10003112_pt1 | contig 12411 bp, 8 predicted proteins | sample SalPonR2_B_D2_MG_FD_84516 | JGI IMG/M metagenome (GOLD analysis project Ga0102938, IMG submission 84516) | Salt pond soil microbial communities from South San Francisco under conditions of wetland restoration - Salt Pond MetaG R2_B_D2_MG | ecosystem: Environmental > Aquatic > Marine > Intertidal... | reverse complement strand
CGCAGCGCCCGGTGCCGAGCGACTGGTGCTACGTCCACGCCTTCGAGGATCCGCAGAAGCCGCGGGCGCTGAAGCTCCCCGCCGGCGAAGGCCGCAGGCTGCGCGAGCGCATGAAGCAGCTGATAGACGATGTCTGGTCGTCGGTACCGGCCGCCTTCGAGAGCGACGAGTACCGTCATCTGCGCTCGGAGATCGACGAGGAGTTCGAGGAGCGCCACCGCCGTGCCCTGGAGGAAATGGCGGAGGAGGCCGAGCGCAACGGCCTGCGGCTGCTGCAGACCCCCGGTGGCTTCGCCTTCGCGCCGGTGCGCGAGGGCAAGGTCATCGACGAGGAGGCCTTCGCCGAGCTGCCCGAGGACGAGCAGGAGGAAGTCCGCCGCAAGATCGCCGAGTTCGGCGAGCGCCTGGCCGCGCACCTGCGCCAGCTGCCGGCCTGGCAGCGGGAACGTAACGAGCGAGTGCGCCGGCTGGACCGCCAGGTGGGTGTCTCCGCCGTGGGGCCGTTCCTCGAGGAGCTGAAAGAGCGCTACCGGGCGCTGGAGAACGTGAGCGCCTATCTGGAGGGCGTGGAGCAGGACCTGCTCGGCCACCTGCCTGCCCTGATCAATCCGGAGCCGTCGCCGCCGTTCGTGCCGCAATCCGGCCGGCGCCAGCGGCCGAGGTTCCTGCAGCGCTACGAGGTCAACGTGGTCGTGGACAACGCCGGGCTCGATGCCGCGCCGGTGATCTACGAGCAGCATCCCGTGTACCACAACCTGGTGGGCCGCATCGATCACTACGCGGAGTTCGGCTCGCTGGTCACCGACCACCGGATGATCCGCGGCGGCGCGCTGCAGCGTGCCGGCGGCGGCTTCCTGATCATGGACGCAGACCGGCTGCTGCGCGAACCCTTCGCCTGGCAGGCGCTGAAACGCGCGCTGTCCGGACGCGAAGTCGCCATCCAGAGCCTGCAGCAGATGCTGAGCCTGATGACGACCGTCACGATCGAGCCCGAGCCGATCCCGATGACGGCGAAGATCGTGCTGGTGGGCGAGCGATGGCTCTACTATCTGCTGAGCGAGTACGACCCGGAGTTCGCCGAGCTGTTCCGTGTGGCGGCGGACTTCTCCGACGTGATAGACCGCGACGGTGAGCACAGCGAGGCGCTGGCCGAGCTGATCGCCGGGATGGTGCGGCGCGACGGCCTCGCGCCGTTCAGCCGCGAGGCCGTCGCCCGTGTCGTGGAACACAGCGCCCGGCTGGCCGGCGACGCGGAGAAGCTCTCGGCCAGGATCCGTCCGCTCGGCGACCTGCTGGCGGAGGCCTGCCACTGGGCCCGGGAAACCGGGCGCCGGCGCGTGGACGAGGCGGACGTCGAGCGGGCGCTGACGGAGTACGAGCATCGTTACGACCGCATCCGCGAGCGCTACCGGGAGGCCATCGCCCGCCGCTCGATCCTGGTGGACGTCACCGGCGAGGCGGTGGCACAGGTCAACGGGCTGTCGGTGCTGCAGCTGGGCAAATACGCCTTCGGCCATCCCACCCGCATCACGGCGACCGTGCGCGTGGGCGACGGCAGCCTGCTCGACATCCAGCGCGAGGTGGAGCTCGGGGGACCCATCCACAGCAAGGGCGTACTCATCCTCGGCTCCCTGCTGGGCGCACGCTACTCGCGGGAGGTGCCCCTGTCCCTGTCGGCCAGCCTGGTGTTCGAGCAGACCTACGGCGGCGTCGACGGCGACAGCGCCTCGGTGGCCGAGTTCTGCAGCCTGGTATCGGCGCTGGCGAAGGTGCCGGTGCGCCAGGGCATCGCGGTTACCGGTTCCGTGAATCAGCATGGCCGGGTGCAGGTGGTCGGCGGCATCAACGAGAAGGTCGAGGGCTTCTTCGACGTCTGCACCGACGCCGGCCTGACGGGGGATCAGGGCGTCATCATTCCGGCCGACAACCGCAAGCACCTGATGCTGAAGCGCGAGGTGCGCGAGGCCGTGGAGGCCGGGCGCTTCCACGTCTACGCCGTGGAGGCGGTGGACGAGGCGATCGAATTGCTGACCGGTGAGAGCGCCGGGGTCGCGGACCCGGACGGCAAGTATCCGGCCGGGACGGTCAACGGCCGTGCCCAGGCGACGCTGTCCGGTTTCTCCGAAGGCCGGGCCCGGTTCGTGCAGCGGCAACTCGAGAGCGTCGAGAAGACCGGCAACGGTGACGACGGCGGAAACGGTAGCGGGGATGGCGACCGGCAGTAATCACAGGCTCAGCATCGCCGTTGCGCTGGATCCGGCCGCGCCGCTGGAGAGCGTGCTCCGATCTGCGTTGTCCCTGGCCGGGCCTTCGGCCACCCTGATCGGCGTGTTCGTGGAAGACACGGAGACCGCGGAACTGGAACGCTCCAGACTCGCCCGGGAGGTGACGACGCTGGGCGAGACCCGGTCGATCGGCGGCGGACGCCTGACCCGGCAGCTGGCCGTGCGCTCGCGTGCCGTGCGGTTGTCGTTCGAGCGCGGTGCCACCAGCCTCGGGGTGCAGCACTCCTTCGAGGTCCTGCGCGGGCCGGGCATCGAGAGTCTGCGCCGCCGGCTGGAGCAGCTCGACGCGCTGGTGATCTCCCGGGCGCATCGGCGGGCGGGCGTGCGCAGCTGGTACGGGCTTCCCGTGCACCGGCTGGTCGGCAGCGCCGGGCGGATGGTGCTCTTCGTGCAGGAGGAATGGTCCAGCGGCCGGCGCGTGGTCCTGCTGCCTGCCGCCGGCGGGCGGGGGGCGGAGACCCGGGCGCTGGCTCGCCGGATCGCGGCCGCGGAGGGGCTGGAGGCGGTCGTGCTGGCCGGGCCGGAGCAGACGCAACCGGCGCCAGCCGGTTTCCGTTCCCGGCAGCTTGCCCGCGAGACGCCGGCGGAGGTGGCGGCGGCGCTCGGCGCCGAAGATGCGCGGGTGCTGATCGTCCCGCGCGAACACGCGCTGGCCGCGCCGGCCGCATTCGCCGAGCTGCTCCGGCGCACGGACACCTCGATCCTCCTCGCCTGAATTCCGGGATTCGGTAGATCCCGGTATTGAACGGTGCACGCACCGGCGTATGTTCAAAGGGAAGAACCCACGCCGGCCGGACGCCGGGAGGAGACGGCATGGATAGCGCTGCAGTCGAGAGCGCGCGCGAGCTGCGCGAGGAACGCGAACAGATGGTCGAGCGCCAGATCGAGGGCCGGGGCGTGCGCTCCGCTGCGGTGCTGGAGGCCATGCGCCGGGTGCCGCGGGAAGTCTTCCTGCCCGAGCGCCTGCGGGAATTCGCCTACGACGATAATCCCCTGCCCATCGGCGAGGGGCAGACCATCTCCCAGCCGTATATCGTGGCGATGATGGTCGAGGCGCTCGCCCTCGAAGGCGGCGAGAAGGTGCTGGAGATCGGCGCGGGCTCGGGCTATGCGGCCGCGATCCTGGGCGAGATCGCCGCCGAGGTGTACACCGTCGAGCGGGTCGGCGCGCTGGCGGAGCGCGCCCGTCAGGCGCTCGCCTCTCTGGACTACGACAACGTTCACGTCCTGCACGCGGACGGCACACTGGGCTGGGCCGACGAGGCGCCTTTCGACGCCATCGTGGTGGCCGCGGCGGGGCCGGAAGTGCCCGAGTCGCTGAAGAGCCAGCTGAAGGTCGGCGGCCGCCTGGTGATACCCGTCGGGCCCCGGCCCTATGCCCAGGAGCTGGTGCGCATCACGCGCGTGTCGGAAACCGATTACGCCACCGAGGATCTGGCCGACGTGCGCTTCGTGCCCCTGGTGGGCGAGCAGGGCTGGCAGGCCGACGGCGGCGAGCCAGCGCGGGAGACCCGGCGCCGGCCCGCGACGCTGGAGGCGAGCATCGCCGGGCAGGCGGAACCGTTCGACGACATCGACGGCGCCGACCTGGACGGTCTGCTCGGACGCATCGGCGACGCGCGCGTCGTGCTGCTCGGCGAGGCGAGCCACGGCACCTCCGAGTTCTACCGCATGCGTGCGCGCATCACCCGGGAGCTGATCGAGCGCAAGGGCTTCTCGTTCATGGCCATCGAGGGCGACTGGCCGGATGCGGCCCGTGTCGATCACTACATCCGCCACCTCGAGCAGCCGCCGTCGGAGTGGACTGCGTTCGCCCGCTTCCCCACCTGGATGTGGCGCAACGCCGAGGTGGGCGAACTGGTGGAGTGGCTGCGCCGGCACAACGCCGGGGTGCCCGAGCCGGAGCGCTTCGCCTTCTACGGGCTGGACCTGTACAGCCTCTACACCTCCATCCGGGCCGTGCTGCGTTATCTCGACGACGTCGATCCGGACACAGCCGCGCTGGCCCGCCGCCGCTACGGCTGCCTGACCCCGTGGCAGACCGATCCCGCCACCTACGGCCACGCGGCGCTCACCGGCTCCTACCGCAGCTGTGAAGAAGATGTCGTGCGCATGCTCACCGATCTGCTGGAGCGCCAGGAGGAATACGTGGCCGCCGACGGCGAGCGGTTCCTGGACGCCATGCAGAACGCCCGCCTGGTGGCCAACGCGGAGCGCTACTACCGCAGCATGTACTACGGCTCGCGCACCTCCTGGAACCTGCGCGACACGCACATGTTCGACACGCTGTCGCTGCTGCTCGATCACCACGGCGCGGACGCGAAAGCCGTGATCTGGGCGCACAATTCCCACATCGGCGACGCCGCGGCCACCGAGATGTCCGCCCGCGGCGAGACCAATCTGGGCCGGCTGTGCCGGGAGGAATTCGGCGAGGCCGTCTACAGCGTCGGCTTCGGCACCCATGCGGGCACCGTCGCGGCTGCCTCCGACTGGGATGGCCCCATGGAGGTGAAGATCGTGCGGCCGTCGCTGCCGCAAAGCTACGAGCGCCTGATGCACGACACCGGCGTCGGCCGCTTCCTGCTGGATCTCAGCGACGACGGCGAGACCGAGCTGTTCGACGCGCTGTCCAGGCCCCGTCTCGAGCGCGCCATCGGCGTGATCTACCGCCCCGAGACGGAGCGCATGAGCCATTACTTCGAGGCGGTGCTGCCGCGCCAGTTCGACGAGTACGTCTGGCTGGACAGCACGCGGGCCGTGACGCCGCTCGCCACCGACGAGCTGGAGGACATGCCGGATACCTATCCGTTCGGCCTGTAGGATCTGAACGGGCGCAGACGGAACCGTGGGGAGCCGCTTGAAAAGCGGCCTCCCGGCCACGATGTATACGCTGACGAACGGGGAGTCTCGCGTATCGGGCAGGGCGTATGAAGTACAAAGACTATTACAAGATCATGGGCGTGGCCCGGGATGCGACCCAGGACGAGATCAAGCGCGCCTATCGCAAGCTCGCCCGCAAGTATCACCCGGACGTGAGCAAGGAGGCCGATGCCGAGACCCGCTTCAAGGAAGTCGGCGAAGCCTACGAAGTGCTGAAGGACCCGGAGAAGCGCGCCGCCTACGACCAGCTCGGCGCCGACTGGAAGGCGGGACAGGACTTCCGTCCGCCGCCCGACTGGGACGCCGGCTTCGAATTCTCCGGCGGCGGCTTCACCGGCGGCGATGCCTCGGCGTTCAGCGATTTCTTCGAGTCGCTGTTCGGCGGTCGCGGCATGGGCGGTGGCATGGGTGGCGGCATGGGCGCGGGCACGGGCGGCTTCCGCCAGGCCCGGGGCGGCGGTTTCAGCGCCCGCGGCGAAGATCATCGCGCGAAGATCCTGATCGACCTGGAGGACGCCTTCGAGGGCGCCTCCCGATCGATCAGCCTGACGGCGCCGTCGGTGGACAAGGAGGGGCACGTGCGGACCCGCCAGCGCACGCTGAACGTGCGCATACCGAAGGGCATCCGGCCGGGTCAGCATATCCGCCTGGCCGGGCAGGGCACGCCGGGTATCGGTGGCGGCAGCGCGGGCGATCTTTACCTGGAGGTTGAGTTCCGGCCGCACCGTCTGTACCGGGTGGATGGCGCCGATCTCCATCTCGACCTGCCGCTGGCGCCCTGGGAAGCCGCCCTCGGCGCCAAGGTCAAAGTGCCGACGCCGCAGGGCGCCGTGGACCTCACCATCCCGCCCAACACGGCGGCGGGACGGAAGCTGCGTCTGCAGGGGCGGGGCCTGCCCGGCAAGAACCCCGGGGATCTCTACGCGACGGTGCGCATCGAGGCGCCGCCGGCCGACACTGAGGACGAGAAGGCCGCCTACCGCCGCTTCGCGGACCAGTTCGATTTCGATCCGCGCAGCCGCATGGCCGGGCGCGGCACGGAGGCGGGCCGCTGACCCGCCCGGGACGGAGTCATGAGCGAACGCCATAGCAGGGAGACGGCAACGGAAATCACCGGCTTCATCCTGGAAGAGACCACCACGCTGGGGCTGCGCGAGCTCAGCAGCGCCTGTGCCGTGCAGGCCGAGCACATCATCGCGCTGGTGGAGGAGGGCGTCATCGAGCCGGTGAGCTATCGCCGGCGGAAATGGCAGTTCACGGGCGCCAGCCTGACCCGCGCCCGCCGGGCCGTCGCGCTGCAGCGCGATCTCGGCCTGAATATCGAGGGCGCCGCGCTGGCGCTCGACCTCATCGACGAGCTGGACCGTCTGCGCTCGCGACTGCGCGCCATCGACCCCGGTTCCTGAGTCAACCTCCGGGCGTTAGGTAGTTGCCGGCATGGGGCCGGCCCGTGTCCTGCGTTACGGTCACTCCATGGTTACTTGCAAGGAGAGTGTCATGGGGCGCGCGTGCGTGCTGCTGCTCTGCTGCCTGGCCGTGGTTTCTGCCCGGGCAGCGGATATCGACGAAGGGAAACGTATCTTCGAATCGGTCTGCGCATCCTGCCACGGTCCGCAGGGCATGCCGGATCCGGACAGCCCGGTGGTGCAGGCGCTGGACCCGGAGCCGGCGGATCTGTCGGACCCGCTGTTCAACAGCCGGGAGCCCCGTGGAGACTGGATCATGGTGGTCGAGCACGGCGGCCATGCCATGGGTCTGTCCGCACAGATGCCCGCCCAGGGCGGCAACCTGACCGACGAGGAGATCGAGGCCGTGGTCGCCTACGTGAAGACGCTGGCGGACACCAGCGAGTATCCGCCTGGCGAGATGAATCTGTTCCTGCCGGTGCGCACCAAGAAGGCCTTCCCGGAGGACGAATGGGTGTGGAAGTCCCGTCTGGAGAACCGCGACGGCGAGGATGTCTTCCGCAACGTGATCGAGTTCGAGAAGCGGGTCGGCAAGGCGGGGCAGACGATACTGGAGATCATCCATGCCGATGACGGCGTCGACTCCGAGTTCGAGGAGGTGGAGGTCGGTTACAAGCACGCCTTCGCCTGGAGTCTGGAGGACCGCTCGCTGTGGTCGGCGGCCTTCGTCGTGGCGGTGCCGCTGCAGAGCGAAGGCGAGGTGGAACTCGCACCCTATCTGGCCTATGCCAAGCAGTTGAACGATGCCGCCATTTTCCAGGGCAGCGCCCGGGTGAAGCTGCCGGTGGACGACTTCGATCAGGGCGAGCTCGAGCTGGCCGGTATCGTGCACTACACCTGGAGCCCGTGGCCCCGCCGCGTCTTCCCGGCGCTGGAGGTCACCGCCACCGCGCCGTTCGACCGCAACGGAGAGGACGCCGTGCAGTTCACCGCGCTGCCGCAGGTGCGCATCGGCCTCACGCGGGGCGGCCATGTGGCCCTGAACCTGGGCGTGGAGTTACCGCTGAGCGATCAGGCGTACGACACTCGTTATCACCTGACCCTGCTGTGGGACTTCGCCGACGGCGGGTTCTTCAAGGGCTGGTAGCGCCGCTCAGAATTTCAGCGTCAGACCGGCCGTCGCCTGCCACTGGGTGACGGTGCTGCCGTCGGCCTCCAGCAGGCACACGTTGTCGCTGCCGCCGGCGACGCAGAACAGGTTCGAATCGCTGTCGACGAAGCTCGTGAAGGCGCGGGCTTCCAGCCGGAAGGCCATGCGTTCGCCGGCGGCGATGCGCAGGCCTGCGCCGAGCGAGGCGGAGAAGAAGGTCTCGTCGTCCAGGTCGGCGTCTTCCGCGTCGGCCGGAGCGAAGCGCGAGATGCCCAGCGTCATGACCACGTAGGGCCGGATGTTTCCACCCTGCACGATGTAAGTGCCGCCGCCGTGGAAATAATCGACGTCCACGTCGACCACCGGCGTGCCCGCGAACAGGTCTCCCGTCGTGAATTCACTGCTCTGGCGCGAGTAGTAGACCTCCCACTGGGTGTTGGCCTCGGCGCGGAAGTTCGCCGTCAGCGCGAAGCCGCCGCCGTCCTCGATGTCCAGGTCCCCGCCTTCCGCGCGGTCGAAGCTGCCGCCGTAGCGCCAGGCGGCCGAGGCGGTGAGCTCGATGTCGCCGGGTTGCTCGTCGGCGGCCGCAGGCGCCGGGGCAAGCGGGGCGACGACCAGCAGCGCGAGCAGGGCGGTGGTGGCTGCGCGGCGTGGTGTCATGGTCGGTCTCCTGTGCATGGCTCCAGTCCGTGGAATGCGTCCGCGTATGGTAGCGTACGCTGCGACCCCCGGAAGGACTCGCTCATCCGCAAAGGCTTCAGACTCATCGGCGACGTCGCCCTGGCCGCAGCCTGCCTCGGCCTGGCGCCGCTGGCCAAGAAAGCCGCGCTGACGGCCGGTGCGGCGCCGCTGCCGCTGTCCGTGGCCACGACGGCCGTAGCGGCGGTGGTCGCCCTTTCGCCGCTGCTCGCCGCCGGTCCGGGGCGTACGCTGGCCGGCCATGGCCGCGGGACCTGGCGGCATGTATTCCTGGTGGGGGCGATGGGCTCCGGTGCCGTGGTGCTCCTCAGCGTGCTCGCCATGACGGAGACCACGGCCACCAATCGCAGCCTGTTCCAGTCCATGTATCCGGTGGCCACCGCCGTCGCGGCCCGCTTCCTGCTGGCAGAACGCCTGAGCGCAATCGCCTGGCTCATTATCGGGGTGATGAGCGCCGGGCTGTTCCTCATGAATACCGGACCCGCGGGCATCGTGATCGGCTGGCCCTTCTGGGCGCTGGCGGCGACCCTGCCGTTGATCGGCCTGGCCGACGTCTACGCCAAGCGCACGCTGCGCGACGCCGATCCCCGCTTCGTGGCCGCCGGCCGGCTCTTCTTCGGCACGGCGGTATTGCTTGCCGTGTTGCCCTGGACGGCTCCGGCGCAATGGGCCGCGCTGGCCGCAGTGTGGTGGTGGGTGATCGGCGCAGGCGTCGCAATGGCCGGCGGCGTGCTCGGGCTCTACCGGGCAATGCAGACCGCCGGCGCCAGTGTCGCCGCCGCGTTCGTCGGTCTCGCCCCGGTGCTCACGGCCACCGCGGAATGGCTGCTGTTGGGCACCGCCTTCGCGCCCCTGCAGCTGGCCGGCCTCGCCCTCGTCGTGGGCGGGGCCGCGGCACTGGCATTCCGCGTGTAGCGGCGCCGCCCGTGGGCGCCAATCCTGGTGCTCCGCGACAGGGTCGAACAAGAACCCGAGGCAGGCCTCTGCTGATATACTCCGCAGGTATGAATCTCGAACACGCACTCGCAGACCCGTCCAGCGAATTCGATACACCGGAAGCCGTCCTGACCCAGCAGGAGCTGACGCCTGAGCAGAAGAAGGCCATCCTGGAGCGCTGGCGCCAGGATGCCGAGCTGCTGCAGCAGGCCGAAGGCGAGAACATGGCCGGCGGCGAGCCGAGCATGCTCGCCCGCGTGCAGCAGGCGCTGGCGAAACTCTGACTGCGCGTCCAGCGGCCGCTCCCGGTCGCCGTCCGTCGCCGTCGGTCGCACAAGAGCGGCCGGTTAAGGCGGTCGACTACGGCGGTGCCGGGTCCCCCGTGCGGTACAGCACCCGGTAGAGCACCGGCACCACGCCGAGCGTCAGCACCGTGGCGAAGGCCAGGCCGAAGATGATGGCGATGGCCATCGGCTCCCACATGGGCCCGCCGCCGATCCACAGAGGAATCAGTCCGCCGATCGTCGTGGCCGCGGTCAGGAGTATCGGGCGGGCGCGCTGGCGCGCCGCAGCGACCACGGCCTCCGCCTCGCCGAGGCCGTTCTCTTCCTGCTCGATCCGGATCCGGTCGAGCAGGACGATGGCGTTGTTGATGACGATGCCGGCCAGCGATATCACGCCGAGCAGGGTCATGAAGCCGAAGTAGGAGCGCGCGATCAGCAGCCCCGCGATCACGCCGATGAAGGCCAGCGGGATAGTGGTGAGGATGATGGCGGGCTTGCGCACCGAGTCGAACTGCAGCACCAGCAGCAGCACGATGAGCATGACGGCGAACGGCAGCTTCTCCATGATGGAGGCGTTGGCGTCGGCGGAAGTCTCCGCCTCGCCGCCCAGGCTCCAGCTCACCCCGTACGGCCAGTCGGCGGATGCCTCCCGCAGCCACGGCTCGATGCTCTCGATGACCTCGCTGGAGGTGTAGCCGGGCTCCAGCAGCGCCTCCGCGGTCATGGTGCGCTGACGGTCGCGCCGCTTGATCACCCCAGGCTGCCAGACGATCTCCGGCACGGCCACCTGGCTCAGCGGCACGGTGCGCGAGCCGCCGTGGGCATAGACGGCGATGTTGCCGATGCGATCGGGGTCGAGCCGCTCCTCGCCCGCAGAGCGCAGCACGATCGGGATCAGGTCGTCTTCTTCCCGGAACTCCGTCGTCTCCAGGCCCGAGAGGTAGGTCTGCATGGCGATGGCCACGTCCTGGTTGGTGACGCCGGCCTGCTGGGCACGGGTCTCGTCGATGCGCACCTCCACCTTCTTGGTGCGGGCGCCCCAGTCGTCGGTGACCTGGGCGGCGCCCGGCGTCTCGCGCAGCCTCGCCTTGACCTCGTCCAGCAGCGCGAACAGCGTCTCCGTGTCGCGTCCCTTCAGGCGGATGGCAATCGGCGGCCAGGCGGGCTCGCCCATCGGCAGGGGCCGCACCGTGACCTTCGCGGGCGGGAAGCGTTCCAGCACGAAGGACTCGATCTCCGGCACCACCAGCCGGTCGATGGTGGTGCGCTCGCCGGTGTGGCCGAGGATCAGTGCATAACTCGGATTGGGCGGCTCGGGGCTGTAGGACAATATGAATCGCGGCGCGCCTTCGCCGACGAAAGCCGCCCACTGCTCGATGCCGTCCCGCTCCTCGCTGTCGGCGAGTTCCGTGGCGATGAACGACTCGAGTTCCGCCGTCATGGCGTCCGTCGCCTCGATCGGCGAGCCCACCGGCAGCTCCAGCTCTGCCGTGAACGTGGTCCGGTCGTTCGGCGGGAAGAAGATGTCCGGCACCCAGCGCAGTGCGTACAGTGACAGGGCGAATACGGCGGCGATGGCGGCCAGGGTCATCCCAGGATGAGCCAGGACGGCGCGCAGCACGGCATCGTAGCGGCGCATCGCGGGCCCGTCTGCCGCGTCCGGATCCCGTTCTCCAACCCGCAGAAACGTGATGCACAGCAGCGGTATCAGCGTCAGTGCCATCACCCAGGAGGAGAGCAGGGTGATCGTCACCACCTTGAACAGCGGCGCCGTGTACTCGCCGGTGGAGGACTCGGCCAGGTAGATCGGCAGGAAGGCGGCGGAGGTGGTGAGCGAGGAAATCAGCAGCGGCAGGCGCAGCTCGCGGGCCGAGGCCAGCGCCGCCTGCTTGCCGTCCTCGCCGTCGCGCATGCGCACCATGATGGACTCGGACATGACGATGGCATTGTCCACCAGCATCCCGAGCGCGATGATCAGCGCGGCCAGCGACACCTGGTCGAGGCCGATATCGAACAATCCCATGAGCGCGAAGCTGGACAGGATGGCGGCCGGCACCAGGCTGGCCACCACCAGGCCGGTGCGCACGCCGAGGAAAGCCAGCATGACCAGGCCGACGACGAGGACGGCCTGCACCAGGTTAGAGACGAAGTCGTCGATCTTGTCCTCTACCACCTGCGGCTGGAACTGGAGCACGTCCAGCTCGAGGCCGATGGGATAATTGCCGCGCACCCGCGTCAGGGCCTGCCGGACCGAGCGGCCGAGCTCGATGATGTTGCCGCCCTCGCGCATGGAGACGGCCAGTATCAGGCTGGGCTCGGCGTTGTAGCGCACCCGCTGGTCGGGCGGGTCGATGTAGCCGCGGCGGATCTCGAGCACGTCGGACAGGCGCACGATCTCGCCGCTGGTCGGGATGCGGATCAGGGTGTTGCGGATGTCGTCCACCGAGGCGAAGCTGCCGCTCGGCTCGAGCACGATCTTCTCGTATTCGGTGGTGATGTCGCCGCCGGGCAGCACGATATTGCGGGCCTCCAGGGCCTCGCGCAGTTGCAGCGGGGAGAGCCCGTATTCCGACAGCACGGTGTTGTCGAACTCCCCGAAAATGCGTTCCTCCTGCGCGCCCGCCACCTCCACCTTGGCGGCGTCGGGAATCAGCAGCAGCTCGTCGCGCACCTCGTCGGCCACTTCCTCCAGTTCCCGGTAGCTGTAGCCGTCGCCGGTGACCGCGATCTGGATGCCGTAGACGTCGCCGAACTCGTCGTTGACGAACGGG
>Ga0102938_10003111_pt1 | contig 12412 bp, 12 predicted proteins | sample SalPonR2_B_D2_MG_FD_84516 | JGI IMG/M metagenome (GOLD analysis project Ga0102938, IMG submission 84516) | Salt pond soil microbial communities from South San Francisco under conditions of wetland restoration - Salt Pond MetaG R2_B_D2_MG | ecosystem: Environmental > Aquatic > Marine >... | reverse complement strand
GCCCGACCGGGTACGTGTCTCCGGTGCCGTGGGTTCGTGGCCGCCGCCGACGCTGAAGGTGGCGATGAACGAACTCGGCGGCCATCGCAACTCGTTCACGGTGGCGCTCACCGGGCTCGACATCGAGGCAAAGGCCGAGTTCGCTCAGGCGACGTTCTGGGATGCGTGCCCCTTCGCGCCCGACGACTTCGAGTTCATCGAGAGCGTGGTGGTGCCGACGAACAAGCCCGATCCGGCAACGCAGGAGGAGGCCACGGCGATCTGGCGGGTCACGGTGAAGGATCACGACGAACGCAAGGTCGGGCGTTCCTTCGCCGACGCCATGGTGCACACCGTGCTCGCCGGCATCCCCGGCATGTACGGCCTCGGTGGAGGCCCGAGCGCTGCGTCGCCGTTCGGCGTGTACCGCCCGGCCACGGTCCCCGCCGATCTCGTCCCCCAATACGTCCACGTGAACGGCACGACCACCCAGATCGACTCGGTGGCACCCGCTGGTTCTCCGCGCAGCGGCCTCCGGGAGCCAGACCAACACGATCCTGGTTCCGCGGGGCCCGGGTCGGTGGAACCATGCGTCGAGGTGGCGCTCGGGGTCTTCCTCGGGACGCGGTCGGGGGACAAGGGGGGTGACGCGAACCTCGGCGTGTACGCGCGATCCGACGCCGGATGGGGTTGGCTCGACCGCGAGCTCACCGTCGAGCGCCTGCAGGAGTTGTTGCCCGAGACGGCGTCGCTCGCCGTCGATCGCCACCGGTTCGCGAACCTCCGCTCGCTCAACTTCGTGGTCCGCGGCCTCCTCCAGGAGGGCGTGGCGGCGTCGACCCGCCAGGACGCACAGGCCAAGGCGTTGGGCGAGTGGCTCCGCGCGCGGGTGGTGAGCGTCCCCGAGTCGGTCCTCGCCTGACGACGTGGACGATGCGACGGTGTCAGAGGCGGTGCAGACGCCAGGTCGCCCAGGCCGACCCATCCTCGCCCGGGGGTGGTGGCTCCATCCGGTGTGGGCGCCTCGACAGGTCATCGAGGGCGTCGAGGGCATCGACGACACCATCGACGGCTGACCCCGTCTCGACGTCTTCGTGAGCGTACCGATCGAGCCAGCCGGGGATGGTCAGGCCCACGAGATGGTGGAACCCGGCCGCGAGTTCGTCGACCTGGTCGAGGAGCCCGAACATCGAACGGGTGCTCATCCAGTAGCCGGCGTGGGACACGAGCGCCAGTGTGACGATCTGACCGGCGCAGCTGCCCGGTCGGGCGAGGAGGTCGACCTCGTCGACGAGTTCCTCCGGCGCCCAGCCGTCGTCGATGAGGTCGGCGACTCGGTCCATGACCAGGACTTCGAGTTCATCCATCGCCTGCAGCGACCCGAAGGAGCAACAGACCAGGCACGTGAAGGAGGAGTCGGTGGGAGTGGTGGAGCTGGCGGTGTCGGTGTGACGGACCATGAAACGACCTCCGAAGGTCAGCGGGTTTCATCCGGTCGTGGCGAGACGACGAGTCGGACGCCGGCAGCGACCTCGTCGATCACTCTGACACGACGGTGTCGCAGAGTTCACGGCCGTCGGCAGGAGGCCCGCTGTCCGGCGACTACGTCGCGGGTCCGACCCCGGTGGTGATCCGGTCGAGGAACGGGCGCTGGCCGGCGATGATCTTGTCGACGGCGGTGGTGAGCTCGAACCAGGCGACCCGGTCGAGTTCGGGGAAGGTGCCGAACCGGCCGGACTTCGGCGGCCATTCGAGTTCGAACGTGTTGCTCATCGAGGCTGCGGGGTCGAGGTCGCCCTCCACGGCCCATGCGTGCACCACCTTGCCCCCGGCCTGTCGGACCTCGCCGAGGTCGACGAGGTCGCCGGCAGGTGCCGACACACCGACCTCCTCGTGGAACTCGCGGCGGGCGACCTGCAGTGGGTCCTCGCCGTCGTCGATCTCGCCCTTGGGGATCGTCCATGCACCCGCGTCCTTGCGAGCCCAGTACGGGCCGCCCATGTGGCCCAGCAAGACCTCGAGGTCGCAGCCGGACAGCCGTCGATACAGCACGATCCCGGCGCTCCGTTTCATCGGAGTGGCCCGAGGTCGACGAGACGCAACACGACCCGATTCTCCTCCCGCGTCGCATCGAAATCGACGACGGCCTCGATGCGCCACTCGTTCGAGTCCTCGGGATCGTGGAGGATCTGGGTGACCCGGCCCGTCGAACGGTCGAAGTGGAACAACTCGCCGGACCGTGCAGCAGCATCGACCAGTACATCGCCGAACTCGTCGCGGTACGGCGCCATGGCATCGATCACGTCCTCAGCCGACCGCCAACGACCGGTGTCGACGGCTTCGGCGACGAGGCCGTCGTATCCGTTGCGTCGGGCGAGGCGCTGCACCCAGTCGAACACCTTGTTGCGCACCATCACCCGGAACGCCCGATGATCGTCCACGATGGTTCGCTCGCCGGTCGGCAGCGTCGGCCGGAGCGCCGCTGCGGGATCGGTGTCGTCGGGATGCAGCAGGCGCTCCCACTCGTCGATCAGCGACGAGTCGACCTGGCGGATCAACGCCCCGAGCCACACCGTGAGATCGTCCAGTGCCGGGGTTCGGAGGTCCTCGGGCACGTTCTGTTGCAGCCCCTTGTACACGTCGGACAGGTACCGCAGCACCACGCCCTCCGACCGCTTGAGCCCATAATCCTGCACGTACTCGCCGAACGTCATCGCCCGTTCGTACATCTCGCGCACCACCGACTTCGGCGCCACGTTGTCGGACCCGACCCACGGGTGCCGAGCCCGGAACTCGTTGAAGTTGTCGTAGATCCATTCACGATTCGGCTTGGGATGCTCGACCTGCGAGAGGCGCTCCATGCGCTCCTCGTACTCGACGCCGCTCGACTTCATCTCGGCCATTAGGTCGTCCTTGGCCCGCCTGGTCTGCGCCGCGATGATCACACCCGGGTTCTCCTGCACCGACTCGATCACCGACAACACGTCGAAGACGTGCTCGATCGCATCGCCGTCGGGGTCTCCCGCGTCGCGATCCGGCAGCGCGCCGAGTGCCTCGACGGCCCACAGCGACAACGGTTGGTGGAGCGCGAACTCGTCCTGGAGATCGAAGTTCACGCGCACCCGGCGACCCCACTCGTCGGGGTGGTCGGGGAATTCGAGCAGCTCGGCCTCGACCAGTGACCGGTAGATCGCGATCGTGCGGCGGATGTGTTCGCGCTGACGCTTGCGTGACTCGTGGTTGTCGGTCAGCAACGTCCGCACGGCCCGGCATCCGTCGACACCGTCGCGGGTCGGCCGGTCGAGCAGGCTCATCACCATCTGGTGGTTGACGCGAAAGTGTGACCGCAGCGGTTCTGGTTCGCCGTTCACCAGCCTGTCGAACGTGTCCTGGGTCCAGTGGGCGTAGCCCCGCTCCGGCTGCTTCTTCTTGACGATCTTCTTCTTCCCGCCACCCTCGCGCTGCTTCTCCTCGAGGCGCTGATTCTCCACCACGTGCGCCGGCGCCTGTACCCACACGTCACCGCGATCGTCGAACCCCTTGCGCCCTGCACGACCGGCGATCTGCGCGAACTCGCGGTTCGACAACAGTCGCACCCCGGTGCCGTCGTACTTGCACAGTTGCGTGAAGAGCACCGAGCGGATCGGCACGTTGACGCCGACACCGAGGGTGTCGGTTCCGCAGATGATCTTGAGCAGGCCGTCCTGGGCGAGCTTCTCGACGAGCAAGCGGTACTTCGGCAGCAGCCCGGCGTGGTGCACGCCGACCCCGGCGGTGATGAAGCGACGCAGGTCCTTGCCGATCGGTGAGTCGAACCGGAACCCGGCGAGCGCCTCTTTCACCGCTGCCTTCTCCGTCTTCGACAGCGGGTCGAGGGCCAGGTAGTTCTGCGCTGCCTCGGTCGCCTCCTTCTGGGTGAAGTGCACCAGGTAGATCGGTGCCTTGTCGGACTCGAGCAGCGACGTGACGCTGTGGTGCAGCGTGGACGTCCGGTACTCGAAGTCGAGCGGCACCGGACGGGTCACCGACTTGATCACGCTGGTCTCTCGGCCCGTCCGTTGGGTGAGGTCCTCGGCGAAGAACGCGACCGATCCGAGCGTGGCCGACATCAGCAGGAACTGGGTCTGGGGCAACTCGAGCAGCGGGACCTGCCAGGCCCAACCGCGTTGTGGGTCGCCGTAGTAGTGGAACTCGTCGACGATCGCCACGTCGACCGGGGTGGCTGCACCATCGCGCAACGACCAGTTGGCCAGGATCTCCGCGGTGCAACAGATGATCGGTGCGTCGGGGTTCACCGACGCATCACCGGTGATCATGCCGACGTTGTCGGAGCCGAAGTCGCGGCACAGCGCGAAGAACTTCTCGCTGACCAGCGCCTTGATGGGAGCCGTGTAGACGCTCCGCTTCCCGGCCGCGAGTGCCGCGAAGTGGGCGGCGGCCGCGACCAGCGACTTGCCGGAACCGGTCGGCGTGTTGAGGATCACGTGGTTGCCGAGCACGAGCTCGAAGACCGCCTCCTCCTGCGCCGGGTACAGCTCGAGGCCGATCTCCTCGGCGTAGCGGCCGAAGCCGGCGAGTACGGCGTCGTCGTCGGTGCGGCCGGCAGCGGTGCGCGCCGGGAGGTGGCGGATCAGCGGTGGCTCGGACACACGATCGAGGGTACGGCGACCGTGTAACACTTGGTGTCTGACACCAAACGTTACGTCGGGGTCAGACCGGCGTGGGACGTCCGAAGCGGGCGTCGAGCGGCTCCGCCCAGCGAACCAGTGGCTCGCCGGTCGGCGCGGTGAGCCCGCAGGCGGTCAGCGCGCTGTCGGCGAGCAGCACGATGTCGGCATGGTGGAGCGCCCACGGCGGATGATCGACGGGGTGATGAAGCAGTCGGCCGTGCCGTTGCGCGACCGTGCCCCACCTGGCTGTCAGGAACACGTCGAGATCGGTCGGCTCGATCGGTTCGCCGACCTCGATCACCACCTGGGTGGCCGCCGTCGGCCGACGCGGCCATCGCCGCTGCGCGGTCGTGTAGCTGCACCTCGTGCCGACCCGATCGATCCGCATGGCCGACCACACGTAGGGGAACCCGATCGCCCAGCGGGCGAAGGCCACCACCGGCAGCCGGGCGGCGTCGAGCGAGAGGAACCACACGGCCCGGTTGCCGGCGGAGTCGACCACGTAGGTGCGCACGTTGGTCTCCGCGAACGTCGAGATCCACGGCAGTGGAGGCAGCAACGTCGGCCCGGCGCGGCGCATCCGGAACGGCACCAGCGAGACCCAGCCCTGCGGGCCGTGGCCGCTGTCGAACGTGTCGACCATCAGCCCGTCGGGCAGGAGCGCTTGAATCTCATCGGGCGGATACGCCCAGTGCAGGAACGTGAGGTCGTCCCAGCGGTTGCGCAGCCACGGTCGCCTGATCGGAGTCGGACACGTGGGCGACAACGGGCGGGAGGTCTCGGGTGTCGGTACGCTCGCCACGTGCCCAAGCATGACATCGAATCCGTCGAAGTGGACCGCCAGTCGCACGTGGAGGTGTTGTTCGAAGACGGTGTCAGGGCCCGTTTCGAGCTCGGGCCGCTCCGGTTGGCCTGCCCGTGCGCCGACTGCAATGCCAAGCGCACTCGTGATCAGTCCGTGCAGCCGGGGGTCGAGCGCGGCGACCCGATCACGATCACCGACGCGGAGTTGTCGGGTGCGTGGGGTCTCAGCCTCGATTGGAGCGACGGCCACTCGACCGGGATCTACGCCTGGGAGAAGCTGCGCGAATGGGTCGATGCCGGACGGGTCGGCACCGTCGGCTGACCGGTCCTGATCGCCGGCGGACCGTGCCTCGGCGAGGTCAGCCGAGTACGAGTTCGGCGAAGCTCGGCAGCGCCATCGCCGGCCCGCTCACGAGGAACTCGGTGATGCACGTCTCGCGCCACATGGCGAGTTCGTCGCGGATCTTCTCCGGCGGCCCGACGAGAGCGACGTCTTCCACCATCGCGAGCGGGATGGCGGCAGCGGCTTCGGCCTTCTTGCCGTCGAGGTAGAGCGCCTGCACCGTGTCGGCCACCTCCCCCCAGCCCATCCGGGCGAAGACCTCGTAGTGGAAATTGGCCCCCTTGGCGCCCATGCCCCCGGCGTACAACGCGAGGAACGGTCGCACGAGGTCGGCGCACGTCTCGGCGTCGTCGCCCGGGATGATCATCGCGGTCGCCGTCACCTGGAAGCGGTCCTTCTTGGTCGGGTCGCCCGATGCGTCGAAGCCCCGCTGCAGGCAGTCGCGGTAGAACGCGTCGTCCTTTGGCGAGAAGAACAGCGGGAGCCACCCGTCGCAGATCTCGGCGGACAACGCCACGTTCTTCGGGCCCTCCGCCGCCAGGTAGATCGGGATGTCGTTGCGGAGCGGGTGCACGGTGGACTTGAGCGCCTTGCCGAGGCCGGCACCGCCGTCGTACGGCATGTCGAAGAACTCACCGTGGAACTCGACCGGCTGATCGCGAGCCACGATCGACCGGACGATCTCGACGTACTCGCGGGTGCGCGCCAGGGGTTTCGGGTACGGCTGGCCGTACCAGCCCTCGACCACCTGGGGACCGGACGCGCCGAGCCCGAGGATGAACCGGCCGTTCGACAGGTGGTCCATCGTGATGGCCGCCATTGCTGCGGCGGCCGGGGTCCGTGCCGACATCTGCATGATCGCGGTACCGAGTTGCAGCGTCTCGGTGGACGCGCCCCACCAGGCGAGCGGTGTCAGTGCATCCGAGCCGTATGCCTCAGCGGTCCACACCGAGTTGAAGCCGAGCCGCTCGGCCTCCTTCACCGCGTCGAGCGCGCCGGCGGGCGGCCCTGCCGACCAGTAGCCGGTGTTGTAGCCGAGCTTGATGTCTCCCATCGCCTCACCGTACGCGACCGCCGACGTAACGGGCATGCTGGGGGAGTGGGAGCAGCCGACGACCGCCTGGTGGTGACCGATGCCGTGCGCATCCCGCGCCACGAACTCGTCGTGAGCTTCAGCGCGTCGGGCGGGCCGGGCGGGCAACATGCGAACAAGGCCGCCACCCGCGCCGAGCTGACGTTCGACGTCGGGGCCTCGTCGGCCTTCTCGGACACCCAGCGGGCCCGAGTGCTCGCGAAGCTCGGGCCGATCGTGCGTGTGGCGGCCGACGACGAACGGTCGCAGTTGCGCAACCGGGCGCTCGCCGAGGAACGACTCGCCGCGAAGCTGGCAAGCGCGCTCCACGTGCCTCGTCGCCGTCGTGCCACGCAACCGACACGTGGTTCGCAACGTCGCCGCGTCGAGGCGAAGAAGCAGCGCGGCGAGACCAAGCGGCACCGCCGGCCGCCTGGGCTCGACGACTGACACCCGAGCGATGAGCGAGACCCCCGCATGACGGGGTTTCGCTCATCGGTGTCGGTCGCGCGTGACAGCTGAGTGGGTGTCAGGTGGGGGTGAACGTCACCGGAAGACGGGCCGGGCCGAAGATCGCCGTGGTCGACGGCTTCCACTCGATCGCACCGTCGACGGCGATGTCCGGCATCCGCCGAGCGAGGATCGGCAGCGCCTCTTGGAGCTCGGCGCGTGCGAGCGCTGCGCCCAGGCAGTAGTGGATGCCCGAGCCGAACGTCAGCTGCGGCTGACCTGACGGCTCGCGCGTGATGTCGAACGTGCCCGGGTCGTCGAAGACCGAGCTGTCGCGGTTGGCCATCGCCATCGACGTCATCACGACGGTGCCGGCGGGGAAGAGCACGTCGCGGTACTCGATGTCCTCGCTGGCGAACCGAACGGTGCCGCGGACAGCGCCGAAGTAGCGCATGGCCTCCTCGACCGCACGGGGGGCGAGATCCGGGTCGGTGAGCAGCTTCCACTGGTCCGGGTACCCGGTCAGCAGGCCGACCGCGCAACCCAACTGGTTGCGGGTGGTGTCGGTGCCGCCGACGATGACGGCGTCGATCATCATCACCAGTTCGTCGGTGCTGAGCCGGTCGCCGGCTTCCTCGGCGGCGATCAGATCGGTGATCAAGTCGTCGCGAGGGTCGTTGCGCCGGTCGGCGATCAGCCCGCGCGAGTACTCGTCGAGCTGGCCCTGGGCCTGCTTGATGATGTCGAGTTCGTCGAGCACGTTGCCGTTGAAGATCCGCAGCACGTCCTCGGCCCATCGGGAGAACAGCTGCCAGTCCCCGCGCGGGGCACCGAGCAGTTCGCAGATGATCGGGATCGGATACGGCTCGCAGATGTCGACGGCGATGTCGGCGCGTCCCGTCGATGCCACGTCGTCGACGAGGTCGTCGACGACCTCGCGCATGAACGGTCGCAGCCGATCGGCCGAGCGGGGCGAGAACGACTTCGCCACGAGACGGCGCAGACGTGTGTGGACGTCGCCCTCGGCCGACAGGATCGACACCCGACGGTTGTTCAGGAAGTCCGGGTCGGTGATGCCCATCATCTCGGGGATCTTCGACGTGGCGCTGTGCCAACGCTTGTCGCGCAGCACCGCGACGACGTCGCTGTACTGCAGTACCGAGTAGCCGATCGCGTTGCGCACGATCCAGTGGTCGCCGGCCAGCGATGCCACGAGCGCCTGGCGTTCGACGTCGCTCAGCCCCGGGTCGTCGATCGTGGGGAGATCGAGTTCGGCGACGGATCGTGTGGTCACGGTCTCACCGTACGGGATCAGCGACGTTCAGACAGCGGTGAGTGGATCGATGGCCGAGGCGCCGAGCGAACCGGCGACGATCGCGTTCGTGTGCGCGCCGGCCACGGTGTTGACGCCGTGGGCGATGGCCGGATCTCGTCGCGCCGCGCCGAGCGGGCCGTGCACCGCCACCGCCAGAACGTACGGCAGCGTTGCGTTCGTCAACGCATAGGTGCTCGTGTGGGGCACGGCGCCGGGCATGTTGCCGACGGCGTAGTGCACGACGCCGTGGTGCACATAGGTCGGCTCTTCGTGGGTGGTCTCGCGCGTCGTGGCGATGCAGCCGCCCTGGTCGACGGCGACGTCGACGATCACCGACCGCGGTTTCATGGCCTCCACCAGTTCCTCGCTGACCACGACGGGTGCACGACCGCCTGCGACCAGGACGGCGCCGATGACCAGGTCGGCGTCGGCGACCGCCCGCTCGATCGCGCCGCGGTTGCTCGCTGCGGTCACGATCCGGCCGCGATGGATCTGGTCGACGAAGCGCAGCCGGTCGAGGTTCTTGTCGACCAACACGACCTCGGCTTCCATCCCGGCGGCGATCCACGCCGCGTTCCAGCCGACGTTGCCGGCACCGAGTACGACCACCCTCGCCGGGCGGACGCCGGGCGACCCACCCATCAGTACGCCGCGACCGCCGTTGTGTCGCTCGAGGAAGTGGGCACCCATCTGCGGTGCCAGCCGTCCGGCCACCTCGCTCATGGGTGCCAGCAGCGGCAACGAACCATCGGCGAGCTGCACCGTCTCGTACGCCACCGACGTCGTGCCCGCTGCGAGCAGCGCGTCAGCGACGGCCGGGTAGGCCGCCAGGTGCAGGTAGGTGATCAGCGTGAGGTCGGCGCGCAGGTGGCCGAACTCCTCGGGCTTGGGCTCCTTCACCTTCACCACCATGTCCTGAGCCCAGGCGTCAGCGGCGGTGGGCACGATCTCGGCGCCGGCGGCAACGTAGTCGGCGTCGGTGATCGACGCGCCTTCACCCGCACCGGACTCGACGAGGACGTCGATCCCGAAGCGTTCCAACTCGCGAACACCGTCCGGCGTCATCGCCACGCGGTGCTCTGCGGTCTTGACCTCGCGAGGGACCCCCACGGTGCGGATGACGGGTTGGGTTGCAGCCATGGCGCTCATCATGCCCGATCGATCGCTCTCGTGATCGCGACCACTACGGTCGGGGGGAGATGACCAACAGTGACGCACCTCGTATCCACCTCGGCCCGTCGGGAGCCCCCGACTGGCTCGCTGACGCTGTCATCGCCGGCGGGGGAGAGCTGGTCGGACCCGCTGATGCCGAAGCGGTGGTGTGGGCCGACGCCAAGGCTGCCGACTCGCTGCGCACGACACTCGAGCACGGCGATCGCATCCGTTGGGTGCAGTTGCCGTTCGCCGGCATCGAGAACTTCGTCGACCACCTCGACCGAGACCGCGTGTGGACCTGCGGGAAAGGGGTGTACGCCGAGCCGGTCGCCGAGATGGCGTTGGCGCTCGGGATCGCCGGACTCCGCCACGTCGGGGCGTACGCGCAGGCGACCGAGTGGACCGGTCCGCACGGGCGCAACCTTCTCGACGGCCGCGTCACCATCCTCGGCGGTGGTGGCATCACCGAGTCGCTCGTGCGGCTGCTGCAGCCCTGGCACTGCGACATCACCGTGGTCCGCAACCGCGCCGAGCCGATGGACGGCGTCGACGAGGTGCTCGAAGCCGACCGATTCGCCCACGCACTGCCGGGCGCCGATCTGGTGGTGCTGGCGCTCGCGCTCACACCCGATACCGAGGGAATGTTCAGCGCCGACGAGTTCGGGCTGATGGAGGAGCACGCCTGGATCGTGAACGTGGCACGCGGTCGCCACATCGTCACCGACGACCTGGTCGATGCGCTCCGCGCCGGGGCGATCGGAGGCGCAGGTCTGGACGTCACCGATCCCGAACCGCTGCCGAGCGACCATCCGCTCTGGACGCTGCCGAACTGCATCATCACGCCGCACGTCGGCAACACCCCCGAGATGGCCAAGCCGTTGCTCGCGCAGCGAGTCACCGAGAACGTCAGGCGGTTCGCACGCGGCGAGGAATTGGTCGGTCTCGTCGACATCGACGCCGGCTACTGACGCTCGACGTCCCGTAGCGTGAGGGGATCGTGGCTCGAACGACCCATTACGACATGCTCGGCGTCGCCCCGACCGCGGATGTCGCCGACATCCGCGAGGCCTATCGTCGCCTCGCGCGCGAGCACCATCCCGATCGCGCCCGTTCGAGTGGCCGCTCCGACAGCGATGTGGCGATGCCGGCGATCAACGAGGCCTACCGGGTGCTCAGCGACCCTGCGCGCCGTGCCGTCTACGACGCGTCACTGCGTGGTGCACCCGAGCGAGGGCCCGCCGCGCCGCCACCGGCGTCGAGCGCCGAGACCGCGCCGACCATGCCGACATTCCCGAGTCACCTCGGGCCGGCCCGTTTCCCGTGGCGGTCGGTGTCGTTCTTCGCGATGTTGGCGATCATCGGCGTCGTGGTGCTCGCACAGTTCACCGAACCGGGTGAGCCACCGGGCCCTGACGGAATCATGCGGGTCGGTTCGTGCGTCGTGATCGAGGCGAACGGTGATGCCCGCGAGGTGCTGTGCAGCGGCGACCCCACGGTCGATCTCGTCGTCGAGGCCTTCATCCCGTTCGACGGCGTCTGTCCCGCCGGAAGCCTCCCGTACCGTGACCGCCAAGGCATGGGTGTGGCGTGCGTCAGCTCACCGACCGACGCCGGTGGGTGACGGCCCGGACGACACGCTGCACCACCGGCTCGGTTCGGTGGGACAACGGGAACGTCGCTGCTAACTTGTGGCTTCCCTCAGGGGCGATTAGCTCAGCTGGAAGAGCGCCACGTTCACACCGTGGAGGTCGGGAGATCGAGACTCCCATCGCCCACCCTATAAGCCCTGGTCAGAGGCCATATCGCCCGACCGGGCCGGTGGCGAGGAGCCGCCAGGTGCACACCAGGTGCACAGGATTTCCCGTCACCAGTCGTGACGCACCACCTCGCAACGGATGCGTCGGCACGAGTCGACACGAGACAACCCGTCGTTTGCCGGTGTTGTCGGGGAGTCGGATGACGTGTGCCGGCCCGTCTCGCTGTGCATCCAGCTCCCCGATCGTCGGGAGGACGAGGGGGCTAGCGTCGGCGTCGTGAGCGTGCTGGACCGGATCACCGTGAGCCCGGAGATCTGTCACGGTTCGCCGACCATTCGTGGACTCCGTTATCCCGTGTCGATGATCATGGGTCTGCTGGCCAGCGGAATGTCGACGGACGAAGTGTTGGCCGACCACCCCGACCTCGAGCGCGACGACGTGCTCGCAGCGCTCGAGTATGCGGCGAAGGTCATTCAGACTCGCACCTCGGTACCGACGTCATCGGCGTAGACCTCCGTGTCCTGATCTTCGGGACGGTGGGTGGGGTGTGACTTCGGTCACGGCCGAAATTCCATCTGGTGTCCGCTGGTGTCCATTGATGTTCACGAGTGTCCGCTGGTGTCGAAGCGTCCGGCGTCGGCGGATTCGGGCCAGTTGTCAGCTGAATTTCATGGGTGTAAGTAGGACAGTCCCATGGATCCGATGGACGACATTGTGGAGCCGGCACCGCCCGAGCTCCTGACGGTCGAGGAAGCGTCGAAGGTGATGCGCATCGGCCGGCAGCTCGCGTACGACCTGGCGAACGACTACCTCGCATCCGGCGGAACCGAGGGCCTCCCGGTGATCCGATTCGGCGTCAAGTGCTTG
>Ga0102938_10003110_pt1 | contig 12413 bp, 15 predicted proteins | sample SalPonR2_B_D2_MG_FD_84516 | JGI IMG/M metagenome (GOLD analysis project Ga0102938, IMG submission 84516) | Salt pond soil microbial communities from South San Francisco under conditions of wetland restoration - Salt Pond MetaG R2_B_D2_MG | ecosystem: Environmental > Aquatic > Marine >... | reverse complement strand
GCTCTTAACGCTTTTTCTGTCCAGTTACTCGCACCAATGAATTTTCGGCTGCACCATTTTTGCGGTTATTCATTCCGTTTCGTCTTTCGGCAAAACCTAAAATCCACAAACTCGCTTCGCTCAAACAAAGTGAATTTCTTTACGGTTTTGTCTTATCCAAAACCACGATAAGCTATGGATCGGTCGATGTTGTCAAACAGAATCACATGCCGATACTTGTCAGCAATCAGCTGGCAGTTGTCAGTAAATACAAAAGCGTTTAAAAACTCAAATGCGTTGCAATGATCTTTTTATTATGTCTTTGCTTTTGCTTTTGCTTTTGCCTTTGCTTTTGCCTTTGCTTTTGCCTTTGCTTTTTCTTTCTACTTTCTACTTACTACTTTCTACTTTCCACGTTCCACTTACTACTTTGTTTCCTCCCCGCTGTTCTTAAATTTTTTCCATTTGTGTTATAATGGTAAAAACACTTGGAGGTACTCCAATGAAAATGATTACGGCAATAGTACATGATGAGGATTCCAAGGAATTGTTGAAAAAATTGAATGAAAAGGAATTCGGTGTTACGAAGCTTGCTTCTACAGGTGGATTTTTGCGCTCCGGCAATACGACTCTTTTGATAGGAGTGTCAAAAGAACAGGTGGATGAAGTCCTCGGACTCATAAGGGAAAATTGCAAAAAGCGCAAGCAATTGACAACGACGGCTCCTGTTGGAGCAAACACAAGCAATTTTATTGTATTGCCCCTTGAAGTAACAGTAGGCGGGGCAACCGTATTCATAACAGATGTAGAGCGTTTTGAGAAATATTGAAAGGAAAAAACATGGCATACAGTAATATTAAAGGCCATGAGCCGGTTAAAAAATATCTTAAACAAGCCCTGGGAAAAGGGGTTTTTTCCCATGCGTATCTTTTTGAAGGTCAATCCGGTGTGGGAAAGCTTGAAATGGCCAAGGAGTTTGCAAAGGCCGTCAATTGCCAAAAGAAAAAAGACGAGGCGTGCGACGATTGTGTAAGCTGCAGAAAAGCCGACATCTCAAATCATCCGGATATAATTTCGATATGTCCAGACGGAAGAAGCATAAAGAATGAGCAAGTAAAGGCTCTTCAGTCTGAAATGCACCTGAAACCATACGAAAGCCGCAGAAAGGTGTTCATAATAGACGGTGCCGACACAATGACTCCACAGGCGCAAAACAGTCTTCTCAAGGTTTTGGAGGAGCCCCCGTCTTCAAGCTTGATAATACTGGTAAGCTCGAATGAAGTCGGGCTTCTTCCCACTGTCAGGTCAAGATGTCAAAGGCTTCATTTCGAAAGAGCCTATAATGAAAATTGCGCGGAGGACATTGCCGGCAAGATTCTTGAAACCTTTGACAAAACTGCGGGAGAAGTGGATTTGTCGGAATACAGGGACAAAACATTCATATTTTTCGCCGCCTGCATCAATAAAAATACAAAAAGCGTTTTTGAATTTTCAGAGTCGATTTCAAAGGCAGACCGTATGGACTGCCTCAGTATTTTAAATATGATAATTTCATGGTTTAGGGATTTATCCGTTTACATTGAAACAAAGAATGGGCAATTTCTTATCAATCATGATAAAATGGACGAGATAAAGAATTTGGAACGTAAAACAAATGGAAAGTCAGTCTACAAGGTTATGGAAGCCTTGATGGAAGCGATAGAGAAAATGCAGGGAACAGTAAATCAGCAGATGATCGTGGATCATCTGGTTCTAAAAATACAGGAGGCGCTTAAATGATTAAGGTGGTAGGAGTCAGATTCAAAGACGTGGGAAAGATATATTACTTCGATCCTGGAGAATACGAAATAGAGCAAAATCAGAATGTCGTTGTTGAAACGGCCAGAGGAGTCGAATATGGCAACGTTGCAATAGCGACGAGATTCGTTCCCAAGAAAGAGGTTTTCCAGCCGCTTAAAAAAGTTTTGAGAATGGCAACAAAAGAGGATGATGAAAAAAATGCGGAAAACAAATGCCGGGAAAAGGAAGCATTTGAGCTTTGCCAGGAAAAAATCAGCAAACACAATCTGGAGATGAAACTTATTGATGTTGAATTCACATTCGACAACAATAAAATCATCTTTTACTTCACGGCTGACGGGCGAATAGATTTCAGGGAATTGGTCAAGGACCTTGCGTCTGTGTTCAGAACCCGCATCGAGCTCAGGCAAATAGGCGTGAGAGACGAAGCCAAAATGATAGGCGGGCTAGGCCCGTGCGGAAGAAAATTGTGCTGTTCGAGCTGGCTTGGGGACTTTGACCCGGTTTCCATAAGAATGGCCAAAGACCAGAGCCTGTCGCTTAATCCCGCCAAAATTTCTGGAATTTGCGGAAGATTGATGTGCTGCCTAAGGTACGAGCATGAGACATATCAGTACCTTGACAAGCAGCTTCCAAAGACAGGCAAAAAGATTGAAACCCTTCAGGGTCCCGGGGTTGTAATAGCAAGGAATTTGATGACCCAGTCCGTAAAGGTATTGGTAGAGGGCAAGCACGAGAGGGACCGCGAAATAATACTGCTGACGGTGAATGAGATAGAAAATGCAAGAGGAGAATTTCCAAAGCAGATTATGCTTGTTCCCGAAATGCCGGAAATCACTTTTACCAATAAGCCGGATGAAAGAGCCGGAAATGCCGACGAAGAAAACAGATTAAAGGATCAAAACAAGAGGTATCCGGATGCAAAGGCAGCAAAAGATTCCGATTCCGGAATTCAAAACAAAGAAGGGGACCAATCCAAGCCCAAATCCAATTATAGAAAGCGTCGAAGAAAGAAAAAACCAAAGGGTCAAGTAAAAGACGCAAAGACCAACACTCCTAAAAATAAAAACAAAAGCAAGAATTCAAACAAAAGCTGGAACAAAAAATCTACAAAGGGAAATAGCGCAAAACCAAAAGGCGGAGCTGATGCGTGATGTCTGAAATTTCATTATTCATTGTTTTTGCAGAAGGAATAGCCTCGTTTCTTTCCCCGTGCATTTTACCGCTCATGCCGGTTTATTTGAGTTACCTTGTCGGAAGCACAATTGATGAGGAAGTAAACGCCGGTTTTTTCCGAAAAAAAGTAATCGTCAATACTCTGGGATTTATTCTGGGGCTATTTGTCGTTTTTGGAGCATTGGGAGCGGCATCCACAATTTTGGGAAGAATACTTGTTAGGAATGCTGAAACCATAGAAAAAATCAGCGGAGCGGTAATAATACTTTTCGGGCTTCACCACGTAGGCGTATTGAGAATACGAAAGCTCGAGAAAGAAAAGCGAATGAAGATAAATACGGATGCGGCCCCCGGATTTTTCAGATCCGTAGCAATCGGAATGGCGTTCAGTTTTGGGTGGACACCATGCATAGGCCCCATACTCGGATCGGTTTTGTTGATGGCTGGAAGCACCGGCAACATGCTTGAGGGATTCTATTTGCTTTCGGTTTATTCATTGGGCTTTTCAGTGCCATTTTTATTGGTTGCGTTGTTTTATCAATACCTTTTGAGCAAAATTCCGCATTTGGAAAAGCATCTTGGCAGAATAAAGGCAATAAGTGGCATACTCTTGATTATTTTGGGTATATTGCTATATGCAGACAAGCTTAGCATATTGTATTGACAACCAATCAAGAGGAGCTGTTAAAATGAAGATTAAAATATTTGGTCCATTGTTGACCGCCGCAGTTTGTCTGGTTCTGCTGGCGGCCGGATGTACCGAAAAAACGCCGGAGGAAAATGCGGCGGAAGACATCAGTCCCTACAATGGAATAGAGGCATACGATTTCAGCTTGAACACATACGAAGGCGAAACACATAAACTTTCCGATTACAGGGGGAAGGTTGTAGTTTTGAACTTCTGGTACTCGACTTGACCTTCGTGCCGGGACGAGCTCCCGTTGCTCCGTGAGGCTTACGGAGAAATGGATAAAGAGGAGATTGTCATTCTGTCCATAAACATGGCTTTTTATGACAAACTGAACAAAACCCTGGAACTGATAGAAGATTTGGAATTGAATTATCCCGTACTTCTTGACAGGGACGGAAATGTTACAGAGCAATACAACTTCCAGTTTACTCCAGCGACTTTTTTCATTGACGGAAAGGGAATAATAAGAAACATGTATTATGGAATTTTCGGCAAAGACATTTTGTTGGAAGAAATTGAGAAGACCGGGCAATACTGAAAGGGAGACGGGCATAGAAATTAATGATAGAAAAATGGACCAACGAATCGGAAAGAGTGGACGACCTTCAAATGAAAGGCCTCAAAATAATTCAGAACCCAAATGGCTTTTGCTTTGGGATCGATGCTGTTTTGCTCAGCAACTTTTGTGAAGTCAAAAAAGGCGAAAGGGTTGTGGATTTGGGGACCGGAACAGGGATAATTCCCATCCTCATTGCAGGCAAAAGCCGGGCGGAAAGAATAACCGGAATAGAAATACAGAATGAAGTGGCGGACATGGCTCAAAGGAGCGTATTGATGAACGGTCTTTCAGACCGGGTGGAAATAATCAACGGCGACCTTAAGAATGCAACCGATTACATTGCTCTTAGCTCAGCCGATGTTGTAACCGCCAATCCGCCTTACATGGCTGCAGGAAGAGGCATTCAAAATGGCAATACGGCGAAGGCCGTTTCAAGGCATGAAATCAAATGCACAATAGACCAAGTGGTAGGAACCGCCGCAAAACTGCTTAGACCTGGCGGACGTTTCTACATGATTCACAGACCGCACAGACTTGTTGATGTTCTTTGCGCGCTCAGGGAAAAGAGGCTGGAACCAAAAAGAATATTGTTCATACAGCCGTACAAGGACAAGAAACCCAACCTAATGCTCATAAAGAGTGTAAGGGACGGCAAACCTGAACTTGTATTCGAGGTTCCAATGGCAGTATACAGGGAAGATGGAAGCTTCACGCCCGAATTGCGTGAGTGGTACGAACAGGAATCCATCGAACCGATTCTATGAATACGAAAAATACTTTGCAGGGAGATTCGTCAATGATCGATAAAAGCGGTAAACTATACATTTGCCCGACACCCATAGGCAATCTTGAAGACATAAGCATGAGAGTGCTGAGGGTGCTCCGGGAATCAGACATAATCGCTTGCGAAGATACGCGGCATACATTGAAATTGCTCAATCACTTTGAAATTAAAAATAAACTGACAAGCTATCATGATCACAACAAAGACCGAAAAAAACACTCATTGGCCCAAAAGATAAGAGATGGAAAAAAGGTGGCGCTCGTAACGGACGCCGGAATGCCCGGAATTTCAGATCCGGGCGAGGACATGGTTAAATTGTGCATAGAAGAAAAATTGCCTTTTGAAGTCCTTCCGGGCCCAAGCGCATTTGTAAATGCACTGGTTGCTTCGGGACTTTCATCCAGGAGGTTTGCATTTGAGGGCTTTCTCGACAAAAACAAAAAAGAGAAGAATGCCGCGCTCGAGCGCATAGCGAACGAAACACGCACGACAATAGTTTACGAAGCCCCCCACAGGCTCAGGAAAACACTCGTTGAGCTTCAAAAGTTTCTTGGGGAAAGAAAGTGCGTTCTTTGCCGCGAATTGACCAAGCGCTATGAAGAGCATTTGCGTGGAAACGTTTCATATCTCATATCGCATTACGAGAATCTCGATCCCAGGGGTGAATATGTTCTTGTAATAGAAGGCGGCCGGGAAGAAAAAAAAGAGTTCACAGACGATATGGTAAAGAACCTTTTGAGTGACTGCATTCAGCGGGGGATGAGGAATAAGGAAGCGGTCAAATTCGTAATGGAAGAAACGGGAGTCTCGAGGAATAGGATATATGCTTTGAGCATCAAATTAAAAGATTGAAAATTTACAAAAAAAGGTTGACTTATTATGGAAATGTTGGTAGCATTTAAAGAGTGATGATTGTCGAAAATTGTCGTATCGCGACATAAGGAGGGATATAAATGAAATCTACAGGTATTGTAAGAAAAGTTGATGAGCTTGGAAGAGTGGTAATTCCGATCGAACTTCGAAGAACAATGGATATTGCGGAGCGGGATGCCTTGGAGATATTTGTTGAAGGATCTCATATAATCTTGAAAAAGTATGAGCCCGCATGTATTTTCTGTGGACAGGCAAAGGATGTTGAAAATTTCAAAGGCAAGAACATTTGCCCCAAATGCATTGAAGAAATGAAGGATCGTCTTTAATACAAAAAAAGGCTCCCGCTTACATGCGGGAGCTTTTTTCATTAATCTTATTTTGCTTTTTCGGAATGTTTCTTTTTCTTTTTTGCCACCTTTGCAACGGGCGTGGCTATTTTTTTCAGCACGCCGACATTTTTTACAATCCCCTTGACTGCCTTAACGCCGTTGTTGGCTTCGGTCGTTATATCGTTGATATTCTTTGTGATTTCTGGAACTTCCTTCATTGTCTGGCCTATTTCATTGCTGTTTTCCTCGATTATTTTATTGATTCCCTTTACCGTGTCGTTTAGCCTTTTGAACAGAAGCGCCAGATAAACAAGCATTACTGCAAGGGTTCCCCATAAAACGACCATACCCAAGTCTTTTAAATTGATCATTATTTCCATGGCATGAGCCACCTCCATTTCTCTTTTAATACTTATACCCTAATACTTCTACCAAATCAACGGGAATCCTGCAAGAGTCGTGAAGAAGTTTTACCGTTCTTGACAAAGACATGATTTTTATATATAGTAAGTCCCATAAAAAAGCAAGAGCGATGAAGGGAAGAGTAGACGTCGAGTCTTTTAAAAGAGAGCCGGGACAGGTGTGAGCCGGCAAAGGACAAAATGTTGAAGATGGCCCCGGAGCTTTCGGACTGAAGACGAGTAGGTCCGGACGGGTTTGCGTCCGTTATGTCCGCAAGGTGATTATTTGTCACCCGAAAAGGTTCTTCGAGCAATCGGAGAATGAATCAGAGTGGTACCGCGAGCAAACGCCCGTCTCTTGGAGACGAGCGTTTTATTTTTGTAAAAAACGAGGAGGAAGACCAATGAGCAGAGGAAAATATTATTTGACGACTCCAATTTACTATCCAAGCGACAAACTTCATATCGGCCACACCTACACGACAGTTGCGGCTGACGCATTGGCAAGGTTCAAGCGCGCGGCGGGATACGATGTCATGTTTTTGACTGGGACCGACGAGCATGGCCAAAAGATTGAAAAAGTTGCGCAGGAGAAGGGGCTCGAGCCCAAGGAATACCTTGACGGGATGATTGAAGACATAAAGAAACTCTGGGGAACCATGGAAATATCATACGATCAATTCATCCGAACGACCGACGATGACCATGAAAAAAGGGTTCAGGCAATAGCGCAGAAGATGTACGACAAGGGGGACATATACAAAGGACATTATGAAGGCTGGTACTGCACTCCCTGCGAGTCGTTCTGGACAGAGGCCCAACTTTCGGACGGCTGCTGCCCCGATTGCGGAAGGCCTGTAGAAAAAACACAGGAGGAGGCCTATTTCTTCAAGCTTTCCAAATACCAGGACAGGTTGCGAGACCTTTTGTCGAACGGGCAATTTCTTCTTCCGGAGTCGAGAGCGAATGAAATGATAAGCAACTTCATCGACCCCGGTCTCGACGATTTGTGCATAACCCGCACAAGCTTCGACTGGGGAATCAAGGCGCCTTTTGACGACAAACACATAATATATGTATGGCTCGACGCCCTCAGCAACTATATAACGGCCTTGGGTTACCCCGATTCGCCAGAGAAATATCAAAAATTCTGGCCGGCGGACGTTCATCTGGTAGGAAAGGAAATAGTGCGTTTCCATACAATAATTTGGCCGGCAATGCTAATGTCGCTTGAGCAGCCTCTCCCCAAGATGGTCTTCGGACACGGATGGCTGCTGTTTGACGGAGGCAAGATGTCAAAATCCAAGGGCAACGTGGTTGATCCCGTGGTTCTCATAGAAAGATACGGAGTAGATGCGCTCAAGTATTTCCTTCTCAGGGAATACAGCTTTGGCCACGATGGCAATTTCAACAACGAAGTCCTTCTCAACAGGCTCAATTCCGACTTGGCAAACGACCTGGGCAACCTTGTGAGCAGGACAATAGCCATGGTCCTTAAATACAATGATGGAGTCTTGGAACTTCCAAAGGTCAAAACAGAATTCGACGCTTCTTTGATTGAATTGGCTGTATCTGCAGGAGTTGCAGTGGAAGAGAAAATGGATCGCCTGGACTTTTCAAATGCTCTCGAGGCAATCTGGAAGGTTGTAAGGAGAACAAACAAGTATATAGACGAGACAATGCCATGGATTCTTGCAAAAGATGAAGCACAAAAGGACAAGCTCAATTCTGTGCTTTACAACCTTGCTGAATCAATTCGAATAATATCCGTAATGATTAAGCCTTTCATGCCCCATACTGCCGCCAAGATTTGGGACCAGCTCGGAATCGAGGATGGAGAATCGACAAACTGGGAAAGCGCGGCAAACTTCGGAATAATCGAAGAAGGCGCCAAAGTCAAAAAAGCTCCGCCTCTGTTCCCCAGAATCGATGTCGAAAAAGAGCTCGAAGCTCTTTCAGCCGAAACAGCCGAACAGGATGAAGAAGCCCAGGTAGAGCCTTACAAGCCGGAAATAACCTTGGACGATTTCGAAAAATTGGACCTTAGGGTTGCAGAGATAGTCAAGGCAGACAAACACCCCAAGGCGGACAAGCTTCTCGTTCTGCAATTGAAACTCGGCTCGGAAACAAGGCAGATCGTTTCAGGAATAGCAAAAGATTTCAAATGCGAAGAGCTTGTAGGCAAGAAAATAGTAATAATCGCCAACCTGAAGCCCGTAAAGCTCAGAGGAATTGAATCCAACGGAATGCTTCTTGCAGCCGACGACAATGAAGGAATCGGCCTGGTAACTGTTGATGTCGCAGACGGAAGCCTGGTGAGATAGATGCTTTTTGATTCCCATGCACATCTGGATTCGTCTTCCTTTGACGATGACAGGGCTGAAGTAGTTGAAAGGGCCAAAGAGGCCGGTGTCAGCCTCGTGATGAATCCCTCGGTAGACCTTGAAAGCTCATCAAAGGTGGTCAGGCTGGCAGAGGAATATGAAGGGATTTATGGGGCGGTTGGAATTCATCCCCATAATGCAGACACAATGGACGAAATGATTCTGTCGCTTTTGGAAGGGTTGGCCAAGAAAGAAAAGATAAAGGCAATAGGCGAAATCGGACTCGACTACCACTACGACTATTCTCCGAGAGACGAGCAGAAAGATTGCTTCATAGAACATCTGAGAATGGCTAAGCGCCTCGGAATGCCTGTGATAATACACGACAGAGAGGCAAATGATGACGTAATGAGAATACTGAAAGAGGAGAAGGCTTTCGAAACAGGTGTGTTGCTCCACTGTTATTCTGGCAGCGCTGAAATGGCAAGGCAGTACGTAAGGCTTGGCGCCAGCATTTCGATAGCCGGACCCGTGACATTCAAAAACGCAAGGAAACTGGCGGAAGTGGTGAAGACTGTTCCCCTCGAGAGGCTCCTCATAGAGACCGATTCCCCCTTCCTTACACCCGTACCCAACAGGGGCAAAAGAAACGAGCCTGCATTTGTGCGTTTTGTGGCGCAAAGAATCTCGCTTATAAAAGAAATCGACTTTGAAGACGTGGCAGCCTCAACAAGCGGAAACGCAAAGTCATTTTTCGGCATTTAATTGACACATTCCCCACTCCGTTGTATAATCTTTCTGACATAAGGAGTGGGGATTTCCATGTCAAGGAGGAGGCGCAACTCATGAGAAGAAGGAACATCATGCTTTCGGCGCTTGTCTTGATGGTGGTTGCCGCACTGTTTTTTTTGCCTGTTTTCAGCAAAACCGTAATTGTTTCTGACCAAGGATTCGAGAAAGAAATTGCAGTCAGGGGAAAAACAGTTGCAGAGGCATTGAAAGAGGCGGGATACGACCTTAAGCCATCGGATGGGACATTGCCGGAACGGGACGAAAAATTGAAAAACGGCATGACCATTGAAATACAAAGAGCTTTCCCGATTCTGCTGATGGATGGAGGGCGAATGGACATAGTAAACACGCTCGGACTCACGGTCGGAGAAGTCTTGGAGGCAGAAAAAATCAATCTGAGCGCAATAGACAGTGTAGAGCCTGATCTTGGAACAATAGTTGAGAAGGGTGACAAAATCAGCATAACGCGTGTCAGCAAAGAAACTGTCCAAAGAATCGAATCGATAGAGTACAGTACGGAAATAAGAAAAAATCCGAATTTTGGCACAGAGGAGTCGCTGATTCTTCAAAAGGGTGTTTATGGAGAAAAGCTTTCCACATATATGATCACATATGAAAACGGAGTCAAAGCGGACGAAGAAAAGCTTTCGGAAATCGTAGTGTCCGACCCGGTAAACAAAATAATCGAAAAAGGCGACGGCAGTTTAATAGTGGCTTCAAGGGGTGACTTCAGATACGAGAAATCGATGATAATGACCTCTACGGCGTATGACTTAAGCGTGGAGAGCTGCGGAAAAACTCCCGACCATCCGGAATACGGAATCACATACAGCGGAACCAGGGCCAAGAGGGGGACCGTAGCGGTGGATCCCGGGGTGATACCCCTCGGAACAAGACTTTACATTGAGAGTCTTGACGGAAGAGCCGACTATGGATTTGCCGTGGCAGAGGATACCGGAAGCGCGGTAAAAGGAAATATAATAGATTTGTTCATGGAAAGCGAATCGGATGTTGCCGCTTACGGAAAGAGGAAGGTAAGGGTGTATATAATTGAGTGACAAGAAGCCAATGATAAAGGAAGCGGTGGTCGTAGAGGGAAAGGACGACAGGAGCGCTCTTTCAAAAGCCGTGGACGCCGAAATAATTGAAACCCACGGGTTCGGACTGAGCAGTGCCACCCTCGAGAGAATCAGAACCGCAAAGGAAAGGACCGGAGTGATAATTTTCACAGATCCAGACAGAGCGGGTGAAAACATACGGAGAAAAATTGAAAAAACAGTCCCTGGTTGCACCCATGCATATTTGCCGCTGGAAGACGCGAAAAAGGGAAACAACATAGGAATCGAAAACGCAAATGTGGAGAGCATATTGAGGGCCCTTGCAAAAGTCAGGACCAAAAGGTCGCTGCCGAGGCAGCTTTTTTCCATGGACGACTTGGCTGTCGGAGGTTTGGTCGGAGAAACCGATTCGGCAGAAAAGCGCAGCAAAATGGGAAGGGAGCTCGGCATAGGATATGGAAACGCCAAAAGACTCCTCTCAAGACTAAATCATTACGAGATTACAAGAAAAGAGTTTGCTGATGCCCTTGTGCGAATAGAAGAAGAATGAAGGGGAAACCGATGCAGAGAATTTCATCCATAGGAAGAACAAAGGAAATAATAGAAAAATACAACTTCAGATTTTCAAAGAGCCTCGGACAAAACTTCCTCGTCGACGGAAACACAATAGACAAAATAGTACACGCCGGCGGAATAACTCAAAACGACAATGTGCTCGAAGTGGGACCCGGCATAGGAACACTGACCCAGATGCTTTGCGAAGAGGCAGGAAAAGTTCTAGCCATCGAAAAAGACAGGGACCTCATACCCATATTGAAAAACGACACACTTAAAGAATATGAAAACCTTACAGTCCTCCACGGCGACATATTGAAAGAGGACATCAAGGCAATTACTAATGACTGCTTCGGAGGAGAATCATTCAAGGTAATTGCCAACTTGCCATACTATATAACGACACCGATAATCATGAGATTTCTCGAAGAGGATTTGCCAGTCACAGATATATTGGTCATGATACAGAAGGAAGTTGCCGAAAGAATAGAGGCGGTTCCAGGGACAAAAAGCTACGGTGCGCTTTCCGTTGCGGTTCAGTACTACGCTGAACCTGAAATAATGGGCATCGTTCCCAAACATGTATTCATGCCGTCTCCCAAAGTGGATTCGATAATAATAAGGCTGAGGGTAAGGGAAGAGCCTCCGGTGGAATTAAAGGACAAGAAGCTTTTTTTTGAGACAGTAAAGGCGGCATTCGCCATGAGGCGCAAGACCCTTTACAACACATTGAGAAAAACTCTACCCTACGGACAAGACGAAATATCAGAGGCGTTAAAACGCTCGGAAATAGATTCCAAAAGGCGCGGCGAAACCCTTTCAATAGAAGAGTTTGCAACACTCTCGAACGAAATCCACCAGCTGATCAAATAAAAAGAAGACCGTTCATCGGTCTTTTTTTATTTGCATTCGGCAGCAATTCTGATTCTTCTCCGCGACCTGCTCATGCTTATCGAAAGGATTTGTCTTTCGGCAAAACCTAAAATTCACAAACTCGCTTCGCTCAAACAGAGTGAATTTATTTACGGTTTTGTCTTATCCAAAACCACGATAAGCTATGGATCGGTCGATGTCGTCAAACAGAATCACATG
>Ga0102938_10003106_pt1 | contig 12424 bp, 11 predicted proteins | sample SalPonR2_B_D2_MG_FD_84516 | JGI IMG/M metagenome (GOLD analysis project Ga0102938, IMG submission 84516) | Salt pond soil microbial communities from South San Francisco under conditions of wetland restoration - Salt Pond MetaG R2_B_D2_MG | ecosystem: Environmental > Aquatic > Marine >... | reverse complement strand
TCGCACGGTGCCCACGTCGCCTCGCGCGCCCAGGTCACCGAGCTCGTCCGCGAGGCGGGTCGCGTCGTGGGTGCGGTGATCCGCGACCTGGAGACCGACAAGGACTACCAGGTCAGGGCACGGTCGGTGATCAACGCGACCGGGGTCTGGACCGACGAGATGCAGCAACTGCTCGGTGAGGAGGGCGAGTTCACCGTCAAGGCCTCCAAGGGCATCCACATCCTGGTCCCGCGCGACCGGATCAAGGCCAAGGTGGGCATGATCCTGCGCACCCCGACCAGCGTGCTGTTCACGATCCCCTGGCACCACCACTGGATCATCGGCACCACCGACACCGAGTACGACCTCGACAAGGCCGACCCGACCGCCTCCGCCGAGGACATCGAGTACGTCCTGGGTCAGGCCAACCGGGTGCTGAAGCAGAAGCTGACCAAGGACGACATCGTCGGCACCTACGCGGGCCTGCGGCCACTCGTCGCCGGCAAGGCCGACTCCACCGCCAAGCTCTCACGGGAGCACCTGGTGATCGAGACCACCCCCGGCATGATCGTCGTGGCCGGTGGGAAGTACACCACCTACCGGGTCATGGCCGAGGACACCGTGGACGCGGCCCTGCGGTCCATGGACAAACAGGCGGGTCCCTGCGTGACCAAGGAGACCCCGATCATCGGGGTGGACGGCTACCAGGCGGCCTGGAACCGACGGGAGCTGATGGCCGACCGGACGGGGCTGCACGTCGCCCGGATCGAACATCTGCTCAAGCGGTACGGCTCGCTCAGCGCGGACGTCCTCGCCCTCGCTGAGGAGGACGCCTCGCTCCTCGAGCCGATCCCGGGTGCGGACGACTACCTCAAGGCCGAGGTGGTGTACGCGGTGCGCGACGAGGGTGCGATGCACCTCGAAGACGTGCTGGTCCGTCGGACCCACATCAACTTCGAGGTCCAGGACCGGGGCAGGGAAGCCGCACCGGTCGTCGCGGAGTTGATGGCCAGGGAGCTCGACTGGTCGGACGAGCAGCGGCAGGCGGAACTCGACGCCTACCTCGAGCGGGTCGAAGCTGAGCTCAAGGCCAACGCCGCGCCCACCGACGAGGAAGCGCAGCAGGCTCGGCTCGAAGCGCCGGATGTGGTCGCGCTCGCCTGACGGGGAGCCTGGAACGGCCCCGGGGCGTCCTCACACCTCGGGGCCGTCCTCGTCCTCGATCTGTATCCAGTCGTAGGTGCGGCTCACGGCACGCTGCCAGTTGCCGTACTCCCGCTCGCGGCGCCTGGCGGACATCTCCGGCATCCACCTCGCCGCTCGATGCCAGTGGTGGCGCAACCCCTTCAGTTCCGGCCAGAAGCCGACCGCCAGTCCGGCGGCGTAGGCCGCTCCCAGCGAGACGGTCTCGGAGACCAGTGGACGCTCGACGGGGACGTCGAGGACGTCCGCGATGGTCTGCATCAGCAGGTGGTCGGAGGTCATGCCGCCGTCGACCTTCAACCCCGTCAGCGCGAGGCCGGAGTCGGCGTTCATGGCGTCCACCACCTCGCGGGTCTGCCAGGCCGTGGCCTCCAGGATGGCTCGTGCCAGGTGCCCCTTGGTGATGTAGGACGTCAGCCCGATGATCAGGCCGCGCGCCTCGCTGCGCCAGTGCGGGGCGAACAACCCGGAGAAGGCCGGCACGCTGTAGCAGCCACCGTTGTCGTCCACGGTGCGGGCCAGGGTCTCGATCTCCGGGGCGGACTCGATGAGCCCGAGCCGGTCGCGCACCCACTGGACCAGGGAGCCGGTGACCGCGATCGAGCCCTCCAGCGCGTAGGTGGGCTCGTCCTCGCCGACCTGGTACCCGACCGTGCTCAGCAGGCCGTGGGACGAACGCACCGGTGTGGGGCCGGTGTTGAGCAGGAGGAACGCCCCCGTGCCGTAGGTGCACTTCGCCTCGCCCGCCGAGAAGCAGGTCTGACCGAACAGGGCAGCCTGTTGGTCGCCGAGCGCCGCTGCGATCGAGATGCCGGGCAGCGCCGCTGTGGTGGTTCCGTAGACCTCCACGTTCGAGCGGATCTGCGGGAGCATCGCCGCCGGGACGCCGAAGGCATCGAGGAGTTCCTCGTCCCACCGCAGGTGGGTGATGTCCATCAGCATCGTGCGCGAGGCGTTGGTGACGTCGGTGATGTGGAGCCCGCCGTCCGGGCCTCCCGTCAGGTTCCAGATCAGCCAGGTCTCCATCGTCCCGAACAGCAACTCGCCGCGTTCGGCCTTCTCTCGCACGATCGGATCCTGCTGCAGCATCCACCGCAACGTCGGTCCGGAGAAGTAGGTCATCAACGGCAGGCCGCACCGCTCTCGGAAGCGGTCCACGCCCCCGTCGGCGGCCAGTTGGTCCACCAGGTTGGCCGTGCGCGTGTCCTGCCAGGTGATGGCGTTGCCCACCGGACGGCCCGTACGTCGTTCCCACAGCACCACCGTCTCACGTTGGTTCGCGATGCCCAGTGCCGCGATCTGCGCCGGCTGCACGCGTGCCTGCGCGATCGCTTGCGGGACCACCCGCTCCACGTTCCGCCAGATCTCCATGGCGTCGTGCTCGACCCAGCCGGGTCGGGGGAAGTGCTGGCGGTGCTCACGCTGAGCGACGGAGACGAGCCGACCGGCATGGTCGAACACGATGCACCGGGTCGAGGTGGTGCCCTGGTCGATCGCAGCGACGTACTCGGGTCTCAACTGGTCACTCCCGTCGCCGGGTGAGCTCACCCGTGATGGCCCGCGCGGTCTCCACGACCCGTGCGGCCAGTCGCGGTCTCGGATTACGGCCTCCGTCACACACCGACCTCGGCGCGCCGGTGATCCCGACGGCCCCGACGACCACCCCGCCGTGGTCGCGGATGGCGGCCGCGATGCTGGCCTCGCCGCTGCTCAGCTCCTCGACGTCCGCGGCCCAGCCGCGCTCCCGGACCGTGCTGAGCTGGCCGAGCAGGGCCCGTCCGTCGGTGACGGTCCGGATGGTGAACGCCTCCAGGGTTGCTTCCTTGAGGCGAGCAGCGGTGGCCGGTGTGTGGGCGAGGATCGCCTTGCCCAGCGCACAGGCGTGTGCCGGGACGACCGCTCCGATCTCCATGACCTGGACGCTGTCGTCGGGCCGGAACACGTGGTGCACGATCGTGAGCTGCAGAGGTTGGTCGAGCACCGCGACCTTCACCGACTCGCCGGTGCGCGAGGCCAGCGTGTCCGACCAGTTCATCGCACACGATCTGAGCTCGTTGCGGTCGAGTTGGTGGCCACCGAGGCGCACGAGCTGGGTGCCCAGCAGGTACCGCCCCGATCGGTCGTCCTGATCGACGAACCCGACCGTGTGCAGGGTGCGGATGATGCCATGGGCCGTGCCCTTGGGCAGCGACAGGGCGTGAGCGATCTCCACGACGCCCAGCGGGCGCGTGCTCTGGGCGAGCAGCCGCAGGACCGCAGCCGCCCGCTCGATTGACTGCACCGTGCCAGGCATGGCGGGGACGCTAGTGGCTCACGGGGCGCGAGTCGGGGCAGCGCGTAAGCTGTTGCCCAGGGACCAACCAGCGAGGGAGCCGTTCGTGGGGGACTCGGGCGGGCGGGCCACTTCCCGCCGACCTCCGGTCCGCGTCGTGCTGGCCGACGACCACCCCATCTGGCGGGACGGTGTCCGTGCCGACCTCGGGAGCGGCTTCGAGGTCGTCGCCGAGGCCAGTACCGCGCCGGAGGCGATCGAGGCGATCCGGGCGCACGCGCCCGACCTGGTCGTGTGCGACCTGCAGATGCCGGGTGGTGGCGGGATCGCGGTCACCGAGGCGTGCGCCGAGCAGACGCGGGTCGTCGTCCTGAGCGTGAGCGAACAGGAGCATGACCTGCTTGAAGCCGTCGCCGCCGGAGCGGTCGGCTACCTGACGAAGTCCACCCCAGGTCCGGAGCTCCGGGCACAACTGCTGCGCGCCGCGGCTGGGGAGCCGGTCTTCTCCCCCTCGCTGGCGATGCTCGTGCTCGGTGAGTTCCGGCGCATGGCCCGGGAGGCGACGGGGACCCAGCCACTGACCGATCGTGAGCGTGAGGTGCTTCAGCACGTGGCACGGGGCTACACCTACCGCGAGGTGGGTGCACAGCTGCACATCGCTGCGAAGACCGTCGAGAACCACGTCCGCAACATCCTCGACAAGCTGCAGCTGAGCCGGCGCCAGGAGCTGATCCGCTACGCCGTCGAGCACGGCATCGAGTGATCGGCGCCGTGGAGCCACCGGGGGCCCCACGGTCCACCTAGGGGGAACTCCGGGTAGTAGGGGGCGGGCCGCGGCGGCACGGTGCAGGGGACACCACACGGAGGATGTACCCGTGGCGACCGCTCCCCACCTCACAAAGCCACGCTCCAGCGCGGCTTCGTCTGCACCCGACGGTGCCCCGCCCGCACCGCGTATCCGCTCGGGTCCGCCCGTACCACGTGTCCGCTCGGGTCCGCCCGTACCACCGCTCCCACCACCGCTGCCGCCCCCGCCGCCAGCGCAGGGCCCACCCCGCCGGGCGCCGATCCCCGTGGCGGCGTGGGTCGCCGGACTCGGAGCCCTGCTGTTGCTGGCGGCCGCGATGACCTTCCTGGCCATGCAGTGGGACGTGCTCGGCGCGACCGCCCGCATCGCGGTCGTCGGCGGGGTGACCGCGGCCGCGGTGCTCGGGGGTGCCCGCTTGCGACGTCCGCTACCGATCGTCGGCTCGGTCGTCTTCCACCTCGGTGCCCTGTTGCTCCCCGTCGACGCTCTCGGGCTCGCGATCCAGCTCGCGGCGCCCGGCTGGGTCCGGTGGATCGCCGTCGGATCCACTGCGATCGTGGTGCTGCCGGCGCTGGCCGTCGCCGGACGGGCGCCGCTGCTCGGCTCGGCCTCCCTGGTCGGCGTGCCGGTCGCCGCCACCGGGCTGGCCATGATCGGAGGGCCGCCACCGGCGCTGGTGGTCGCCGTCGTCGGGCTGGTCCTGGTGCCGTTGGTAGCCCGCCCCGCACCCGCCGGGTTGCTCACGCTGCTGCGCTCGGCCAGCGTCGTCCTGCCGGTGACGGCCGTGCTCGTCGCGCTCGCCGTCGAGCTGCTCGCGACGCTGCCGACCGGCGGGGTCAGCGCGACGGCCGCCGCTGCCGGGTGGTTGAGCTCCTGGCAGCTCCGGGCCGTCGTCGCCGTCGTCGTGACCATCACCCTGGGGCTCCGTGCCCGGCACGGTGATCGCCGGCTCATCGCCGTGGCCATCGCGACCACGGTGCTGGCGCTGTTGCACCTGGTGCTACCGGAGGCGACGCCGCGTGCCGTGCGGCTGTGGACGCCAGCCCTGGTCTGGTTCGCCGTCGAGGCCGCTGCGGCCGCTGCGGCCGCTGCGGCCGGTGCGGCCGGTGCGGCCGGTGTCGGGCGACCCTCCCCGGGCCCTCGCGGCCTGCGGACGGCTGCCAGGTTGGCCGAGGTCCTCGCCGCACCGCTCGCCCTGGCCGCCGTCGCGCTGGTGCTCGCTCCGAGCACCACCTTCGCCGTGGACCGGGTCGCGGGCGGGGTCCTGGTCATCGCCGCCGGCGCCTGGGCCGTGGCCGCAGTGCGCCTGCAGGGTGAGGGGCTCGTCAGCGCGGCACCGCTCATCGGCGTGCTCGCCGCCTGGCACGTGTTGGCGGCGTCCGTGCTGCTCGGTGTCGCCGTCGAGATGACGGTCATCGCGGCGCTCGGCGCTGCGTTCGTCCCCGCACTCCTCGGCTGGCTCAGCCGTCGTCACGCGGCCGCGAACACCCGGCAGGTCGTCGACCTGGCGGCCGTGCTGCTCCTGCTGCTGGCCGCTGGCGGCCTGGCGGGCCAGAACGCGGTGGCCCTGCTGGTCGCTGTGGTCGCTCCCCTGGCCGTCGTGGCGCCGCTCTCCAACGTCGCCGCCCGTGGGATGCGGGAGTCGGGCGCCCCGACGGCGATCGTCGCCGGGCTGCTCATCGTCGGGGTCGGGCTGTTGGCGGACACCGGGGTGCGTGCCGCCGCGCTGCCGGAGGGGATCGTCGGCCTGGTCGTCGGGGTGACGGCGCTCGGCGTCACGGTGGCCACCGGCGGCTGCCGTCCGGTCGCCGAGGCTGCACGGATCCTGGCCACGGTCGCCGGGCTCGTCACGGTCCTACCCGCCGGCTGGCTCCTGCCATCGGACGGTGCGGTGGCCGCGTCGGGGGCCCGCAGCGTCGAGGTGCTCGGGCTCGGGCCGGGTGCCCTGCTGCCGGCGACACTGCTGGCGGTCCTGCTGCTGCTCGACGCCGTCGCGGACCGCGGCGCGGTGGCCCGCACGGGGGCGGCCCTGGTGGTGCTGCGGACCGTGTCGGCCCTCGTCCTGGCACTCGGGCTGGACGTCGAGGTGGTCGGCGCGGCACTGCTGGCGATCGGCACGGTGACTGCGCTCGGCGTGGCGGCCGGTGCCCGGTCGCTGGCCCGTGAGCTCGTGGTGATGGGTGCTGGGATCGCGGCGGTCGCCATCCCCGTCGGGTGGGTGCTACTCGGTGACGCTGCCGTGCTGCGCTCGGCCGCGCTGCTGTCCGCTGGTGCGATCGCGCTGTGCACCGGGTTGGTCACCGTCCGCCCGGTCCTGGCCCACACGGGCGCCGCCATCGCCACGCTCGGGAGCTGGTCGCTGCTCTCGGAGCTGGACAGCACCGCGCTGGACCTGTGGCTGTTGCCCGTGGCGGTCCAGCTGGCGTTGGCGGGGGCGGCTGCCCGTCGGCACGGCGAGGTCTCGTCCTGGTTGGCCTACGTCCCCCCGCTCCTGCTCGTCGGGGTGCCGGCCGTGCTCGAGCGGCTCACCGGGGGTCCGGGATGGCACGGCGTGCTGGGCGGGACCCTCGGGGTCGTGGCGGTCGTGACCGGCGGACGCAACGGCCTCCGCGGGCCGCTGGCGGTCGGAGCGGGGCTGGTGGTCGCCGTGGTCACGGTCGAGACCCTGACGGTCGTGGTCAGTCTGCCGACCTGGGCCTGGCTCACGGTCGGCGGGGTCATCCTGCTGGCAGCGGCAGCGTCGATCGAACGTCTCGGGCAGACCCCGACCGAGGCAGCGAGGCGGGTGGCCAGCGGCCTCCGGGATCGGCGGCGGACGTGAGCGGGTGGCCACGGAGCCTGGCCGTCGTCCACAACCTGTCGGGAACGGATCGCGCGCTGTCACGCCCAGCGCGTACGGTCGTGTTGTGGGAGGAAGGGGCCTGCTGTACGGTTCGAGGGTCCGCGCGGGGCCATCACGGCTCCGCGCGCCGTTCGTCACCGCCGGCCGATCACGGTCCGGCACCGATCGAACGACAACGGACCCTTGTCGTGGTCCACGACCGCTCGTCGGTCCCCGGTGCGAACGCATCGGACCGACGGACGACGTGGTCCCGCGACGACCGGTCCGCAGGACGCACCCCTGCCCCTGACGGCGGACACCACGCACCGACGTGATGGCCGCGACCGCAGGGGCCACAACACTGGCCGGGACACCGCAGTGTCCTCGCCGGTCCGCACCGCGCAGCCGCGCGGAGCGGCGCGACCAGAGGAGGTGCCCGTGCGCCGCTACGAGATGATGGTTCTGATCCCCGACCGGCTCGACGAGGAGTCGGCGGTGGCGACCTTCGAGAAGGCCAAGAGCATCCTGTCCGACCAGGGTGGGAACCTGCTCGAGGAAGCCTGGTGGGGCAAGCGCAAGCTCGCCTACGAGATCGACAAGCGTGATCACGGTTTCTACGGCGTCCTCGACTTCGAGGCGACCGCAGAGGCGGTCGGTGAACTCGAGCGTCAGCTCAAGATCTCCGACGACGTCACGCGCTTCAAGACCGTCCGTCCCGAGATCCGGGTCCGCACGGCCTAGGTCACCGTCCCGCGACCCCGTCCTCCCACGACGGCCCGTACGCGCGACATCGACGACCAGGAAGGCCTGGACCATGGCGTTCGAATCCAACTTCATCACCTTCATCGGGAACCTGACCGACGACCCCGATCTGCGCTTCACGCAGTCGGGGGCCCCTGTCGCTTCGTTCCGCGTCGCCTCCAACCGCCGGTTCACCGACCGGGCGGGCAACCAGCAGGAGGAGACCACGTTCCTCAACGTCAACTGCTGGCGCGATCTGGCTGAGAACGGCGCGGAGTCCCTGAAGAAGGGAGACCGGGTCATCGTGATCGGCCGGGTGCGGGTCCGCAGCTACGAGAACCGTGAAGGTCAGACCGTCTGGACCACGGAGATCGAGGCGGACGAGATCGCGCCGAGCCTGCGTTGGGCCCGCGCCGAGATCACCCGCACCTCCGGTGGTTCGAGCGGTGGCACCGCTGCCGGTGGCTCGAAGACCCCGCCGCCACCGTCCGACGACGACGTTCCCTTCTGAGCCCTCCGCCCCGGGCTGACCTCCGCCCGGGGCTGCTGACGACCAACGACGTGATACGGCGCCGGTAGTTCCCTACCGGCCGCGCCCTCTCCAAGGAGCCCGCCCATGCCGCCCCGCAGCGCAGCCAAGCCCAAGGACCGCAACAAGCCTCGCAAGCCGAAGCCCTGTCCCTTCTGCACCCAGGGCGTCGAGTACATCGACTACAAGGATCTCTCGACGCTCAAGCCGTTCCTGAACGAGCGGGCGAAGATCAAGGCACGCCGCACGTCCGGCGTCTGCGCCAAGGACCAGAAGATGCTCGCCGCGGCGGTCAAGAACGCCCGCGAGATGGCGCTGATCCCCTACACGACCCGCTGAGGAGGTCCCGACGATGAAGGTCATCCTCACCGACGAGGTCGACAACCTCGGTCTGCCCGGCGACGTCGTCGACGTCGCCGACGGCTACGGCCGCAACTTCCTGCTGCCTCGTGGCCTCGCGATGCGGGCCACGCCGGGTGCCATGAAGCAGGCCGACGCGCTCACCCGCTCTCGCAAGGCCCGCGAGGCCAAGACCCTCGACAGCGCCCAAGCCTCCAAGGCGGCACTCGAGACGCGCAGCCTGCGTATCCCGGTCCGGGTCGATGACCGGGGCGGCCTGTACGGCTCGGTGACCGCAACGGATGTGCAGCGGGTGCTGAAGGAGCGCGGTCACGAGATCCCGCGCAAGCGGATCGAGCTGAAGGGTTCCATCAAGGAGATCGGGACCTATGAGGTGCCGGTGCACGTGCACCCGCAGGTCGCCGCCACCGTGACCGTCGAGGTCGTCGATCAGGAAGGCCGACTGACCCGCGACGCCGGCGGTGGACTCGTCGACACCGAGGCGGTTGCCGCAGCGGCCGAGCAGGCCGCCGCCGACTCCGACACCGACGCCGAGGTGCTCAAGGAGCAGGCGCTCGAGGCTGCGGAGGAGTACGAGCAGCAGCAGGCCGAGCTCGCCGAGGCGGGATCCGAGGCCGAGACGGTCCCGGCCGTCGACGAGGAGCCCGCTGCGGGCTGAGGGAGGCAACGATCGTGGCCGTCGTCACCCCTGTGACCGACGCACCATGAGCGGCACCTTCCCCCCGCCACCCGGCGAGCCGCCAGCACCACAGGCCCCTGTCAGCACGAGCGAGGCGGTGGGACGCAGCTACGACCGCGTCCCACCGCACTCGCTCGATGCTGAGGTATCGGTCCTCGGCTCGGCCCTGCTGTCACGGGCTGCCGCTTCGGACGCCGTGGAGGCCCTCCGGCCCGAGGACTTCTACCGCAACGCGCACCGGGTCGTGTTCGAGGCGGTCCGTGACCTGACCAGCCAGGGTGAGCCGGTCGACACGGTCACCGTCACCGACTGGCTGGCTCGTCGCGAGCGACTCGACGAGGTGGGCGGCGCCGCCGCACTGCACGACCTCACCGTCGCGGTGCCCACCGCTGCCAACGCCGCTTACTACGCCCGCATCGTGCGGGACAAGGCCCTGTTGCGGCGGCTCATCGATGCCGGCACGGCGGTCACGCGTCTCGGCTACGAAGCGACCGACGACGCCCGAGCCATCGTGGACCGTGCGGAATCGCTGGTCTTCGAGGTAGCGCAGACCACGACGGTCAGCGAGTACCAGCGGCTGGGCGAACTCCTGAACCAGTCCTTCGAGCAGATCGAATCGCTGGCCGAGCAGAGCTCCGAGGTGACGGGGTTGGCGACCGGGTTCGACGATCTGGACCGACTCACGGCCGGGTTGCAGCCGCAGAACCTCGTGGTGCTCGCGGCCCGACCAGCGATGGGCAAGAGCAGTCTCGCCCTGGCTGTCTGCCACTTCGCGACGGCGCGGCTGGGCCAGCCGGCCATGCTCTTCAGCCTGGAGATGTCCAAGCTGGAGATCGTGAACCGTCTGCTGTCCTCGGAAGCTCGCATCGATTCGTCGCGACTGCGTACCGGCCGGCTGGAGGACACCGACTGGCGCAAGCTCGGGGATGCGCTCGGAACGCTGGCCGACGCGCCCTTCTACATCGACGACACGCCGTCGATCTCGCTGATGGAGATCCGGGCGAAGTCCCGGCGGCTGAAACAGAAGCAGGGCCTGTCGCTGATCGTGGTGGACTACCTCCAACTGATGCAGTCCCACCGCCGTGTGGACTCGCGACAGCAGGAGGTGGCCGAGATCTCCCGTGGCCTGAAGATGCTGGCCAAGGAACTCGACGTCCCGGTCATCGCCCTCTCCCAGCTCTCCCGCCAGCCGGAGTCACGCACCGACAAGCGCCCACAACTCGCCGATCTCCGCGAGAGCGGGTCGATCGAGCAGGACGCGGACATCGTCGGGTTCATCTACCGCGATGAGATCTACGACGAGGATTCCCCGGACAAGGGCATAGCAGAGCTGATCATCGCGAAGCACCGCAACGGTGCCACCGGTGTGGTGAAGCTGGCCTTCCTGGGGCACCTCACCAAGTTCGCCAATCTGGCGCGCGGGCCGAGCGGGAGCAGCAGCGGCGCCGGGGCGCAGCCGGGACCATCGACACCCGTCTGAGGCATGAGGCCAGCGTGTACGTTCGAGCCCGAGGAGGGCAAGATGGCCACCTGGCACACCGGCAGGCTGTTGATCGCGGCACCGGCACTCGAGGACCCGAACTTCGACCGGGCCGTGGTGCTGGTGCTCGACCACGATGAGGACGGCGCCCTCGGGGTCGTCCTCAACCGCCCGTCCTCGGTGCTCGTCGCGGACACGCTTGAGGGATGGACATCGTTGGCCGCCAGCCCACCGGTGGTCTTCGGCGGTGGCCCGGTCGAGCCGACGGCCGTGGTCGCCCTCGGGGCGGCGACCTCGGTGGTCACCCCCGATGCTGGTCCACCCATCATGGACCGCATCCGTCTGGTCGACCTCGACGACGACCCGATACTCGCTGCTTCTGACCTCGAGCGCATCCGGATCTTCGCTGGCTACACCGGCTGGGCTCCTGAACAGCTCGAAGACGAGATCGGACTCGGTGCCTGGTTCCCGGTCGATGCCGAGCCCCACGATGTCTTCTCGGACGACCCGGCGGGGTTGTGGCACACCGTGCTGCGGCGGCAACCCGACGGCCTGAAGCTGCTGGCAACCTTCCCCGATGATCCGACCCAGAACTGACCCGCAGCGCCGGTGGCCTGGATCAGCCCGCCTCGGCGATCGGTTCCTGCGGATCCGCGCAGAAGAACGGGTCCTCTCCCAGCGCGCCGTGGTAGACGAGCTGCTGTCCGCCGGCGTCCAGCACGATGCGGTAGCCCTCCACCAGCGCCTGGGTGTACATGACGTCGGGCTCAGGGCAGCCGAGGGCGCCGTCGGACCAGGTGACCATCGACAGGTCCTCGAGCTCGATGCCGTCCTCGGCGAGACCGGTGCGCTCAGCCGCATCCGCGATCGCCAGCGTCACCTCACGGCTGTCGCTGGCCAGCTCGCCACCATCGGTGGCACCCTCACCGCCCTCCTCGTCGCCGCTGGCCGGATCGGCGGTCTGGCCGCGGTCGTCGCCGACCTGCTCGGGTTCGGTGCTCCCGCAGGACAGGAGCAGGACCGCCGCGGTAAGCAGCAGCGCGACCAGCCAGGGGCGCGTCGAGGACATCGTGGAGCCTTCGGCCGGGTCGGATCGGGTGCCCGCGGGCCTGCCGCGCGGCACCGGTACGCCGGTGGGACGTCGTCGGTGGGCAACCGGTTCCCGGCGGCTCGGACCTCGCAGGAGCTGTGCACCTCGATGCGTTGAGCACTCCCGCCCCACAGCTAGCGCGGCGCGAGCTCCCGGAGGAAGGGTTCCAGCCCGCGCACGGCGTCGTCGACGAGCCGTCGGAAGGCGACGCCGAACGCCGGGTCGATGAGTCGTCCCGGGCCGCGGACCCGGAACTCCGCGTTCCAGGTGACCCGGGTCCCGTCCCCCTCCGCGGTGAAGGTGATGTCGTCCTGGCCCTGGTGGAGCAGGCTCTTGGTCTCCAGCACCACACGATGTGGTCGGTCGTACGTCGTGATCTCGTACACCAGGGGCAGGCTGACCGGGCCGAAGCCGGCGCTGTGCACCTTGAACCGCGAGCCCACGCCGAGGGGCCCGTCGTCG
>Ga0102938_10003105_pt1 | contig 12425 bp, 10 predicted proteins | sample SalPonR2_B_D2_MG_FD_84516 | JGI IMG/M metagenome (GOLD analysis project Ga0102938, IMG submission 84516) | Salt pond soil microbial communities from South San Francisco under conditions of wetland restoration - Salt Pond MetaG R2_B_D2_MG | ecosystem: Environmental > Aquatic > Marine >... | reverse complement strand
CTACGAGGACGTGGAAACCAGTCGCACGCAGTACGCCGATGCTGGCCGCACAACTGTGAGTGGCACGCGACGCAACAGCAGCAGTGAGCTTCTGCCGGGGGCATCCTTCACCTACGATCTGTCCCGTAGCTGGCAGGTGCTCGGCGGTGTCCATCGCGGTTTCTCCCCGCTGGGAGGTGGCGCAGTGGAGAATGAAGACCCGGAAACCAGCGATAACTACGAGCTAGGCGCCCGCTACTTTGGCGACGCATTCTTCGCCGAGGTAATCGGCTTCTACAGCGACTTCTCAAACAAGGCCGAGAACTGCTCGGTGGGTTCTCCCTGCAGCAATGGCGCCACTTCAGGCAGCTTCGTAACCGGTGAGGCGGAAATTGCCGGGGTCGAGTTCCAACTGGAAACCGGAACCCGGGCAGGCGAATTTTATGTGCCCGTAAACTTCACCTATACCTATACTCAGGCCGAAATCAGCAAAGACAATGCGACTTCTGGCCTGCAAAAGGGCGAACAGCTAAAGGATGTACCCGAAAACCAGCTGAGCCTGCGGGTGGGCCTGGAACATCAGAATGGCTGGGACAACTACCTGGTCGCCAGCTACCTGGATGAAATGTGCGTCAGCGCGGGCTGCAACAACACTGCAACCGGCCTTGATGAGACCGAGTCCCTGTTCGTAGTCGACTATATCAGCCGCTACTCGCTGACTCCGAGCGCAGACGTCTTCTTCAAGGTGGACAACCTGTTCGACGAGCGGCGCATTGTGTCTCGGCTGCCCGACGGCGCCCGGCCGAACCTGCCGCGCACCGCATCACTGGGTGTTAGCGTCAATTTCTGAGGCTTGCCTCACGCCTCCACTCAGGTATTTCGCCCGGTCATTGACCGGGCTTTTTTATGGAGTAATGTAATGGCCCGGCACAGGATGCCGATAAAACCGCCAGAAAGGAGCCCCTGATGCAACGCCCATTCATGTTAAACCTCCTGCCCGTTCTGATCATTTCCCTCCTGCTAAGTGCCTGCTCGCGTCAAAGTATCTACGACACCGCCATTGGGTTCGAACGCTCATCAGCAGGCCTGGAAGCAGCGACAGTCGCGGTCGGCGACATCGAAATCGCTTACCTCCGAAACCATCAGATGGTAGAGGGCGACACCATTGTGATGATCCATGGCTTCGGGGCCAACAAGGACAACTGGACCCGTCTGGCCGGCCACCTGACCGACGATTTTAATGTCTACGCGATCGACCTGCCCGGCCATGGTGACAGCAGCAAACCCCTGGATATCGGCTATCGTCTGGAAGATCAGGCAGGCTACCTCGCACAGATTCTGGAGGCGCTTTCCCTTGATGATGCCCACATTTTGGGCAATTCCATGGGAGGTGCGATTACCGCTCTCTATGCTGCCAACTACCCCGGGAAAGTGAAATCAGCGGTGCTGTTCGACCCCGCGGGCATTCTGGAATATGAAAGCGAGCTGGTGGACCTTGTGATGGAGGGTGACAACCCGCTGATCCCCAGGAAACCCGGTGACTTTGAGCGACTCATGGAGTTCGCCCTCGAGAAAGAGCCCTTTGTACCGTGGCCTATCATGGGGGTGATGGAAGAGCGGGCCATCGCCAATCGGGAAGTCAACGAGGTCATTTTTGCGGCGATTCGTGATGCCGGTTTCGAGTCGGACTTCCGCAATGCCATCACCAGGATCCAGGCCCCGGTCCTGATCATCTGGGGCAAGAAAGACCGGGTGATCAACTACCGAAACGGCGAGGTGTTCGCTACAGCAATCCCGAATGCCAGACTGGAACTGATGGACGGCATCGGCCACGCACCGATGGTGGAAGCCCCGGCGGAATCCGCAGAACTGTTCCGGACCTTTATCGGGCAGCCAGCCGAGTGAGACTCATTTGCGCAATAGTTTCCGCATTCCACCTTCAGCGACTACAAGGGCACGGCAAAACAGGGTAGCCTAGCAACCATTGTGCTTTTGACATCTGAACTGATACCCCATGCCTGAAGCGATCTGGATTACCTTTGCCTTCGGCCTTGGCCTGCTGGTCAAGCTTGTTGGCCTTCCCCCTCTTGTTGGCTACCTGGCTGCCGGCTTTGTGCTCAGTGGCATTGCCGAGGCAAGCGGTGTTGTGATTGAGGAGACCGATGTTCTCCAGCACATCGCGCACCTTGGCGTACTCCTGCTGCTGTTTACTGTGGGGCTGAAGCTCAAGCTCCGTTCCATCGTCAGTCCTGAAGTGATTGGCGGCAGCCTGCTGCATTTCGGCATTACCTGCATGGTCTTCACACCGGGGCTGTACCTGCTCCTGGATATCGGATGGTCAACGGCCTTCATGCTGGCCATTGCCCTGTCTTTCTCAAGCACTGTGCTGGCAGCCAAGGTACTCGAATCCAAACGGGAACTGCGGGCGTTCCACGGCCGGGTCGCCATCGGCATCCTGATCATGCAGGATCTGATTGCCCTGGTCGTTATGAGCCTGGCGGCCGGGAAAACACCCTCCGAGTGGGCGCTGATTGTCTTCGGGCTGCCGCTGCTTCGACCTCTCCTGTTCAGGCTGCTGGATGCCAGTGGCCACGATGAACTGCTGGTTCTTCTGGGGCTGCTGCTTGCGCTTGTTGTCGGCGGGCTTGGGTTCGAGGCGGTCGGCCTCAGCTCGGAACTGGGCGCACTGGTTTTCGGTGCCATGCTGGCAAACCATCCGCGCTCTCAGGAACTCGCCAAATCCCTCTGGAGCGTCAAGGAAGTATTCCTTGTTGGATTTTTCCTGCAGATCGGAATCGGAGGTCTGCCGGACCAGGAAGCGATCATGTTTGCCGTGATTGCGGCACTGGTATTGCCACTGAAAGGCATTCTGTTCTTCTTCCTGTTGATTCTGTTCCGGCTGCGCTCGCGAAGCAGTTTCCTCTCAGCCCTGTCACTGACCAACTACAGCGAGTTCGGGTTGATTGTTGCAAGCGTGGCCTTGCCTGAGTGGCTTGTCCCCCTTGCAATTACGGTGTCACTGTCATTCGTTATATCCGCACCATTGAACCGGTTTGCACACCCAATCTTCGAGCGGATAAGCCATCGACTTGGAACATTTGAAAGGCACAAACGCCATCCGGACGAGCAACCGATCTCCCTGGCCAACACCCGTTTTCTGGTAATGGGAATGGGGCGTACCGGAACCGCCGCCTACGATTGGCTAAAAGAATCCGAAGAGAACTTGATGGGATTGGACTCGGATCCCGCAAAAATCGAAAAGCATCAGAAAGAAGGCCGAAATGCGGTATTCGCTGACGCAGAGGACACGACCTTCTGGGAGGGGCTGCACATGCCGTCCGTGGAAGCGGTCATTCTTGCGATGAGCGATATCGAGGGCAAACTGATTGCCGCGCGGATGCTCAGAAAGCTTGGATTCAAGGGCTACATTGTTGCGCACACCCTGTACGCCGATGAGGCAAAACAAATCTGCGAAGCCGGCGCCGATGATACCTATCTCACCATGAGTGAAACGGGTGTTGCCCTGGCCAGTCACCTGCTAGACAGAAAACGGGCCACGCCATCCCTCACTGTGGAGAAATCCGTATAGTCTGGCCTCTGGCCGCGGCAAGCAGGTTAGTTTTCCTCGAGAGCACAAGTACGGAACCCGGTATAGACATCGTTGCGCAGGGGCAGGTAAGCCTGCCGATAGGTGCCCCTGATCAGGCAGGATGATGTTGCACAACCGCCGCCCTTGGTGACCTTGTGATCACCAAACTGCAGGGTGGACATGAATGGGTACATATCCACCTTGAAGCCGTCGTAAGGCAGGAACTGATCACTGGTCCACTCCCAGACCGTACCTGTCATCTGGCGGCAGCCAAAGGGGCTGTCACCATCGGGAAAATCAAACACCGGATTCTGGGCCATGGCGCGCCCGTTCAGATCAGCCAGGCGCTCATCCGGTGTCGAGTTGCCCCAGGGAAAGTGCCGGAATGGCTCGCCCGGTCGATTGCCAAGGGCTGCCACTTCCCATTCATGCTCCGTCGGCAGACGACGCCCTGCCCAGCGGCACCAGGCCTCCGCCTCCCAGTAAGTCACATGGGTGACTGGTGCATCCGGGTTCAGGGGCTGCCAGCGATCAAACAGACGCTCCTGCCACTGGTCATCGTGCCAGCGCCAGTACAACGGATGACGGGGCGCCCGAAACATGGGCTCATCACTGCCATGAACCAGGGCCATGTCGGTTTCGGTCTTTAGCCATTTCTGGCCACCAAAAGACCAGAGCTCTGGCCGCCGGTAGCCACCGTCTTCCACGAACTCCATGAACTGGCGATTGCTGACCAGGCATTTCGAAATGGCGAACGACTCCAGCTTTACGGTAAACCGTGGCTTTTCATTATCAAACCCAAAGTCTTCACTGGCGTAACGTTCTGATTCACCCGGCATCCCTATCAGCCACTCCCCTGCCGACACTACCGCGTCTCCCCCATGTGGATCGCCCGGTGCCGGCCGGTAAAGATCGGTGCGCGGCGGTGCCGGATAGCCGACAGTCTGACGACACCAGATCATCGACTCGATGTGCATGTTCTGGTGGTAGATTGCGTAGCGATACAGGTAACGAGCCTGGTCGGTTAAAGGCTCTTTCTGGATCCGCTCGGCAACGCGATCATAGATAAGCTCGAAGTATTCGAGAGTTTTCTGACGCCCGGGAAACAGCTCCCGGTTCCAGCGATCCCGATGCTCGATATGGAACGAGTCCCAGAGATCGTCCATGGAGGGATCGTGGCTCGGCGTGCCGTCCAGGAGGTTGAAGACGAACACTTCGTAGAAGAAGGCAGCGTGCCCCATTTCCCAGAGCGGCGGATTGACACCCGGATGGTAGGGAACGTCCAGCGCCGTCTCCGGAAGAGAGCAGACAAGACTTTCGGTACGCTTCCGTGTCCATTCAAGCTGATCCAGCAATTCCGCCTTTGCCGCATCGATTTGCTCAATCGCTGACATCTCGCCAACCACTCATCGTCAAACGGTTTCGTCAGCATACCAGAGAGTTCAGAGCCGGGTTAAACGCTCTCACGCCCAAACAGCCAGAATGACAGGAACAGCCACCAGGGTTATCAACAAAGACAACGGCAGCCCCAGGCGCCAGTAATCGCCAAACCGGTAGCCACCAGGTTCCATAACCAGCGCGTTGGACTGGTGTCCCACCGGCGTCAGAAAGGCGCAGGATGCGCCAATGGCAACCGCCATCAACAAGGCATCTGCGGCAATGCCCAGCTGACCCGAAAGGCTCAAGGCAATGGGGGCAACCAGAATGGCGGCCGCTGCATTATTCACCACGTTCGAGAGCAACATCGTCACCATCAGAACAACCGCAACGACCACCCAGGCATCGCCCCCGGAGCCGAGCATCAGCATCCAGGACGCTATCAACTCCGCCCCACCGGTGGTTTCGAGTGCCTGGCCCACCGGTATCATAGCCGCCAGCAAAACGATAACCGGCCAGTCGATTGCCCGGTAAGCTTCCTGATTGCTGAGCACACCACTGAGAACCATGGCAACCGCACAGGCAACCAGCGCGACGGGTGGCGACAACCAGCCAACGACGAGTACGGCGATAGCAGCCACAAACAACCCGCCCGGCAGAAGCGCATTGCGTTCGCGTCCGAAGCGGAGACCCCGTTCTGCCAGAGGCAGGCAACCGAGCCCCTGAAGGGTAATGCGCAAGGCTTCCTCCTCACCTTGCACGAGCAGAATGTCACCGGCCTGAAAGCTGATGTCACCCAGGCGTCGTTGCAACCGTTGTCCCTGACGTGCAACAGCGACAATATTGAGGCCATTCTGCTCACGGAGATTCAACCTGTTGGCGGTTTTACCGATCAAACCGGATTCTGGCGTGATCACCGCTTCCATCAAGCGGACATCACCCTCGGACAGTGACTTTTCGTGCAGTTTTTCCGGTGCGCTCTCATCTTCGTCGGACTCTTCGGAGGAGGACTCCTCTACATTCGCCAACTCAAGGCCGGTGCTGTCCAGAAATTCCTGCAAAGCGTCGGTATCCGCCTCCACCAATAGCAGATCGCCGCCGCGCAGCACGGAAAACGTCGATGGTGCCAGTGACCGCTTGTCATCCCGGATCAGCGCGAGCACCACTACATCCTGCTCGGCGTCAGCCTGTGTCAGCAGGCTATGCAGTGTTGCGCCAATATGCGAGGAATCGTCCGGAACCCGAAGCTCGGTAACATAATCCCCCACGCTGAACAGCTTGCCGCCGTCATCGGGTTTCCCCCGTCTGGGCGTCAGACGCCACCCCGCCAGTGTGATAAAGGCAATGCCAGCCAGGGTTATCGCCAGGCCCACCGGCGCGAAATCAAACATGCCAAAGGAACCCGTTTCCCGGTAACTGGCAATGATGATATTCGGAGGCGTGCCGATCAGGGTCATGGTCCCACCCAGCAGAGAGCCAAACGCCAGGGGCATCAGCAGCAGCGAGGGCGACCGCCCGGCCTCCCTGGACATCCAGATTGCGACCGGCATCAGAAGTGCAAGCGCACCGACGTTGTTGATAAAGCCCGAGCACAGGGCCACCACGGAGGTCAGCATCAACACCTGCAGCGTCGGCCGGTGTCCGACCTTGCCCAGCAGATGGGCCAGCCGGTCAACCACACCGCCATTGACCAGTCCCTGACTGATCACCAGAACCGCAGCCACAGTCACAACCGCCGGGTGGCCAAAGCCATCGAATAGTTGATCCGCCGGCACGATCCCCGTGATGGCAACGGCGAGAAGCGCCAGCAGGGCGACCAGGTCGAACCGGATTCGATTCCAGACGAACAGCACCAGGGCTATCCCCAGTATTGAAAAAACAATAGCCTGACTGACGCTCACTGTAACTCCATACTTTCAGTCCATGCCCGCCTGGTTTGCAGCCCATGTCGGTAAACTTTACAGGGAGCCGGGGGTGACAGAATCCTCTGTCCTTAAGCTCCTGAAAGGCCTACAAGTGTATAAACTGGCATACAAACTGAATGTCCGCCAGCAGGAGTTGTTTGCCTGTTTCCCCCAAGCCGTATGCGGTCACAGGGCAGTGATCGGATCGAGCAGTTCCGGTATTACCAGCATTTACTGAACGTTCAGCAGTTCGTTTTCCAGGCACATTCTCTGGGAGAGTCGCCATGAAGGAAAAACGACCGCTTGTTTGGTTGTCGGCGGTGTACCCGGTTTTAACTACCAGCGGGTCCTTGCTCAGGGACTGGCAGCTGATTCATGTCTCTGCCTCAGACAAACCCCATACAGGCGGGATGCCCCACGGTGGGGCCAGAGTGGGCGTCTTCGACCTCGGCTCTCTGAAAGGGGATCAACTGGCTCGTCTTCCCGATTGGCTGGACACTGCCCCCGTCCAGCACTGGGTCGCCACACTGGAACCTCACCAGATTCAGAGCCCGGAAATCTGTGCTCTTATAAACCGTTACTGCAAGGACTACCACACGCTGCCTCTTCAACCCGAGCGACTCAATGCGATTCTCGGCCACCTGTGGGGAATGTCTGAACTGCAGGCAAAGGCTTCGCGGGCAAAACCCGCCTGTTACCACGACTTTGCTCTTGAGGGCGAATCCGTGGCTATTCGGCATGTCAGAGAGCTGTTGCAGAAATTCGGTCGCACTGAAGAGTCCGTACTGATCTATGGCGAGAACGGAACCGGCAAGGAAGCTGCAGCCCGTTTCATTCACGACAATTCGCCACGTAAAAACAAGCCAATGATTGCAGTGAACTGTGCAGCCCTGCCCCGCTCCCTGACCCAGAACGAGCTCTTCGGTCACGAAAAAGGAGCTTTTACCCATGCCATGAGTGCCCAGAAAGGGCGAATCGAGGCGGCTAATGGCAGCACTCTTTTGCTGATTGGTGTCGATGAACTTTGCCCAGAGCAGCAGTCGGCCATTCTGCGTTTCCTTCAGGAGGGCCTGATTGAGCGCCTGGGCTCAAATCATCCCATCAGCGTCGATACCCGACTCATTGCGACAAGCACGAAACCGCTTGAACAGCTGGTCAAGACCGGGGACTTCCGAAGCGATGTGTTTTATCGACTTGGAAGCCTGCATGTGTTTTTGCCCCCGCTGCGCGAAAGGAGGGAAGACATTCCCGTACTGGCAAACCGGATGCTCTCGGCCACACCCTCAGCTAATGGCGCCCGGCGACTCAGTGACGCTGCAATGATCTGCCTGGCTGAACACCCCTGGCCCGGCAACCTCAGGGAGCTGCAAAACCGGTTACGCCAGGCCCTGCTGCTTGGTGAGAATCCAAAGATTGCGGCCGAGGATATGGGCTTCGCAGCAACCGCTTCGGAGAACAACCATCACAGCCAGGAACTTTCACTGGATGCGTTTCGCTCGAGGGCGGATCGACAGGCGATATCGGTGAGCCTCGCGCTTGCCCACAACAACGTATCGGCAGCCGCACGGCTTCTGAACATTTCACGGGTCTCGCTTTACCGGCTGATGGATAAGCACAGCGTCCCTCATGGTGCCCTCCACCGGCCGCCCAAAGAGAACTGAAGGAGATTCCCCAATGAATAAAAGCACGCTATGGCTTATCCCGCTGATTTCTCTGCACGCCTCGATGCTGGTTGACGCCGCTGAGACAGACAGTGATGCCACACCCGCATCGACGGATATTCGAACAGCTCCGGAAGAAGGCCACGACCCGGCGACCGACATTGCATCAATTACCGCTGACCGTGGCATCGTGACCCGGCCTGGGCGTTTCACCATCGAGCCCTCCTTCTCCCATGCCCACAGCAACTCGACGGCGGTCGCAATAGAAGGTTACACAGTGATCCCTGCCCTGCTGATCGGGCTGATCAACATTTCGGAGATCCAGCGCGATATCTTCGTCGGCGCCATGTCACTGAAATACGGGATCACCAGCAAGCTTGAGGCGGCGGTGCGAGTTCCCTACCTCAGCATCAATGAGGACCTGAGAGAGCGTGAGGTTTTCCAGGGCACACCGGTGGATACTCTGCGCGAATCCTCGGGCGAGGGCCTGGGAGATGTTGAACTCTCGGCTCGTTACCAGTTAACCGACGGCCTGGATGGCTGGCCCTATGTGATTGGCGGAATACGGGTGAGAGCGCCGACCGGCGAAGGCCCCTACGATGTTGACCAGAGAGTCATCCTGGATGATCAGGGCAACCCGATAGGTATCGAACTGGAGAGCCGGCCAACAGGTTCCGGCTTCTGGGCGTTCGAACCGGGTCTCTCATTCATCTACCCGACCGACCCAGCCGTTCTGTTCGGAAACCTGAGTTATGTCTGGACCCTGAAAGAGGAGCAGGGCTTCGAAAACGGCGGCACGGTCGACCCCGGCGACATCGTGCGTTTTGGCTTCGGAATGGGGTTTGCGTTTAACGATCGCACGTCCTTCAGCCTGGGTTATGATCACTCGGTCATCCGGAAAACAACGTTCGAAAGGAATATTGATCTTTTTGACTCCAACTTCGACCGTATCCAGATCGGGTCACTGTCCTTCGGCCTGTCCCAGCGCCTGTCGCGGTCCACATCGCTGAACCTTACAGTGAGCATCGGGGTTACGGAAAACGCCCCGAACAGCGAAATCACGCTCAAGCTTCCCATCAGCCTCTAGGGAGAGCCCGACGGGGTATCAGCGGCCAAGCAACTGGATCAACTGATCACTGAACCTTGCCGGGAACTGGTTCCCGGCGACACCCAGATTGTTCAGCTCAATGTTCAGTTGATGCATATTCTGTATCACAGTGCTATCGAGGTTATTCTGAATCACCGTCATCCAGCCGTTAGGCCCCGCCATATTGCTGGCTACCCGCGCACCGCCACTGCGGTTCGCGCTGATTACTTCGAGTACGGTATCCATTTGGTGGTCCACCAAACCGCCGTTGACCGCCTGGTTGAGATTGGGAATGGTCAGACGATTGACCACCAGGGTGTCACCGTTAATACCGACAATCTGCTCCAGACCGATACTGATCTCCAGGTTTTCCATCAGGAAACCACCCCGATATTCAGACAGTTCCGGATCACTCAGTGGCGCAACACCAAGCGTCAGCTCAGCCTGGACCGATGGCGACACCGCTGCAAATGAAACAACCAGTAACGCTATGGCCGGCATCCGGGTCATCATGATGATCACCATTCCCTTGTAGAGGGCCAGTAAGGCAATGTATGCCCGAGCGAAGGACCACTCAAGCCTCTCTGTATCGGCGCCCTGGCCACTTGCGGCCACTGTCCCTCGCCGAGAAATCCGTCCCGACCCTGTTCAAGATGACTGCGAATAATAAAGGCGGTACCGTTCCAGTACTCGCTGAATTTTGAGTAGGAATAAACCTTCAACCCCCGCGCCGGATCCCCCACCAGGACCTCATCGTCACTGATCCCTTTGATCAGGACAAAATGCCGGAAGCCATCAATGTTCAACAACACAATCATGGGTAGGCGCACTTTCTCTTTCAGGCCGGTCAACGGCATGCGGAAGCCATCAGCCTGGTAGCCTCTGGCCTCGAGATAGCGCTTCATATCGAGCATGGAGAAACCGTCCTGCCGCACTTTCTGTTCGTCCGCCAGGGCAAACATTTCCACGAAGACATCGTGTTCTGTAACCCGGTCCTGGTAGTGGAAGGACAACAAGGAGGCAACCGCTGCGGAACCGCAACTGAAGTCGTATTGCTGCCGCATCACAGTCTCAAACCGGCGGTTCTCAAAACTGGTAACGTTTACCCGAACATCACCGCCAATGCCCGGCACCATGACCGACCCGGCAAAGGCGGTGGACCATAACAGACCGGCGCTCGCGCAGATTGCAACAAGAACCTTCGTGGTCATGGCCCACCTCCGTCAGTGATTGATCAGTATGTTGATCTGGGTACTATCCTGAATGACCACCTGGTTACCGGTGTTCTGGATAACCGTGGCAACCCCGCTCATGTTGCCGAACGCGTTGTCGGAAATACTGTTATCACCTGTGACGACATTTCCCGACAGCAGGTTATCGGACACATTCGCATTCTGCTGGTTATCGTTAATCTGCCACTGCATCGGGATTCCCTGGCGACCACTTGAATCCGCCAGCTGATCCGCCGACATCGGCGCGGCATCCAGCCACTCCTCGCCTGAAACAAATCCCGCTGCCGTGAACAATAACGCCAGCAAGGCAGCCTTCAGTTTCCATCTGATGACGTAACCCATGGCAGTTCTCCCGGAATAACCGGGCCGCACCCGTTAAGGCGCGGCCTGGATTCCTTACTGGGTGCCGCCACCGCCACCGGTGGACAGGTTGGACATTACACTGACGTTCGCCTGTGTAACGCTGCCATTGCCTGCGTTCTGGGCAAAGGCCCCGACGCCGGTGTAATTGGCTGAGCCACCAGAGATCTCGTTTCTGTTGCGAGCATCAGTGTAGGAAGCTCTACCGTTGGCATCACCATAGGTGGTTGAAGACCCAGATACGCTGCCATCCAGATCAGCGTTATTCAGGAACACATCCAGATCCAGTGCCAGGGAATTATCGGAATTGTCTGAGTTATCAGACGAATCGTTACCGCTGTTAGCGATCTTGAATGCATCGTTCACGCTGGTGCTGTTGTCAGAGTTATCTGAATTGTCGGAGTTATCGCTGTTGTCGGAGTTATCGCTGTTATCGGAATTGTCTGAGTTATCAGACATATCGTTTCCGCTGTCAGCGATCTTGAACGAATCTGCGACATCAGTGCTGTTATCGGAATTGTCCGAATTATCGGAGTTATCCGAATTGTCCGATTTATCGTTAGCGGTATCCGCTATCTTGAATGCATCGGCAACATCGGTGCTGTTATCCGAATTATTCGAGTTGTCGGAATTATCCGTATTGTCCGAATTATCATTCCCACTGTCGGCGATCTTGAACGAGTCGGCCACATCAGTGCTGTTATCGGAGCTATCGGAGTTATCCGAGTTATTGGTGTTATCCGAATTGTCGTTACCGGAGTCAGTATTGCCGGATTGGTCGTTGTTGGCCGTGGAGGTATTGTCCGCGTTGGTATTCGGATCTCCATCTCCTCCCTGGTCAGCGTAGGCAAAACCGGAAACGCCCATTGCCATTGCGATGGCAGCTGCTAGCAGTGTTTTTTTGGTGTTCATGATGTCATTTCCTTTGAAGTTATTGGCTTTTAAGGGATCCGACCCAACCCGCTAGCCTTCGGGTAAGCCAAGGTTCAGACCCGCTATAACAATGGAGCGATTCCCGTGCCACAATTGAGAAACTGGAATCAGGTGCATGTTTTGAAGAGATTTTCTTTGATTCGGTCGACAGCCAACCGGCCTTGGTATCGGTAAAACTGTTTCAGGAATGAAACAGGGAGGGCAATAGAAAAGGGAGCTACGAGCAGATTATGCCGTTGTTTCAGACACATACATCAAATACACAGTGTCAGAAAAGACAAAACCCCGCTCAATGCGGGGTTT
>Ga0102938_10003094_pt1 | contig 12446 bp, 13 predicted proteins | sample SalPonR2_B_D2_MG_FD_84516 | JGI IMG/M metagenome (GOLD analysis project Ga0102938, IMG submission 84516) | Salt pond soil microbial communities from South San Francisco under conditions of wetland restoration - Salt Pond MetaG R2_B_D2_MG | ecosystem: Environmental > Aquatic > Marine >... | reverse complement strand
GCGTGCCCCGTGCAGGGAAAAGCTCTTGAATTCAAGAAAGGCGACCGGTCTAACCCGCCTGTATACGACTATAAGAAATGCATACGCTGCTATTGCTGCCAGGAGATGTGCCCCGAAGAGGCTATTGACGTCAAGACTCCGCTTTTGGGAAAACTGTTTCTGTATAGATAATACAAATTAGAATTCCTTAACAATCATGGTTTTAGTATTCAAAGGCCGGGTAATATATCAAATACCTTACTTTGCCTTCAGACTTCAAAGAAGGTGAAAACATGAACAAGAAAATACTTATCGTCGTATTGGCCCTCTTGCTGGTGCTCGCTTTCACAATCAGCGCATTTGCTCATCCGCCAATTGAAAAAATCGACAAGAAGCCTATGCCTGCACAAGCAGTAAAGGGGCTCCACAATGCGTGTGGCCATTTAGATGAAGAAAGCATAGCCTACCATGTCCATTTTTATTTCCTTTCCCCGCATGCAAATACAGTAGATTGACAATAAGCCAAGGACTCTATCTGCAGTCTGAAAAACGAACCCCCGCCCGGGGTTCGTTTTCTTTGTCGATGAAATTGCGCTGCCGATTTTTCCCATGCAGCATGCCTGTTTCGGATAGCTTATTGCGTTTGCCTATACCTCCATAGGGTAAAAGAATACAAATGAAACAAACACATAATAAAACAACAATGGAGGTGCACCATGAGAAAAAGCGGACTCGCGCTGGTTTTGGCGCTTATGATGGTTCTGGTATTTGCATCTGTCTCGTTTGCCCACCCGCAGGTCAATACAGTGGACCTTCCGATCCAATCCCTTGAGCGTTTGGATTCGGGCATCCACAGGGCTTATGTAAATGGAGTTGAAAAATCAAAAGGAATAGCACAGCACAACATGTACTACAGATTCCAGTTTGAAAAGTTTCACGGTTCAGACTAAACATTGAGATAAAAAGAGACAATCCCGTTTTAAACTGGATTGTCTCTTTATTGTCTATTTTTTCTTTTTCATAAATATGAATCCGCCGGCGCCGATTGCCGCAAGAAACGCGAAAAGTCCTATAATCTTTGCGAACCCGGATTTTCTTTCTGTTTTAGCTATGGCTTTTTCCATATCTTCCTTGGAAAATCCGTCTCCCTCTTCAGCCTGGCTTGTTTCACTGCCCGAACCGAATTCAGTCGATTCGCCAGGCAAAACCACAGCCCCCTCCATGTCGACCTCGGAAGGGTCAACCAACGGGTTTCCAGCTTGATCGTAAAGGGCCTCGGACCGCGCCTTCTCCTCTTCGGCTATGTCCTGCGCCAACATCAGGTTCTGGCGAATTGACGCTTCCTCGACCTTTGTTACATACATGTCCTTCTGCATTGTGAGAGCGACTTTCCATTCGCCGCCCTTGTTGGTTGCATATACCATGAAGGTGTCTTGCCATGAAGCCGTGCTTCCGTCCTCTGCTATGACCGCCTCAGTTTTGACATCAACAGATCCCATGGCAGCCGAATTGTCCCCGGTAATTGTAAAATTCATGTTCGAGATTTCAAATACAGTTGGATCTGCGGCTCCGAATGCAGTCTCAAGATACATTCGGTATGTCTCTTCGTCAGCAAGATATGACTTGACATAATCCATGTCTACAGTCTTGATTATTGCATCCACATTCCCAGTGGCACATGCTGAATAATAATCATTGGCGGCCTCTTCTGGACTTGTCGCTGCAAAAGACGAAATTGCTGATGCAGCAAGCAATGCTATGGTCAAAATCATCAATCTCTTTTTCATGCCCTACACCTCCAGTCCGACGACAGGAATCATAAGAACTGCCCTGCTTGTGTATCCGCTCTCATCTTCCGCGATTACGATTACAGGAATCATTTCTTTTCGTTCTTCCGCCCTATTCATTTTATCTACCTTTGAGACATATTTAAGGTTCCCCTTCCAAACATTGGTCATGAGGTTGAATACCGCCATCTTATCAGGCCCTATTCCCAAGGCCTGACCGTTTCCGTCGGTCAAGTATCCGGCTATGGCCGCAAACCCTCCCACTCCGGTCTGAAGCAGGCTTATCGCCGCAATACCCGCATCACTTCCAATTTCAATGACCCCTTTGTTTTTCCATGTGAAAGCCTCGTATATGTCATTGCCCAAGGGACTTGCGCCCTGCTGCGTCTGACTGGTGAAAGCGGCATTGTTGATGTCGTTCATTCGGGCATTGATTTTCTCCCACTGTTCCAAAAGCTTTTGCCGGGCATTCATTGCCTCCATGAACTCCTTGCTGCCCTTGGCGTCATCCATGTCGAGTCCGAATCCCTGGACCCTGTCCATCATCTTGTTGGCACCCTTCATCTTTTTGACGAAGCGGTCCATCATGACAGCCTCAACGTCAGCTATGGCTTGCAATATGGTACCCTCCTGAAGTGCCAGCATGCTCAAATCTTCCAATTCCTTGTTTAGCAGGAAATTGCCCACCTCGGGGGCCTTGAAAGCAACCTTTACGCTCCCGTTCGGCGCTACCTCCAGTTTTGTTTCCTTGGACCACTTTCCGTCTGAGGTCTTGCTCATACCGTATGGGGTGATAACCTTGATCTTTATGTTTTGTGAATCGGGATCATTTACAGAAAAACCGAATGCAGTTTCTGCCGCACTTTGAATCTCGTCTGGACTGCTGTCGTCAAAAACAACCTTCGGTGCCGCATCAGCCAGTCTAACCTTGTAATTCACTTTGTTTGAAACAACAGCGCCCGTTGCGTCCTTCAACATGAATCGCACGGTCTCCTCGGGGTTGAAGACAGTTTGTTTTGTCTTCTCTCCTCCTGTGCCTTTTGTGCGCATGAGAACAGATACCACGTCCCCGTCGGCCCGATAAGTGACTGTTTCGGACATGATGCTGCCGCCCTTTACGAAACCGATGGCGCAATTGCCTTGCTTATTGTCAATTTCGCCATATACATACAATTTTTCATCAGGATCATAGGCGCCGGACTTTTGTATCTTTATAACCGGAGTAAATGCAGAATCCATTTTTGTGCCTGTATTATATATGCCATTGTTAAAAACGGCTATTCCCGGGGAAATAAGTGACAGCGTGTAATTTACGGGACCTTGGCGTTCAATCTTAGGAATAGCATATTCGCCTTCAAACTGCTCAACGACCTTGAAATTCTTTACGAATGTTTCAAATTCAGCCAATACGCTTTCAAATATGGCTTGGCTGTTGTTGGTGTCGGCTGAAAATGACCGCTGGCAGGATAGATTGATGATCCGCCCCTGGTCGTAGAAGTAGTACCTGACTTCCACCTGATGAACCTCCCACGTCTCAAAACCCACAGGATGACTAATGCTCTTATAAGCCTGTGTCTTTGTTCGCACAAACCCCTGCTCCATCCCCATATGAGCTGTCAAAGTCTCCGGTGCTTTAACCACCGGTGATTCGTTAAAGGCGATTCGTGTAAATTTGTCGGCCTCGGCCAAAAGTTCCTCGCCCTCCGGCATATCGTTATTGAAGTAGATGTTCCCGTATAATCGGGTCTGTCGTTCATCCGTACCTTCATGGAAATCACCCATGTTGTTATTTCGAGTATCCTCCCACAGATCGAAGCTCCACTGGTCAATAGTCTCATTATCGGTAATAAATCCTTGCGGTCGGGTCACACTTATTGTAGGCGCAGCAACTTCATAGGTCACTTCTGCCTTAGCCAGATTGCTCACAGAAGCAACAACTTCACCGGATTTCTGTTCGGCTACACCTGTAAACATCTTGTAGTCAGGCGATGACTTGTATTCCTTCATTGATGCGAACTTTTCAATCCTTCCGAGCCTCATGGAAAAAGTCGTATACTTGAGACCTTCACGATTGGCAATGGAATCGGCTGAGTGCCAATCCTTGGCCATAACCTTAAGGACGATTTCATCTTCCCCTGTGTAGGCGTATTGTTTCCGGTTTCTAAATCCCTGCGTCTTGGACCCTGATGGCTCCTGTCCGAACTCGTCCAGGGACACAGGCTTGAGTCCTGATTCCTCCTCATAGAAGTTGCCATTGAAGTTCCCGATGTAAAGGACATTGGCAGTCTTTCTGAGATCCGGATCGTTTATCCTGATTGTAATCTCATACGGGCTCCAAGCTGAAACCACTTGAGGCACAAAAACCTCCAGTGCTTCATTTAAATCCTCAACTGGTTTCCAAGGACTCTCTCCATATGCAAAAACCGTCATTGCCAAAAGACATATGACCAAAATCCAAGCTATCCTTTTTTTCATCAAACCTCTCCCCTTAGTGATAAATTATTGTTTGTTTATATTATATCAGCATAAAAGCTTTTCTCCATACTACCCTGGGGTTATATTGATATCTATAAAATGAAAAACCCGGTTTTTATTCCAGGTTTCGATACGCTTTTCAATCTGATCTTCATAGGGATTTGTTGCTTTGCCTTTGAGTCATCTTTAAAGTAAAAGCTGCATTATAATCAATGATCCAATCATTGTTCTGCCGAGTAAAGTCTTTTTGAGATTTCAATTCCAGTCGGGGTTGCTGCCAAACCTCCCATTGCCGTTTCCCTGAAAGCTATTGGTAGGGCTTTCCCGACCCTGTACATCGCTTCCACGACTTCATCGAATGGAATTATGCTCTCGATGCCTGCAAGTGCCATGTCCGCTGAAATCATGGAATTCACAACTCCGATGGCGTTGCGCTTCTGGCAAGGGCTCTCCACGAGACCCGCTATGGGGTCGCATATTAGACCGAGCACGTTCTTGAAGGCCATTGCCGCAGCGTGCAGCGACATCTCCGGCGTTCCCCCGGCCATCTGTACCGCCGCCGCTGAAGCCATGGCTGCGGCGGTTCCCGTCTCTGCCTGGCAGCCCCCTTCCGCACCGGATACGGTAGCGTTCTGTGTGACTATGAGACCTATGGCAGAAGCCGCAAATAAGGCATCCACAAGTTCTTTTTCGCTTGATTCAAGTGTTTCGGCTGCCGTCAGCAATACGCCGGGAATTATACCGCAGGAACCGGCCGTAGGCGCAGCTACGATCCTTCCCATTGAGGCATTGACCTCCATTACTGAAAGAGCCCTTGAAACGGCCTTGTTTACAATGCTTCCCGACAAGCTCCTGTTCTTTTGCCTCCAAGAGTCGAGCTTTTTTGCCTCTCCTCCTATGAGCCCTCCGACTGACTTCATTTCGCTGTTCATGCCTTTGGCTGCTGCCGCCTTCATTATTTTCAGTTTTTCATTCATTCCAAATCGGACCTCTTCAATTGTCTTGTCCGAGATTTCAGTTTCCCTTAGCGCCATTATTTGTCCTATAGCCATGTCGCGGGCACGACAAAGCTCCACAAGTTGTTTCCCGTTTCTGAATCCATAATCCATTTCTATGCACCCCCGTCTGTGAATACAATCGCATAGGCATCCTTAACGCCTTCAATATTGTTGCGCAATTCCGCCTCTATTCCTTCGTCAAACATATCATCGGTTTCTATTACCATGAATGCGTCTTGCCCCTTGCTGTGGCGGTAAACGCTCATGAAGGCAATGTTTATTCCGTAATCAGCCAGAATCCCCGTGACTTTTGATATGACGCCGGGGTAGTCACTGTGCCTTGTTATAAGAGTGGGATACTCTCCTGTAAGCTTGAGCTTGAGTCCGTCAATCTCTGTTATTTCAATGTTGCCTCCGCCTATGGACGCACCCATTACCTCTATTGTTTTTCCGTCCGGCTGCTCGATAACAAACTTCACAGTATTCGGATGTACATTCCCAAGATCTGCCTGCACGAATTCATACGAAAGACCCGATTCTTCTGCAATGTCCAATGCGTCCCTGAGCCGCTCGTCAGAGGCCGATATGCCAATGAGCCCTGCAACAAGCGCCCTGTCGGTTCCGTGGCCGCGAAAAGTCTTGGCAAAAGAACCGTGGAGATTGATGACTATTCTTGTCATTTTCCCGCGCGATATCTTCCGCGCCATCGCACCAAGGCGGTTGGCACCCGCAGTATGGGAACTTGATGGACCTATCATGTCCGGTCCTATTATGTCGAAAGCGCTGTAATTTTTCATTTTAATGGCTCCTCCCGTCCGTCCAACTCTTTCAGAAATAAAAACTAAATGCCTTATCTCTCTTCAATTATACTTTATCTAAAGCAGATTACCCTGAATTTTTTAATGCGCTTTTGGCATATTAAAATACAAACTTTCGCTTTAACCGGCGCGGCGGGCAGCAACACCATATTTTGGATGAGCAATGGTAATATAACCTTGCTGTGGGTATAAAGAATACATATCAATTCAAGTTGAATATGGAAATGCAATGAAAAAGTGAAATTTGCCTGAATATAAATAAAATCGAAAGACTTGCGAAAAATGTTGACCACATTGGTCAATTGCTTTATAATAAAATTGACCACATCGGTCAATGGAGGGTGTTTTTATTGGAAAAAATATTGAAAAAACTCGATCCCGAAAAAAGGGACAAAATAATAAACAGCGCTTTGGATGAATTCGGACGCAACAGCTATGAAAAGGCTTCAACCAACAATATTGTCAAAAATGCGGGCATATCCAAAGGACTTCTGTTTCATTACTTCAAAAACAAGAAGGAACTTTATGACCACCTTGAAAACTTTGTATTTAAAAAAATGGTTGATGTGATTCTTGATGAGACAGACTTTGATGAAACTGACATATTCAACCGGATCAGGCAGATTGCCATAATCAAGATGAGAGTGCTTGCAAGGTATCCCGGATTGGAGACATTTGCAAAGGCGCTTTATGACAGGAACTCCATTTCGGACATAAGGGAAAAAGTCGAAGAGATGGTTCCGGACATATATCACCAGATTTATGTCAAGAATATTGACATGAGCCAATTCAAGGAAGGTCTTGATTACCAAAAGGCTATAAAAATTATTCAGTGGACCATTGAAAAGTATGGAGAGGAACATATATCTCTAATTAAAAAAACAGGCTCCGAACTGGAATATGCGAAAATCGTTTCAGGAATCGACCCGTACTTGGATATTTTGAGAAAGGCTTTCTGCAAGAAAGGGGAAATGGAAAATGATTAGTGTGAGCAATTTATACCATTCCTATTCGAATGACGAAAAATATGCCGTCAAGGATGTCAGCTTTGAAATAACAGAAGGCGAAGTCTTTGGTTTTTTGGGCCCTTCCGGCGCAGGAAAGTCGACCACCCAGGGAATTTTGACAGGACTTTTGCAACTTCAGCAGGGTAATGTTACTGTTGCCGGATACGATATAAAGCATATCAAGAATGAAATGTTCAACAAGATAGGAATGTCCTTCGAGCAGTCAAATGTCTACAGCAAGATGACCGGCAAGGAAAATCTTGAATTCTACAGGAAGCTTTTCGATGTAAAGACGAGGGATCCGCAGGAGCTGCTTGAGTTGGTTGGTCTTGGGAACAAGAGCGACATAAAAGCCGGAGAATACTCAAAGGGAATGAAACACCGTTTGACCTTTGCCCGTTCAATGATCAACAATCCTACTCTGTGGTTTCTGGACGAGCCTACTACAGGACTCGATCCGTCAATTGCATCGGAGATAAAAAAAATAATCAAGGAAAAGAACAATGAAGGCGTCACAATTTTCCTTACCACCCACAACATGTTTATCGCTGACGAGCTTTGCGACCGTGTGGGATTCATCGTGGACGGAGAAATCAAGCTGATTGACTCCCCTAAGAACCTGAAGTTGCAGTACGGCGAAAAATTTGTCGAAGTGGAATATCTCGATGGAAAAAAAGTCAAAAAGGAATCTCTGTCTTTCGTTGCTAAGCGGGACATAGGAAGACTCAAGGAAATACTGGACAGTTTCGAAATCCGGACTATGCATACCAAAGAGGCAACCTTGGAGGAAATTTTCATCAAGGTCACGGGAAGGGAGCTTGTTTGAAATGAAGCTGTGGCACAGTTTTATAAAGGAACTTCAGCTTTCATCCAAGAGCTGGTACTTCTACATAGAAGTGGGCATGGCTTTTGTTCTCCTTTTGATTTTGCTCGTTGCGGTGCCTGAAGAAACGGACAACAGAACAGACGAGTACCTTTATGCCGGAAGCCTCTCTTCGGATTATGTCGATTTGATCTACAGGGGGATACTTGACGACGAGGACGAATACGAAGAGTATGAACGGGTTGAAATAAATGTGGGAGGAGATATGTACGGTGCCGACCTATTTGTTACAGACACCAGGAACATATATTTTGTGGACGAACGCGATGCGGTTCTGCGGCTGGCCGAGGAAGACAATGAAGTCGGTATTGAAATAGTTCAGGGCGGCGACGGCGGACTGAATTATTTATACTATCTGCAGGGATACGAATCCGAAAGACTGCGAAACCTTTATATGGTTCTTCAAAACAACAAGGTAAACTACCGGTTTGTGGAAAGGCACATGGACAGACAAACTGTTGAGACTATCGAGAAGGATCCATTTGTGCTCAACAACAGAGAAAACATAGTTCCCGTTTTTCTTACCTACAACGGAAGCATCATGGGTCTTTTCATCATGGCGGCGTATGTTTTTCTGGACAAGAAAGAGGGAATAATAACGGCCTATGCGGTTACCGCTTCGAAGGTCTGGCACTATCTGATGAGCAAGATTGGAGTCTTGATGGTGACTACGATTGCCACAAGCCTCATAATTGTCGTTCCCATTATGGGCGCAAACGCCAATTATCCGCTTTTGATTCTGCTGGTTGTAGTGACGGCATTTGCATTTTCATCGCTCGGGCTTCTTTTGACTACCTATTACAGGGACATAATGCAGTCGTTCGGTGCTTTCTACATCATAATAGTTGCAATGATAATTCCAAACGTATCGTACTTTGCTCCAAGCTGGGAACCGGGATGGATAAAATGGTTTCCGACATACCACATACTCGAAGGTTTCAAAGAGACAATATCTGCAGGCGGAAGCGCCGGATATGTTTTGAATGTGTCTCTCGGATTCTTGGGAGCGGGTTTGTTGCTTTTCATTTTTGCAAACTACAGATTCAAGAAAACCCTGACGATATGACGAGGCGGGTGAAGACAAAATGAACAGAAAAATATTGGCGGTTTTCCTGCGGGACATCCGGGTAAGCATGCGGGACTTTATCGCTCTTTATATAATAATCTTTCCCGTTCTATTTTCAATAGCCATAAATCTGTTTGTGCCCAGTGTAAACGATTCAACAGTAACTATTGCTATGCTTGAAGACGATAGGTCCGAACACATAGAATACTTCATGGATTACGCAGTGGTCGAGCTTTTCGAGACTTCCGAAGATGTGAAGCACAGAGTTGAAAAAAGGGACAACATAGTCGGAATTCTTCCGGAAAACAACGACTACTATATTCTCGCACAGGGAAACGAACCCGAAGGCATAGTGGATTTTGTAAAAACGCTCAGAGCATATGAATTTTTCGGGGTGACTTCCGAGGACACGAGAGTGGAATTCTCTGACTTCGGCAACACCATCCCTCCAATCAAGAAACTCATGGTAAATGTCGCAATAATGCTCTCTTCTGTTCTCGGAGGAATGCTTATAGCTCTTAACATTGTCGAAGAGAAAGTTGACAACACCATAAGCGCAATGAATGTGACCCCCATATCAAGGGGCGGATACATTATCGGAAAAAGCATCATAGGAATACTCGTCCCAGTGGTCGGTACAATAACGATGCTTGTCTTGACCGGATTCGCAAATGTAAACATGCTTCAAATGCTCACGATGCTGATGGCAACATCCATAATAAGCATACTGGTGGGATTCATAGAGGGAATAAACAACAACGATGTGATGGAAGCCGCCGGAAATATCAAAATACTGTTTCTCCCCCTTATGGGTTCGGTTGCCGGAGCGGAGCTTCTCTCGGACAAATGGCAAAAGTTTTTCTATCCAATACCGTTCTATTGGACATACAAGGCCAATGACATGATTCTCTCCAGAAGCGGCTCCTGGGGCAAAATTTCGCTTTATACGGCATTTGTTGTTGCGATAAGCGCTGTGGTGTTTTTGGTGATTGCTCCAAAAATAAGAAAGGGGCTTGAGCATTGAATGCAGACAGATTGCAATTATACAGTTTGATTTGTGCCTTAAAATATGTTGTGGGAGGTGTGTTTTTATGGCCAAGATGAATATTGATCCAAAAAAAAGAAATCTGATTATTGCTCTGCTTGCCCTGGCGGCAGTCGGAGCAGTGGCTGTATGGCTTCTGATCGGATCATCAGCGGATGTGGAGGTGGATACTGCCTTAAAGACCGACATATACCGCACTGTTGAAGACATGGGCAAAGTAAGGAGCGAGCGAAGCCTTGACCTGCCGGCTGCGGGAAACGCAAAGGTCTTGTCGATACTCGTTGAAGTCGGCGACAATGTAAAGGAGGGAGATCTGTTGGTCTCCATGGACGACAAGGCTCTGGGATATCAGTTGAAATCACTCGACTACCAGATCAAGTCGCTTGAAAGCAACATATCTCATATGGCTAAGCCGTACAGCGATTTGTCGCTTGCCAACTACAGGACATCAGCCAAAATTGCCGAGGAAAACTATCTGAAAGCGAAAAGCGACTATGAAAATGCCCTGACCCTTTATGATGCGGGTGCAATCAGCAAATCCGAACTTGATTCGCTTGAGCTCCTCAGTTCAGTAGGAGAAATGAACTACATAATGGCTTCTAACGAGTCAAGAGTGGCATCAAAGGGCGGAGACGACGATGTGCTCGATCAATACGGCTTCCAGCTCAAGTCTCTGATGACTCAGCTTGAATCACTGAAAGACCAGATAAACGAATATCAGATAAGAGCTCCGTTTGATGGAACCGTAGGCGACATATTCGTTGAAAGGGGCGAGTCCGTCACTGCGATGAGTCCCGTCGTTCAGATTTGCGAAGACATGTATTATGTGGAATCGAGTCTTCTTGAGGAAAGCTTTGTGCAAATGGAAATGAATGCGCCTGTGGAAATATTCTTTGACAATGAAATCGTTGAAGGATATGTACGTAGGATTCATCCAACCATCAAGACAGTCGTTTCCGACCTGGGTGTTTTCCAGCAGAAAGGCGTTGTCGAGATTGCAGTCGACCATGATTTCAGCCTGATCGGCCGAGAAGTTGATTTGGTGTTCATGCTGGGCAAAAGACAGGGAGTGCTTACCGTTGACAATGATGCGATAATAAGGCGCGGCAGAAAAGAATATGTTTTTGCAGTCAAAAATAAAAGAGCGGAACTCAAAGAAGTCGAATCGGGAGCCAAAGGAAATGTTCGCTGCGAAATACTTGAAGGACTCGAGGAAAACGAAATTGTGATTGTCAATCCAGGTGACGGACTTGAAGATGGAGACAAAATTTCCTATTAAATATTGAAAAAGGAGGAACACATGAGTGGATTGAAACTGTTTGGAATCTTTTTGCTGGTTTATTCGGCGGCTGTTGTACTTTTAACCGTCAAAAAACCGGACAGCATCTGGAAAATGAAAAAAATCCAGCTCTTCATAAAATACTTGGGCGAAAGCGGAACAGTCATTTTCTTTTATGCATGGGCCATTATGGCCGCGGCAATAGGGCTTTGGCTTTTAGTAAAGTGACATACAAATCGACAGGCCCGTACCGAAAAAGGTGCGGGCCTGCGTATGCCTTGCATAATCTCAAACTTTGTATTTTAAATTATTTTGATTTCATAGCTCAGCTCAAGGGCCTTCTCAAGAAGTGCGCTGACTCCACAGTATCTTTCCTGGGAAAGTTTGACGGCTTTTTCTATTTTCGCCAAGGGAAGAGCCTCCCCCTTGCTCTTGAATTCGTAAATCAGGTGCATTTTGGTATATGTCTTGGGGTGCTCATCTGTTATTTCAGTTTCGGTCTTTATATCGAAAGACTCAATATCGTCAGCAACCTGCATTTTCCTCAGTATGGAAACCACGTCCATTCCTGTGCAGCCCGTTAGCGCCGCAATCAAAAGCGGTTTGGGCCTCGGTCCCTTGTCCTCGCCCCCAACTTCGCTGTTTGCGTCCATAAGAACCTTGTGCCCTGTTATTTCAGCTTCGAATGCCATATTTCCCGCCCATGATGTATTGAATGCCTCTTTCATTTTTAGTCCCTCCCTGTCTTTGATTTACACGTATTTTATACCCTTTGCTCCGCCTGGTCAACCTCCTTGCCATTTAAAAAAACTGCCGCTAATGCAAAAGCTGTAAGACAATGTCCTTGTCCACTTTCTTATAAAACACAAAGGCCGGTGAGGAATACCACCGGCGCTTCGGATAATCTTGTTTAAATGATTCAATTTACTTTTCATTGCTTATGTTCTATTGTTCAAGCTTTTATTTTGATGTTTTGTTGAACTTGGCCGCAAGCTTTGTCCATGCAGCAAGGGATTTTTCGATCTTTTCGTACGATATGCAGTAGGAAGCCCTGAAATAGCCCGGGCATCCGAAAGCCGATCCTGGAACTATGAGTATGTTGAATTCCT
>Ga0102938_10003091_pt1 | contig 12448 bp, 14 predicted proteins | sample SalPonR2_B_D2_MG_FD_84516 | JGI IMG/M metagenome (GOLD analysis project Ga0102938, IMG submission 84516) | Salt pond soil microbial communities from South San Francisco under conditions of wetland restoration - Salt Pond MetaG R2_B_D2_MG | ecosystem: Environmental > Aquatic > Marine >... | reverse complement strand
GGATGTCCGGAATTAGCAGCCTGTACGGCATCCATTGAAAGAACACGAATAGTGTTTACGCTTAATTCAGCTAAGTTTTGTTGATTGCTCATGAAGATTAGAACGTTTTACAGGGAAAATTTAATTTTGCAGAAGATAGGCAAGATGTATGCAAGCCAAAAGTATAGACAAAAAAAAAGCCATGTTTATTAACACGGCTTTTCGTTCTCAGATCGTTTAGTTTACCGACCTGCGTGGCCTTCGCACTTCAGCTGAAACTCCAGTTCGTGATTGGCTGGCTCTGTGAAATCACCGTAGCGTGCATTTTCAAATGCGGAGCACGCACCCTCTACTTGTCCCAACCCTTTAAGGGCTGTACCCAGCTCAAAATAAATCTTAGCTTTGTCTGCAACACCACCTGTATGATATTCCAGTGCCTGTCTTGCATGAGTTTCGGCTGCAGACCAATTTCCTCTTTTGTTGTAAATTTCAGAAAGACGATAGTGTTGTTCATCGGAAGTAGGATCGTACTGCTCCACCATATTAAGCAGTTCAATTGCACGGTCGAAGTTACGCTCCTCACCTAAGTTCACTCCACGGAAAATCAATTCTTCTGCAGCACCTTCCCTGGCATTCTCAAGAGTAGTGTTATCACCAACCTGTTCGGCTACCGTTATGGCTCTGTCGTACCATTCCATCCAGGAGTCAACATCCTCAGGTGTCATATTTTTTTGAACGATTCCTTTCTGGTAATAAGCAGCCGCATAATTTGAGTTCAGCTCTAAAGCTGTATTCAAATCACTCATAGCTTCTTCCAGATTATCCTGACGGAAATTAAGAATAGATCTTACGTAATAGAGCTGAGGAATGGCTCCCCTGGCCTGTTGTTCAACCTGCTGGTTTCCAAATTCAGCAGCCGCTTCCTGTGACGCTTTAAAGTCTTCAATAGCTGTATCTATGGCTGATATTGTGCGCTCGCTTTGATAGGTTCGGTAAGAGCTGGATGCACGGCTTCCGTATACTCTTGGGAGTCGCTCTTCGATAAGGTCTGTAATGTCATTTAATCCGTTTTCACGGGATATTTCGAGGGCACTTCTGTAAAGTTGAATGGCTCCGTCAAAATCATTACTCCCGGCAAGTTCCTGTGCATTATTATACATCTCAATGGCTTGCACACGAGCTTCGTCTTGCGCCTGCGTAATTTCTGCGGTACCCAGCAACAGAAACATTACGAAACTAAAGGATAAAATGGTTTTCAGTGATTTCATGCTTATATGGTTATTTTGGATTCTGTCTGAATAAACGTGCCTAACTTAATGAAAATTTTACTACAAATTCATTAACCGGCACTGTTTTTTTTACATTCAAGTCAAAAAAAAGTTCCTAATAGGAAAAATTGGGTTTTGGTTTCCTGTCTTTATAGAAATCGCATACATATTTTACGGCCTCACTGCAGTCATCTGTAATGTGAAATAAGTTTTTATCTTTCTTACTGATATACGCTTCATTGATCAATGTATCTTCTATCCAGTCTGTCAATCCGCTCCAGTAATCTTTGCCAATCAACACAATAGGGATAGGCTCAATTTTTTCTGTCTGAATCAGGGTTAGTGTTTCAAACAGTTCATCAAGTGTTCCAAACCCTCCCGGAAATACAATAAATCCCTGCGCATATTTAACAAACATCACCTTACGCACAAAAAAGTACTTGAAATTAATTACATAATTCGGAGAAACATATGAGTTTACCCCCTGCTCTTTTGGAAGCTGAATACCAAGCCCAACCGATTTTGCCTGCACATTGTAGGCTCCTTTGTTTGCAGCCTCCATAATTCCGGGTCCGCCCCCGGTAATAATGCCAAACCCATTTTCAGCAATAGCTTCTGCCGTGCTTACGGCTAATTCATAATACTTAGATCCCGGTTTTATTCGCGCTGAACCGTAAATAGAAATACAGGGTCCAATCCTGAGAAGGGAATCGTACCCATCAACAAATTCACCCATAATTTTAAAAACACTCCAGAGATCCCGGTTACTGTCATCTTGAAATTGATTAACACTATTACCGTTTTCCGAAAATGATTTTTCTTCCTTCATAATATGCTATTCTTTATTAAATATGTTCAGTAAAGATTTACTCTGACCCTCACACCGGGATGTCCGTCCTGCAATATTGCCGGCCCCACACTTGCGCTCAAATCGTCCGAAACGTCGAAACTGCGCATATGAGCAAAGATATATGCATCGAGTGCGTTAAGCCCGTACGCCAGACCCAGCACAACAAACATAAAATCACGACGATTTCTAAAACTGTTCCTCGCAGACTGCAGCTGGTTCGGGTTCACGTTAGCCAGTCTCTCGGGAGTTGGCCCAAACCTAAAATCATTGTCATCACCCTGGTTAGTATTGTAAAAAGCTGCTCTGTAATCTTTATAATTATTATTCAGATAGATCGTATAGGCACCAATTCCTGCAAACATCCCATAAATAATGGGCACCTTCCATATTTGCTTATTTTCGATTTGACCCCATCCGGGTATCGTTAACGATTTAAACAGAACAGATTTAGGTGATGGCAACGAGTCAGTACGGTTTTGAAGTGTGTCCTGTGTAAAAGAGGAAAATTCTTGCTCATTATAGTCCAATTGGTTGTACAGAGTATGATTATTGAACCAGGTTGAAAAATTCTGTGCGAAAAGGTCAGATGTGGTCAAGAAAAAAACGGTAATAAATAAAAATTTAATCCATTTCATTAAAAAGCTGCATCAGTCGTTCTAAATCGTCGTTAGAGTAATACTCAATTCTGATCTCACCGCCCTTTGCTTTCTGTTTGATATTTACCTTTGTACTTAATTTATTTCTGAGCTGTTTAGTGAGATCATTTAAAAATGGATTCTCCTTTTTTTCCGGCAATCTCTTTTTTTGATCACTCTTTTTATCGTAGGACTTCACAAGATCTTCCGTTTGCCGAACCGAGAGTGATTTTTTTTCTATTTCCGATAAGATTTTCTTTTGATCTCTCTCTGTTTTTACATTTATAAGTGAACGGGCGTGACCTGCTGATATACGTTCATCGCGCAGCGCAGCCTGAATAAAATCCGGTAGCTGCAGCAGCCGGAGCATATTGGTGACCGTAGTTCTGTTTTTGCCGACTCTTTCGGCGACTTCGCTTTGAGTATAATTCAACTCATCAATCAGACGCTGGTAGCCAAGTGATATCTCAAGCGGATTTAAATCTTCCCGCTGAATATTTTCAATGAGTGCAAATGCAATGAGTTCATCATCATTAACTTCACGTATATAGGCAGGAATTTCAGCAATACCGGCAAGCTTTGATGCACGTAAACGCCTCTCTCCACTTATCAATTCGAAGCGTTTTTGCCCAAGGTAGCGAACCGTAATCGGTTGTATCAGGCCATGTTTCTTAATGGATGATGCGAGCTGCTCCAGTGTCTCTTCATTGAAATCACTTCTTGGCTGGTGGGGGTTTGGCCTGATGTGATCCACCGGAATATTCAACACAATATTTACCCTTTCTGCCGGATCAATGGAGACGGCAGTTTTTGTTTTGGGCTCCTCTTGGTTCTTCTCCCCTTTTCCGTCATCATAGTCAGGAAAAAAAGCTCCAAGACCTCTGCCTAATACTTTTTTCGACATAGCTGATTACCGGTTTATGAGAGTACTGGACTCGATTTAAATAGTTTCTTATTTCTCTGAATAATCTCTCTGGCCAATGACAAATAATTTTTTGCTCCAACACTGGACGCATCGTACAATATAGCCGGTTTCCCAAAACTTGGTGCTTCTGCCAGACGAATATTTCTTGCAATGATGGTGGAAAACACTTTCTCGTCGAAGTAACGCTTAACTTCTTCAGCTACCTGGTTCGACAGTCTTGTGCGGGTATCATACATCGTAAGAAGTACTCCCTCAATGTCCAGATCGCGGTTCAGATGCTGCCTGACGATTTTGATGGTATTCAGAAGTTGCCCCAGCCCTTCAAGAGCGTAATATTCACATTGTACGGGAATCATAACCGAGTGTGAAGCAGTAAGCGCATTGATAGTCAGAAGACCTAAAGAGGGCGGACAGTCGATAATTATGAAATCATATTTTTTATCCAGCGAGTCGATTGCTTTTAGTAAAATCCGTTCTCTTTCATTCCGGTCTACCATTTCAATTTCTGCACCCACAAGATTAATATGAGATGGAACGACATCCAGAAATGGAAGTTCTGTTTCGCGAATGGCATCTTTAATATCCACTCCTCCTACCATCACTTCATATACAGAGGTGGTAACAGATTTTGGCTCTATACCAAGACCACTTGTACTATTACTCTGCGGGTCAATATCAATTACAAGCGTAGGATGCTCAATAACAGCAAGACTGGCAGCTAAATTTACGGCTGATGTTGTTTTTCCAACTCCGCCTTTTTGATTGGCAATCGATATAATTTTTCCCATTCTACTAAAAAGGAGTTATGATTCTTATATAAGTTGGAATATAACTCTCACACCATACCTTACCAAAATTAGTTATTCACACTACACGGTGGAAAACTTTATTCGAAAAATTATAAGACTATATTTATTTTGAACCTACTATGAACTAATGAACTCAGCACTTACCTGTTTCCACCGGTGAGATGAATCTGTTGCTGCACCTGCTGAACGGTTCTTGATGAATTTACACGGGTAAGCTTTTTGAGACTGTGATTAAACATTGAATCGACACTGGCAACACTACCCCTGTTAAATCTTTCATGGAAGTGGATAACTTCATCATGGTCAACCCACGGAGAAATCTCCTCCATCTCCCCTGCTGTGCCTGCAGCGACAGAAGAGATGTTTCCAGCTGTTGAAAGGGACGCTTCAGAATTGCCGGTACTGTTCGAATCAGCGCTACCTGGACGTTGCTGATCCTGGATAATGACGGCCCCATAAACCATTACTGCGAATAGAGTTATCGCAGCTGATGCAAAAAGATATCTGTATGAACCGGCATCAGTTTTCTTTATAGTTGTGGACTCTGCCTTGTTTTTTACACTGTTGACCACAAATTCCGGTGGTTCAATACATCTGAGTCCGTTCAGACATCCGGCTGTTCTTCTAAGAGTTTCAAGTTCAATAAGAAGGTCTTCATCTTTTTGAAGCTCCCTCTCAAACTCGAGCCGTTCTGCCGGATCCATTTCATTGTAAATATATGCTATACAACGATCTTCTATCTTACTCATAAATATTTTGATTCCTTCTCATGTTCCTCATCAAACATTTTACGAAGGTTAATCAAAGCATATCGCATTCGGCCGAGAGCCGTATTAATTGATACATCAGTAATCTCAGCAATTTCCTTAAAAGGCATTTCGTAGTAATGTCGAAGCATCACTACGGTTCTCTGCTCTTCAGGTAAATTTGCAATATGTTTTAACAGACTTGAAGTTGACTCATCCAGTTCGAGCTTTTCCTGCTGACCTGGCGAATCCTCATCGGGCAACCGATCATAAAAATCTGTCTTTGATCCTTCATCGTATGAGCTCTTAACGTCGACAAACCGTTTTTGTTTTCTAATATGATCAATTGTTGCATTATGTGCGATTCGCATCACCCAGGCTATCCATTTACCCTGTTCGTTATAGGTATCATCCATCTTGGTGATAACTTTCGTGAAGGTCTCCTGAAAGATGTCGTTCGCGGTTTCCCTGTTCTGTATCATGCTGTAAATGTAGGAGTAGATCTTCGCCTGATGACGGTTCATAAGCTCCTGAAAGGCAAGCTGATCATCTTTTTTACGAAACAGATGTACCAGTTCTCTGTCTTTCATCTTTTCGTAATTAACCGGGATATTGTCGCTTTTATTAAGTCTCATCGTTCAAAGATTATGAGTTTGTAACTTTAAATCAAAACAAATAACATATTTCATTCATTCGTAATACTTGCTCTGTATTTCTATACGAAGAATTTCTGGATTCGGTTGGTTTTTTTGTTTCTTCTACTGAAAGTAACAGACTGATACCACCGATACCATCACATTTTCATGTTATATGTTTAACAAACATCATGCCTGGAAATGGTCATACAAGGCTTGTCCTGTTTTTTTACCCGCACTTTTTTGTAAAGTTTCAAGATCAGCTTCTTTTATTTTCTGTACGGAGCCAAACTCCTTCAGAAGTTCTTTTGCCCTTTTATTACCAACACCGGGAATATCCGTCAACTCGGTTTTTAGGGTGCGTTTCGATCTTTTCTGACGATGATACGTAATTGCAAAACGGTGAGCTTCATCGCGGGCCTGCTGAAGTAATTTTAATGCGGGAGAGGTTTTGGGGATCATCACAGGATCTTTTTTCCCGGGCAAAAACACCTCTTCAAGCCGCTTGGCCAGTCCAGCAATTTCACAATGTTCGAAGTAATCAACCTCTTTAAGTGCTTCAATGGCAGCATTTAACTGCCCTTTTCCACCATCCACCAGAATTAAATCGGGCCCATGCAGTTTCTCCCGTTTCACCCTTCCATAGCGCCTCTTCACAATTTCTTTCATGGATGCAAAATCATCGGGCCCTGTGACGGTTTTGATCTTAAAACGCTTGTAGTCACTTTTTCGGGGCCTGGCATCTACAAAGGTCACCATTGAGGCAACCGGATCGCTACCCTGTATATTGGAGTTGTCGAAACACTCAATTCTTCTTGGCAGGGATTGCAGCCGCAGATACTCTTTTAAATCCTCCACGGCTTTTGGAATGCGGTTGCGTTCTGCTTTCTCTTTTTCCAGCCGCCGCTCCCCAAGTTTTAAACGCGCATTTGATATGGCCATCTCCACAAACTGCCGTTTCTCCCCAATTTTTGGAACTTTCAATGGTACTTTTTTACCGTGCATCTCCCATAAATACTGGCTCAGGGGTTCATCATTTTCCATTGGGTGGCTCAAATAAACTTCATCGGGAATGGTCGTTGCACCCGTTTCGCCGGAATCGGTATAGAAATCCTCCACGAACGACTGCATTAAAAATTCTATGTTCAGACCCGAAATATTTTTTATGAACCGGTGAAATTTACCAATGAGTTTACCTTCCCGTATTTTAAAAAGGACTCCACAGGCCTCTCCAAGCTCGTCATCAATGTCGATGGCAAACAGATCACGGTTATTTCGCTTGCTGTCTACAATTTTCATCTTCTTATTGTACTTCTCCAGGGCCAACAGACTGTCTCGCAGTTTTGCGGCCTCTTCAAATGCCAGCGCCTGAGATGCGATCTCCATCTCCTGTTTGATTTCACTCATAAGGCCTTCGGTTTTACCACTAAGCAGTTTTTCCACTTTGCCAATTACAACGCGATACTCCTCCGGATCCCAGTCTCCCGAACAGTTTTTCAGGTAATCATCAAAGCAGGAGTGCCATTTGGGAACCCCTCGCGATTTATCGATCATTTTTGGAGAAACGGCACACGTACAGAGGTCAAATGTTTTTCTAATGGTCTCAAGCATTCGCCTCATATGCCCCACATGGTCGTAAGGGCCAAAGTATTTACTGCCATCTTTTACTACGGTTCGGGTTGGAAATACCCTGGGTTTCTCCTCCTTTGTGATGCAGATATAGGGATACGATTTATCGTCCCGATACATAATATTATATCGAGGCTGATGGCGCTTAATCAGGTTATTTTCGAGTATTAGCGCCTCAGCTTCCGAATCGGTAACAATTACCTCAACATCCGCAATCTTGCGAATCATCACCCTGATGCGGCCATCATGATTTGCAGAATCCTGAAAGTAGGAACGAACCCGGTTTCTCAGCTTCTTGGCTTTCCCCACATAGAGATAGCTGCCCTGTTTGTCTTTAAACTGATATACTCCGGGTTCAAATGGTAAATGGGCTACTTTTTCCTCAACCGATATCGACATACAATTCTTTTGTTTGAAGCGCTGATAATCTCGCCGTAATTTATCCGTTTTACACCTCCACAGCAAAACATGAAAACGACCAGTACAAATCCCAATATCACCATCCTATTCGAAGACAATCACCTGCTGGCAATTCACAAACCGGCTGGCGTACTCTCCCAGGAAGACTATTCTGGCGAACCTGATGTTCTTACTCTCTGCAAGGCTTACTTAAAAAGAGAGTATAATAAACCGGGTAACGTTTTTTTGGGGCTGTTACACCGCCTCGACAGGCCTGTTGCGGGTGTGATGCTTCTTGCAAAAACATCAAAAGCCGCTTCCCGAATCAGTGAACAGATTAGAAAAAGAACCGTTAAGAAACGATATCTTGCCGTCGTAGAGGGAAACCCCGATGATAACGGCATGCTAATGCACTATCTACTGAAAAACCGAGAAACAAACCGGGTTAAAGTAGTACAAGCCGGTAACAGCAATGCTCAAAAATCCGAGCTTATCTTTCACAAAAAAGATCAGAAAAAAAATCTTGCTCTATTGAACGTTACATTAATAACGGGAAGACCTCATCAGATCAGAGTGCAACTCTCTCATGAAGGATTTCCGATTGTTGGTGACGGTAAATATGGACAATCAACAAACGTTGAAATAGCATTATTCGCTTCTGAGCTGGAAGTCATTCATCCGACTCTCAAAAAAACGATGATTTTTTCCGCTACACCCAAAAATAGTTATCCCTGGACGTATTTTATCGAGCAATTCCAGTCTTAAATGTTCGACACCAACCTTTTACACAGTGTAGTTGATATTGCTACAAAATGAATGTTTGATTCGTACTGTTTGTTTTTTGGCATTGAACAGTGTACCTATGCTGCTTTAGTATCTGCTAAACAGCAAAATTTTGCAACCCCATGTGTGATATGAATCGAAATCAGGCACTTTTATTGATACCCTCCATAATTGATGGTGAGGTAAGCGAGAGTGAGCGTACAGCTTTTTTCGATTTCATAGAAAATCACCCTGATATCGAAAATGAGTATAAGAGTGCACTGTATGTAAAGCAGCAGTTAAAAAAGAACCTTAAACGACACTCATGCCCTGAGCACCTGAAAGAAAATGTGCTGAAAACCATTGAGAATCTCAAAAGAAATGATCAACAGATAGATCGGGAACTCGGAGAAAGCAAGAACAACTCTGGTGGAAATAGTTTCTGGTACTATGCAGGTCCGGCCGTACGATATGCATCAGCTGCCGCCGTTATCCTTTTTATCACTCTACTGACGATACAGCTGCTCAATAAAACCGACCACGGTTCCCAGTACAAAAATACCGTAATGATTGAACAGGCAGCTGCGGGCCATTTTTTATCTGCCGGAGGAGAACTTCCCTCACTTGATTTCAGCACATCATCCATCAGTGATGCAAAAAAATATTTGCAGGAGCACTACGGTATGACGGCAGAGATCCCCGAGATTGAAGGAGCTACCTTTATGGGAATGGCTGTAGGGCCATTTACCGGAGATTATACGACTCCTGTACTCGCTTACACCCAGGAAGAAATTTCGGAAAACATCTATCTGTTTATATTTGATATGAACCAGGTAGAATCTCTGCAAAACATTATTCGCCACAACGGAGCGGCAGAACATTGCAAATCACCAAAGGATTATTTTGTTGCCGAAGTAGACAGTCATCACGTGGTTTCCTGGCTTTGGGACGATTACTGGTACTCTGCAGTATCTAATCACAATGGTGATGATCTTGCCTCTCTTGTCAAGCCTCTGAATTAAAGAATGTTGAATTTACAAGCCATTTTTACGGCTCTTGAGCTAAATTCCCTTTTCAACGATTATTCAAATTCACTACATCCCTCACTGGGAACATAAACAGCCGCCCCCTGCTGATACACCAAAGTTGCCCCCAGATGGGCAGTATATCCAACGTATCCGGATCCAATCAGCAACAATACAATAATCCCCCACTCTACTATCTTTTTGACAGGTAAACGATTTTTTAAAAAAGATAGAGTAGCAAAGTCCAGAAATACGGCTACAGTGAAAATAATCCCAATGGTGTAGGCAGCATTTTCATGATCCTCGAGAACAGTGGGGTCACACAGTTCCCGTACAACAATAGCATCAGCCAATGAACCGGTATAGATAGCTATCCATGCCGTGACCACTCCAAGCCATAAACTCAGGCGACTTGCTTTTTTTAGAAAGGATTGATGATCACCGGTAAAAAAAAGGGATACAAGGCATAGTACCGCAGCACCCGGTAGCAGTACAATGGGAAAATGCACTATCATGGGATGCCATAGTTCCGTTCGCCAGATTTCAGGAATTTCGTTCATCAATCAAGCAGTACAACACTCACAGGGTCTAATCGCTGTCCTGTTTTTTCGATGGTTACTTCCACCCGGTCGTCTACCTCAATAGTAGAAAACGGTACATCCTCTCCATCCTGGGTAAGCGTTGTTTCATCAGTAAAGTAGAGCTCTACCCTTTCTCCGCTCTCGAGATCCACGTAAATTTCGGTTTCGTCTGCGTTAATTTCAGCAATCGTTCCGGTATAGGTACCGGATTCCACAACGAAGGTCTCTTCTCCACATGCAGAAAGTGAGAGAAAAAGCGCCGATATAATCATTGTAAACATAATAGAATATTTCATAACACTGAGTTTATTTTTGATTAATAATTCAAAGCAACATTGTGTAAATACATTATTAAAATAATGTTAGAGCTGTTCTTCGGCAAGGAAAATGTGCACCATCTTTACTCGAGGGATGATTTCTTCGGGACTATAAATAAAATTCGCTGTCTGAAACAGATGGAAAATATATCTCTCATTCTTTCATCTAAAAACCAGATCACTACTATTTCCGTCTCACCAATTTATCTTTGAAGACAGGGTTGAAAGGAGATTGGATTTTTTTATACAATCTTACCTTCAGACGTGATTTACAGTTAATTATCCCTCTTCATTGCGATCAGAGTCAGAGAACTGAAGAAGATCTTCCGGCAGTTTCTTTGAAGAACTGGCACCCAAATCCCTCAGCTTTTCAGCCTGGCCAACCAGGTTTCCCCGTCCGGTGGAGAGCTGCTTCATGGCCTGATCATATGCCTGCTGGCTCTGCTCGATCCTCTGCCCCACTTCGTTAAGATTGTCCACAAAACCCACAAATTTATCAAATAGCAAGCCACCACGCCTTGCAATCTCCATTGCATTTTGGTTTTGGTACTCCTGTTTCCAAACATTATCGATGGTGGCGAGCGTAGCAAGCAGCGTTGTGGGGCTCACGATAATAATATTTTTATCAAAGGCATCATTATAAAGATTGGGATCGTTCTGCAGTGCCAGGCCGAAAGCAGACTCAATAGGAATAAACATCAGAATGAAATCAGGGCTTTTGGAACCGTGTAGTTTAGCATAATCCTTGCCGCTCAGGCTTCTCACGTGATTTCTGAGGGAAGTAATGTGGCGTTTAACGGCCTTCTCCTGCTCAACTGTCTCTTCTGCCGAAGAGTAAGCCTCATATGCATTCAGCGATACTTTAGAGTCGATCACCAATCGTTTTTCATCGGGCAGATACACTACTACATCCGGTTGCTGGCTTCTGCCGTCTTCCGACCGAATATTCACCTGGGTTTCATACTCCCTTCCTTTTGTGAGTCCTGACTTTTCTAAAATTCGCTCCAGGATCATCTCTCCCCAATTTCCCTGCTGTTTCGTGTCTCCCTTCAGTGCCTTGGTGAGATTTTTTGCCTCTTCGCTCATTTTCTGGTTCACTTCCTGCAGCATTTTCAAATGCTGGCCAAGTGCACTGCGTCCTTTAATATCCTCCTTGTGAGCTTCCTCTACCTGCTTCTGAAACGTCTGAATTTTTTCACCCAGCGGCTTCAGAAGCTGATCCAGTTTCTCCCGGTTCTGTTCGGTAAATTTCTTTGATTTTTCCTCAAGAATATCGTTTGCCAGGTTTCTGAATTCATCCCTGAATGTCGTTTGCATCTCAGATAATTCAGCTTTCTGTTCTTCAAGACGTTCCGACAGGTGCTGATACTTTGCCTGCAGAGTGGAAAGCTGATTTTCGGCCTCGTTTGCGCGGATTGACTCAAGGTTTAATTTCGTTTCTCGTTCCTCTTTTTCATCCCTCAGAATCGCTATTCTCTCTTCAAGCCGTACACCTTTCATACGTGATATAAGGTAAGTAATGAGTGAGCCGGCTGCGGCTGCAAAAAATATCAGCCCAATCTGTAATGGTGTCATGGTTGTTTATTGATTATGATTTACAGACAGAAGCTAAAAAAAAGGAGTGACAATCGTTGTCACCCAACTTTATTTTTTTTTGCCACTAAAATTGACAACCACAAATCGTGTGTTAAAGATGAGATGTCTTTTCTCGCTCCGGTAAAGTGCGGAGTTTATTCGACACCAGTTCTTTCGAGACGTCGTGCCTCCTTTGCGACATATGTCCCGCCCAGCCCTCGACAGGTTATGGCACCTTTACAACATCTGCCGCCTCGGGATGTTTGGTTTGTCGCATCGCTAAACTGTGTTATCTCGCCCTGTCAGGGCTCTC
>Ga0102938_10003090_pt1 | contig 12451 bp, 11 predicted proteins | sample SalPonR2_B_D2_MG_FD_84516 | JGI IMG/M metagenome (GOLD analysis project Ga0102938, IMG submission 84516) | Salt pond soil microbial communities from South San Francisco under conditions of wetland restoration - Salt Pond MetaG R2_B_D2_MG | ecosystem: Environmental > Aquatic > Marine >... | reverse complement strand
TGCTGCGCCCCGGCGTGCCCCTGTCCGAAGTGCATCGCGCCACGCTCGACGCCATTCGCAAGGCCGGATTTTCCGGCTATACGCGCGGCCATTTCGGACACGGGCTGGGTGCGGGCCTTGGCAGCGAGGAATGGCCCTTCATCTCGGCGGATGCCGAGGTGGTCTTCGAACCGGGCATGGTCATGGCGTTCGAATGTCCGTGGTACATCAATGGCCTTGGCGGAATGATCGTCGAAAACCAGCTTTTGATCACTGAAACCGGGCATGAGATGATGAACACCCTGCCCCGTGACCTGACCGAGGTCTGAGTGCCACGCGTCACATCAGCATCGATGGCAGGTAAAGCGCGATCTGCGGAATCGCCGTCAAGACTGCGATCCCCGCCAGCAGGATCAGCCAATAGGGAACCGTGGCAACCGCCGTTTCGCCAAGGGACACTTTTTCCTTGGTGACGGACACCAGAACGGAGAGGTTCAGTCCGACAGGGGGCGTGACCTGACCGATCTCGATCATGATCGTGATGATCACCCCAAGCCAGACCGCATCATACCCCAGCCCGACCATCAGCGGCACGACAATCGGCAAGGTCATGATCATCAGGGACAGCCCGTCGAAAAAGCAGCCCATGACAAGATAGACCAGCACGACGGCCCCCAGCACCACCAGCGGCCCCAGATCGGCGGCGCGCACCGTCTCCAGAATGGCCTGAGGTACGCCCAGAAGGCTGACCGCCTGCGCGAGGATCGTGGCCCCCATGACGACAAAGGCGATCGAGGCAAAAAGTAGCGTGGCCGCGTAGATGCTCTGGACCAGCGACGTCAGCGTCAGCGTGCCCCAGAACCGACCGACGACGATGGTTGCGATGACGCCTATTCCGGCCGCTTCGGTGGGGGTGGCGATGCCAAAGGCGATGCTCCCCATGATTGCGAGGATGAGCAGAACAAAGGGCCACAAACTCAAAAGGTTGAACACGATGCGCCCGATGCCGACCCTTGTGTCGCCCTTGGGGGCCAGCGCCGGATGGAGACGGCAGCGCATCACGATGTAGACCATGAACATGGCGGCAAAGAGCAGCCCCGGCAACAAACCGGCCAGAAACAGTTGACCAATCGAGGTTTCGGTCAAAGCGCCGTAAATCAGCAAGGACAGGCTTGGCGGGATCAACAAGCCCAAGGTGCCTCCCCCCGCAAGCGACGCAACGACCATCTTCCGGTCGTATCCACGGGCCGTCATTTCGGGATAGGCCACGGATCCCACCGCTGCGGCCGTGGACAGGCTTGATCCGCTGACCGCCCCGAACAAGGTGCAAACGGCGATGTTGGTGTGCAACAGTCCGCCCGGCACCCGCTGAAACAGGGGCGTCAGCGCGGCATAGATCTTCTGGCTGACCCCGCTGCGCAACATGATCTCACCCAGGATGATGAACAAGGGTATCGCGCTGAGGGTGAAGGAATTCAGGACGTTCCAGACCGCATCTATCGCAACGAAGGTGGACCCATTTGCCACGAATTGCAGAATGAGAAACCCGGTGAGGCCCAGCGCGGCCCCGAGGGCCAGCCCCGATCCCGCGAACAGGGTCAAACCGCCCAGAAGCACAGACCAGAAAACGCCCATCAGGTTGCGATATCCTCGTCGGCTTCAGGCGCAAGCTGCCCGGTTGCGGCACCGTCTGCCGCCCCCCGGACCAAGAAGGCCAGCGCCGTCAGGGCCATGGAAACCGGCAGCAAGGCCATCCAGGGATACATCAGCAGGCGTCCCACCTCTGTCTTGATGTTGCGATCAAAGGCAAATTCCAGCCAGGGCAGACACAGGGCGAAAAACCAAAGGCAGAAGGCCGCACCGAAAACGCCGGCCAACGCGGACACCCATCGGCGCATCCCTTCCGGGATCGAAGACACCAGAATGGAGACACGCACATGATCCGCGCGCAGCGTTACCAGCGGCAGTGCAAGAAAGAACGCCGCGGTCATCAATAGCCCCACCAATTCCTCAGTGTATCGCAGCGGCGTGTAGGCAAGGTATCGCATCGTGACACTGGCCCCGATCAGCCCGATGATCACACTGGCGGCAATGGCCGCAAGCACGGCCATCGCGGTAAAAAGGGGCGTCAGCATCCGCTCAATGTGGCGCAGGGTGACGGAAAGCCTCCCCTGATGATTTCCGTCACCCAAGATCAGCGGTCCAGAACGTCAAGAATGCGCTGGCGGTATTCCGGAGCCTTTCCGCCCGCTTCCTCTGCCATCGCAAGCCAGGTTCCGGAGGCGGCCTCCAGAAAGGCGGCCCGGTCCGCGTCTGAAAAATCGTCAAGGAATTCGACGCCCTGTTCGGCCAGCTTGGCGCGGGCGGACGCTTCGTTCGCCTCGGCCTCGGAATATTCGTTGGTGCGCTCCCATACGGCTGCGCCTGCGGTCCTGACGGCGTCGCGCTCGGCCTCGGTCAGATCGTCCCAGGCGCTTTTGGACGCGCCAAGCACATAGGGCACGCCCGCCACCGGATAAAGATAGGAGGCATATTTCGTGACCTCCTGAAGCGAGATCGTATGCGCGAAGAGCGCCGGGTAGACCGCGCAATCGACCACGCCGGTCTGAAGCGCCACATACAGGTCATTCTGACCGACGATCTGCGCCGAAACACCCAGTTCGGTGAAGGTTTCGACCTGATCGCTGCTCCAGACCCGCAGCTTCTTGGTTCTCAGGTCCTCAAGCGTGCGCACAGGTTCCTCCCGGCAAAAGATCGAGGCCTTGAGCAGCGGCAGCGCCATGAAGCCTGTCGGCACGATGTCCCATTCGGCCAGCACTTCTTCATAGATCGCCTGAATTTCTGGAAGGGCGGTGATCAGTTCCTCGGAGCTGCCGACAGATCCCTGCACCATGACGGCGTTCAGGGCGGGGACGTCCCGGCCCAGATAGTTGGCCCAGACAAGGCCCATTTCAACCGCGCCGCGCGGCAACCAGCGGGCAACATCGTTGTCCTTGAGGTTCAGGGACCCGCCGTGAAAGACATTGATGGTCAGGCTGCCATCGGTCAAATCTGCAACATCCGCCGCGAAGGTTTCCAGCTGCTTTGATTCATTCCGGCCTTCGGGAAGCCCGTTGTTGAATTTCCATTCCTTTGCGTGTGCCACCCCGGAAGCCCCGGTCAGGCCGACGACGGCGGAAAGCGTGAAGAGCAGGGATTTGAACATGATCATTCCTTCTGGATGCTGTTGCGCCAAGCGTAGCCATGGCAAAGGGTTTCATCAAGATTTCCCGCACACTTTCGACCACGCTCAAGACCGTTAGGACAGACCCTTTCCAATCCGCTTGCAGGCTGTGTGTCACGATCCGCAAGGGCGCGGATCCGTTGCGGCGAAAGTATTTGCGCAGAATGGGAAATCGGGCTTGTCGGGCGTGGGCGCGGCAAGCCCGCCGCTCAAGCAGCCGACTTTATCAGTGCCTCTGCAAAACAGGCCGCAGCGCGCACCGGGTCGATGAGCCTGATCCCCGCATCGCGCTGCAATCTCGTGGCATGGCGGGTCATGCCCGCACAGCCGAGGATCACGCTTGATGCGCCTTGGTTGTCGATCAGGCCGATCCTCTGGGTCAGACGGTCGATCACATGCGCGCCGCCCTCGTCCACTGCCAGAACCGGCAGATCGCTGGCAAAGACACCCAGGGACTCCGCCCCGAAACCCGTGCCAATGAGATTTTCCTCGATCACCGGAATGGAGATCGGCAATGTCGTCAAAACCGCAAAACGCCCGCCCCAAAGGGCCGCGGCATGGAACGACGCCTGCCCCAAACCGATCACCGGAAAGTCGGCACTGTCCCGCATGGCGTCCAGTCCGGTATCGTCGAAACAGCCAATGACCACGATATCCACACCGGCCTCTTTCGCCGCCGGCACCATAGCCAGCAGCCCCGGCACGGCGGCCTCGCCATCCGCAGCGCCCTGAATCGCCGGCGGGCCGTCGGCGTTTGTCCAGCCGATGACCTCGGCATGCGGAACCGCGGCGCGGGCGGTCGCCACGATGGCCTCTGTCATCCCGGCGGAACTGTTGGGATTGATGAACAGAAGTTTCACCGGGTCGCCCCCTTGGAACGCTGGCGGCCCAGCAGGGTCACGGCGAGCAGGCAGGCGCCGATCACAAGGAAGGAAAATACCGTCGTCAGCGTTCCCAATGCGTAGATCACGGGGGTGGTCACATTCGTCGTCATGCCGAAGATCTCCAGCGGGAGTGTGTTGTAGCTGCCAGCGGTCAGCAGCGTCCGGGCAAATTCATCATAAGACAACGTGAAACCAAACAGGGCCACGCCGATCAGTGACGGCGCGATGATCGGCAGCACGACATGGGAAAAGGTCTGCCAAGGCGAAGCGCCCAGATCGCGCGCGGCCTCTTCGTAGCTGGCGTCGAAGCGATTGAAAACCGCGAACATGATCAGAAGTCCGAAGGGCAGCGTCCATGTCAGCTGCGAGCCGAATCCGCTGGTCGCCCAATGCACCCGCCAGCCCAGCTGGTTGAAGATGAGGCCCACGCCGAGGCTGATCAGGATCGACGGGATCACGAGGCTGGCAATGATCAGATAGAACAGGACCGACGACCCCGCAAAGCGTTTGCGGAACGCCATGCCGCCCAGAACCGACACGACAACCGTGGTCACCATTACCATCAGGCCAAGGGCGAAGGAACGCCGGAAACTACCCCAGATGTCGCCCACCGCCTGCTGTTCGAACAGATCGAAGAACCAGTGCAGCGATACGCCGTTCATCGGAAATGTGAGTCCGCCCCTCGGCCCCTGAAAGCTGAGGATGCCGATCACGATGGTCGGCCCGTAAAGAAAGATGACGAAGAGGACAAAGACCAGCGTCAGGACATAAAAGGAAAGCGGGCGGCGGGCCATGTCAAAGCTCCTTCCGGATATCGACAAAGCGCAACAGCACGGCGATGGTGATCAGCACGGTGCCCAGCAGGACGATGGCCGTCGCGGCGGCGGAGGGATAGGCCAGGAGGCCGATATCGTTGGAAATCAACCGCCCGACATTTGCGCTTTGCGATCCGGACATGAAACGCACGGTGATGAAGTCGCCCATCACCAGCGTGACGACAAAGATCGTGCCGATCATGATCCCGGGCTTGCACAGGGGAACGATCACGTGAACGAGGGTCTGAAAACCGCTGGCCCCGCCATCTCGGGCCGCCTCGATCAGGCTGCGGTCGATGCGCATCATCGAATTGAAGATCGGGACCACCATGAACAGCGTGTATAGATGCACGAAGGCAAGGATGACCGAAAAATCCGAATAGAGCAGCCATTCCACCGGTTCATCGACCAGGCCCAGATCCATCAGCGCGCCGTTTGCGATCCCGTTGCGGCCAAGGAAGGGAATCCAGGAAATCATGCGAATGATGTTCGAGGTCCAGAACGGGATCGTGCAGAGCAGGAACAGCGCGACCTGCCACTTCAGCGAGTGGATGTGAAAGGCAAGGTAGTAGGCCACGGTAAATCCGATGCTCAGCGTCAGTGCCCAGGTGATCGCGGCATACCGGAACGTCGCGCCGAACACGCGCCACGCGACCTCTGAGCCGAACAGGAATTCGTAGTTTTCCCAAGTAAAGGCCGGGATGATGGAAAATTCCGTCGCCCGCCAAAAGCTGACGATGCCGACGGTGATGATCGGCAGGATCAGAAACCCGACCAGCACCGCCGCAAGCGGCGCCGCCTGAACCCAGCCGATCATATGACGGTTTCTGAGCATTGCTGCCTCTCATGTCTCCGGCCGCTTGATCGGGCTGGAATTCTTGCAAAGACATCCGGGAGGCCACGCCCCCCGGATGAACGGCGCGCGACACCCGCGCGCCAAAGGTCATCAGGCCGCGATGAACTCGTTCCACTTGCGCTGCATGTAGATGTTCTCGTCCATGACCGCGTTCCAGCAGGCGACCGCGCCCATCCGGTCATAGAAGGAGCCGCCATCGCGGATTTCACCGACCTGCGCCAACTCGTCGCCATATGGGTTGGTGATCGGCGCCACGGCTTCCTTGCCCTCGAACCAGTAGCCCCATTCGTTCTCGGTCATGAAGTTCTTCGAGGTCTCCGGCACAGCGGAATAATACCCCTGCCGCATCAGGAACCCGCCGACCCAGCCGTCGAGATACCAGTTGATGTAGTCATAGGCCGCGTCCAGCTCCATGCCGGTCAGGTTCTTCGACAGGCCGATGCCGCCACCCCAGGACCGGTAGCCTTCTTCCAGCGGCTGGTAGACACAGGGGATGCCGCGCGACTTGACGGCCGTGATGGCAGGCGACCACATGGACTGGATCACCACCTCACCCGAGGCCATCAGGTTCACGCTTTCGTCGAAGGTCTTCCAGAAGGCGCGGAACTGTCCGGCGCGCTTGGCCTCGATGAAGATCGCGATGGTCTTGTCGATCTCCTCGCGGGTCATGTTGCCCTTGTCGCCATACTGGATCTCGCCCATCGACTCGCAGACCATGGCCATGTCCATGATGCCGATCGAGGAGATGTCGAGGATCGACGCCTTGCCTTGGAACTCCGGGTTCAGCAATTCGGACCAGTTGGCGATCGGACGCCCGATCAGGTCGGGGCGGATGCCCAATGTGTCGGCGTTGTAGATCGTGGGGATCAACGTCATCCAGCCGGATTCATTGTCGACAAAATCGGTGCCGCCGGGGCCTTCGACAAAGCCCACGGTATGCGGCGCGGTGCCCTGGGCGATCTCGCTGTCCGGCATCAGCTTGCCATCGCGGAAGATGCCGACGATCTGATCGTAGCGGCTGATCCGGCTGGTATCCATCGCCTGCAGATTGCCTGTCGGCCAGACCTTCTTGCAGATCCAGTATTCGATATCGGCAATGTCGAAACTGTCGGGCTGGGTGGCCGCGCGCTGCGTCACCGAATCCGAATCCAGCGCCGTCATTTCCAGCGTAAAGCCAAGGTCCTCTTTCACCTTTTGCGCGACTTCGTTCAGGTTCGACACACCCGTGCCGAACTGGCGCAGGGTGATGTCCTTGATCTCCTGCGCCCAGACCATCGGCGCGGGCAACGTGCTTGCCGCGGCGACGGCGCCGGTGGATTTCAGGAAGGATCGGCGGGTATATCCGACTTTGGCCATGATGGTCCTCTCTCTCGGTTTTGCGATTTCGGCAGTTTCAATTGGCCCGTCAGGCCTGAAGGCGGTGCAACCGCCCTTCGTCCCAAGTCAGACGCACGGCGTCGCCGGGGGATTTCGGTGCCGCAAAGAACGCCGCCTCTGGCAGATGGGCGAGGATCTCCGTGCCCTGCATCTCTGCGGTGACGGCAACATGCGCGCCCTGGTATTCGACCGTGCGCACGGTGGCTTCTGTGCCTTCGGGACCAAAACGAACGTCATCGGCGCGCAGCGCGCATCGGTGGCCATTCACGTCCAGCACGTTGTGCCCGCCCATGAACCGCGCCACGAATTCCGTCCTTGGTTCGGCAAAGATATCGCGCGGGGTTCCGGCCTGCTCGATCACCGCGTCATTCATGAGGACGATCTCATCCGCCAGTGCAAGCGCCTCATCCTGCCCGTGGGTCACATGCAGAAATGTGATGCCCAATTCGCGCTGAAGCCGCTTCAACTCGCCCCGCACCCTGACGCGCAAAAAAGGGTCCAGCGCAGACAAGGGTTCATCCAGCAACAACACCTTGGGCCGGGTCACCAACGCGCGCGCGAGGGCGACGCGCTGCTGCTGCCCGCCGGACAATTGCGCGGGCATCCGCACGGCCAGCGCGGTCATGTCGACCAGTTCAAGCATCTCGTCGGCTGCGGCATCCCGCTCTGCCTTGGGCGTTCCCTTCATGCGCAATGAAAAGGCCACGTTGTCGCGCACGTTCAGATGCGGGAACAGCGCGTAGCTCTGGAACATCATCGCTGTTCCCCGACGCGCGGGAGGCAGCAGCGAAATATCGGTCCGGTCAAGCAGGATTGCCCCTTCGGAGACGTCTTCGTGGCCGGCAATCATCCGCAGGGTCGATGACTTTCCGCAGCCCGACGGCCCCAGCAGACAGACATAGGTGCCCGCAGAGAACACATGGCTGACATCTTTCACCGCCACCGTCGCGCCATAGCGTTTGGTCAGATGCACCAGTTCCAATTCCTGCCCTGTGCGCATGTTCGATCCTTGTCTGCCGTCCTGTTCCGGACCTTGGCCACGATGCGCCGCGCCGCAGAAGCGCTTTCGTGAGGCTGACAGGCCGAAAACAGCGAACGCCCAGTTCTTGAACGGTTGCAACAAGACTGTGCCCAAAATAGTTGCCAATGTTGTATACAATCGGTGAATGCGACGCTCGGACTTGTCTCCGGCCGCTGACCGACCCAATCTTGTTCCGCAAACGACGAGGCACAGGGATGCAGACTGACCGCAAACTCTCCGCAGCAGGCAGCGCCCGTATCGCGGCCCGGCTTGCCGATGCGATCCACGAACACCGCCTGAAGCCGGGCATGAAACTCAGCGAAGACGAGGTGGGCAGTATCTATGGTGTCAGCCGCACGGTGGTCCGCGCCGCGCTACAGCAGCTTGCCCATGTGCATCTGGTCTCGTTGAAGCGCAATCGCGGTGCCTTTGTCGCGCAACCCGGACCGCGCGAGGCGCGCGAAGTCTTCGAAGCGCGTGCCCTGCTGGAGCCGCGGCTGGCACGCTACGCGGCAGAGCGCGCCACCGCTGAGGACGTCGCGATGCTGAAAACCCATATCGAGGCTGAGCACGCCGCGCTGGCAGACGGAGACTCCAGCCGCGCCTTGCAACTGTCGGGGCATTTCCACATAGAGATCGCCCGGATCGCGGATCATGCCACCATCGCCGAGTTCGTCGCGCAGCTCGTGTCCCGCTCCTCACTGATCATTGCGCTTTACTGGCAGAGGCGGGCAGCCCTGTGCGAAAGCCATGCACATGATGCGTTGTTGCGCGCGCTGGCAGATCAAGACGCCCCACAGGCCGAAGCCCTGATGAAGAGTCACCTGCTCGATTTGCTCTCTTCGCTCGATCTGCGCGAGCAGGTCGCGCCGCCGCTGTCTCTTGCTGAGGCATTGCAGACATGATCCGGACAGCCACGCAGGACGACCTGACATGGATGCTCGATTGGGCCGCCGACGAGGGCTGGAACCCCGGGTTGGAGGACGCCTATCCGTTTCATGGCGCCGATCCCGGCGGATTTTTCATCGCCGAACGGGACGGCACACCGGCGGCCTGCATCTCGGTGGTCAACCATTCTCAGAGTTTTGCCTTTCTCGGATTCTACATCTGTCGGTCCGATCTGCGGGGTCAGGGGATCGGGCTTGCGCTGTGGCGTCATGCCATCGCGCATGCGGGAAACCGGACGATCGGCCTTGACGGGGTTGCCGAACAGGAAGCCAATTATGCGCGGTCCGGCTTTGTTCGGGTTGGCGCCACACGGCGCCTCGAAGGACCGCGATCCGCCTTGGGCGTCCCCGCTGAGGCCGTTCCCGTCACGCCCGCGCATCTGCCCGCCATGATTGACGCGGACCGTCGCGCCTTCGGCATCGGCCGTCCGGATTTTCTCAAGAGGTGGATCTCCGGATCGGAGACCCGCCGCAGCGTGATGCAGGACCGGCCGGACCAATCGGCCGCCTTTGCCACAGCGCGCCTGTGCCGGACGGGATGCAAGATTGGCCCCGTGGTGGCCAGCGACGCGGAGGTGGCCCTGTCACTGGCCGCCGCTGCGGCGGAGTCCCTGGGCGCGGAGCAGGTCACAATCGACGTTCCCGACGACCAGCCAGACTTGCAGGCGCGGCTTCTGGCGGCCGGTTTCATCGAAACCTTCACGACCGCGCGGATGTATCGCGGAACCGTCCCCTCGGGCGACGGAACTGGCCAGGCCGTCGCCAGTCTCGAACTGGGGTGACTGCTGCCGCAACCGTTTGTGCCAACCAATCCAGGCAACCGCAGGTTCATGCGGGCCCTCCGACCAAAACCGACGATGACCATCCATGAGAGAACCGCGCGCAAGTGATGAACCCCTGCAATGTGATATGCCATCGTAGCGTCGATCTTCGAGGATTCAGCGCGGATGGAGGCAGGGACGGATTGCGCCTCGCATCATGGCACAATCGCGTTCTTCCGCCACAGGCGTATAGGCAGACATTTGCTGGCGCACCGTTGGCCGGCCGGCGCGGGCCACGCGTATCGACAGTGCAGCAACGACCCGCTAGCGTTGCTTGCCGGGCAGTTCCCTGGAAACGACCTCCGGCCGTTTGCGTCGTCATGCACGCGCCCCGAAGGCTGAAAGTTTCGCTGGAACAGGCGCGGTCAGGGGTCTTGCGTGGTTTTGACGGAGTGGAGAGAAACGGATGAAAGTCGGCCTCATGCGACGGATCGTTGGTGAATTCTCGGTCCCCTGCATGTTGCTGGGTCTACTGTTCTTTGCGGCCTCGCTGACACCCTCGCTCATTCCCCGCGGACCTGCCGTGCAGGGGGGACTTGGTGGTTTGGTGACGGCGATCGGCTACCTGATCGGCCAGATCATTGCGCTCTTGTGGCGCGGGGCGGATCTTCCGCGGCTTTCCGGGCGACCGGCCACGCTTTTGACGGCGGCGATTACCGGCCCCTTGGTCGCGGTCTTTGTCTGGGTCTTCTGGTCCAGCCTGAGATGGCAGAACGACCTGCGCCTCAAGATGGGAATGGAGGAGGCAGACGCGCTGAACCTCGCGACGATCCTTCTGGTGGCCGCGGCCACCTTCGCCGCGGCTTTTGCGGTGGGACGCCTTGTTGCCGGGCTTTTCAGACTGATCCGCGCGTGGCTTTACCGGGTGATGCCGGTGCGACGGGCGAATGTGCTGGGTTTCATTGCGGTGGCGTTGATCCTGTTCGTCGTGACGCGGGACGGCATCGTGGACCGTGTCGTAACGGGCCTGGACGAAAGTTATGAAGCCGCCCAGGAGCTGTTTCAGGATGCCCCGCCGCGTCCGTCGGACCCACGCATGACCGGCAGCGCCGAGTCGCTGATAGACTGGGCGGCGATCGGCAAACCGGGGCGGGACTTCATCACTTCGGGTCCCGATGCGTCGGGAATCGCGGCCTTTACCGGGCGACCCGCGCTGGACCCGATCCGGGTCTACGTGGGCCGTGCAAACGGCGAAACCCCTGAGGCGCGGGCGGAACTGGCGCTGGCCGAACTGAAACGGCAGGGTGCATTCGACCGCGCCGTGCTGATCGTGGCAAGCCCCACCGGCACCGGCTGGATGGACCCCGGATCCCACGATCCGGTCGAATACATGCATGGCGGAGACATCGCCACTGTCGCGGCGCAATACTCCTACCTGCAATCACCATTGGCCCTGATCCTTGAGACCAGCACAGGGCTGGAACAGGCCACCGCCCTGCAGGACGCGGTGCACGGCTACTGGAAGACGCTGCCCGCGGGGGAGCGCCCACGCCTCTACGTCCATGGGTTGAGCCTCGGGGCCTGGTCGTCGATGCATGCGACCAATCTCTTTCGTCTGCTGGACGATCCGATTGACGGCGCGTTCTGGGCCGGGCCACCGTTCCCCTCGGCGTTCTGGAACTACGTTCAAAATCAGCGCAAGAACGGCTCGTTCTGGGTTCTGCCGGAAATCGGGGACGGGTCGCTGGTGCGAATCGCCTCGCACACAGCCGATGCATCCGAGGCGGAGTCGGATTGGGGACCGATGCGCATCGTTTTCCTGCAATATTCCAGTGATCCGGTCGTCTTTTACGACCCGCGGTCTCTATGGCGTGCGCCCCCTTGGTTGCGCGATCCCGCAGCGGAGGACATGTCCGATCATCTCATCTTCATGCCTGTCGTGACTCAATTCCAGTTGGCGCTGGACATGGCACTGTCTTTTGGCGCGCCCGCCGGGCATGGCCATGCCTATTTCGCGCAGGACTACATCGGTCCATGGGTTCAGGTGACCGCTCCGGAGGCATGGTCCCCAGACGATACGGAGCGCCTGAAAGTGCATTGCAACAACGGCTTTCAGCAAGGCTGTTGAAACGGGGGGCATTGGTCCTGCAAATCACCGTGGCAACTGCCTCTCCCGGTTGGCGCGGTCAGCCGGAAACGCCGCGCCCCGATGCGCAACCCTTTCGCCGAAAGGCCGAACCGCTTGCCCTCCGCACCTGTCGCAATGCGGCAGGATCCAAGGGCCGAACTTCGTGAAAACAAGGTGATCCGCGCAGGTCCGGCCTTGAAGGATGAGAGAGCCCAAGGATCGCCTTCGGGGTGTCATGGTGCGTCGCGATCCGCGACCGCTGCCTGCGCATCTTCGAATAGCTATCAGCAAGGAGGCAAGGTAGCCGATCATGTATCCCGTGGCGTCGTGCAGATCGGTGGCGGCATCGGGTGTGACGGCAAGGTGCCCGTCCGGTCCACTGGAAAACCACCCCCTGTCTTGCAGCGCGTTCACCTTTCGCCGCATCGTTTCTCTCGGTCGGAGCGACATTCGTCGATAT
>Ga0102938_10003089_pt1 | contig 12452 bp, 8 predicted proteins | sample SalPonR2_B_D2_MG_FD_84516 | JGI IMG/M metagenome (GOLD analysis project Ga0102938, IMG submission 84516) | Salt pond soil microbial communities from South San Francisco under conditions of wetland restoration - Salt Pond MetaG R2_B_D2_MG | ecosystem: Environmental > Aquatic > Marine > Intertidal... | reverse complement strand
ATTCGGCGGTGAGCCGAGCCGGTGGAAGCCGACCTTGAGGGTGTGAAAAGCGCTCATTCGATCATCAGTCTCGTTCGGAGTCGGTGTCTTATTCGATGTTCAGTCTGAGGGCGGAGGCAACCGCCAGCGGCACCAGCGTCAGGGCAAGCACCAGCATGGCAGCCAGCAGGCCAAGATGCGTTTGCGGTGAAATCCCCTCGGCTGCCACGCTGACCGCTCCGGTTGCAAATACTAGAACAGGAACGATCAACGGAAACACAAGGATAGACAACAGAACGCTGCCGCGGTTCGTGCTCAGGGTCAGGGCGGCGGCGAGACCGCCGACCAGGGACAGAATGGGGGTACCCAGCATCAGGCTGATCATCAGCGTGCCGAGAGCGTCCGGGTGCAAAAACAGCATTTCGGCGGCGATCGGCGCGAACAGGATGATCGGCAGGCCGGTGATCAACCAGTGCGAGAACAGACGCACCACGACCAGGCCATAGACCGGGAGATGCCCAAGCCACCATTGCTCGAGACTGCCATCCTCGAAGTCCGGGCGGAACAGGCGCTCGAGCGCCAGCAGGCTGGACAACAGTGCTGCCACCCAGATCATGCCGGGCGCGATTGCCGAGAGCAGGTTGGGCCCTGGACCCACGCCAAGCGGCACCAGAATGATGACAGAGAACAGGAACATCAGCGGCATCAGGGATTCGCCGCCGTGGCGAATCGCCAGGCGCAGGTCCTGACTCAACAGCGCCCACAGGGGTCCGAACATCTAGTGGTTCTCCGGGCGATTGGCGCAGAGGTGCAGCCTGATCGGCTCGGCACCGATATCGGGCATGCGTTGATGTGTGGACAGGGCGACCGTGCCGCCGCCCTCGAGATGGTCCACGATCAGTGTATCGACCAGTGCGCCGCCTTCATCGTCCAGGCTGGCGTAGGGCTCATCGAGCAGCCAGATCCTGCGCTCGCTGACCAGCAGGCTGGCCAGTCCCAGGCGCCGGGTCTGACCGGCCGACAGCGTCGAGGCCAGGCGCAGGCCGAATCCGGCCAGTCCAACGCGCGCCAGCGCCTGATCGGGTCGGACTCTGCTCCGGCCGTGGAAGGACTGGATGAACCCGAGGTTCTCGCGGCAGCTCAAGGCGGCCTTGAGGCCGGTTCGATGGCCAAGGAAGGCGCGGCGCTCAGCGCAGGTCAACTCGCCCTTGATGGGCCGTATCACCCCGGCCAGGCAGCGAAGCAGGGTGGTCTTGCCGCTGCCGTTCGGACCGAGAATCAACAGCAGCCGTCCTGCGTCAAGACGAAGACTGATGTCATCGAACACCGGCTCTCCCCGTCGATCGAAGCGCAGCGCATGGGCTTCCAGAAGACTGGGATCGGTGCTGGGAAGCGGTGAGGGCATCAAGCGAAAGAATTTTGATTCATTGTCTGTATTATTCTACCGTTATCGACGTGCTTGCCGTGAGCTGCCAAAACCTTCAGTGCCGGTCCTCGAGGGGATCGATTGCCGGGTCTGTCGCAGCTGGCTGATCCGGTCGGGCGTCCAGCCTGTCCGGGGGCGGGAGCACGTGCTTCACACATCGCATCGTCGGTCGGCAGCGGCCCGATGCGCAGGCACTAAGGATAAAGGCACTTTTGATGAGCCAGTACGACTACGACCTGTTTGTCATCGGCGCCGGGTCCGGTGGTGTTCGCGCATCCCGGATTGCCGCCAGTCACGGCGCCCGCGTTGCGATCTGCGAGGAATCCCGTGTCGGCGGAACCTGTGTCATCCGTGGCTGCGTGCCGAAGAAACTGCTGGTCTATGCCTCTCAGTTCTCGGAAGCCTTTGCCGATGCCAGAGGCTTCGGCTGGTCCGTGGGCGAGCCCTCATTTTCCTGGCCCGACCTGATCGCTGCCAAGGATCAGGAAATCGACCGTTTGAACGAGGTCTATCACCGACTGCTCGATCAGGCCGGTGTTGAATTGCACCGCGGCCGGGGGCGACTCCTCGATCGGCATACCGTCGAGGTCGATGGAAAGCGCTTTACCGCCGAAAAAATTCTGATTGCCGTGGGCGGCAGGCCCTGGGTGCCCGATATTCCCGGAGTGGAGCTGGCGATCACCTCCGACGAGGCCTTTCATCTGGAGGCCCTGCCCGAACGCGTGCTGATCGTCGGTGCCGGCTATATCGCCGTGGAGTTCGCCGGCATCTTCAACGGCCTGGGGTCCCGGGTTTCGCTCTCTTATCGACGTGATCTGATTCTGCGTGGTTTCGACGAGGACATCCGACGAGCGGTCTCGGACGGGCTCGAGGGGCGCGGGATCGAGATTCTCTACGAGTCCGAGCCCGGCCGGATCGAAGAGATCGAGCACGGATTTCGAGTGGTCTTCAGCGACGGCAGTGAGCGTGAATATGATTGCGTCATGTTTGCCACCGGGCGGACGCCTTACGTCTGGGATCTGGGCCTGGAAGCGGTCGGCGTTGCGATCGAGGACGGATCCCGGATCCGCGTCGACGACTACAGTCGCACGAGTATCGACAATATCTTTGCTGTCGGGGACGTGACCGACCGGATCGCGCTGACGCCGGTCGCGCTGATGGAAGGGCACCGCTTTGCCGATACCCAGTTCGGCGGCCTCGATCGCCCGGTCGACCACGCCGATACCCCGGCTGCAGTGTTTTCCCAGCCGCCGGTCGGGACGGTCGGGCTGACCGAACAACAAGCCCGGGATGCCGGCCATGCGGTCGCAATCTTCCGGACCTCGTTCACGCCGATGAAATACACCCTGGCGGGCCGACAGGAAAAAGGCATCATGAAGCTCGTGGTGGATGCCGACAGCGATCGTGTGCTCGGAGTGCATGTGGCCGGCCTGGATGCCCCGGAAATCGTTCAGGGCTTTGCAGTGGCGGTGCGCGCCGGTCTGAGCAAGGCTGATTTCGACCGTACCATCGGCATTCATCCGACCGCGGCCGAAGAGCTGGTCACGCTGCGCCAGAGCGTCTGACCCGATACTGATGGCGTAAGGACATTCCGTGAACGCAATCAAGAAGCAATACGAGAGTGGGGCTGATCGAACGATGATCCTGGCCACCCTGGCCATGGTGATCGTGCTGTTGCCAATCGAAGCTGTCGCGTTCAAGACGCGCGTGGTTCCCGGTCACTACATCGTCGAGCTGGAGGATCCCCCCAGCATGCGATTTACCGGTGGGCCGGTGATGCAGCTCAGCGGCGTCGGCGAGCGGGCCAGCAAGCCCATGGCCGCAACCGCTCCGGCACTCAGACCCGGTCACGATTTCGACGTCAGCGATGCCGCCGTTCAGGTCTACTCCAGATACCTGGACCGCGAGCGGAGTGCCGTTCTCGACTGGGCCGGGTTCGATCTGGGCCGGACCCTGGAGCCGGCCCACGTCTATCGTCATGTGCTCAACGGTTTTTCGGTCCGGCTGACTTCTGAAGAGGCCCGCGTGCTGGCCACTCAGCCGGGGGTGAAATCCGTCGAGCCGGTGATTATGTACCAGCTGCTCGACGATAACGGGCCGCAATGGATCGGCGCTAATCGGGTCTGGTCTGGGCAGTTCGGGACGCCGGCACCCAATCTCGGCGAAGACATGGTTCTGGGCCTGATTGATTCCGGCATCAACTGGGAATCACCCTTTTTCAGCGATACGCCCGACGGATTCGTGATGACCAATCCGCGCGGGGAATTCTTCGGTCTGTGCGGCGACCCGGAAGTCGAGTGCAACAACAAGATCATCGGCGTCTACGATTTCACCCAAGGCAATACCAAGGGAAGGGACGAGGATGGGCACGGGTCGCACGTCGGGTCGACAGCCGTCGGCTCGCCGTTGAGCTTTTCGGCGGGGTTCGGCCTGGTCACGCCCCTGACCTTTTCGACCAGCGGTGTGGCACCTCGGGCAAGCGTGATCTCCTACAAGGTCTGCGAGGGCGGCGACCCCAACGATCCGGATGACCAGGGCGGCTGCCCCGGCGATGCCCTGGTGGCCGCGCTCGAGCAGGCGGTGATCGATCAGGTCGACGTGATCAACTTCTCGATCGGTTCGGTCGGCGGAACGGCGCCGCCGCCCTGGGCCGGCTTCGGCCAGGCCAGCTCGGATCGCGAAGCGCTGCTGAATCTGCGCTCGGCCGGCATCGTGCCGGTAGTGGCTGCGGGCAACAGCGGTCCGGCCGATGGCACAGTCAGTGCGCCGGGCAATGTGCCCTGGGTGATGGCGGTGGCCAATGCAACGCACAATCGACTGATCGGCGGCAGCCTGGTGGATATGGCAGGGGGGCTGGGTTCTCCGCCTGCGGTCGTCGGTGCCGGCCTGAACGATGCCGGCCAGCTTCGCCGGATCGTTCATGCCTCCGATTTCGGTCATGCCCTGTGCGGCACGGGCCAGCCCGAGCTGGGGCCCTCCTGCGAGTCCAACACAGGTGCCTCCAATCCGTTCCCGCCGGGTACGTTCAACGGCGAGATCGTGGTCTGTGACCGCGGTCTCTATGGCCGGGTCGAGAAGGGGCGGAACCTGCTGGATGCAGGCGCGAGCGGGATGATCCTGGCCAACACCGCAGAGCAGGGCACCGATACTTCCCTGGAAAATCATTGCCTGCCCACCCTGCATGTGGATAGCTCGACAGGCGATGACTTGCGCCAGTGGCTGGCGGCCGGAAGCGATCACCAGGGCCGGTTTTCGGCCACATCCAGATTGATCGATCCAGACTTCGGCGGCGTGCTGGCCAACTCCAGCGGTCGCGGCCCGGTCAGTGGGGCACCCAACCTTCTCAAGCCCAACCTCACCGCGCCGGGCAGCAACATCATCGGCGCCGGTGCCGAAGGACCGAACTCGGTGGTCTTCCTGACGGGCACCTCGATGGCCAGTCCGCACGTGGCCGGCGCGGCGCTGCTGCTGCGGCGGGCTTTTCCCGACTGGTCGGTCTCGGCGATCATCAGCGCGCTCGAAACCACCGCCGACGCTGCCGTGGTGAGCAATAGCGATGGCTCGCCGGCTCGCGTCATCGACGGCGGCGCGGGCGGGGCCCGGGTCGATCGGGCTGCCCGCGCCGGTCTGTATCTGCCGGTGACCGAAGCCGAGTTCCTGGCCGCTGACCCAAGCGCCGGCGGCGATCCGGGCACTTTGAATCTGCCCGGCGTGGTCAGCACGGCCTGCCCCCAGGGATGCCGTTTCGAGCGTCGGCTGAAAGCCCTGTCCTCAGGCTCCTGGACGGTGGCATCCGAGGGCCAGATGGGGCTCTCGGTCTCACCTTCGAGTTTCAGTCTGCAGGCCGGTGAAGAAGTGACCCTGATCATCGATCTGGCGGCCGGCGGCGTACCCAGTGGTGCCTGGGGCCGTGGCGCCATCGTCCTGCAGCCGTCTTCGGCCGAGCTGGAAACCCAGCGTTTGACCGTCGGTGCCCGTTTCGGCGCCGCCGAGCTGCCCGAGAGGATTGCCCTGACCAGCGACGCCGAGCGCGGACGGCTGACGATCGATCTCGGTGTCCTGCCGGAGCTTTCCGAAGCGCAGTTTCCCGGCTCCGCCCTGGTTCGGCCGATCCGCGAAGACTTGACCCTGCCGACCGATCCCAGCAATGACGACCCCTTCGATGATTCCGATGGCCTGGCGCTGCTGCTGCTCGATGTCGATGAGGACGCGCTGATGCTGCGCGCTGAAACGCGCTCGGACCAGGCGCCCGACGTCGACCTTTTCCTCGGACAGGACCTGAATGGCAATGGCCGGGCCGAAGAGGACGAGATCGTCTGCTCTTCGGCCTCTTTCGATGCAGACGAGACCTGTCAGGTTCCCGTGCCTGAAGCGGGGCGCTGGTGGATTCTGGTGCAGAACTGGGCTGGCTCGGGCAGCGTCGGCGGGGATGCCATCGAGCTGGACTGGGCGCTGCTCCAGACCGAGGATGACCCGAGCTTCGGCATCAATGGTCCCGGCCGGCACCCCGGCGGGCCGCTGGCAGTCCAGCTGTTCGCCGACCAGCCGGCCCTGCGGCTGGGCGAGACCTGGTGGGCCGCATTCGGAGTCGGCTCGCAGCCCGAGCAGCCTGCGGATATCGGCGTGATTGCCGTCTCGCTGACCCGCGAAGATGATGTCGTGATGCTGCCGACTGCCCTGTTCAATGGCGAGACCCGAGCGGTGACACTGCCGCCCTCGGGACGACATCGCGGCGTGTATGTCGATGTGCCCGTCGGTGTCGACCGTCTCGATATCGCGGTTGAGGGTGATGCCGATGTCAGCGCCGACCTGCGTCTGACCGACTACGCCGAACTCAGCGAGGCCTTTCCCAGCACTCCGCCGGCTGGCGGTGCCAGCCTGGACAACGGCAGCGGTTCGCAAGCAGGCTTCACCCTGTCTGCCGTGGATCCTGCGCCGGGTCGCTATTTCATCGATCTCGTCAATGCCGCAAACAGCGAGCGCCAGGTCGAGCTGACCGTATCGATGGCTGAAAGCGGCCGAGTGGAGCCGCGCTATGGCCTGTGGAGTCCGCTCTATCGCGGCATCAGCCAGGGTATCGAATGGCAGCGGGCCGGCCTGGGGTTTCTGATCTGGTACAGCTATGACCCCGACGGACTGCCGATCTTCTATGTCGCGACCAATGCCGTCGACCCGGGCTCGTCGACCTGGACCAGTGACCTGATCCGCCTGACCGGCGGCAGCAACAATCGCCAGCACGTGCAGACCGTCGGCAGGGTATCCCTGACCACCATCAGTCGTGATCAGCTGATGTTCGCCTGGCGCCTGAACGGCGCGCATGGGGCCGAGATCTACAACCCGGATGCACCCGAAACCTGTCCCGAACAGAACGGTACGGCGCTCAGCTACACTGGCCACTGGTTTTCGCCGGGGCTGAGCCAGGGCGGGACCACCGTGATTGTCTACGACGACGGCCAGTTCTATGTTCGCTACTACTATGACGCGGACGGCGTCGGTCGCTGGGTCGCGGTGGTGTCGACCGGACCAGGACCCTTTGCCGAGGGGTTCGAGGTCTGGAGTTTCCGGGGCTTCTGCCCGAACTGCCCGGACGATGTCGCGCCGGACTTCGAGGTGGTGGGCAGCTATCAGCGCAGTTTCAGTGATGAAAACACCGGCACCGAGGTACTGGAATTCGTCTCGCCTGCGCCCCTCAATGCGGACATCCTGCTTGAAGTGCCGATCGAGAAGCTGTCCGAACCGATCCCCTGCACGTCCTGAGATCGAGGTCACCGAGTCGATGCGCCATGAAAAGTCCTGCATGAGCACTGCCGCCACTTGCGTCGCTGTCCGGCCCCGGGGGCTTGACTGGTGATCGCGGACAAGAAAGTCGTTGTGGTGCTGCCGGCCTACAACGCCGCGCTGACGCTCGAGCGCACGCTTGAGGAAATCGATCGTGACCTGGTCGATGACATCGTCCTGGTCGACGATGCCAGCCAGGACGACACTGCCGCGCTGGCCCGGCGGCTCGGCATCGAGCATGTGATCCGACACGAAACCAACCGAGGCTACGGCGGCAATCAGAAGACCTGCTATGCCAGGGCGCTCGAGCTGGGGGCCGACGTCGTGGTCATGCTGCACCCCGATTATCAGTACACCCCGAAGCTCCTGCCGGCGATGGCCGGTCTGGTCGCCAGCGATCTGTTTCCTGCCGTGCTCGGCTCGCGCATTCTCGGCGGTGGTGCCCTGTCCGGCGGCATGCCTCTGTACAAGTACATCGCCAATCGCGCCCTGACCGCCTTCCAGAATCTCTGCACCGGTGCCAAGCTGTCGGAGTATCACACGGGCTACCGGGCCTTTTCCGCCGGGCTGCTGCGCGAGCTCCACCTGGAAGCCAATTCCGAGGACTTCATCTTCGACAACCAGATGCTCGGCCAGATCATTGCCGCGGGCCACCGGATCGGCGAGGTCACCTGTCCGACCCGTTACTTCGAGGAAGCCTCGTCGATCAATTTCCGCCGGAGTGTGGTCTATGGGCTCGGCGTCATCGGCGTGTCCCTGGCCGTGCTGGCCGCGCGCGCCGGCCTGGGTCGTGCGGCCTTCCTGCGATGAGCGCGTTGTCGCCATGATGCTGCCCGATCACCGGCACAGGGGCTGCCGCCCGTGAGTTCGATCGTTCGCTGGGGCTGGTTGCTGGCCTGGGCCGCGGTCATTGCTGTGGGTCTCTGGCTGCGCTTCTGGCAGATCGATCTCCAGATCCTGATCGATGATGAGTGGCATGCTGTGCATCGTCTGATGCAGGCCAGCTATCGCGAGATCTTCCTGTCCTTCGGCCATGCCGACTACACCATTCCCCTGACCCTGTGGTTCAAGTTTCTGGCTGAAACCATCGGCCTGAGCGAGTGGCGCATGCGCGCCCTGCCACTGCTGTTCGGCAGCGCCACGATCGTTCTTCTGCCCTGGATCATGCGGCCCTGGCTGAATCGGGAGGCCCGCTGGCTGTTCGCCGCCCTGATCGCGATCTCACCCCTGCTGATCCATTTCACCCGCTATGTCCGGCCCTATGCACTGACCGTCCCGCTGGGCTTCATGGCCATGGTCGCGCTGTGGCGCTGGTGGCACGAAGGCGGACGCGGCTGGCTGGCCCTGTTCATCGCCGCGGCGGTAGCCTGTGCCTGGCTGCACCCGTTGACGCTGTTGTTCACCGGCTCGGCACTGCTGTGGTTTCTGGGTCAGGCCCTGCTGCAGATCCGCCTGCGCGGCGAGTGGCGCGGTCTTTATCGCATCATTCCGGTCGGCATCGCCGTCAGCGTGCTGGCTGGCTTGCTGGTGCTGCCGCCGCTCCTTGCCGACCCGTCGGCGATGGAGAGCAAATCCGGAATCCACCAGATCCAGTGGGCGACTTTTCTGCGGGCCTGGGAGCTGATTGCCGGCACAGGGAGCGCGATCGTGGCGCTCGCGGTTCTGGCCCTGGCCGGACTGGGCGCCTGGCGACTGATCCGACGAGATCCGGCGTTTGCCGGCTACTGGGCCTTCATGAGTGCGACTGCCGTGGTCGTGATCGTGGCCCTGGATCCGGCCTGGATCCATCACGCGCTGGTTCTGGTCCGCTATTCGGCGGTGTTCCAGCCGATGATCCTGATCTGTATCGCGCTCGGTGCGCTGATGTTGGTCGAACGCCTGGTCGAGCGCCTGCCGAATCGTCGGCCAGCGCAGCCGCGAGCGGGCTTACATGCTTCGCTGGCAGTCGTGCTTCCCCTGGGGCTGGTTCTGGCCGGCCCCCTGCCTGAGGTCTATCGCGGTCTGAACCAGTTCACCAGCCACATGCGCTATCACTTCGACTACCACTTCGAGCGCAGCATCTACACCCAGGTGATGGCAGAGGCGGAACTGCCCGAAGTCTATCGTCAAATGATGGCTGAGCCTGGCGATTGGACACTGGTCGAGACCCCCTGGCATTTCGAGTCGCATTTCAGCCCCTTGTCGGAGTACCAGCGTGGCCACCAGATGCCGATCCGGATCGGCATGATGAGCGGTCTTTGCGTCGACTGGACCTTCGGTGAGCTGGAGCCCGACGACGATCAGACCATCCGCTTCGATCGCTTCGTCTTTCTCGACAGCCTGCTCCACTGGCGCCCCGAGGAGGATCGCTTCGTGGTCTTCCACCGCGGCACACCCTTCGGTCAGGTCCGCGAGCTGCCCGATATCGAGCCCTGCATCGATCGCTTCCGCGAGCGCTTCGGCCAGCCCTGGTTCGAGGACGAATCCCGGGTCGTGTTTCAGCTAGTGGGCCACGAGGCTAATTAGGTAACGTTCAGCCGTCGCACAAGGGCGGTGGGCAAGGCGCGCGATTGCAGGACTGGCCGTCGCCAATTCAAGCGAGCGGAACACGGGCGACGGCTACGCTCGCCAGGCTTCTTTCGCTCCGCGAAAATTGCCATGCGGCTACGCCTGCCCTGTCCATGGCGCTTGTGCGGTGGCTCTGAACGTTACCTAATTAGCCGCGTGGCCCACTAGAGGGTCGCTCGACCTCGGTCGACTGAGCCCGACGCAGGCGGCGGCTGAGACGGCGCTTGACCCACCATGACACCACGATCAGAACGGCAAGGGCCACGATCGGAAGCCCCACTTCCGGACGCAGGAGGAGTTCGGGGCCGAGCATCCCGGGTGCGTCGAGAATCGAACCGATGCCGCTGCCCAGCGAGGCGTAGATCAGGGTTGTTGGCAGCAATCCAGCCAGGGTCGCGAGGTGAAAGTGCCGGGCACTGATGCGGGTAATGGCCGCGGCGGCATTGATCAGAAAGAATGGTGCGATCGGCACCACGCGCAGCAGCACCAGATACCAGTTGGCGTCGCGCTCCAGGATCACCAGCAGCCCGGCCAGGCGGCCTGCTTCGAGTCGCTGTCGGAGACCCTGATCGGAAAAGTGACGCACGCCAATGAAGATCAGGCCCGCCGAGATCACGCTGCAAACCAGCGCCGCGGCGGCGCCGACCGGAATGCCGAACAGGTAGCCGGCGGTCAGACAGTAGAGCGAGCCGATCGGTACGGCCAGGGTGGCGAACAAGATGAAGGAAATCATGTAGATGGCCAGCGCCGACCAGAAGTGGGCCTGGATCAGGCCATCGACGTTCAGCAGCAGTCGCGTGACCGGCTCCAGGCCCCAAAGGCCGAAGCCCAGCACGACCAGGGCGGTGGCCAGCATCAGGACCAGTCCTGAGGTCAGGGGCCAGCGCCGGAAGGGTGACTTCACGCGGCCTCCAGCCTGCGAAAGGCCGTGCAGGCTGCGTCCAGGTCGATGTCTTCCAGGCGCTCCTTGTCTTCGACGAGTTTCTCGAGCAGCGCCTGCTGCTGCTGGCCGCGCCGCATCGCCTCGGCATAGGGGATATCGGCCCGGAACATGACCATCTGGTAGCGCGGGATGAAGTCGTCGCCGAGACGTGACTGCAGCGCCCAGGCCAGCGATTTCATCAGCTGGAAGCGCGGGTCACGGACCCGATCGCGCATCTCGAGGTAGTTGTCGAGGGCCATCGCTGCGATGGCGTCGGCGTTCGGCTTGCGGCTGCGGGCAAAGCGCGCCAGGGAGGCCTCGTTCTGGCCGAAATGCTCGAGATGATCGACCAGTTCGCTGACGTCCTCGAAGGCTGAATTCATGCCCTGCCCGTGGAAGGGCACGATGGCATGCGAGGCATCCCCGATCAGCAGCGCCTTGTCACGCAGATGCCAGCGATCCACGTAGAGCGTTGCCAGATAGCCGACCGGTCGACTGCGCAGCTCCTGATCCAGATCGTCGATCAGCTCGACTGCGTCGGGGAAATCCGCGCTCAGAAACTCGATCATGGCGGCCGGGTCCGCGAGGGACTCGAAGCTCGGTTGATCCGGGTCGTCGCTGCTGAGCGCCAGAAACAGGGTGCAGGTAAAGCTGCCGTCCGGGTTGGGCAGGGCGATCATCATGTAGCCGCCGCGCGGCCAGATGTGCAGGGCATCGGGCGTCAGCTGAAATCGACCCTCCGCATCAGGCGGAATGGTGAGTTCACGATAGCCGTGCCCAAGGGGCTTCTCGACGGCATTCAGATCCTCGACCCGTTCCATGGCCTGTCTGACCGCCGAGCCCGCCCCGTCAGCGCCGATGGCGAGTCTGAAGGGAATCTCCTGGGCCGGGTCGTCCGATCCCTGGTCGATGGCAAGCAGGCTTCGATCGAAGTCGATGCCGGCCAGCGCATGCCTGAAGCAGACCTCAGCGCCCGATGATTCGGCAGCATCGAGGAGCGCCTTGTTCAGCTCGCAGCGATGCACCGACCAGATCACCTCATCATCGTGCTGCCCGTAGCGCTGGAACTGGGTCTGGCCCGATGGGTCATGGAGCATTCGACCGGCCATCGGCAGGGAAAAGGACTCGACGCGTTCGAGCAGGCCGGCCCGCTGCAGGGCCGCACGGCCTCTGGCGGCCAGGGCCAGATTGATCGATCGGCCTGCCGGAACATCGCCACGCCGGGGGTCGGCGTTGCGTTCATAGACGGCTGGAGGCTGCCCTCGCCTGGCCAGTTCGACGGCCAGCAGGCTGCCGGCCAGACCGGCGCCAACGATCGTGATGTCGGGGGTGTTTGAATGAATCGTTCGTCCCTTCTCCCGGCTCACGGGAACAGTTTGATCATATCGGCAACCAGGCGATCGCAGTCGGCGATGCTGTTGTAGAGCGGTGCGGGGGCCACGCGAATGATATCGGGTTCGCGCCAGTCGCCGATGATGCCGTGGGCCTCCATTCGCTCGAACAGGGCTCGGCCCTGCTTGCGTCCCGCGCGTACTCGAATCGAAAGCTGGCAGCCCCGACGATGGGGCTCGAGCGGGGTCACGATATCGAGGCGATCGCCCAGTTCATCGGTGATCCTGCTCGCCAGATGGCCGGTCATTGCCGTCGAGGCCGAGCGCAGGCGGTCGATGCCGGCCTCGGCGAACAGATCCAGCGACGGGCGCAGGGTAGCCAGGGTCAGGATCGGTGGATTGGATATCTGCCAGCCCTCGGCCCCGCGAGCGGGAATGAATTCAGGCGCCATCTTCATGCGCGTGGACT
>Ga0102938_10003088_pt1 | contig 12458 bp, 15 predicted proteins | sample SalPonR2_B_D2_MG_FD_84516 | JGI IMG/M metagenome (GOLD analysis project Ga0102938, IMG submission 84516) | Salt pond soil microbial communities from South San Francisco under conditions of wetland restoration - Salt Pond MetaG R2_B_D2_MG | ecosystem: Environmental > Aquatic > Marine >... | reverse complement strand
TTCATTTATGGAAGAAATGAACTTAAAAGTAAACCAAACTTTAGAATGCAGTCCACAATTAAAAATTAAGTATCCTGAAGATATAAATGAAGAAACTTCTATAATAGATATAAGAAGTCAACATGCTTATAATAATAATCATATCAAAAATTCTATATATATTCACGGCGGAGAAATTGCTGCTTTCATAAATTGGATAGTAGATAGGGAAGAAGATATTTTATTTATAAGCGATAATAAAGAACCAGAATATTTAAATAAACTAAATAATGATATGAGAAGAATTGGATACACAGGAGAGCTTAGCTTTTTATCAGGAGGAGTACTATCTTGGATTAAGAAAGGAAAAGAAACAGATAACTTAGAAACAATAATGCCTGAAGAATTCAAAGAAGAAAAAGAAAAGTTTTTCATTCTTGATGTAAGAAAGAAAAGCGAAACTACAAAAGATGATATAGAAACAGATATGATAATACCTATAGAAGAAATATCAGAAAAATATAAAGAAGTTCCTAAAGAAAAAGATATAGTGGTAGTGTGCCCTTCAGGTATTAGGTCGAATATTGTAGCAAGTTTCCTTAAAATCAAAGATATAGAAACTAAAGTTTTGATTGGAGGATTAGATAGTTTAAAATAATTTTTTTCATCTTCATAAGTTCTTCACAACTTAAAGTTATTATGTGTACATAGAAAGAAACAAACAAAAAATTCTAAAAAGAAAAAGGAGAGGAACGAAATGAAAAAAATATTATCAATAGCTTTAGTAGTAGTAATCTTAGGAAGTATCACAGCATTTGCTGTAGGACCAAATGAAAATGGTGTAGGTTTAGGAAATGGAAACGGTTTTGGACCAAATCAATTCAACTTTTCAGAAGCATTGATGGAGAAATTTGGAATTAGCCAGGAAACATATGATGAAGCAAGAGAAGAAGGAAAAACACTTAAAGATTTAGTAGACGAAGATGATTTTTACGAAGTAATGCTTGCACAGCATGGACTAAAACTTAGCGAAATGGTAGATGCTGGAAGAATTACTCAAGAACAAGCTCAAGAAGCTTTAGGAAAATTGGAAGCAGACTTTGATGATGGAACTTGTAGTGGAGTAGGTATGAACATAGGTGAAAACTATGGTCAAAGAAATCAAGGTGAAGGATTTGGAGAAAAAACAGGAGCAGGACAAGGACAGCAAAATGCATCTAAAGGTAACGGACAAGCAGGAGCAGGACAAGGTGCTGGTGGACAAGGTGGAAACGGACTTAGAGATCAATCTTGTATAACTGAATAGGTCATTCTGAGTCAAACGAAGAATCTTAATAGGGCACGAAAGTGCTCTATTTTTTTATCGTCATAATTACTTCACAATTCAAAGGTATTATATACATATAGAAAGAAAAAAATAAATACAAGGAGTGAGATAAATGAAAAAAATAATTGCAGCTGTTTTAGTAGTGTTAATACTTGGAACCATAACAGTATTCGGAATGGGATTCAATCAAAGAAATTCGGTTATAGGTGATAACTTTGACGGAGGTTACGGTTACGGACCAGGTCACATGTTTAACAATGAAGAATATGTAGGATATGGACCAAATGGTTATATGTATTCTGATGAATTCATGGAAGAATTTGAAATAGATGAAGATGAGTTTTATGAATATATGGAAGAAAGACATCAAGAAAGAATAGAATACTTCGTTGAAGAAAAAATCCTTACTGAAGAAGAAGGAAAAGAAGCATTAGATAATTTCGGAAAGAACTTTGACTTAGATTCAGATAACTTTGTACCAAGAGGAAGAGGTTTCGGATATGGCGCTTGTTTTGTAAGATAAAGTAAATAGTCATTCTGAGTGAAACGAAGAATCTTACGAAGAATCTAATAGAGCACGAGAGTGCTCTATTTTTATATGTTTAACAATCACTCTTATTCTGATATTATATAATTATTAATAATATAGAAAGAGAGATATCCATGATAAAAAAAGATGTAGTGATAATAGGAGCAGGACCAGCAGGATTATTTACCGGAATAAATATTGATGGTAAAAAAAAAGATACTGTAATTTTAGAAAAAAATTCATCAGCAGGAAAGAAACTGTTAATTTCCGGTGGTGGGCAATGCAATTTAACTCATCAAGGAAACATAAAAGACTTTTTTGATAAATACGGAGATAAAAGTAGATATCTAAAAAATACATTATACAATTTTACCAATGATGATTTAGTTTATTTTTTCAAAAGTAGAGGATTGGATATGGAGTTTGAAGAAAATGGTAAGATATTTCCTAAAACTCGTAAATCTGAAGATGTTTTAAAGGCTTTATTAAAAGAATTGAAAAAAAATAATATAGAGATAAAATATAATTCTAATGTTAGTGAAGTTGAATATGTAGAAGATAAAGAAAAATTTATAGTTTCTACAGAAGACAGTAAATATATTGCTAAGTATTTAGTTATTACTACAGGAGGTAAATCCTATCAAAACACAGGTTCTACAGGAGATGGTTATTATTTCGCAGAGAAATTAGGTCATAGATTGGTTAAACCTAAGCCTTCTCTTACACCACTTTACATTAAAGATTATAAGTTCAAAGATCTATCTGGGATATCAGTGAGAGTAGGAATAAGCTTATGGAGAGATAACAAGAAAATTAATGAAACCACAGGAGATATGCTTTTCACCCATGTAAACCTTTCAGGTCCTGTCATTTTAGACTTTTCAAGATATGTTAAGCCGGGGGATATTTTAAAAATTAATTTTCTGCCTGATAAAAATAAAGAATTTTTCAGAAAAGAAGTTATAGATTCTCTTCAAAATTTCGGTTCTAAATATATTAAGACCTTTATATCAGATTTGAATATACCTAATAGAGTTGGAGAAAAAATCATTGAAAATTCCGGAATAAAAAAAGATAAAATATGTGCGGAGATAACTAAAAAACAGAGAGAAAGATTGATTGAAAATTTAATGGAGATGAATTTAACGGTTGATAGACTTGGAGATTATCATCTTGCTATGGTGACTGCAGGAGGAGTAGGTTTAGACCAAATAAATAGAAAGACTATGGAATCGAAACTAATAAAAAATTTGTATTTTGCTGGCGAAGTAATGGATGTGGATGGAGATACAGGTGGTTATAATATACAGTGGGCATTTTCTTCAGGATACACAGTTGGAAAATCTATAGGATAATAATAAGCTAAAAAGCTATATTAAATTAAGTTTTTTAGCTTTTTCTACTGCTTGAGTTCTGTTTTTCACCTGAAGTTTTCCAAAAATATTACTAATATGCCACTTAGTAGTACCTAAGGTGATATATAGTAAATTTGATATTTCTTTATTTGATTTACCAGATGAAATAATTTTTAATATTTCTAACTCTCTTTCTGTTAAATCCTCTATAAAAAATGTCTTCATTTTATCTTCGGCTTGACTAAAAAATTCCTTTAATTTAAGATACATGGAATTATCTAATTCTTCAATTAAAATAAAGCATTTTAAGTTATCTTTATAAAAATTAGATAAAATACCGTAATCTTTATAAAGTTCATGAGCCCATTTTAAAAAGGTAATAGATTTATCTTTGTTATTTTTATTAAAATACAATTCTGATAAGTAGAGAAGCAAGGATTGTTTGTTGGGAATATTACCTTCGTATCTAATAATATCTAAAAGTTCTATAAGATTATCGTCGCTTAGGTCTAAAGATAATTTTTTTAACCTTAATTCTATTAAAACCTCTAAAACAAAAAATGGAAGTTTAAAACCATTCATTTTATAAGCAATTTCTAATTCTTCTATCCAGGTATGAGGAATTTTTTTATTTGTCTTTAAATTGTATTTAATCTTTAGTGAAGTTATCAACAGTTTTATTTCTGAAAATTGAATGTTTTTAAAAATATTTTCTAAGAATTCAATAATCTTTTCCATATTTTTATCATCGTTTAATGTATAATAAATCTTAAAAAGATAAAGTTCTAAAATACCATGCAGATTTACAATTCCAAGACTTTTCAACGCTTTTTTTGATTTTTCAAGGTTTGTTTTAGCAAGAGATAGTTTATTTAATTCGTAATAACACATACCAACGGGTAAATAAGCTAGATTAGAATAAAGTGTAGGTTCACTTTTTTTTGAACTGGAAAATTTAACTGCTCTTAGAGATTTATTAATAGCATCGTCAAACTCGCCTAAAGCGTGCAAATTAAGACATTCACTAACAAGACTGTTAAATATTAAAAAATTCGATTTATTCTTTTTGAATAATTTTTGAGCTTTTTCAAAATATTCTGCCCCAGTTCTATACTGATTTTTTGAGGTCAATTGTCTTCCGTAAGTTAGATAGGCATTAGCTTTAATAAAAGAATCTTCGCTATCTTTAATCAAGTCAACAGAGAGTTTAGAATATTTTAAACCTTCATCACTTGACTTTGAAAATACAATCATGGACTTTAACGAATAATAGAGAGAGCTTTCTTCAGGACTATTTAGTTTTATATCATCAAAAGAGGTCATAACTTCTTCTATTTGAATGTTATCACCGCACAAGAAAGCCATCCAACCCAGCAAAAGTTTAGATTTATTACTAATGAAATATTTGTAGTTGATCATAGATACTGTATCATAAATTTGTTCTATATTATGATTTGAAAAAATTACTCCGAAATTATTTTCTAATAAACTCACAGCTTTATTAAAATCATTATTATCCACATATTCTTTTATTTTATCGGTAACATTAAAATCATCCACAAATTTCTCCTATTCGTAATACTGTATATCTACATCTATATATTCTCCAAATATAATATTTTTACTTAATTTATAATTATATTTTATATTTTTTAATTTTTCAATTAAATCAATGATTTCATATAATTTAAATCCATGTGAGTTGTTTATTGGTTCTCTAATATGGATAGAACCACAACAATGCAAATTGTCAAGAGCATGATTTAATACTTTTCCTTGAAGATGTTTAGGAAAATCATGAAGAGAGTAGTGTATGATAATTTTATCATAACTACCCCCGCAAACTAATTCTTCAAAGCTATTAATTTTGAAACTTCTTACAGAACCAAAAAACTTTAATTTTCTACGAGAAGATATTAACCATCTATTTGAGATATCTGCAAAAGTAACATCAATATTTTTTGTGAAGTTGAGTATGCAGTAGGTCAAAATTCCACTTCCACAACAGTAATCTAAAACTCTATGACTTAGATCAACTTTTTTTTCATCAATATAAGATTTGAAGTAGTCTTTAAGAAATGTATAGGATATTGTATTATTAAGAATTACTTCTGTTTTTGAAGGTTCAAAGCAGTATTTTTCTTTCATTTTACATTAACCTCATATTACAAAAGGTACAAACATTTTTGTTTTTTTCCTATAACTTACGTACTCTTCACCAAACTCTTTCACCATATCCTTTTCTTCTCGTTTTGCCAATCTGTAGTAGATAAAAATGATAAATGGCCACATTATCAACATAAATAGAGTTGCCCATTCACACATCATACCGATGGTAATTAATATAAATCCTGTATATTGAGGATGTCTAATATATTTATATACTCCCGTTTTTACTACTACGCCTTTCCCAGTGTCTCTTTTCCAATACTTATGATAAATATTATACCATCCGTTTATTATTAAGAATAATGCTGTAGTAGATAGTATTATATTTACGTACATACCCGTATAACCTATATAACTGTTTAATGTATGACCCCATAATATTCCATCCGGAAGATTTTTGCCTAAAACCATAGATATTAAATACATACTCATGGGAATACCGTGCATTTCTATTGCAAATGCAAGTACAAAAGCAGCATAAGCTGTAGCAGGTTTTCTATTCATTTTTTTATAAAAAGGAATAAACATAAGCATAACTAAATATATTGCTGCAAAAAATATTACTCCTCCCCATTGATTAAAGTGACTGATTAGTGTTTCATTCATTTTTTGTTCCTCCTAAGTTTTTTATTTAGCATAATGATATATTAGTTAAATAATTTATGTACCTAACTAAAGTAAGGTTTATGAATATATTTTTATATTAAGGGTAAAACTTATATATAAATTTAAGGAGGAATATAAGATGGCAAACAAAGATTTTTTTAGTAAAGGAGATAAAGCTCCAGATTTTGAACTTCTGGGAAACGATGAAAATACATATAAATTGTCTGATTACAAAGGTGATAAAGGATTGGTGCTGTTTTTTTATCCTAAAGATAATACACCTGGATGTACTACAGAGTCTTGTGAATTCAAAGAAATATATGATGAAATTAGATCTTTAGGATTTGAAGTATTTGGTATAAGTAGAGATGGGTTAGAATCTCATAAAAAGTTTAGTGGAAAATACGAATTCCCATATATTATACTAAGTGATGAGGATAAAAAGATACACGAAGCTTACGACGTATGGAGAGAGAAGAACATGTACGGTAAAAAGACTATGGGAGTTCAAAGATCAACTTTTGTAGTAGATAAAGAAGGAAAAATACAAAAAGAATTTAGGAATGTAAGAGCAAAGGGGCATGCATTAAAAGTCTATAATTATATAAAAGATGAACTGAAATGAGATTAAAAAAAGATAGACCTATTTTAATTAAGGTCTATCTTTTTTTATAAATAATTTTTATTCTACTTTAGGTAGTTTATAGTCAATTTTATTAAAGTAGTACTTAAGTAAATTTGCACTTAATATTATTAATGGAATAGATAATCCTAACCTCAAGAGTGTAAACTTGATTCCTAAGATAGAAGCTTCCATAATACTCATAGGTATCATAAATAAACTTGCTGCTGTAACATATGTAATTATAGAATCATAACCAGCACCTTTATGATATAAACTATTAGCAACAGGAAAAGCTACAAATGTACCTCCAACTGTTGTTGCTGCTAAAGCTATAGCATATACATATTTCATTAATCCAGAATGTTTACCAAATGATTTTTCTATAGATTCTCTGCTGGCCCAAACATCAAATAATCCTATCAAAATAAATGCAGGTGGTAGTATAAGAACCATATCCTTGGCGAAAATATAAAAATTATTTCCTAAATTTTTACCCATTTCAAAATCAAGTAAGTATGATGCTCCAATTATAAGAACGAAAATTCCAAAGAATATAAAATTCATTTTTCTTTTATTCATTTAAAAAACCTCCCCATAGAAAAACCCTATACCTAGAGCAATTCCTACTGCTATTAAAAAACCAAATACATTTCGTATAACTGTAGCTTTAGTTCCAAAATATTCTTTTTCAACTGGGAAGGTAACAACTCCTACCAACATTAAAGAAGTAACAAAACCACCTAAAATAATATATGCTACGCCTCTTTCTAAAAGAACACCTGCTAGAGGGTAAGCTATAAATCCAGGCATCATTGTTATAGAACCAATAATTACACTGGCGATAGTTCCAACAATAATGTTTTCACTACTAAGATATTCTATTATAAAATCTTCTGAAATCAAAAGAACAAATGAAATTATTATAAGAAGTACTAAATACTTCGGTAGTATCTTATTAAACTTTTTAAAACCTTTTTTTATTCCTTTTATAGTCTTTTCTTTGCTTTTTATAAAAGAAATAACTAAAACAATAACTGTGATGATGTACAAATACTTCACAAAAATCCTCCTAACCCCCGGGGGGTATTAATTTAATTTTATTATATACTAGGTAACTACATATGTCAAATATAACTACAATAGAGTACATAAAACTTATACATTGATAAAATTTAATATGATATAATAAAATACTGATGGAAGAGAGGAAATATTATGAAAAAAATACAAAGAGATAACTGCCTACTTGAAATGTCAAAAGACCAGGAACCTATAGAAAAAATTAAATCCGGGGAAAGTATAATCTTTGAATGTTTAGACTGCTATGGTAATCAAATAGTTAAAGAAAATCAAAACTTTGATGAAGTAGATTGGGGCTTCAACAATCCAGCAACTGGACCATTGTATATAGAAGGTGCTAAACCAGAAGATATAATAAAAGTAGAAATATTGGATATAAGGGTTGAAGAAAAGGGAGTAATGACTCTAAGACCTGGAAATGGAGCATTAGGAAGCAAATGGGATAAATTTGACTATAAGGTTATTCCTGTTGAAAAAGATAAAGCTTTGTTTAATGACAAGATATCTATAGATCTTAATCCAATGGTTGGAGTTATAGGTTTGGCACCGAAAGATGAACCTATAAAAAATACCGTACCTGATTATCACGGAGGAAATATGGACTGTAAAAGAATAACTAAAGGTTCGATAATCTATTTAAGATCAAATGTAGAAGGTGGATTGCTTTCTATGGGTGATATACATGGAGTTATGGGGGATGGTGAAGTATCCATAAGCGGTCTAGAAATGAACGGTGAAGTTGAGGTTAGAGTTACTGTATTAAAAGATTACAGCATACCAACTCCTTCGGTTTTAACTAATAAATTTTTCATGACTATATCTTCAAAAGAAACTTTAGATGAAGCAGCTGTAAAAGCTACTGAAGACATGTTTGATTTTTTAGTAAAAAATTCAGATATAATAAAAAAAGATGCTGGAACTCTACTATCATTAATTGGAAACTTAAGAATTAATCAAATAGTTGACCCGTTAATGACTGTGAGGATGGAATTAGAAAGAGAAATTTTTGATAAATATAATTATAAATTCAAATAAAAGCTTATCTTGATTGATAAGCTTCTCTTTCTTTATAATAACATTCATGACACAAGGATTCATAGGTTACTTCGTCGCCGTCTATAGCAATTTGATTGCCGTCGAAAATAAAATCACCGTTAATTTTTCTACCAACAAAAATAGCTTTCTTACCACATCTGCAGATAGTTTTAAGTTCTTCAATAGAATGTGCTAATAGTAGTAATCTTTTACTGCCTGGAAATCCCTGGGTTTGAAAATCCGTCCTCAGTCCATAACATATTACGGGAATTTTTCTTTTTGTTACAAAATTCATAAGTTGATCTATCTGCTCTTCTGATAAAAACTGTACCTCATCAACCAAAAGGCAGTCCATGTCTTCATTTTTTAGTAAGTCGTATATATCAACTTTATTGTCTATCATGTAATCAACTTTTCTTTTAACACCAATTCTTGAAACTATATAGTCTTTTCCTTTACTATCTACCTGAGGTTTTAATATTAAAACCTTCATATTTCTCTCTTCATAATTATAAGCCACTTGTATTAAGTGTGTTGTTTTTCCAGAATTCATTGCTCCGTATCTAAAGTATAGTTTTGCCATTTATTAATCTCCCTTATGTTATAGTATATGTTTTCCTATTATTCTATCTAACTTTCTAATATCTACGCCTTTTTTTAAATTCAACTTAAAATTACCGGCTTTAGTCCAAAGCTGTATTTCAGCATTAAAATCAAGCATTCCTGCATTTTCACTGGAATACATTACTATTGACTTAAAAGGTATTGAGTAAATTTCAGTTTTTTTGCCGGTGATACCCTGTTTATCAGCTATTATAAATCTTTTATTTGTAATTAAGGCGATGTCTCTAATAGTTTTATAGGCGATTTCTACTTCCTCACCTTCTACAAGAATATCGCTTACATCCTTAGGTACATTTGTTTCTGCAATAAATGTCCAATTCATAATTTCATCTACATCAGCCATAACTACCTCCAATGATTTTCTTTATATAATCATATCATAAAACATCTTATGCTTTAAAGTTATATATTGGTTTAATGTATTCTAAGATTTCAATTGTATCTTTAGTATTATCTAATACCTCTTCAGCCGACTTATATGCTCGTGGAGATTCATCTATTGTAGATTTAGAAATAGAAGTAGTGTAAATACCCTTCATATCATCCTTTAAACTTTCTAGAGATATAGTTTTTTTAGCTTCATTTCTACTCATCAGTCTGCCGGCACCGTGGGGTGCAGAATAGTTCCAATCAGGATTTCCCTTACCCTGACATATTACCGAACCATACTGCATGTTGATAGGAATAGTAAGTTTTTCTCCTTTTAAGGCCGAGACAGCTCCTTTTCTCAAAATTTTTCTCTCCAAGTCTATGTAGTTGTGAGTTGTAATATAGTAGTCTTTCATATTTACATTGAATCTATCTAATATTTTTTCAAGAATTACTATTTTATTAATTTTGGAGTACTCTTGGACCAATTCTATATCCCAAAGGTAGTCATCCAGCATTTTTCCTTCGCAGTAGGATAAATGTTTAGGGAGATTTTTGTGAGATTCAGAAGCTTTCTTTTGATAAAACTGAGCTACCTGCTTCCCTAAATTTCTACTTCCCGTATGGATAAGCAAATATAGTTCATTCTTTTCGTTTTTAGCTACTTCAATAAAATGGTTGCCGCTTCCTAAAGAACCTAAACTTTTTCTCAATCTGTTGGTTTTATCTAGATATTTGTAGCAGTTTAGTTTTTCTATAGGAAAATCCCTAACTATCCTTTTATTTACATCAAAACCGTGAGGTATATTGTTTCTAATGTAATTATCAAGTTTTTTAAGATTGATATCATCAGTAGACATCTTGGCAGTAGCTACACCGCAGCCTATATCGTAGCCTACCAGGTTTGGTACTACTTTGTCAGTTACAGTCATAGTTGTACCGATTACACATCCTGCTCCTGCATGAGCATCGGGCATTATTCTAATCTTAGAATCTTTAACGAGAGGCTGGTTGCATAGTTCCTTTATTTGGGCAACAGCTCCATCGTCGATACTGTCAGTAAAAACAACTGCTTTATTGTACTTTCCTTGTATTTCCATCATATTATCATCTCTCCTATCTACTATTATACATAGAAATGAAAAATTAATAAATAATTAATTGATTTAAACTGTACCATAAAGTATAATACAGTTACTGTACTACATATATTGGGACAGTGAAAGGAGAAGTAATTATGATAAGGATAGATACAAATAGTTCAAAACCAATATACGAACAAATTTACAGTGAATTTGTTAGACTTATTGTATCTCGAGTACTTAAACCCGACGAAAAAATACCTTCTGTTAGAGAACTTGCTTCTACAGTTAGAATCAATCCAAATACTATTCATAAAGGATATAAACTATTAGAAATGGATGATTATATCAGATCAGAGCAGGGAAAGGGATATTTTGTAAATGATCGGAAAGAAATGATAAATACATATATGAAGCGTATAGAATTAGATTTAAAAGAATCTATTAAATCACTAAGATTAATAAATATGACAGATGAGGAAATTATCGACTTGATAAAAAACCTTCTGAAAGGAGATGAAGACTATGATAAAAATTGAAGGACTGAATAAATGGTTTAGAGATTTCAATGTATTGAAAGATATAAACATTACTGCCAACACTGGAGAGATATACGGTTTGGTAGGTTCAAACGGTTGCGGAAAAACAACTCTTCTTAAACACATAATGCAGATTCTCAAGGCAGACAGTGGAAAAGTAATATATAAAGAAGAAGAAATTAATGAAAAAAGTTCCGATTTGGATAAATTCTACTATATACAAGATGATTTATATTTTCCATATGGATATAACTTGGATATGCTTTTTAAATATGAAAGCAAATTGTATAAAGAAATGTCCTCAGAAAAATATGAGAAGCTTCTTAAGTTTTTTAACATAAACAGAAAAGCAAAGTTAAGCACTTTATCTAAAGGTCAAAAAAAACAGGCTGCTTTTATAATTGCAGTAGCAGCAAGACCGGAGGTACTTCTTTTAGATGAGGTAGTAGATGGTCTTGATGCAGTAGTAAAAAGAAAATTTTGGAATGTATTAATAAACGAAGTGATGGAAAGAGAAGTTACGGTAATAATCTCATCCCACGATCTTAAAGAAATAGATAATATCTGCGATAAAATTGGGATTATGCATGAAGGTAAAATAATCAAAGAAGAGAAAATGGATACTCTGAAGGAAGAAATTAAAAGAGTTCAATTTGCAATTGATGAAGAATTTGAAGTGATGGAAAGTGAGGATTACAAGGTTATCAAAGTTCAGAAAGTAGGAAGTGTGTACTTCGGTATTATCAAGGGAAATGTAGATATATTTAGGAAAGATTTAAATGAAAAACACAATCTTCTAATATTTGATGAATTATCAATAAATCTAGAAGAAATATTTATTACAGAATTAGGAGGTGCTGGATATGGAAAAGAAGAATTTATTTCCTAATAATTTTAAAACAGTACTTTTAGACAGCTTATACAGTAAGAAAAATTGGTTTTTAATATCTTTTGCTATACTAATCATTACTGTACTTATAATGCCTCTGTTATTAGTTAATGATATTCAAGAAGGCAATATAGTTGTGGGAATGGTGGAAATTTTCATACTAGTATTTGTAAACTGTATAATTGATTTCAGTTATCTTCACGACAATAGAAAACTAGGTTATTATTTATCAAAGCCTATGACATCAATA
>Ga0102938_10003087_pt1 | contig 12460 bp, 10 predicted proteins | sample SalPonR2_B_D2_MG_FD_84516 | JGI IMG/M metagenome (GOLD analysis project Ga0102938, IMG submission 84516) | Salt pond soil microbial communities from South San Francisco under conditions of wetland restoration - Salt Pond MetaG R2_B_D2_MG | ecosystem: Environmental > Aquatic > Marine >... | reverse complement strand
GGGGCCATCGCGCAGATCCCCATCGGCATCGCCTCGGACAAGCTGGACCGGCGGCGCGTTCTAGTCGGTATCGCGCTATGCGCGCTTGTGGCGGATGCGCTGTTCCTGTTCGGGGGGGTCGTCAATTTCTGGGTTGTCATGGGACTGGCCGGTCTGTTCGGCGCAACGGTGTTCGCCATGTATCCGGTCATCGTCGCCCATGCCAACGACCACGCCGCCCCTGGCACCTTCATTCAGGTCAGCGGCGGTTTGCTCCTCGTCTACGGGATCGGGTCGATCGTCGGACCCACGGTGGCCGGTTTCGCCATGACGCAGCTTGGCGCCGCCAGCCTGTTCATGATCACCGGGATCGCGCATGTCGTGCTTGTGCTTTTCGCGTTGTTGCGCCTGAAAACCGCGCCCGCCGTTGCGGCGGAGGACAAGGGCAGTTTCCAATCGTCGCCGCTGGCGCGCATGTCCACCCCCGAGACCGCGGCGCTGGCCGCCGATGAGGCAGAGTTGTCCGCGGATCGGGCCAATGGCGACGACCTCGAAGATGAAGACCAAAAGACACGGAACACGGACTAGGCGCGTTCAGGGCGCACTTTCTATCCGGGGTCGGCAACTTCGGGCGGGATGCCTGCTGCCTCCAGCTCCGTTCCGGCCGCGATCAGGATATCCTCGCGGAACCGACCGCTGACCAGTTGCACCCCCACGGGCTTGCCTTGTGCGGTGCCGCTGGCCACGCACAGCGCGGGCATGCCCATGACCGGCAGGCCCCTTTGAGTAAGCTGAGCCTCGTAGACGCGCAGGAAATCGGTCTCTGACGTCACGTCGAGTTGCTGGTCAAAGGGCAACTCGCCCGATACCGGGCAGATCAGCAGGGGGTAGTCTTGCAAGAACAGTTCCCATTCGCGGATCAGCGTGGCCCGCGCCTGCAAGGCCTTCATGACGGTGTCCAGATCAATGGGACCCGCCTCGCGGCGCATGATCTCGAAGACGAACCGGGCATCGGGATCGCCCTCGCGCTCCACCATGTCACCGGCGGCAAACCGGGTTTCCGCCATCCACAAGACGGCGTTGATCTCGGCGGCCCGGCGCATGGGCGGGCAGGGAACGTCTGCCACCTCCCAACCGGCGGCCTCGAGGCTGCGCGCCGCCCGCGTCAACGCGGCCTTGACCGCGGATGTGACCGGCATGCCATCGGGTTCCAGTGTCAGGGCGGCGCGTTTGGCGAACGGGCCCGACGCAAGCGGCGCCGGCACATACCCCGGATCGCGCACATCCGCCGCCGACATGGCGCGCAGGGCCAGGTCGATGTCTTCCATCCGGCGCGCGATGGGCCCGGACACCGCCATCACCTGCGCCCCGATGAACCGGTCCGCCGCCGTCGCGTTATAGGCCGGAATGCGTCCAATGCTGGGCCGCAACCCATGCAAACCGCACGCATAGGCGGGGTAGCGCACCGATCCCGCGATGTCGGTTCCATGCCCCACGGCGCAAATCCCGGCGGCCACGGCTGCCGCCGCCCCACCCGAGGATCCCCCGGGGGTGATTGCCGGATTGCGCGGGTTCAAGGTCTGTCCGTGAAGATTGTTCTTGGTGAACCAGCGCAAGGAAAAGGCCGGCGTGTTCGTGCGCCCCAGGATGACACCGCCCGACTTGCGGATGTTGGCGACAACCGGGCTGTCCTGCGTGGCGATCGCATCCTTCAACAGCGCAAGGCCATTGGTGGTCGCAAACCCGGATTGGTCGACATTGACCTTCGTCGTGAAGGGGACACCTGCCATCGGCCCCGGATCTTCGCCCCTGGCGATCTGCGCATCGATACTGCGGGCTGCATCCAGGGCCTCGTCGCGACCATCCTGCACCACGGCGTTGATGGCCGGGTTGACCTGATCCATGCGATCGATATGCGCCTGGGCCACCTCGACCGCGGACACGGATCGCGCCCGAACGGCGCGCGCGATATCCGAGGCGGACTGCCGGAAGAGGTCGGTCATGTGGATCGTCCTTTGCTGAACAGCCACGCAGCAGATGGCGGGCGACATCGGTTTGCGTTGGGTGGCGGAACGGTGGGTTTGACGTGGTCAGTCTTCGCGCAACACGGACGCGATGGCGAAACTTTAGGGCCTAGTCCGGCCGCAAGTCCATGGCTCAGCTTTCGGTGCAGTGCGACAGGGCCCCGGTTCTTGTATCCCCAATGTTCCGGCGAAGGTTGACGCGGCAGCCACACTATGCGCGGTTTTGACCGACGCGGCCGTTGGCGCACGGGGAGCGAGCCCGCTGCACGATGGCGGGCAACTTGTTTCTGGCCGGTAAGGAAGCCAATGGATTTTACCATCTCTCCCGAAATTGCCGGGTTTCGTGACCGCATCGAAGCGTTCGTCGAGACCCATCTCATCCCACTCGAATCCGATGCCTCCGCTTATGACGCGCATGAGAACATCGCGCTGCCCGTGCTGGAAGACATGCGCGCGAAAGCCCGCGCCGAGGGGTTGTGGTGTCTTCAGCTCTCGGGCGAATTCGGGGGTGGCGGGCTTGGCAAGATCGGCATGGCGGTGTGCTACGAGGCGATGAACCGCTCGATCTTCGGGCCGGTTGTGTTCAACTCGGCCGCCCCGGACGATGGCAACATGATGGTGCTTGAGGCCCTTGGCACCCCTGAGCAGAAAGACAAATGGCTGCGCCCCATCGCGGACGGGCGTGTCCGCTCGGCCTTCATCATGACCGAACCGCATCCCGGCGGCGGCTCTGACCCCGGCATGATGCGCACGACCGCCACCCGCGACGGCGACGATTATGTGGTCCACGGGCACAAGTGGTTCATCACCGGGGCCGAGGAGGCGGCGCATTTCATCTTGCTTGCGCGCACGTCGGACGACGCGCGCCGTGGCCATACGGCGTTCTTGTTCCACCGCGATGACCCGGGCTGGCAGATCGTCCGCCGGATCCCGATCATGGGACCGGAAGAACACGGCGGGCATTGCGAACTGACATTCGACGGGTTGCGGATTCCAAGCGAAAACGTGCTGATGGGCGAAGGGCGCGGCCTGAAGGTCACACAAACCCGGCTTGGCCCCGCACGCCTGACCCACTGCATGCGGTGGCTTGGCCTGTCGAAACGCTGCGTCGAGATTGCGGGTGAATACGCGGCCCGCCGCGAGGGCTTTGGCATCCGGCTGGCGGACCGCGAAAGCGTTCAGGTCATGTTGGGCGATCTTGCCATGCAGATCGAGGTGGGGCGTCTGCTGGTGATGAAAGCCGCCTGGGAAATCGACCGCGGCGGCTACGCCCAGAAGGAGATTTCCATGGCCAAGATCCATGTTGCCAATCTTCTGCACAAGGCCGCCGATACGGCGATTCAGATCAACGGCGCACGGGGATATTCCAAGGATACCGTTCTTGAATGGATCTACCGATATGCCCGCCAGGCGCGGCTTGTGGATGGGGCCGACGAGGTTCACAAGATGCTGCTGAACCGGAACCTGAATGATCTTGGCGCGGGCTTCTACCACTGGAACAGCGCAACGTGACGAAGCCTGAGACGGACAGAGCATTGGATTTCAGTGCTGAACACCTGGCCTCGTTTCTGGCCGGCCGCTTTGGCCCCGACGGGGGCACCTGTCGTCTTGAACGGATCGGCGGCGGGCAGTCCAACCCCTCGTATTTCCTGGACTATGGCCTGAAACGCCTTGTGCTGCGCAAGCAGCCCAGCGGCCCGATCCTGCGCGGGGCGCATGCCATCGACCGTGAATACCGTGTGCTTACGGCGCTTGCGAACACGCCCGTCCCGGTGCCGCGGGCGGTGCTGTTTCACGATGATCCTGGGCTTCTGGGGACGCCTTTCTATCTCATGGAACGGGTCGAAGGGCGGATCTTCACGGACACAAGCCTTGCCGAGGTTCCCGCAGATGCGCGCAAACAGATCTGGATGGCCGTTGCCGACACAATGGCCGCGATGCACGCCATCCGGCCAGGCGATGTCGGGCTGGACGATTTTGGCAAACCCGGATCCTATTTCGAGCGTCAGCTCAGCCGCTGGGATCGCCAGTATCGTGCCTCGCCCTCGGGGCCCATTCCCGAGATCGAGACCCTGTTCGACTGGCTGACGGCCCATCTGCCCCCCGATGATGGACGGGTTTCATTGTGTCATGGGGATTTCCGGCTGGGCAACCTGATGTTCCACCCCACCGAACCCCGGGTGGTGGCGGTTCTCGACTGGGAGCTGTCGACCCTTGGCCACCCGCTTGCGGACCTGGGGTTCTGCTGCATGCCCTGGCACACCCTGCCCGAGGAATATGGCGGGCTCCTGGGAAAAGATCTCGCGGCGATGGCCCTGCCGACCGAGGACGAGTTCGTGGCACGCTACATGGCGGCAAGCCACGATCCGGCGCAGGTCTTGCCCTTCCACAAGGCCTTTGCCCTGTATCGCTTCGCGGTCATCTTTGTCGGCATAGCGGACCGCGCCCGGCAGGGAAGCGCCGCAGATGCCGATGCCGCCGCGCTGGGGCCGCTGGCGGTCCGTTTCGCCCGGCGTGGGCTTGAAACAGGGCAGGGGCGCGCACATCCTGTTTGAGCCCGACAGCCCGAATGTCGTGCCCCGCGGCCTTTGCCCCGGTGTGCTGCGGGTCTGCCCGGCATCTGAAATCCATGCCCGGATGGCCCAAGCCGGCCCATGCGGCCGCCGCGTCTAAAGGTCAGCGGATGCGTTCAGATGCAGCGCCTTTTGCATCAGCTTGACGAATGTGACCCGTTCGCTTTCGGTCAGGCGAGAGACGATGTCATCTTGCAGCGACACAACGACCGGCCCGAGATGTTCGACAAGCGCCTGTCCGGCGGGTGTGAGCATCAACCTGAAGGCGCGGCGATCGTGGTCGTTCGTCTCGCGGCGGATCAGTTTCTTTTGCTGCAGCCTTTTGACGACACCGCCAATTGTTGCCCGGTCATATGCGATCAGGCCCGCCAATGTCGCCTGATCCAGGCCTGGGTGGTCGGCAAGCGTCACCAATGCCGAAAACTGCACTGGCGTGATGTCGTGGCCGAGGTCTTTCAACCGGTTCAGGAACACCGCTGTTGAATGCTGGTTGAGCCGCCGGATGAGGTGCCCGGGCATTTCAGAAAGGGGAGGATTGGGTGTCATCGGGATACTCGAAAAATGGTATGCATGCATATTTTCTTGACAGTCGACCGGGGTGCCCACTACTTGATAAGTATACATACTATATAGGTCGATCCCAAGTGCAATATCATCTCAATGGCTTTCGGCGCGGTGATCCTTCCATCGCGGAACATATCCGACCCGAGGCTTTGGTCGCCGACGAGGTGGACGTGCTCATTGTTGGTTGCGGCCCCGCGGGGCTGACGCTTGCGGCCCAACTCTCGGCCTTTCCGGAGATTGTCACGGCCATCACGGATCGCAGGCCGGGGCCGTTGGAAATCGGGCAGGCCGATGGCATTGCCTGCCGATCCATCGAGATGTTCGAGGCATTCGGCTTTTCCGAGAAGGTCCTGAAAGAGAGCTATTGGGTCAGCGAAGTCGCATTCTGGCGACCAGGACAGGGCGGGGCAGACCTGACCCGCGTGGACCGTATCCAGGATGTCGAGGATGATCTTTCCGAAATGCCCCATGTCATCCTGAACCAGGCAAGGGTGCATGATTTCTACCTTGAGATCATGCGCAATTCCCCGCACCGGCTGCAGCCAGACTACAACCGTGAACTCGTCGCGTTGAACGCCACGGACGATCCGGATCATCCGGTTGAGGCGATCTTCAGGTGCTGTGATGCAGAGGGTGAAACGCAGACCATCCGCGCCAGGTATGTCGTCGGATGTGACGGCGCGCGCAGTGCCGTTCGCAGATCCATGGGTCACGAGCTCAAGGGTGAATCCGCCCGTCAGCTTTGGGGGGTCATGGATGTGCTGGCCATTACCGATTTCCCCGACATCCGCCTGAAGGCAGCCATACAGTCTGCAGACCACGGCAGCCTCCTGATCATCCCGCGTGAAGGTGGCTACATGGTGCGGATGTATATCGAGCTGGACGCGCTTCACGGCGATGAACGCGCATCGGATCGCAACCTGACCTCCGCGGAGCTTGTCGATAAGGCGTGTGCAATTCTGGCGCCCTACACACTCGACGTGAAGGAAGTGGCATGGTGGTCGGCCTACGAGATTGGCCAACGTGTCTGCGATGCGTTTGACGATGTGCCCGACAGCGATCGCGGGACCCGCGCGCCGCGGATCTTCATCGCGGGGGATGCGTGCCACACGCATAGTCCCAAGGCCGGACAGGGCATGAACGTGTCGATGGCCGACACATTCAACCTTGGGTGGAAACTGGCGGCGGTGCTGCATGGTCAGTCGACCCCGGCGCTTCTGGATACCTATTCGGAAGAACGGCGTGCCAAGGCGAAGGAGTTGATCGACTTTGACAAGGACATGGCGCGGCTGTTCAGCGTCAAGCCCAAAGATGCGAGCGAAGCCGCGCAATTCCAGAGCTATTTCAGGAAACACGGGCGCTACACGGCCGGGGTTGAAACCCGCTACGGCCCGTCGTTGCTGATCGGCGATGGCAGGCATCAGGCGTTGGCCTCCGGCTACAGGGTCGGAATGCGGTTTCACTCGGCGCCCGTGATACGCCTTGGCGACGCAAAGCCCATGCAGCTTGGTCATGCCATCAAGGCCGATGGCCGCTGGCGACTGATGGCTTTCGCGGCGGCGGGTGATGTTGGCACGGCGGGCGGTGCCGTCGACGGGTTGTGTGAATTCCTGACCCATAGCCCCGATAGCCCGGTTGTGCGCTTTACCCCGCCGGACGCCGATATCGACAGCGTCCTTGATCTGCGCGCCGTGTTCCAGGCGTGCCACCGCGACCTGGATCTCGGGCAACTGCCGGGCCTGCTTTTGCCACGCAAAGGCAAGTATGGGCTGATCGACTATGAAAAGGTGTTCTGCCCGGATCTGAAAAACGGCCCCGACATCTTCGACCTTCGGGGGATCGGCCGGGCAACGGGTGCGCTTTTGATCGTGCGTCCGGATCAATACGTGGCGCAGGTCCTGCCACTGGACGCCTTTGACGACATCGGCGGCTTTTTCAACGGGTTCATGGTGCCGTCGGCATGACCGTGCCGGCATCGGCCTGATTCCCGAACGGCCGTTTCAACACCCGGCATCATGTGAAGACAGGGATGTCCCGTTCCGCGTCAGGCGAGCCATCGGGCCAGCAACGGCGTCAGGCTGAGAACCAAAAGCAATCGCAGCACGTGGTGGAAGATCACAAAGGTGATATCGGCCCCCGTCAGGATCGCCAGCATCACCATCTCGGGTTGTCCGCCCGGTGCAAACGCCAGAATGCCGTGCAGCAGATCGTGGATGCCCAGACCGTAGATCAGTTCGCCAAACCCAAGCGTCAGAAGCCCGAGGATCACGGCATATCCGACGCTGGCCGATATGACGCGCCGCAACTCGTCCCGGGTCACGCCGACGTAATGCGCACCGATGCTGGTCCCGATGAAGAACTGGGCAAGGATCAGGGCTTCGGTCGGGGGGCGGTTTTCGATCAGTCCCGTCAGGCTGGCAGCCCCCGCCAGGATCATCGGACCCAGCACCGGCGCGCCGAACATTCCGATCCTGCGCGCCAGCTTGTATCCGACCAGGCCACAGACCGTCATGACGGCCAGATCCTTGATCGGGATGTCCATCATCCGAACCCCCGGAGCAACGCTGAGATCGACGTCCAGGTAGAATCCCAGGATGAACGGGGTAAGCGACACGAGGGTCAGGATCCGCGTCGCATGGACAAGCGACAGCGCCCGCATGTTGCCGCCCTTTTCGCCCCCGAACAGGATCATTTCCGCAAAGCCGCCGGGCATGGTGGCAAAGTAGGATGTCGGTTTGTCGAAGCCCACGAGGTAGCGGAAATAGGGATACCCCAACAAAAGCGAGGCCACGAGGAACACCGGCACCAGGCTGGCGCTGGCAAGGGTCTGCGGCAATTGCTGCATCAGGGACGGGGAAATCGACGACCCGGCCGCCACGCCCAGAATGGTGCGCACCGCATTGAGCCAGCTGACCGGCGGCGCCGCCAGGTTTGCCCCCATCAGTGCGGTCACAAGGCAGACCGCCAGGGGGCCGAGAAGGAAGGGAAGCGGCAAGTGCAGATACCAAAAGGCCAGGGCCGCACAAAGGCTCAGAACTGCTGTCCAGAAGCGTCGGGTCCAAAGGCGCCGTTCAGTGCCGGTCATTCATGATCACCCTTGTCATCAATCACATCCATCGGGCTTGTCCGCATGCCAGCGCCACCAGCATTGTGGCGGCGCTGCCATCCAAAAGGAACTGCCATCGCGCACCGCCCTGTTGCAGGGAACCCGGTCGGCATGGGGATCTTCATCGGATCAATGGCGTCAGTTCCTTCGCGGTTTCCGTAGGGCTGCCCCGCGATGGTCGTGGCCGCGTTCAGCCGGTCTGCCCGCATGGATGCGGTTCAGTTGGTTCCGTTTTTCGCCTTGAAACGGGTTTCGATCATGTCCCATCGCGCCTTGTCCACGATGCGCTGACGTTCCTCGAAACTGGCGAGGATGGACGCCGCCCGGTCCAGGCTGCCGTCCTCCTTCAGCATCGAAAGGGCCGTCATCGCGCCATGAATGGCGGCTTGCAGCGAGGCATTTGCGTACAGCGCCACCGAAAACCCCATCCCGGCCAGGGCTGCCTGTCCCGGGTCGGGCGTGCGCCCGCCATGCACGATATTGGCGAATTGCGGCACGTCCAGTTCCGCCGGGATCCGGGCAAGCTCCTCACGGCTCATCGGGGCCTCGACAAATGTCGCGGACGCGCCCGCCTCGATATAGGCCCGGGCGCGGTCGATCGCGGCATCCAGCCCCTCTGTGGCCCGCGCGTCGGTCCGGGCGATGATCTGAAGGTCATCGTCACGGCGGGCATCGACCGCAGCCTTGATCTTTTCCACCATCTCCGAGCATGGGATGATCTCCTTGCCGGTGAAATGCCCGCACCGCTTGGGAAAAACCTGGTCCTCGATCTGCAGCGCCGAGGCGCCCGCCCGCTCCAGCAGCCGAACGGAGCGCACCACGTTCAACGGGTTCCCGAACCCGGTATCCATGTCCACGATCAGCGGAAGATCGGTGACATCCGAGATCGAGGCGGTCGCTTCGGCAAGCTCTGTCACGGTGCTCAGCCCCAGGTCCGGCACGCCGAGCTTCATGTTCGCGACCCCGGCGCCGGTGACGTAGATCGCGGGAAATCCCAGGTCCTGGATGATCCGGGCGAACAGCGCATTGCCCGCCCCGGGAACCATCATCGCCTGCCGCGCCTGCATCGCGTGCCTGAGTGTCCTTGACGCGGTCGTCATCCTGCCCTGTCCCTGTGGTCACAGACATCACATCAGCCAATTCGCAGACTGTCAACACTTTACACTTTCTTTCGATCCCGCATACTCCCCCCATCGTGAGCGAAGGGACCTGCACGTGATATCGAAACTTCCGACCTGTCTGCCGGTAACGAGCCGTTGCCGGCCTAGGCCTTGCCGCATGTTCATCGACGCGGCCGCGCCGCCAGCGGCCCGGGACACCCATGTCAGGCGTGGCGCGGTGCGAACGCCCTTGATACTGGCGGGACATCCGCCCGGTCCGGATATGCGTTGGGGCGTTTCGGCATGAGGGCCGTCCGTATCGAAAGCTACGGCGGGCCGGACGTCGCCCAGATCGTGGACCTGCCGCTGCCTGTGCCCGGGCCGGGTGAGGTTCGTGTGCGGGTCGGATTCGCCGGGGTCAATTTCATGGACATCCACACGCGACAAGGCAAATACCGCGCGTCCAGGACCTACGGCATTCGCGCACCCCTGACATTGGGCATGGAGGGGGCGGGTATCATCGACGCGATCGGGGCCGGCGTGTCCGGTCTGCGCCCGGGCCAGCGTGTCGCGTGGTGCCTGGCATGGGGGTCTTACGCGGACTATGCCGTTGTGCCCGCTTCGCGGCTGATCCTGGTGCCCGACGCGTTGAGCCTTGAGGCCGCGGCCGCTTGTACGTTTCACGGGCTCACCGCGCACTACCTGGTCCATGACACCGCGGCGCTTGGTTCTGGGGAAAGCGCCCTGGTGCTGGCGGCATCGGGTGGGATCGGCCAGATCCTCGTGCAACTGGGCGCGGCAATGGGCGCCCGCATGTTCGCTGTCACAAGCACCGCTGACCGCGCCGATCGGGCCATGCAACAAGGCGCAATCGATGCCTTTCTCTATTCCGACGGCGGATATGCCGAGGCGGCCCGCGCGGCGACAGACGGCATCGGCGTCAAGGTGGCCTTCGACCCGGTCGGTGCGCCGACCCTGCGCCACACGCTGCGCGCCGTCCGCAAACGCGGCCTTGTCGTGAATTTCGGCAGCGTCGGCGGAAGTCTATCGGATCTCGACCCCATCGACCTGGGCGAGGCTGGGTCGCTGTTCCTGACCCGGCCCCGACTGGCCGACCATATTGCAGATGCGGACATCACCCGCCGGCGCGCCGCGGACATCTTTGCAATGGTGCTGAACGCCCAACTGCGTATCGCACGAGACCGCACCTATCCGTTTGATGCGTTCCAGGAGGCGCATGACGCGCTGGACAAGCGCCGGACGCGCGGCAAACAGCTGTTGCGCCTGGCCGGCGAATTGGATTGACGTGGAATGGACCTGCGCTGAGCCAAGGCTTCGCCGGCCGAGCGCTCGCCAAATCCGGCATCCGGGCTGCAACCCGATCCGCAATGCTCGACACGCATGATACGGCGATGCAGATGAGCCTCGCGCGCTCCCATCGGTGCGCGCGAGGTTGTCTTGGTCCTACATGCCGCCTTGCGACACCGCGAAGCCGGTGATGCCCACCAAGCCGAGATCGGCCAGCAGGGTTGCCTCGGCGGTTTCCAGGTTGATGCTGTACAGGCCCGAGGTTTCTGCGCCGGCCAGCTGCAAAATGGCGAAGGCTGCGTCAGTACCCTCTTGCGGAGACACGATATCAAAGCCACCCGCAGTGACGACGTCAGCGGCTTCGCCGTCGATCATGATCGTTCCGACTGTTGTCAGCTCCCCGGCATTGTTGGCCAGTCCAACCAACGCGTCGGTGCGGGCGTCGAGCGCGTATTGGAACGTGCTTTCCGCCGTCGCACCGGAAATCGCGTTGGTGTAGGCGTTGGCGAATATCAACGGTTCGGTCCCGGTGTTGACATCGGCGTCACCATAGAAGGCGTCGGTGAAGCGCAGGACCTGACCGGCGCGATCATCGGCGAAATCCGCAGGGAAATACACCAGGTTCGCGCCATCCGAGCCCACGGCCCGAACAGCGTCAATTGCGTTGTTGAAGTCGAACGCGACCGCAACACCGCCGATGACCGCGTCGTCGGAGAACATGGCACCGAGGTCGGTCAACTCACCGGACATCGTGTCGATGGTATAGATCGCGCCAGCGCGGGAGAAACCCAAAAGATCGCCGGTGACGGGACGGTAGGCAATTGCGTCGATCCGCACGGACAAGTCGAACATCATAGCGGCTGTCGGATTGCCGATTCTGCCCATGGTCACAAGCGTCATGCCGTCGTCCGCAAGGGCATAGCCCATGACGTCGGCATGCCCGTCAGCTTGGGCGGCGCCCGTGCCGATGATGGTGGTCAGGGCGAGAAGTGTGGAACGTTTGAACATCTTACGTCTCCTTTGGTGATGGCTTGGGGGTGTTGAATGCTGTGTCTGCGATGCGCTATGCCGCCGCCCGGAAGACAAGCGACACGCCGTTCAGGCAGTGCCGCAGGCCCTCGGGCGGCGGGCCGTCATCGAGAATGTGGCCAAGGTGACTGCCGCACCGGCGGCAATGGCATTCCGTGCGCACCTGGAAAATGAAACTGCGATCCTCCATGGTTCCGATCGCGTTCGGCAAAGCGTCGGTAAAACTTGGCCAGCCGGTGCCGCTGTCGTATTTGGCGTCGGACGAATACAGGGCCAGATCGCACCCCCGGCAATGAAACACGCCCGCCCGGAATTCGTCTGTCAGCGGGCTGGAATAACGCCTCTCGGTAGCGCCCTCGCGCATGACGGCATATTGGTCCGGCGACAGCATGGCGCGCCATTCGGCAGCGCTGCGTGACACCTCGAACGGACCCTCGGCGACAACATCCGCACGCAGGCGCTGCGCCGAAAGGGCCAGGCCGGCGAAAGAGACGGCAGTTGTCAGGAAAACTCGGCGGCGCATGGGTGACCTCAGCGTTGGGAAAAATGGAGTGCGCGGACGCGTCGGAACTCAGACTGGTTGGGGCCAGACACCAAAGCTCCGCACCGGGTGAAAAACTGTTACACGTCACCCGGCAGTGCGCCCGCGCGAGCCGCCCTGCCGCCCCCTGCAAGCGCAGGACGGGACAGGGGCGCGTGCAGAGCGGCAAGCCGCCCGTGTTACGAGGCGTCGGGCAAAAGAACCGTATCGATCACGTGGATGACGCCATTGGACTG
>Ga0102938_10003086_pt1 | contig 12466 bp, 8 predicted proteins | sample SalPonR2_B_D2_MG_FD_84516 | JGI IMG/M metagenome (GOLD analysis project Ga0102938, IMG submission 84516) | Salt pond soil microbial communities from South San Francisco under conditions of wetland restoration - Salt Pond MetaG R2_B_D2_MG | ecosystem: Environmental > Aquatic > Marine > Intertidal... | reverse complement strand
GGCGGTGCTCGAGCACCTGCTGCGCGAGGGCCCGTCCACGGTGCCGGCTATCGCCCGGGCGCGGCGGGTCTCGCGCCAGCACATCCAGGCGCTCGTCAATCCGCTGCTGCACGAGGGCCTGGTGGAGCGGGTGGAGAATCCCGCCCACCGGCGTTCCAAGCTGGTAAGGCTGACGGCGGCGGGGCAGAAGGTGATCGAGGACATCCGCCGCCACGAAGCCCATCACCTGGACGAGGCCGGCATCGGCGTATCCGACGACCAGCTCCGCAGTGCGGCGGCGGTGCTGCGCCACGTCCGCGAGGCGCTGGAGGCCTGAGGCGACCCGCGGCAGCGGACGCTACGGCAGCAGGCTCCCCGAAGCGCCGGGATCGAGCCCCGAGGACGAGTCGAAGTCGCTGTCCAGCGCTCGCAGCACGGCCGCATCCCGCCCGTAGACGTCCGGGTAGAAACCGAACTCGCCGTCGGGGCCCATGCCGGCCGTCCAGTAAAGGATCATGACGGGGACCGGACGCGGCAGGAAGACGGTCCGCGTGCGCCCTGTCGCCACCGCGGTATCGATCTCCCCGGCTCCCCACTCGGGATCCTCGTCCAGCAGCAGCGCCGCCAGTTCCAGTGGCCGCTCCACCCGGATACAGCCCGAGCTGAAGCTGCGATCGGCGCTCCGGAACAACTCCCTGCCCGGCGTATCGTGCAGATAGACGTTGTACGCGTTGGGCAGGATGAACTTCACCCGCCCGAGGGCGTTGCCCGGACCCGGGGCCTGCACCAGCTGGTAGGGCAGAGCGCCGCTCCGGTAGCGGGCCCAGTCGAGCGCCTCCGGCGGGATGACGCTGCCGTCTGCCGCCACCACCTGCAGACCCCGCCGGGTCACGGCGGCCGGGTCCGCGATGGCCTCCGGGATGACGTCATTCTTCAAAATCACCGGGGGCACCGTCCAGGTGGGATTGAAGACGAGATAGACGATCCGGGAGCGGAACACCGGGGTGCGCCGGTAGGGTTGGCCCACCACCACACGTGTCTCCCAGCGGATCCCGTCGCCGCGCATGAGGAAGGCGCGGAAGCCGGCTATGTTCACCAGCAGGTAGTCACGCTCCGGGCGCTCCAGCACCCAGCGCGCCCGGTCCAGGTTCACGCGAATCTGATCCGTGCGCGCAGCAACCGGGACGTTCATCGCAGCCAGAGTGCGCGCCCCGACGACTCCGTCCGGCTCCAGCCCGTAGCGACGCTGGAACGCGGCGACGGTGGCCTCGACCGAGTCGTCGTATTGCCAGGGGTCCGGCGCCGCCGGCAGCGGGAACTCCGCAGCCAGCCGCGAGCGGATCGCGGCCACCCGCGGATCCCGCATGCCCGGTTTCAGCGCCTGTCCTGCCGGGATCGCCTGCCAGCCGCCCGCGGCGGCGATGCCCCGGTAACGGGCCAGAGCCGCAACCAGTTGCCGGTACGGCGCTCCTCGCTCGACACTGAGAGCCCCCGCCAGGGATTCCGCCGCCAACGCCGCCTGCAGCGTGGTCACCGGGTCGCCTTCCTCGGTGTCCGGGTGGAAATTCCAGTGCGGATCGAGGCGGGAGGGTTCCACCTTCCCGTAGACGAGGTGGTGGGCGAGTCGCGCCAGAGCGTCGGTCATGAGCAGATCCCGGTCCGCCCGGCCGTAGGGATCCGCCTCGGCGCCGATGTCGTCGACATGGCGCTCGAGGACGGCGAGATGATAATCGGCGGGATTCAGCCCCTCCTCCGCGCTGGCGCGCACCAGAGCCAGCAGCTCGCGGCGGCGCTCCGCCTCGGACCACAACGGCCGGAAGCGCCGGCCGGCGTAGAGATCGGGAAGCAGCGTGCGGGCCGCCAGGGGCTCGCCCTCGATCACATGCAGCGTATCCGCCTCGATCTGCTCCAGCCGCTGGCGCAACCGTTCCCGGACCGCCTGCTCCGCGGAGCCGTGCAGCTCCTGATCCCATGGCGAGGCGGCAGCCCCCGGAGCGGCGCCGATCAGCAGCAAAGCCAGCAGCAGGGCTGGCAGAACGGGGAACGTAATCGGGGCGCCATGGCAGGTCACCCCACTATTCTAAACCGGGACCGGCGACACGGAACGGGAACCGCCGCGGCCTCAACCTGTCGATATTCTTTCCAGTCTGCGTCCTCGTCGTCCATAATCGCTCACATCATCGCCAATCACGGCCAATCACGGCCGTTCGCGCGCGAACGCAGTCTGCAGGCAGCATTGGCCCGACAATCGGCACGACAATTGGCACGACAATTGGCACGACAATCGGAGAGAGACCCGGGAGAGAACATGGCAGGAGACAGCCGAGACGATAGTCATTGCGCCTCGCGGCGCCGTTTTCTGGCAGGCGCCGCAGCAGCGGCCGCGATGCTGGGGCCCTGGAGCCGGGCAGCGGCAGCAATGGAGACCCGCAGCCTCGCCTTTTCGCACAACCATACCGGCGAGAGGCTCAATGCCGTCTATTACGAGGGCGGCGAGTACCTCCCCGATGCGCTGGCCGAGATCAACCACCTGCTGCGCGATTTCCGTAGCGGCGAAGTGTGGGAGATGGACGTCGGGCTGCTGGACACCCTGGCCGACCTGCGGACCCTGACGGGCAGCACGGCCGAGTTCCAGATCATCTCCGGCTACCGCTCTCCCCAGACCAACGCCATGCTGCGCAGCGCCAGTTCGGGCGTGGCGAAGCGCAGCCTGCACATGCAGGGCCGCGCCATCGACGTCCGGCTCTCCGGCTACGACACGGCGAAGCTGCGCAAGGCCGCCATGGGCCTGCGCCGTGGCGGCGTCGGCTATTACGCCCGCTCGGACTTCCTGCACGTGGATACGGGCCGCGTGCGGAGCTGGTAGGCCGATGCGGGCGACGCTTCTGGCGGCGACACTCCTGGTCCTCCAGGCCGGCTGCGCGGAGCGGCCCGCCGGTGAAGCCGCAGGGGAAGCCGGCGGCGTCGAGCCGGCAGACATCGTCTTCACCGGCGGCGTCGTCCATACCGCGGACGAACAACGCAGCCGTGCCGAGGCGGTGGCCGTCCGCGGCGACACCATCGTCGCGGTGGGCAACGCCGCGGAGGTGAACGCCTGGATCGGCGACACCACCCGCGTGGTCGAGCTGGACGGCCGCACCGTCCTGCCCGGTTTCCACGACGCCCACATGCACCCCATCACCGGCGGCGAGATGCTGCTCGGCTGCTCCCTGTTCGGACTCACGACCCGGGATGCCATCCTCGCGAAGGTCGCCGAGTGCGTGGCGGAGAGCGACGAGGAGTGGGTGATCGGCGAGAACTTCGACCTGGCCGCCTTCCCCGGCGGGAACCCTCACAAGTCCCTGCTGGACGAGATCGCCCCCGATCGCTACGTCTATCTGCGCGGCACCGACGGCCACAACGACCTGGCCAACTCGAAGGTCCTCGAACTGGCCGGCATCACGGCGGAGACGCCGGACCCGCCAAAGGGCGTCATCGAGCGCGATCCCGAAACCGGCGAGCCGACCGGCATGCTGCGCGAGACGGCGCGGGCACCGGTGGAGGCGCTGCTGCCGGAGACCACGTTCGAGGACCGGGTGGCGGCTCTGCAGGCGACGCTCGCAGAGACGGCGCGCTACGGCATCACCTCCCTCGTCGACGCCTGGACCGGCTTGCCCGACTGGGAGGTGTATCGGGCGGTCGCCGAATCAGGCGGGCTCGACGCCCGGGTGAAGGCTTCGCTCACCTACGGCGTCAACGCCAAACACCAGGGCGAGGAATGGGAGGCCGCACTCGCCCGGCGCGGCGAATTCGCCGGCGAGCGCTTCGACGTGAGCGCCGTGAAATTCTTCGTCGACGGCGTCCTGGAGGGCGAGACCGCCGCGCTGGTCGAACCCTACACGGGCATGGGCCAACACCGCGGTGTGCTGAATTTCGAGAGCGACGAGCTGCAGGAGGCGGTCACCCGCTTCGACGCCATGGGCCTGCAGATCCACATGCACGCCATCGGCGACCTGGCCGTGCGCGAGGGCCTGGACGCCATCGAGGCCGCCCGCAGGGCCAATGGCGACACCGGCAACCGCCATCACATCACGCACCTGCAGCTGGTCCACCCCGACGACATACCCCGCTTCGCCGAGCTCGGCGTCGCCGCCAGTTTCCAGGCACTTTGGGCCTACCCGGACGCCTGGATCATGGAGATCAACCTGCCGGTCGTGGGCCGGGAGCGGGTGCAGCGCATGTATCCCATAGGCAGCATCCATCGCGCCGGCGGCACCATCGTCGGCTCCAGCGACTGGGCCGTGTCCTCGATGAACCCGCTGGAGGCCATCGAGACGGCGATCACCCGGCAGGATGCCTCCGGTCAGGTCGACGGCACGCTGAACGCCGACGAAGCCGTGGATCTCGCGACGATGATCGACGCCTACACCCGCAACGCGGCGCAGCTGCTCGGCCACGACGGGATCACCGGCTCCATCGAGACCGGCAAGCGGGCGGACATCGTGGTACTCGACCGCGACGTCTTCGCCATCCCGGCGGCCGAGCTGAGCGAGGTCCGGGTGGACATGACCCTGCTCGACGGCGGCATCGTCTATGAGCGGGGCCCGGCGGCGACGGCGGAAGCCGGGCCCTGAGCACTAGGGCCGCGGCCCGTGGCTGAACACAATGGTTGAGCGCAATGGCTGAGAGCAGCGGATCCGGCGTCGCGGCGCCGCGGACCACCTTCCACCAGGCCATCCGGCTGCTGAACGGCGGCGATGCGGACGGTGCCATTGCCATCTGCCGGGAAGCGCTCGACGAAGATCCGACCGACGTCAACTTCACCGCCCTGCTCGGCGCGATCCTGCTGAAGGCACGACGCCTCGAGGAGGCCGAGGCGGCGCTCCGTCGGGCCATCGCGCTGGCGCCGTCGTTCGCCAAACCTCACGAAGACCTGGGACTGCTGCTGGTCCAGCAGCGGCGCCACGACGAGGCCGAAGACGTACTTCGCCGGGCGGTCCGGCTCGACCCGGAGCTGGAGCAGGCGCACTTCCACCTGGGGCGCGCACTGCTCGCCAACGGCAAGAGCGCCGAGGCCGACGAGGCGTTCGAGCGCTGCTTCGCCCTGAACCCGGAGAAGGGGCGGCTGGCAGAGGCTGCGCGTCTGCACCGTTCGGGCAAGACAGAAGAAGCCGAGAAGCTGTATCGCCGCGTGCTGAAGGACAATCCGAAGAACGTCACGGCGCTGCGGCTTCTGGGCGTGATAGCCATGCAATCCGGTCATCCGGAAAATGCCGAGGAACTGCTGTCGAAGGCGGTACGGCTGGCGCCCGACTTCACCGGCGCGATCATCGACCTGGGGCGCCTGCACCAGGACCAGAACCGCCTTGCCGAGGCCATCGAGTGCTTCGAGAAGGCCGTCGAGACCGATCCGCGCAGCTCCCACGCTCACTTCCTGCTGGCGGCCGCGCTGGCACCCGCCGCCCGCACCGCCGCGGCGGCTGCGGCCTACCGGCGCGCGATCGAACTGAAGCCCGAACATGCAGGCGCCTGGCTCGGGCTCGGCCACACACTGAAGACCCTGGGCCGCCAGCCCGAAGCCATCGAGGCCTATCGGGAGTGCATCCGCCTGAAGCCCGCCAACGGCGAGTCCTGGTGGAGCCTGGCCAACCTGAAGACCTATCCCCTCGGAGACGAGGACATACAGGCGATGGAATCGGCACTGGAGACGCCGGACCTGAACGAGCAATCCGAGGTCAACTTCCTCTTTGCCCTGGCAAAGGCCTGGGAAGACCGCGAAGACTACGACCGTGCCTGGCATTATTACGACAAGGGCAACCGCCGCCAGCGCATGCGGGAGAACTACGACCCCGTGCAGACCGAGGTGAACAACGACGCCATCATCGAGGTCTTCACCGAGGAGTTCCTGGCCGTCAACGAGGGCATCGGCTGCGATGACCCGGCGCCGATCTTCATCGTCGGCCTGCCGCGCTCCGGCTCCACGTTGATCGAGCAGATACTGGCGAGCCACAGTCAGGTGGAAGGCACGGCGGAGCTGCCCTATCTCGGCCGCGTCGCCACGAGCCTGAATCGCAACCGGGCCGACGGCGTGAATTATCCGCTAGCCGTGCGCGAGCTGAAAGGACCGAACTTCGAGGCCCTGGGCCGCCGCTACCTGGAGCACGCGTCGCTGCATCGGGTGGAGGGCCTGCCCCGGTTCATCGACAAGATGCCGAACAACTTCCCGAACGTCGGTTTCGCGCACCTGATCCTGCCCCGGGCGAAGATCATCGATGCCCGGCGCCACCCCATGGATTCCTGTCTGAGCTGCTATCGCCAGCTGTTCGCCCGCGGCCAGACTTTCACCTACGATCTCACCGAGATCGGCGAATATTTCCTGCAGTATCAGCGGATGATGGACCATTGGCACGCCGTCCTGCCCGGACGCGTGCTCACGGTCCAGTACGAGGAACTGGTGAGCGACTTCGACAATCAGGTGCGCCGCATGCTCGACTATTGCGAGCTGCCCTGGGAAGACGCCTGCCTGAACTTCCACGAAACGGATCGCCCGGTCCGGACTGCGAGCTCGGAACAGGTGCGTCAGCCGATCTACCAGGGTGCCGTCGGCTTCTGGCACCGCTACGAGCAGCACCTGGACGAGCTGGCCGAGGTGCTGGATCCGGTCCTCGGGCGCTACGAGGCCTGCGCTGGCTGAGATGGCCTGCCGGCCCCGCCGGCCGGCGCCTCAGTACGGCCAGACCTCGAGGCCGTGGATAGCGTTGCGGACGTCCTTCGTGAGCGTCACCACCGTACGCGTGCGGCCGGCAGCCAGATCGTGTATCGCGACGGTCGACGGCGAGGACCCGGCCGCGATGCGTTGTTCGTCGATGACCGCCAGCCCCCGGCCGAAGGCCTGGCGCGCGATGCGTGAATCATCCAGCTCGGTGTGGGTCAGTTCCGCCGGATCGTAGACGGGTACGCGGAAGGCCCGCTCGTGCCCGGGCGTGGCGTAGCGCACGACGTCGGCCTGGGTATCGTTGAACAGCACGCCCTCCCGGAACGGCCGCGCGTTGTGCACGCCCTGGGGCAGACCCGCCTGCGCGACGATGCGCCGGCCGTCGTAGGTGAGCAGCGCGCCGGCGCGCAAGCCGCTGAAATGCATGCCGCGGTGGTCGCAGTGGATCATGTTCAGGTGCAGGCGATTGCCGGGCTCGGGACCAGGACCCTCGACGGGATCGAAAGGGGTGCCGCGGAAATCCCCGTGGCCGCGCACGACGTGCAGGCCCCAGCAGAAGCGCTCGGCGTCCAGATCGAAGCCGAGCAGTGCGTCGTAGCCGGTGGAAGTGAGATAGAGCCGGCGCTCGTAAACGGCGATCTCGTGGCAGTGCCTGAGATAGGGGTTGCGCCAGGAGTCGATGAGCCGGAAGTCGGGCGTATAGGCGAACAGCTCGTCGCTCGCCGCAACGTAGACCCTTTCGCCGTCGAAGGCGATGCCTCTGAGCCCCCGGTCCCAGCCGCGCCCCTGCCAGTCGATGTCGGCCGTGTTCCAGTCGACGGTCTGCACCACACGCTCGCGCTCGAGGTCTATCAGATAGATGCCGCCGTGACTCTCGCCCTGGTGGCTGCCGCGCACCACGGAGCTGGCAACGAGGATAGTCACGCCGCGCGCACGGCGCCGGGTGGCAGGTAATCGAAGATGAAGGTGATGCGGTCCTCGGCGCCCTTGTTCATGACGCTGTGCAGCAACTGGTTGTTGAGCTCGTAGACCTTGCCCACCTGGAGCCGGTGCGGGCGGCCGTCGATCATGAAACGCACCCGCGTATTGGTGGTAATCGGAATATGAATCCGGTGACTGGCATGGAACGACGGGTGGGAATCCCGATGAGGATCGATGCGCGCGCCCGCGGCCAGTCGCGCCGCCATGGCGCGGATGATGGTGCCGCCCGGCGGGTAATAGCGGGCGATGATGTCCTGCATCAGTGGCAGCGCGGCGTCGCCCAGACGGTCCCAGCCGGGCTCCTTGCGCACCGCGATCTCCGGCCAGTTCTTGCCGTCCGTGAATATCATCACGATGGAAGTGGTGCGCTTGTGAACCTCGTACTCCTGCTGGCGGTACTCCTGTTCGTTCCACGCCGAATCGTCCTGGCCGAGAATCGCGTCGCGCAGCGGCTCGACGTCGATTTCACCGAGTTCTTTCAGGGGCTGATCGATTTTCATGGCTACCGCCTGCTGCGTTTCACCCTGTTGTGAAAAGCCAACATGAGGGGCTTTTTTGGCATAGCAATCAAGCTGTCACGACAGATACAGCTGTAAACATCATTTGCTCTTTCGCCACGCTTGAGTAGTATTAAGCAAAACTGGGAGAGACAGCAATGGCCGATAATCAACACCTCGGTGCTGCCGTGTACAGCGGAAGTGCCATCGCCGCCGCAGTATCTGCGGCACTCGCAGGACCCAGCGCCTACGCGCAGACCCAGGGCGACGCCATCGAGGAAATCGTCGTCACGGCGACGAAGCGCGAGGAGAGCCTCGCCGACATCCCGATGTCGATCCGGGCCTTCACCACGGATGACATCGTCCGCCAGGGTCTCCAGAGCCTCGACGATTACGTCGGCAAGATCCCGAGTCTCGCGCTGGCGCGCAGGGAGCCGGCGGGCAACAACGTGGTCTTCCGCGGCGTTGCCGCATCGGGCATCGATTTCGGCACCGGCCCATCCAGCAGCGTCTATCTCGACGAGCAGCCGATCACCGCCGCCGGCGTGAATCCGGACCCGCGCCTGGTCGACATCGCCCGCCTCGAGGCACTGAGCGGTCCCCAGGGCACGTTGTTCGGCGACGCCTCCCAGTCCGGCACGTTGCGCATTATCACCAACAAGCCGGACCCGACCGCCTTCGACGCCTGGGTGGAGCTCGAGGCGAATCAGATCGCCGACGGCGACACCGGTTACGACGTCAGCGGCATGCTCAACGTCCCCCTGGCCGACAACAAGCTCGCGCTGCGGCTGGTCGGCTTCACGGCCGAGGAAGCGGGCTATATCGACAACGTGCTGGGCACCAGCCCCGGCGGCACGTACACGAACGCCGAGTTCACGGAAGACGACATCAATTCGACCACCGTCACCGGCGGCCGGGCAGCGCTGCGCTGGTTCCCGAACGACCGCTGGACCGTCGATGCCACCGCCATCTTCCAGTCCACAGAGGCGGACGGTTTCGGCGACAAGGACTTCGACCGCTCCGATCTCGAACAGGTGCGCTTCTTCGACGAGCGATTCGAAGAGGACTGGTACCAGATGGCGCTGACGCTAGAGGGTTCGACCGGCATCGGCGACTTTCTGTTCAGCGTCTCCTACTTCGACCGCGACCTGCAGTACGACGCCGACGGTACCGAATACATGTTCGCCTTCCAGCGCATCAGCGATGAGTTCGAGGCGGAATACAACGCAGCCAACGGCACCGATTACGATTTCTACTTCTACGACTTCGGCGGCGACGTGGTCCGCGGCTACAATCTCGACGATGCTCAGTCCGAGCGCTTCAGCATCGAGGCGCGTTGGTCCACCCCCCAGGTGGATGACAGCCGCTGGCGTGGCATCGTGGGGCTGTTTTACCAGAGTCTCGAGGAATCCGAAGTATTCAACGCGGGTGCCGAGAACTTCGCGGGCTCTCCTGCCTTCTATTACCTGGCCTATAACTACTACAACCCGTCCCTGAACGGCCTGCCGCCCGGCAGCTGGGACCTTAGCGACAACTTCTTCTTCGGTCTCTACGATACCGAGATAGACCAGTTCGCACTGTTCGGCGAGGCGACGTTCTACCTCACGGATAATCTGACCGTCACGGCCGGCGGTCGCTGGTATCAGGTGGATCGTAAGGAAGGACTCGTGCTGGGCGCGCTGCAGCAGGGCCCCGTGCCGGATCCGGAGACCGACTTTATTACCACCAACGCCGTGGGTGACGAAAGCGATGACGGTTTCGTGCCGAAAATCAACGTCACCTACAATTTCGGCGAGCGCGATTTGGCATATTTCACCTATTCCGAAGGCTTCCGCAGCGGCGGCGCGAATGCGCTCCGGCCGAACGCAGTGCTGCCGCGGAAATACGACTCCGACAAGGTTCAGAATTACGAAGTGGGCTACAAGACGACGACGGCCGGCGGCCGGCTGTTCCTGAGCGTCGTCGGTTATCACATGGTGTGGGACGACATCCAGGTGCAGGTGAATGATCCGCAGCCTCTGGTATTCCAGCTCGGCGTCGTCAACTTCCCGGAGGCCACCATCGACGGAATCGAGGTCCAGGCCTCCTGGGTGCCGGCACCGGGCTGGACGCTGGATGCCACGCTCGCCTGGAACGAGGCGGAAATCTCGGAGAGCGCGACGCTGTTCCCGGGCAGCGGCGAGGAGGTGGAGGCGGTAGACGGCACACGTCTGCCGATCACACCGGACTGGAAGGGTTCGCTGTCAATCGAGCGAACCTTCGCCGACAGCACGCTGTTCGGGGGCACGCCGTACGTCCGTGCCGACTACTCCTATACCGGCGAGTCCATCAACGCGCTGGCGGGTCTGGAGGCCACCGTGACCTCGCCCCCGCCGACCATCCAGGATCCCTACAGCCTCCTGAATCTCCGCGCGGGCATCGATGCCGACAAGTGGAGCGTGGGCGCCTACATCGCCAACGTGTTCGACGAGGACGGCGACCAGTTCATCAACAACCGCTATGCGAAGCGGCGCATCACCGTGACGCAACCGCTCACCTTCGGCGTGACCTATCGCCGCAACTTCCGCTGACTACGGGGCAGTCCGGCGACCGGAAACCGGGCCCGCGTGGCCCGGTTTTTTTATGCGCGCGCGCCGTGCCCTAGAATCCGGTCCATGAGCAGGCGCAGGAAACACCGGGGGCAGCCGTGAGACGGCGGCGCGCCATCGCCATCGGCGTGGCGACGGCCTTCGCCGCCATCCTGGCCGCGCTCGCGGTCTGGATCACCGACATGCGCAGCGAGCAGCGGGACCGGCTGATCGCCCGGCACGGCACTCTGGTAGCAACCAGCGAGGGCATCACCGACGCGACCGTCGCGGCGCCGGGGGGCTACGTGGACGAGACACTCTCCCTCGCGGCCGACACCGGGCTCAGCGTCGACCTGCGGGTGCGACGGCCGAACCTCGCGCCGGGCGAGCGAGTGCCCGTGCTGCTGCTGCTGGGCGGCCACCGCACGGGCAAGGATGCGGTGGAGCTGGCCGGGACGCCGGACGGGATCGCGTATGCGGCCATCGACTATCCCTACGAGGGCAGCCATCGCCTGCGCGGCATCCGGCAGATTCTGAGCGCCATCCCGGCTATCCAGCAGGCCTTCCTGGACACGCCGCCCGCCCTGTCGCTCGCGCTCGACTGGCTGCTCGCACAGCCCTGGGCGGATCCGGCGCGCACGGAGCTGGTGGGCGTCAGCCTTGGCGTCCCCTTCGCCGCGGCGGCCGGCGCGCTGGACGAGCGGTTCCGGCGGGTCTGGCTGATCCACGGCGCCGGCGACAACCATGCCTGGCTGGCCCACAACCTGCGCGAAGACTTCCCCGTCGACTGGCGTCGGGCGGTGATGACCGAGTTCTTCTACACGCTGATCTACGCGGAGAGCTTCCGCACGGCACGCTGGGTGGAGGCCATACCGCCGCGTCCGGCGGTCATCATCGCCGCGCGGGAAGACGAGCGCCTGCCGGCGGAAGCCCTCGAACCGCTGCCCGCCATCGCCGCCCGCGAGCCCGCCGTCGACCTGCTGTGGACCGAGGGACTGCACATCGAGCCCGACCGCCCGGAGGTCATCCGTCAGCTGCTGGACATGGTGCTGGTGCGGGTGCGGCAGGACCCGCCGCCGGGCCCGGCAACAGGGCCGGAGCCGCGCTAGTCGCGAACGTCCTAGTCGCGCACGTCCACTTCGCCGCCGATATCGTCGAAGCGCAGGCTGCCGCTGCCGGCATCCAGCACGGTCAGGTCACCCGCGACGCCGGTGACGGTGATGCCGCCGGAACCGTCGTCCACGGTGACGCTGCCGGCCACGTCGCGCACGGACAGGCTGCCCGAGCCATCGTCGATCACGACGTCGCCGCCGGCGTCCTGGACGGCGAGGGAGCCGGAACCATCGTCGATCTCCACGGTGCCGCCCACCCGGGTCAGCACGAGCGAGCCCGAGCCGTCCTCCACGTCGATGTCGCCACGGACGTCGCTGATGGCGAGCGAGCCGCTGCCGTCTTCCACCTCGAGCGCGAAGCGCTCGGGCACGCGCACGTCCACGCTCATGGTGGGATGCTCGCCCCAGAACGAACTCCAGCCGGTCTGCCGCAGTTCGGCGACGAGTTCCGCCGCCGCGACGCCCCGCTCCAGGGTCAGCCGGACCTGCTCGGCGAGGATCTCCGCGGCCTCTTCGGCATCGGCATCCGGGAAGTGGATCTCCGCCCGCACCCGTATCCGGTCCGCGCCCGGCACGCCGGTGATCTCCATCGGCCCCGCGCCGGTCTCGATCTCCAGCCGGTCGATACCCTCGGCC
>Ga0102938_10003085_pt1 | contig 12466 bp, 11 predicted proteins | sample SalPonR2_B_D2_MG_FD_84516 | JGI IMG/M metagenome (GOLD analysis project Ga0102938, IMG submission 84516) | Salt pond soil microbial communities from South San Francisco under conditions of wetland restoration - Salt Pond MetaG R2_B_D2_MG | ecosystem: Environmental > Aquatic > Marine >... | reverse complement strand
TGACTTGACCCATATCGGCCTGCCGATGGAATTCGTCCAGGCGGCTCAATGGCTGCGCGAACTGGGCGAACCGACCGACGTTGCGCTGGTACCGGGAAACCACGACGCCTGCGTGCGTGCTCCATGGGAGCAAACATTTGGCCAATGGCTGCCCTTCCTGGCGTCGGACGAGCCGGGTGGGCAACCCGGGAACATTTTCCCCTCGCTGTGAGTGCGCGGCGACCTGGCGTTTATCGGTGTCTCCACGGCAGTGCCCAAACCGCCACTGCTGGCGACGGGTACCGCGGGTGCTGAACAGATCCGGAGGCTCTCCGACATGCTCGAAGAAACCGGCGCGCAGGGGCTGTTTCGCGTGGTATTCCTGCACCACTGCCCCCTCGTCGGGCACGAGAAGTGGCGCAAACGGCTCACCGATGCCGCACACCTCGAGAGTGTGCTCGCCGAGCAGGGCGTGGAACTGGTGCTCCACGGTCACGGCCATCGCCGGCATCGCAATGAACTGCCAACCCGTGCCGGCAATGCGCCGGTCATCGCGGTGCCCTCGGCGTCCGCACTCGGCCTGCATGGCAAGGATGTAGCTGGCTACAACTGCTACACGGTTGCGGCCGATGCGCAGGGGTGGACACTCACTATCGAAGAGCGTCGCTACAACAGCGGAACACGGGCCTTTGCCGCCGGCGCGCGCGACCAGGTTGCGCTGACACGCACACCGCGGGCCGCCTGAAACTCAGGCGTCTTCCTCCGCGGCCTTCTGCAACGCGCCCTTCACCAGCATCAGGTCGGCGATGGAGTCGACATCGATCGCGGCATTGGCGTAGGGCAGGATGACCGCGCGAATGCGCAAGCCCAGGCGTTTACTGAGTTTGGCCAGCGCCTCCTCCAGCGACAACAGACCGAGGCGATAACGAATCACCGCAGACCAGCCCAACAGACCGATCACCACCAGCGGTTTCTTGCGCTCCTGTTCGATACGCCGCCAGAACCGGGCCGCCCGGCGCCCCTCAGGGGTGATGAACGCAAACAGGTTGCAGCCGCAAAATTCCCCATCGCTGAACCGCAGCACCGTCTTGCGAATACCCGGGTAGGTCTCCGCAATCAGTGCATAGGGCGCGAGCCCGACGGTCACATCAACGTCGTCCACCAGACTCTGCCGCCCGAAGGCGTCAACGATTTCGGGGGTCAGCAGAGGGTGGTCCGCCGTTGTCAGCAGTACGGACTCCTCGGCATCCAGGCCGCGCATGGCGTTGTACGCACTGGTGCTAGGGCTGACTCCCGGCTCGCTCCAGGCAATCTCGCCGTTGTCTATCCAGGCCTTGAGTTCAGGGTCCGTGGCGACCTGGCTCGCCTCCGGCCCCGCCATGCGAATCTGCCCCACCGCCCTGGCCGCGCGCAGCGAGTCGAGCACGCGACGCACCATGGGCGTACCGTCGAGATCAATCATCGCCTTGCTGCCGGCGGCGGTGTGATTAATCAGCGAATCCGCCTTGGTGCGATCGCCCGCGAGCACGATGGCGGTCATCTGGTGAGTTATCGGATCACGTTGCATGGTGAGAGTCGGCGGCTACCTGTGTCAGGTCTTTCTGGTACATGCGGTACCGTTTATACGCCTTGCCACCAATGGTTTCAATGATGTTGCGCATGCCCTCGTTGTCCTCGAGGATCCACCCCATTTCCACGTCCTCGACGCCCCGTGCATGCAGGGCACGACGCACCGCGTCTATGACCATGAAGGCCAGCGTGGGCCCCAGCCGCGAGTGCTGAAAGGCCTGTTTGACGCCCATCAGGGGCACCCGCGCGGTGCGTGGGTGACGCACTTTCAAACGCCATAACAGCTTGGCCCACCCAAAAGGTAACAGGCGCCCCCCCAGGTCGCGAGCGGCCTCATTCACGTTCGGCAGGGCGACGATAAACGCCACGGCTTCGCCGTCATACTCTGCTATCTGTATGTAGTCATCCGGCATCAATCGCGTCAGCGTGGATACCGTCTCGGCCCAATCCGCCTCTGCCAGCGGCACGAACCCCCAGTTGTTCTGCCATGCGTCATTAAATATCTCGCGCATGCGGCGCGCCTCCCCGGCCAGGTCCGAGCGCCGCAGGCTGCGCACCACCACACGCCCGGAAGCGCGCTGCGCCAGTCGCTGCATTACCCGCGGCGCACTGAAATCCGGCTTCACATGGTAGGCCAGCAGGTCCCTGACTCCGACGTAGCCCTGCGCCTTGACAGCCGCGTCATACCAGGGAAGTGCATGCCCCATGAGTACGAAGGGCGGGGTGTCAAAACCCTCGACCAGAAGCCCCACCTCTTCGTTCACATGCAGGTTGAAAGGCCCGATAACCCGCTGCATGCCCTCCTCGCGAAGCCAGGCTTCGGCAGCGGCAAACAATGCGGAACAGACATCGGCCTCCTCCTCGGCCTCAAACAGGCCAAAATAGCCCGCAGCATCAGCATGCTGGGCAAGGTGGAGTTGGTCAATTTGCGCGGTAATGCGCCCCACCGGCACGCCGTTGCGATAGGCTACCCAGGCGCGCATCCGGGCGTGTTCCAGAAAGGGGTTTTTCGGCGACAGCAGCGCTTTCTGCATGAATGCCAGGGGCGCTATCCACACCGGGTCAGAGGCATACAGCCGGTTCGGCAGAGCGAGAAAGTCCCGCCGCATGGCGTCGGTCGCCACCTCCCTGACCTGCACTTCATCGCCGCTTTGTGCGCCCATAGTCGTCCCGCTGCCCGCTTGCGCCAGCCGCGCAGTATAGCGCGGGGCGCGGCCACCAGCGCGCCCTTTTTCTCACGGATAACAATCGCTTGAGAGGTCCCGGGGGGCCTCTCCCCGGGCGTTCGCCGGGGCTGCGGGGGAGCTCGGCGCCCCCCCAAACGGGGCATATTCACGCGCAAAATTGCCGCTATTACAGGGGGTTACAAGCGCGCCATTGGTATTATTACCTATAAGTTCGAATGCCTGAAATGCTAGCATACGCCCCAATCAGATGGTCGGTTTTTCCGGGCCTGAATTCAGAGGCATACGTGCATACAGACCTGCACCGGCAGGTGGCCCGCCAGGCGCTGGCAGGCAGTTAAGTAGATAGCGTGATATGCCGACAGGCGTGCACCAAACAAAGCGCAGGCGAATACGCTCGCCAAGAATATTGAGGACGGATCATTGTCAAAGACACAACCGAGCGCCACACCAACGAGCCACGAACTACCGTTTCGTCCCGGAGATTTTGCCACGTTGACCGAGGCGCTCGACTACGCAGCGCAAGGTGAAACCGGCTCAAACTACTATACCGGCCGCGGCGCTATCTATGCCAGCGTCAGCTACCGCGAATTGCGTGAACAAGCCATAGACCTGGCCCACAAATTGCTTGGACTCGGTGTGGAGCGCGGCGAGCGCGTGGCGCTGGTCGCCGAGACCAACCCCGATTTCGTCCGCTTCTTTTTCGCCTGCCAGTACGCCGGGCTGATTCCCGTCGCCCTGCCGGCCTCGGTAAAAGTCGGCGCACACCAGGCCTACGTGGCGCAGCTAAGACGCCTGCTGGAAGCCAGTGACGCATCCATCGGGGTTGCCTGCGAGGGCTACCTGCCCTTTCTGCAGGAGGCCAGCGAATCACTCAATATGCGCAAGGTGGACGTACCGGAGGCCTTCTACGCGCTGAGCGCAGACGAAACGCCCCTGACGCGGCCCAAACCCGACGATATCTCCTACATCCAGTACACTTCCGGCAGCACGCGCTTTCCGCGCGGCGTGGTGATCAAGCATGCAACCGCGGTCGCCAACCTGGAAGCGATCATAGCGCACGGGCTGGAGATGCGCGGCGAAGACAGGATGTTGTCCTGGTTGCCCTTCTACCACGACATGGGCCTGGTAGGCTTCGTCCTGGTGCCCATGGCCGCACAGGTTTCAATCGACTACCTCGACACCCGGGAATTTGCGCTGCGCCCGCGACAGTGGCTGTCGCTGATGACCAAGACCCGCGCAACCATTTCCTTTGCACCCTCCTTCGGCTACGAACTCTGTGCCCGCCGCGTGCGCGCCAGCGACGTCGACCACTACGATCTGAGCAACTGGCGCGTCGCCGGCATCGGCGCAGAGATGATTCGCCCCCAAACGCTGGAACATTTCGCTGAAATGATGGAGCCTGCGGGCTTTGATCGTCGCGCATTTCTCGCCTGCTACGGCATGGCTGAATGCACCCTGGGAATCAGCTTCTCTCCGCTGTGGAGCGGCTTCAGCACACACTACATTGATGCCGACCACCTGTCTGACAATCACGAAGCCGTGCTGATACACGACACCGGGAACGGTGGCCGCGGCCGGCACTTTGTTAACTGCGGCATGCCGTTGCCCAACTTTGAAGTAGAAATTCGCGACGCGGGGAAAGTACTCGGCGACTGGCAGACCGGGGTCATTCATTTGCGCGGCCCCAGCGTCATGTCCGGGTATTTCAACCTGGCGGAAGAAACCAGCCATGCGCTGAGCGAAGACGGCTGGCTGAACACGGGCGACATCGGCTATATGGTCAACGGTGTGCTCACCATCACCGGACGCAAAAAAGACCTCATCATTATCCACGGCCGCAACATCTGGCCGCAGGACCTGGAGCACGTGGCGGAAACGCAGACAGAGGTGCGCTCCGGCGATGCCGTGGCGTTTTCGGCTCCGGACGCGAACGGCGAGGAAATGTGTGTGCTCATGGTGCAGTGCCGCGAGCGCGACACGCAAAAACGCAATGCCCTTGTACGACGCCTCACCGCTCTGTTGCGGATGGAAATGGGCCTCGACTGTTATGTACAGCTGGTACCCAACCGATCGTTGCCACGCACCTCTTCCGGCAAGCTGTCGCGCGCGAAGGCGCGTCTCGATTTTATCAATTCCCACAACGTGGAACAGCTCGGAGCCGCGGCTGAAGAAGTGCGCCTGAGGGTGGCGTCAGCCTGATCAGGCCCGACCTGACCGGGGCTGGCCGCACCGGGGTGGGCCGCACCGACGGGCCGTGTATCGCCGTCACCGGCGCAACCGGCTTCATTGGATCCATACTCTGCCAACGCCTGATTCAGGCGGGTTTCGCGGTTCGCGCACTCGCCAGGACACCGGCTCGCGGCCAACTTTTGCAGTCATTGGGCGTGGAGCTGATTATCGGCGACCTCGGCGACCGGGATGCGCTCGTCCGTCTCATTGGCGGCTGCGAGACCGTGGTGCATGCCGCCGGCGCGGTACGCGGCAATTCGCAGGAGGATTTCGACGCTGTCAACGTGGCGGGCACCAGCGCACTGCTGCGGTCGGTTCGCGCGCAGGCGAGTGAACCGCACGTGCTGCTGCTATCGTCCCTGACAGCTCGCGAACCGCAGCTCTCCTGGTACGCCCGCAGCAAAGCCGCCGCTGAGGCCCTGGTGCGCGATACGGCGCAAAGCTGGCTGGTTGTGCGCCCGCCCGCGGTGTACGGCCCCGGCGACCGGGAAATGCTGCCTGTTTTCAAGAGCATGGCGCGCGGATTCGCACCGGTACCCGGCTCGTTGCAGGCGCGGTTCTCTCTGGTACACGTGGCCGATCTCACCGATGCGATCCTCGCCTGCCTGCATTGCCCGGAGTCTGTCGGCCTCACCCTGACATTGTGTGATGGTAAAGCCGAAGGTTATAGCTGGCCCGAGCTGGCCGCCGAGGCAGGGCACGTATTCGGGCGGCGCGTCCGCCTCTGGCGGGTACCGCACTGGCTGTTGAACAGTGCCGCCCGGGTGAATGTCGGCCTGGCGGGCGCCAGCGGCCGCAAGGCAATGCTGACGCCACCCAAGCTGCGCGAGTTGCGCCACACGGATTGGGTGGTTGATAACGTTGAGATTACCCACTCCACCGGCTGGGAGCCTGCGATACCTCTACGCGAAGGCCTCGAGCGGCTGCGCGTCGACCTTTGATGACAGGAAGAGGGCTCCATTGATCGCCGTTGACGCGCCTCGGCGCTGCTTCTCCGGCACTATTTAACGGCACTATTTACCGGCACTATGACCACGCAATAGCGCCGTACGCTGCGCTATACTGCGGCGTCGAGTTCAAGACGACTATTTCAGGTTATTGTATCCGTGGCTGAGTTCATCATCGGCAATCCCCTGCGTAAATGGGCGCGCAAATACCCGTTGCTGCAACAGGCGCTGTGGCGCCTGGATTACGCGCTGCTGTGGTCGCTGCAGGGCCTGTTGCGGTGGCTGCCCGTCGACCTGAGCTCCAGGCTTGGCCACCGCATCGGCGCGTTCGTGGGTCCTTTGATGGGCCGCAAAAATGCGATTATTCGAGACAACATGGCAATTGCTTTCCCGCACTTGAACGCCACTGACCTCGATGCGCTGGTGCGGCGCGTCTGGGGGCGCGCCGGGCGAATTCTGGCCGAATACCCCCACCTCGCCACCATCGGGCATGAGCCAGGGCGGCTGCAGATCGAGATTCGACAGGCGATTCCAACCTACGCAGACCCGGCCCGGCCCGCGGTGATGATTTCAGCTCACCTGAGCAACTGGGAAATTTGCGCGCTGGCACTCGCCAAACTGGGCATCCCCAACGCCAGCCTGTACTCGCCGCCGACAAACCCCCACCTCGACCGCCTCCTGCTGGAGTCCCGCCGGGCGCTGGGCTGTGAGCTCCTGCCCAGAGATAACAGCGCGCGTGCCCTGGTGCGCGCCCTGCACCACGGTCGCAGCATCGGGATCATCATCGACCGGCGCGTAGACGAGGGCAAACCGGTGTCCTTTTTCGAGCGAGACAAAACCTCTACCCTCATGCCCGCCAAGCTGGCGCTCAGACATGCCTGCGACTTTGTGCCAATCCAGGTGATACGCCTCGAGGATGCGCGCTACCAGGTCATTTTTCATCCGCCTATCAGGCCCGTCGACGACGGCGCCGATGCAGAGACCCAGGCTCTGGATATGACGCGCCAGGCGCACCAGTTGTTTGAGCAGTGGATAAAAGGGAACCCACAGGACTGGTTTTGTTCCAAGCGACTGTGGCCGAAGGCCAGAAAGACTAAACTGCCCGTAACAGAGGAGGCTCCCCGTGGCGCCCACATCGACTCCCATGCAGCGTGACGACCAACACGAGTCCATCCGGCTGTTCGAGAATGACCTGCTGGAAAGGCTGTCCCATGTGCACCCCATCACCCCGCTGTTGATCTGGGCGCCGCTTGCGCTCTGGCTGCTGGTGCGCAGCTTCACGGTCTACGCCCTCGACCCCCTGGCGGTAGCAGCGGTTGCGCTCGCTGGCATGCTGACCTGGACGCTGAGCGAATACTGCCTGCACCGCTACCTGTTTCACTTCAAGGCAAAAAGCCGGGCGGGTAAATGGCTGGTTTTCCTGTTCCACGGCAACCACCATGAAGACCCGAAAGACAAGACCCGGCTGGTTATGCCGCCAGCGGGCGCTATCCCGATCATGGCACTGCTGTATCTGCTATTTGGCTTGTTCATTCCCCAACCCTGGATACAACCGTTCTGTGGCGGCTTCATCATCGGCTACCTGATCTACGATTACATTCACTATGCGACGCATCATTTCCCGATGCGCAACCGGGCCGCGAAATTTCTCAAGCACTACCACCTTAAACATCATTTTTCCGGGCAGGGCGGGCGCTTCGGTGTCAGCTCGCCGCTGTGGGATCGCCTCTTCCGAACCGACCCCGACCGCCACTGAGCACAGCCGCGTGCCTGAGTTCTACCTTGTTCCCAAGAAGCTGGCGCGCAAGGCACCGGCACTGGCACGCTTCAGTCGGCGCCTTGAGGGCGGCATCTTTCGCAGCCTGTTCTGGCTCATCCGCAGGCTGCGCCTGGAACACGCACTGGCGCTATCGGGCGCACTGTTTGCACTCCTCGGGCGCTTCTCGGACAGGGCAGGCAAGGCGCAGGCCAATCTTGCCGTTGCATTTCCGGAACGCTCCGAAGCGTGGCGCACCACCACGACCCGACAGATCTTCCGTTACCTCGGCTACTCCGCGGTAGAGCTGATCCGCCTCGAACAGATATGGCGGGAAAAAGACCAGCGCATCGAGTTCGTGCTCGAACCCGGCGCGCGCAGACATCTCGAGAGCCGCGCCGCAACCGTGTTCGTCACTGCGCACGTCGGTGCATGGCAGGTTGCCCCGCTGATTACCCGCGAATTCAATTTCAACGTGAGCGCCGTGTATGCGCCGGAATCCAACCCGGCGATGAACGACATGATGCAGGGCCTGCGCAGGTCAATCGCAGAGAAACTGATCTCCGCCGAGGACGGCCCGCGCCCCCTGCTGCGCGAACTGCATGCCGGCAACAGTATTATGGTAGCCATGGATACACGCCCCGACACCGGCAAATTGCTGCCGTTTTTCGGCCGCGAAGCGCTCACCAATACCAGTGCCGCAGGCCTCGCACTGCGCACCGGGGCCACGGTGCTGCTGGCGCGCGGGGAACGGCTACCCGGCGCCCGCTTTCGCATCACCGCCTATGACCCGGTAGAAAGCCCGCTGCCCGATGCGCCGGTCAAAGAGCAGGCCGCGGCTATCACCGAGCGTATTCACGGCTATTTCGAAAGCTGGATCCGGGAAACACCGGAACAGTGGGTCTGTCTGAAGCGACGCTGGCCGAAAGCACATAAACTGTGAGCCGACCATCCGCGGGGCTTTGCTCTTACACCCGGCCCCGCGCGTCCTGTTTGAATGCCAGCGCGCCGGTCATGGCCAAAGCCATCAGCAAGGTCACAAAAAAATGGGCGTGATTGCCATCAATGCGCACCTGGGTGAGATTGGTCAGCAGAAAGAGTGCCAGTGAGCCACCGGTAAATCGTCGCAGGTCCCAGGACAGCGCACTCCTGTGCCACAGCAACTCCCGCATCAGGCAACCCACGAGAGCCAGGAACAGCAGCAGCCCCACCAGCCCGAGCTCCACCAGCAACTGCAGGTAAAGGTTGTGCAGATGCGAGTGCCGCGCAACCACCGGGTGCTCACGTACCAGTTCCGAAACGCTTCCCGGCCCCCGGCCAAACAGCGGGTACTCGCCGGCGCTGCGCCAGCCAATGCGCCACAAGCTGATGCGTTCCCCGGCAGCGGAGCGCGGCAGCGTGGCCGCATCCACGGTGAGCGCCAGCCGCGCGGACACAAACCCCTGTTCAAAACGCTGCTTGATATCGCCGCCACCCACAAATAGCATCACGGCGAGAGACAGGCCCAGGGCTATCAGCACCCAGCGCGGAAACCGCGCAGCGGGATCCGCTCCACGCCGCCGCAGGGACAGCCAGGCGAGCACCGGAAACACCACAAGCACTGCCAGCAGAACAGACCTGTTCTGGTGCCAGACCAGAGCCACGGCCAGCAATGCAAGCACCGCCAGAAAGAGTGCCTGCCGCAGTCGATGCGGCCAGGCAGCACTCGTCGCGGAACCCGGCGCGCCCCATGGCACGAGCAACAGGACTCCCAGCAGCGCACTGCTGATATAAAGCCCCGCGGCGTTACCGAGGCCGAAAAAGGCGCGCGCTCCCTGCCGGTAGGCGGCAAGCTGCCCTTCGTCCATGTCACGTAAAATTGCCACCACCAGCGCGGCCAGCGCTATATTCAACACCAGCAGGATGCGCGCGCGGCTGGCTTCCAACGACAACGCCAGCACGATCGCCGGCAGGCCGGCAGCGAGAAAATAGTAGCCCGTCCACCTGCCGATCAACTCCGCTTGTTCCGGTGCCTCGGCGTAGCGCAGTAGACCCCTGCACAGCACATACAAGCTGAGTGTTAGCGACAACAGCACCAGCGGGTTATGCCAGGACGGCCAAACGATCCGGGGGCGCCTCAACAGCAGCACCCCGAGCAGGATCGCCCCGGCCAGGCTCGCCGCCTGCGAGTGCTGCAGGCCCGCAGCGGCAAACAGGCAAAGGCCTGCCAGGCCGGCGACTTCAGTGACGCTTCTGTAACGAAATTCAGACAAGGTCTTTAAGGGCGTTCAAACTGGTAGTTGAAATTACGCACGTCGTCGGCGTAGCGGTCCCCCACCAGGTTCACCAAGCCAGGGTCGGCAAAGTATTCACTGTAGTGCCGGTGCTGTGTGCGGTTGAGGTGTCGCAGTTCAAAGCCCAGCCCGGCATGCTGCATCACTCTGTTCCAGTCCGCTTCCATTAACTCCACCTTGCCGATGACGCGCACCAGCGGCTCACCGCCGTCGGGGAACAGGAAACTCGATTGCGAACGCAGATGCTTGTCGGTTTTTGCATCGGGGACAGCGCACACTGCCTCACAGAACTCGGCGAAGCCCATATTCGGGTACACGGATATACCGGCGTCGATGAACCCCTGGAAAACACCGGCCACCATGCGGGGCGACCTGGAATCGAGGCTTGCCTTATCCTTGAAGGTCGAAACCAGCCGCGCCCAGGGGTTGCGCACGAAAGAGAAACTGGTCCAGCTTGCATCGAGCGCACGAATATCCCGGTTCCACATGCGCTGCAACTCCGCGCCCTCGATCGAATTCATGATCGACGTATTGGCGCATTTGGGTATACGCACATACAGGAGGCGGTGCGCATTCCACACCGCCACGCGAGAATCCGGCGTGAAAGCCGGCACCCGGAATCGCGCTTTGACGCGTCGCTTCAGATTCTTCGCCCTGCTCATCAGGCTCTGTGGTCTCCTGGGTCATTTGCCGGGTCCTGACCAGGCTCGCGCCAGAATAGTTCCTGACTGCAGTGCGCCTGCAGAAAAGCGATGGTGTCCTGCGGCAGTGTTTTCCGATATCGATACAGTACCTCCTGGTCCACGCCCGCAGTCGCGGAGAAGGACGAGTTGCTCTGGCTTGGCTGCCCACCCTGGGTGTACTCCAGCATGCGCGCGCTGAATTCAATGCCGGCAAATTCACAGACACGTGCCATCGCGCGTGGCGTATCCACCACCAGGTCTTCAAACCGCATCTTCAGTACCGGCCCGTAGCGCTTCGCGAAGTCATCGATTTCCTGGAGGTAACGATTCTGTCGCCGGCAAAATCGAGCGAGATTGAGCGATGGGTTGCGAACCAGCTTGGACGCCAGGTGAGCACGCGGGTCACGCACCAGGAAAATCCCGCGAACGGAATAACTGCGGGACAGCAGAGCGCTCACCTTGCTGAGATCCAGATTGCTCGGCTGCAGGGAGGAAAAATATACGCGCAGACGACCATCACCCGGGCGATGACCCAGAGAGACGGCCAGCGCCTCCAGGTGGTTGCGCACCAGGTTGTCGAGACTCAGGCGTTTGTGATGTTGGCGTATAAAAGCGTAGTAGGCGTTCAGATCCAGCGAGTTTTCGGCGCCGAATACTTCCTTGCCACGCCCGGTGTTCACGCGCTCGAGGTGACCGTCTTTTTGCAGTCTGCGGTAGAAGGCAGGGGCAGCACGCCGCGACAGCAGCAGCCCACGCAGTTGCTGCAGTGGATGCCGCGCCAGGTGGCGCAGACAATAGTCCTCGTCCGGGGGCAACAGCAACTGCGGATGACCGTCCAGCAGACCGCGCAACAGGTGATTTCCTCCCCGGGGCGGCGCGCCGAGCACGAGCAGGCCGGGCTTGTCACCCCCCGCGGGCAGCCCCGTTCCGCCAAATGGCTGACCCGCCGGGTCGCGCTCTCCGCGACCGCCAGGACGCAGCCGATGTTCACTCTGTGCCCCGCAGGAGGTGGGATAACAGTGTGGCGAGGCCAGGCACACTCGAGTCCGGGCGGGGCTCATGGAAAAAATGGCAATGCCTCCTGTGATGGGCGCAATGTTGAGGGCCGTGTCTGCATGCCACTGGCGAATGGGAACACCGCGCCAGGCGTACGCCCCGGCACATGCATTGCACTCCGGGACGCCGGCACATCAGGCTTCCGATATACGTCACAACGCATTTAATGTGCCCACCTGGGACAGGCACTGATAGCAGGCGCAAACCAGACTCCGTAGACCGGATTATACGCCCGCGGCCGGTAGCTGCACAGCAGGGAGCGCAGCTGCGAACACCGCAGGGGCCGCCAGCGCGGCGGGGACATTTACACACACCTGCCTTATGATGGCGTACACGCCCTGCGCCAGGAGTTCGTTATGCCCCGGATACTGCTGATTTCCCTCGCCGCGTTGCTGGTTCTGGCCATTGGTGCCGCGCTGCTGGTGCCGCTATTCCTCGATAAAGAGCGCGTGGTGGCTCTGGCCGCAGATACCGTCCACGAGCAGACCGGCGCCACGCTGGAGGTGACCGGCCCTGTCGAGCTGTCGATATTTCCCACCCTGGGCATCGCCTTCGCCGGAGCGAGCATCACGCTGCCGGAGCGGGAGCAGGCGGATCTGGAAATCGGCAGCGCAGAGATCGGCGTAGCGCTGCTGCCGCTGATTACAGGCACGCTGCAAATCGACAGTATCAGCGTGGATGGACTCGCGCTGCGAACGCGGGCTCCCGCCGAAGAGCCGCGGGCCGCTACCGCGGGCATGAACGACCAGCAACTCGACGCCTGGTACACCGAACGCGCTCGACAGCG
>Ga0102938_10003082_pt1 | contig 12475 bp, 10 predicted proteins | sample SalPonR2_B_D2_MG_FD_84516 | JGI IMG/M metagenome (GOLD analysis project Ga0102938, IMG submission 84516) | Salt pond soil microbial communities from South San Francisco under conditions of wetland restoration - Salt Pond MetaG R2_B_D2_MG | ecosystem: Environmental > Aquatic > Marine >... | reverse complement strand
GCGGGCGTCAAAAAGGTCGTCGTGTCGGCCCCGGTCAAGGACGGCGACGCGGCCAATATCGTCTACGGCGTCAACCACGAAATCTATGACCCGGCGCGCCACCGGATCGTCACCGCGGCCAGCTGCACCACGAATTGCCTGGCGCCGGTGGTCAAGGTCATTCACGAAACGCTCGGCATCAAACATGGCTCCATGACGACAATCCATGACGTGACCAACACCCAGACCATCGTGGACCGCCCCGCCAAGGACCTGCGCCGCGCGCGATCGGCGCTGAATTCGCTGATCCCGACGACGACGGGCAGCGCCACGGCGATCACGCTGATCTATCCCGAACTCAAGGGCAAGCTGAACGGCCATGCCGTGCGCGTGCCGCTGTTGAACGCCTCTCTGACCGACTGCGTGTTCGAGGTGGAACGCGCCACGACAGCCGAAGAGGTCAATGCCGCCTTCAAGGCCGCGGCCGAAGGGGAACTGCAGGGCATATTGGGGTACGAGGAACGTCCGCTGGTTTCGGCCGATTACACCAACGACATCCGCTCAGGCATCGTGGATGCCCCCTCGACCATGGTCGTGAATGGCACCCAGGTGAAAATCTATGCGTGGTACGACAACGAGATGGGATATGCCTATCGCCTCGTCGATGTTGCCATGATGGTCGGGGCCACGGTTTGAGCAGCGCGCGCGCGCAAGGCCTGTCGGCCTATATCGCGGTCACGGCGGCCTACTGGGCTTTCATGCTGACCGACGGGGCACTGCGCATGCTGGTGCTGCTGCATTTCCACACGCTTGGGTTTTCCCCGGTGCAGCTGGCCTATCTTTTCGTGCTCTATGAAATCGCGGGCATGGTCACCAACCTGTCGGCGGGATGGATCGCGGCGCGGTTCGGTTTGACCTCGACGCTTTATGTGGGGCTTGGCCTGCAGGTGATCGCCCTGGTGGCGCTGGCGCAACTCGATCCCGGCTGGGCGCTCGGGCTGTCGGTGGCCTATGTGATGGTCGTGCAGGGCCTGTCGGGCGTGGCCAAGGACCTGGCCAAGATGTCCTCGAAATCCGCCGTGAAACTGCTCGCCCCCAAGGAAGATGGCGGGCTTTTCCGCTGGGTTGCGGTGCTGACCGGGTCGAAGAACGCGGTCAAGGGGCTGGGCTTCCTTCTGGGCGCGGTGCTGCTGGCCACGCTGGGGTTCGTGGGATCGGTCTGGGCGATGGCAGGGGTTTTGCTGGTGATCCTGATCGCCGTGGCGATCGCCATGCCGCCGGGCCTGCCACGGGGCCGCAAGGACGCGAAGTTTTCCGAGGTCTTTTCGAAATCGGCCAACGTGAACTGGCTGTCGGCGGCCCGGGTGTTCCTGTTCGGCGCGCGCGACGTGTGGTTCGTCGTGGGCATCCCGATCTATTTCTACGCCGTTCTGTCGGATGGCAGCGAGGCGGGCAACCGCGCGGCGTTTTTCATGATCGGCACCTTCATGGCCGTGTGGATCATCCTGTACGGCGCGGTGCAGGCCGCCGCCCCCCGCCTGCTGCGCGCAGGTGCCCGGCCAGAGAGTGCATTGATCCGGGCCGCCCGGGGCTGGGCGGCCGCTCTTTGCGTCGTACCCGCCCTGCTGGCGGCCGCGGTGGCCTATGCCGGGGCGCCCGCGCCGTGGCTGACGGTCAGCGTCGTGGCGGGCCTGCTGGTCTTCGGCGCGCTTTTCGCGGTGAACTCCTCGCTGCATTCCTACCTGATCCTTGCCTTCACGCAGGAGGAACGGGTCACGATGGACGTGGGCTTCTACTACATGGCCAATGCGGGCGGGCGCCTGATCGGCACGGTCCTGTCGGGTCTGACCTATCAGTTGGGCGGGCTGGCGCTGTGCCTTGGCACGGCGGCGGTCATGGTCGGTCTCAGCGCGCTGGCCGCCGGGCGGCTGCAACCCCACCCTGCCCCGCAAAACGCCTAGGACAGGCGCGCGACCAGCTCTGCGGCCTGGTCGATCACCGCCTCCTGATGCGGGTAAAGCTGATGCCCGCCGAGGTTTTCCACGATGCCGAGGAACGGGTCCTCGATGGGTGTCTCGACCCCGCACAATTCCTCGATCACCGCATGGGCGCAGAAGGGCACATGAACGGCGCAATAGCCGCCCTCATGAGTGAACAGCAGCCGCCCGCCGCACAGTTCCTGAGCCAGCGCCTTGAGCGTCCGGGCAAAACTTCGGTAGCTTTCGGAGGACAGCATCATCCGTCCCAGCGGATCGAACCCGCCCGCGTCGAACCCCGAGGGCACGACGATCAGATCCGGCCTGAACGCCCGCAGCGCGGGGGCCACGACGCGCGCCATCACCGCCGCGTAGGCCTCGCGCCCCGCACCGGGCGGCAGGGGCACGTTGATGTTATAGCCCTCACCCGCGCCCACGCCGGTATCGGTGATCGCGCCCGAGTCGGGCGGAAAACAATTGTCCTGATGCACCGAGATCGTCAGCACGTTCGGATCGTCGTAGAACGCCGCCTCGGTCCCGTTGCCGTGATGCACGTCGTAATCCACCACGGCCACGCGGCCCACGCCGCGCGTGGCCTGCACGTGCTTGATCCCCAGCACCGCGTTGGCCAGCAGGCAGAACCCCTTGCCGATATCGGCCTCGGCGTGATGCCCCGGCGGGCGCACCAGCGCATAGGCATTGTCGACCGTGCCATCCACCACCGCCTCGGCCGCGGCGATCACTCCACCTGCCGACAACAGGGCGATCTCATAAGAGCCTGCGCCGAAGGGCGTGGTCATGCCCGCATCCCCGCCACGATCATCGCTCATCGCCTTGATCCGGTCGACGTAATCCGACGTGTGATGGCGCAGCACCTCTTCGGGTGTGGCCGGGCGCGGGGCGATCTGCATGACCTTGTCGATCAGGCCCGTCACCTCCATCAGGTTGCGAATGCGCCGCTTGCTTTCGGGGCTTTCGGCATGTTCGGCGGGCTGGATATGCCCCATGGCCGGAATGAAAATCCCCGCATGTCCCGTGTCGTGCCAGAAATAGCGTTCGTGACAGACGAATCCCGTGGTCATCGGCGCCCCCTTTTGCCCGGTTTGCATGCGCTTGCGACCAAAGCCTAGCCGCCCTGCCACTCGTCACAAATGAAAAACTTCACAAAGCCAGAATGTTATGAAACTGTAAGTTCTGTCGTGCCGCCGTTGCGGCACATCTGGGGGACTGAAAGCGTGATAGAAGTTACGAACGTGACCAAGACCTTCGGCAGCGGGGCCGACGCCTTTACCGCGCTCAAGGAGGTCTCGGTCACGATCCGTCAGAACGAGTTTTTCACGCTTCTGGGCCCATCCGGGTGTGGCAAGACGACGTTGCTGCGCACCATTGCGGGCTTCATCGATCCGACCTCTGGCTCGCTGTCGCTGGAGGGGCGCGACATCCTGGGCGATCCGCCCTACCTGCGGCCCGTGAACACGGTTTTCCAGAACTACGCCCTGTTTCCGCATATGACCGTGGCGCAGAACGTCGGATTCGGGCTGGAGATGCTGGACAAGCCCAGATCCGAGGTGCAGGCCACGGTGCGCGAGATGCTGGAACTGGTGAAGATGACGCAACTGGCCGACCGCCAGACCTCGGAGATTTCGGGCGGTCAGCAGCAGCGCGTGGCACTGGCCCGCGCACTGGCCCCGAAGCCCAAGGTTCTGCTGCTGGACGAGCCGCTGTCGGCGCTGGATTTCAAGCTGCGCAAGGAAATGCAGATCGAACTCAAGCGCCTGCAATCGGAAACCGGGATCACCTTCGTCTTCGTCACCCACGACCAGGAAGAGGCGCTGACCATGTCCGACCGCATCGCGGTCATGAACGAGGGGCGCATCCTGCAGATCGGCGGGCCGCGCGATATCTATGACCACCCCGCCGAACGGTTCGTGGCGGATTTCATCGGCGACACGAATTTCGTCGAGGGCACCATCCGCGCGATCGACGGCGAGGCGGCGGAAGTGGAATTGCCCTCGGGCAAGACCGTTGCGTCCCGCCGGCAGGAGGGGGGGCCGCAGGCCGGGGCGATCACCATCGCGGTGCGGCCCGAACACGCCACGCTTCAGGCAGGCGAGGGCCTGTTGAGCGGCACGCTGTCCAATATCGTCTACTTCGGCACCGACACGCATTATCACATCACGCTCGATGACGGACATGCCTTCGTCATCCGCCGCCAGAACCAGCCCGACGCACGGGAATCCTATGCCGTGGGCGATGCCGTGGGCGTCAGCTTCGCGCCCGGCGTTGCACAGGTATTGCGCGACTGATGGCGGGCCGGGCCGATACCGCGGCCGCGCGCCGCCGCTGGCTGCTGCTGACACCGGCGCTTCTGGTGCTGATATTCGCCGCCTCGGGCCCGCTTCTGATCGTAGTGGTCTATTCGTTCCTGACACCGGGCGATTACGGCGGGATCGAATGGATGTTCTCGACCGACGCGTGGTTCAACGTGGTGGCCTCGCGGGATTTCTTCGATGAAACGGTCACGTGGAACGACGCGCATCTATCGATTTTCTGGCGGTCGGTGAAACTGTCGCTGATGACGACGCTGGCCTGTTTCATCTTCGGCCTGCCCACCGCCTATTTCATCGCCACCCGTCCCAAGGGACAGCGCGATTTCTGGATGCTGCTGATCATCATCCCGTTCTGGACCAACCTTCTGATCCGGACCTTCGCGGTGATGGAGATCATCCGCAACGAGGGCGTGGTCAACACCTTCCTGATCAACATGGGCGTGATCCAGGAACCCATCCAGATGCTGTTCACCGATTTCGCCATCATGGTTGGGATGACCTATGTCTACCTGCCGCTGATGGTGCTGCCGATCTATGCCTCGCTGGAGCGGCTGGATTTCTCGCTGGTCGAGGCGTCCTATGACCTTTACGCGCGCCGCTGGCGGGTGCTGCGCCGGGTGATCCTGCCGCTGGCCAAGCCGGGCATGATCGCCGGTTCGATCCTTGTCTTCGTGCCCTCACTGGGGGCCTATGTGACGCCGCGCGTTCTGGGCGGGGGCAAGAACCTGATGCTGGGCAACCTGATCGAGTTGCAATTCGGCCAGGGGCGCAACTGGCCGCTTGGTGCGGCGCTGTCGATCACGCTGCTGGCGATCGTTATGGTGGCGCTGCTGATCTATGTGCGGCAGGCCGAACGCGAGGGCAGTCATGGCTAAATCGCGCGGCTTCGATATCCGGCATCAGCGCGGGTTCACGCCCATCGCGCTGCTGTGCTTTGTGTTGCTGTACATGCCGATCATCATTCTCGTTGTCTATTCGTTCAACGCGGGTCAATCCATCGCCATCTGGGAAGGCTTCTCGCTGCGCTGGTACCAGGCCGCGTGGGAGAACGAGCAGGTGCAGGATGCCACGATCCGGTCGCTGGTCGTGGCCGGTGCGGCATCATTTATCGCCACATCCGCCGCCGTCCTGGCGGCGCTGGCCACGACACGTACGCCGCCCTATCGCGGCTCGACCTTCGTCTTCGCCATGATCAACCAGCCGCTGATGGTGCCCGAGATCGTCACCGCCGTGGCGCTGCTTATCTTTTTCGCCATGATCAAGGTGGCCACGGGCTATACCGGGCTTTGGTACCTGATCCTGGCGCATTCGGCCTTTTGCATCCCCTTTGCCTACATGCCCATCCGGGCACGGCTGCAGGGGATGGATCTGAGCCTGGAACAGGCAGGGGCCGATCTTTACGGCACGCCGTGGCGCGTGTTCCGCAAGATCACCCTGCCCCAGCTCTGGCCGGGGGTTCTGGCCGGGGCGATGCTGGCCTTCGTGATCAGTCTTGACGACGTGGTGATTACGGAGTTCGTGAAATCCGCCGGGCAGGATACACTGCCCACCTACATGCTGGGCCAGTTGCGCCGCGTCATCACACCCGAGGTGAATGCCATCTCGACAGTGCTGCTGGCGATCTCGGTCATTCTGGTCATGGCATTCTTCGTTCTGTCACGAAGCAAGAAATAACCAACAAGGAGAAACCACATGAAAAAGATGATCACAGGTCTGGGCCTTGCCGCGATGGTCGCGGTTCCGGCCACGGCACAGGAACTGAATATCTACAACTGGGGCAACTACACCAACCCCGCACTGATCGAGAAATTCGAGGCCGAGACCGGCATCACCGTCACGATCACCGACTACGATTCCAACGACACCGCCCTGGCCAAGGTCAAGGCGGGCGGGCATGGCTTTGACATCGCCGTGCCGTCGGGCACCTATGTCCCGATCTGGGTCCAGGAAGGTCTGCTGCTCGAAACCAAGCCCAACGAGATGGAAAATTTCAAGCACGTGGCCGAGCAATGGGTGAACGTGGATTTCGATCCGGGCCGCAACTACTCGGTGCCGTGGCAGTGGGGTACGGTGGGCATCACCGTCAATACATCCGTTTATGACGGCAACCCCAACACCGCCGCGATCTTCCTTGATCCGCCCGATGAGCTGAAGGGCAAGATCAACGTCGTGCCGGAAATGAGCGACGTTCTGGGCCTCGCGATCAACTACTACGGTGGCGAGCAGTGCACCACCGACAAGGAGGTGCTGAAAAAGGTGCGCGATGGCCTGACGGCCGCGAAAGAGCACTGGCTGTCGCTGGATTACGGCACGGTCGAGAAATACGCCAAGGGCGACATCGCCGCCGGTGTCTACTGGAACGGTGCCTCCTTCCGGGCCCGCCTGCAGAACGAAGACATCGTCTATGGCTACCCGCAGGAAGGTTTCCCGATCTGGATGGACAATGTCGTCGTGTTGGCCGATGCCAACAACGTAGAAGTGGCCAAAACCTTCCAGAACTTCATCATGGCGCCGGAAAACGCCGCGCTGATCTCGGAATTCGCGCGCTATGCCAACGGGATCGCGGGCTCGGAGGCGTTCATGCCGGATGACATGAAAACCGCACCCGAGGTGAACACCCCGGCCGAACTGGCCGATGCGGGCTATATCGCCAAGATCTGTCCGCCCGAGGCCACCCAGATCTACACCAAGATCTGGACCGAGCTGCAGAAGTAAGCCGGGACCGGTACGATGCTTCCCCGCGCCGGTTTGGTCCGGCGCGGGCTCCTCATTCCAAGCGGGGGGCATGATGCCCGATATCGTCATTCTCAACGGCAGGCTGATCACGATGGACGGCCCCGATGCCGAGGCGCTGGCGATCACCGGCGGCCGGATCGAGGCCGTGGGCACCACCGCCGAGATCCGGGCCATGGCCGGGGATGCGCGGGTGATCGACGCGGGCGGTGCAACCGTTCTGCCCGGCTTCATCGACAGTCACGTGCATCTTTTCAACGGCTCTGCCGAACTGGATTACCTGAACCTGACGGGGTTCGCCGGGATAGACGCGCTGCGCGCCGCCGTTCACGGATATGCCGCGGAACGTCCCGATGACCGCATCGTGTTCGCCACCTCGATCGACTATCGCGCGATCGATGGGCGTGCGCCGACGCGGCACGATCTGGACCGCGTCATGCCCGATCGCCCCTTTGCCGCCATGGCTGCCGATCACCACACGGTCTGGGCCAACACGCGCGCGCTGGAAATGGCGGGCCTGCTGCACGGCGCCCCCATGCCCGAAGGCTCCGAAGTGGTGATGGCGTCGGACGGCACCGCGCATGGCGAGCTGCGCGAGACCGGCGCCTTCGGCCCGATCCTCGAACTGACAGCACTTGGTGGGCGCGACCTGCTGGGCTACGTCACGGGCAAGGATCCCGTGCCGCCTGCCACCGCCGCCGAACGCGCGCTGGACAAATCCGTGATCGCCAAGGGGATGAAACACTGCGCCAGCCACGGCATCACCGGGCTGCACCTGATGGACGGCAATTTCTATCAGGGTGAGCTGCTGTCCGAGATGGATAGTGACGGCACCCTGCTATGCCGCTGCGAGGTGCCGATGCACCTCAAGAACACCGACCCCCTTGACCGGCTCGACGAGGCGGGCGAGATGCGCCGCCGGTTCGACACCGACATGGTCTGGTCGCGGCGGGTCAAGATGTTCATGGACGGGGTGATCGACAGCCGCACCGCCTTCATGCTGGAGCCCTACCCGGGCACCGACAGCCGGTCCGAACCGCTGTTCCCGCCCGAGCATTTCGCCGAGGCCTGCCGCCGGATCGACGCGCAGGGCCTGCAAATCGCGGTCCATGCCATCGGGGATGCCGCCGTGCGCGCCACCATCGACGGCTACGAGACTGCGCGAACCGCCAACGGGCCGCGCGACAGCCGCCACCGGATCGAGCATATCGAGATCATCCATCCGGATGACCTTGTGCGCCTGAAACCGCTTGGCATTGTCGCCTCGGTGCAGCCGCTGCATTCACCCGCCGGGGGCCTTTTCCCGCCCTATACGCCGAATGACATCATACGGGCAGAGCAAATTCCGATGGCCTTTGCCACCCGCGCGCTGCGCGAAGCAGGCGCGACGGTCGTCTTTTCGACCGACTGGCCGGTGGTACCGGTCGACGTGATGCCCTCGATCAAGGGGGCGGTCTGGCGCCCCGATCTGCCGCCGGAATGGCCCGACCAACGCTCGACCCTGCGCGACACGCTGGACAGCTATACCCGCCTGAATGCCTGGGTTGAGTTCAACGAGGACCGCAAGGGCCGTCTGAAACCGGGCATGATGGCCGACGTGGTCGTGATGGATCACGATCTGGAGGCGCTTGACCCGAGTGAACTGGACCGTGCCCGCGCCGCCGTGACGATCTGCGGCGGGCGCATCACGTGGGAGGCCTGACATGGACAGCTATCTGAATTCCGACACCCCGCCACCCATCATGCAGGGCACACCACCGCCCCCCGAATGGCGGATGCCCAAGATCGACTGGGATCGGCCCCCGTGGAACCGTTGGGCGTTTCAGCATGTCCGCGAATTCCTGCCCACGGCGCCGGTTGCTCCGGCCGCGCAGCCGTCCGCCCTGCCTGCCGCACCGGAAGGCATCGAGCAGATCACCTTCGAGGGGCTGGCCGGCCCCACCACGGTGGCCGACTGGCTGAACCGCAACTACACCGACGGCTTTCTTGTGATGCTGGACGGCAAGGTGATCCACGAAAGTTACTGGAACGGGATGACGCCGGGCACGGTGCACCTCGCGCAATCGGTGTCGAAATCCGTGACCTCCACCGCCGGGTCCAGCCTCATTGCCGAGGGGATGCTGGACCCTGCCGCGCCTGTAACGGAGGTATTGCCGGAACTGGCGAACACAGCCTGGGCCGGGGCCACGCTGCAACAGGTGATGGACATGACCTCGGGCGTCCGGTTCGACGAAACCGATTACGGCAACCGCGCCAGCGATATCGGCAAGATGGACGTGGCCTCGGGATGGAAGCCCGTCCCGGAAGGCTACGGGGATGAGACATGGCCCGACTGCATCCACGACCAGATCCTGTCGATGCAGGTCAGGGAGGCCGAGCACGGCGCGCGGTTCGAATACCGGTCGATCGAGACGGATATATTGGCCCACGCGATGGAGCGCGTGACCGGGCAGCGCCTGCCGCAGATCGTGTCCGAGCGTCTCTGGCAGCCGATGGGCGCCGAGACGGAGGCGAATTTCACGGTCGACAGCACCGGCTACGGCCTGTCCTGCGGCGGGTTCAGCGCCAGCTTGCGGGATTTCGCCCGCATGGGGCAGGCTTACCTGGATGACGGCCGGGTCGACGGGCGGCAGGTGATCCCCCTGGCCTGGGTTGAGGATGTGCGCAGCGGCGGGCATGGCCTCGCGAACGAGTATTTGCAGGCCTATTTCCCCAACGGCTGCTATCGCAACCAGTTCTGGATCGAGGACCGCGAGAGGATGGGGCACCTCTGCCTCGGCGTTTTCGGGCAGATCATCTATGTCTCGCCCGAACGCGGCATGGTCTTCGTCAAACTGTCGACATGGCCCGAGTTCACCAATCCCGACCGGATGCACGATTGCATGGCCGCCTTTCACGCCATCGCGCGGGAAATGGGCCGGGATCTGTAGACCGACGTATCAGCGCACGCCTTTCACCGCCTGGTTGGCGGTAAAGGCCATGTCGTAGACCCGCGTCATCAACGGGGCCCAACGGTCATGCGCCACGTGGGTCACCGGCAGCGGCAGATCCTCGGGTGCGGTGCCGGTCAGCAGCCCGGCCAGCCCCTGACCGAAAATCGTGCCCGTTGTGATCCCGCGCCCGTTATAGCCGATGGGCGTGTAAAGCCCGTCATCCAGCCGGTGAATCCGCGGCAGGTGATCCGGCGTCATGGCGATCTGGCCATGCCAGGCCTCGGTGAACGTGACAGCCCCCAGATCCGGAAACATCCGCGCCAGCTTGTGCGCGGCCCAGCGGCGCGACAGCCCCTGATCCGCCGTGCCGATCATCCGGCCCATCGAACCGATGATCAGCCGGGACTGCGCGTCGCGACGCAGCGAGAACATGATCGTGCCGGTATCCCACAGGCCCTGCCCGCCGGGCAGAATCCCGGCGACGCGTTCGCCCAGGGGCTCCGTTGCCAGCTGGAAAAAGTGGATCGTGGTGAAACTTTTCTGCAGGCCCGGCCACAGCGCATCGGTATAGGCGTTTGTGCCCAGCACGACGGCACGCGCCTGCACCTCTCCGCGTTCGGTCGTGACGCGCCAGCCGCCCTCATCCTTGTGCAGACCGGTCACGCGAACCCCCGTCGCAATCCGCGCCCCCGCCGCCACCGCCGCCCGCGCCAGACCCCGACAATAGCCCATCGGGTTCACGGTGCCTGCGCGGTGATCCCAAAGACCGCCATGAAAGGCATCCGTGCCGATCATCCGGGCGGCTTCGTCGCGCGTCAGCAGATCGACCGGCTCCCCCATGGCCTGCCAGTCGGTCCAGCGGGCCTTGAGGTCACGCATGCCCGAGGGTGCATGGGCGGCGTGAATGGTGCCCGCGCGCACCGCCTCGCACCGCATCTGGTATTTCTCGATCAGGTCGAACACCATGTCCGGTCCACGGCTGAACCGCTCCAGAAAGCGCGGGGCGTGGTCCTGACCCAGCTTGCGGCGCACCTGCGACGGTGGCAGCCAGACCCCGGCATTCACCAGCCCCACGTTGCGCCCCGATCCACCGTGGCCGATGCCATGCGCCTCGATCACCTGTGCGGATAAACCGGCCTCGGCGCAATGCAGCGCGGTCGACAGGCCGGTGTAGCCCCCACCCACGATCGCGACGTCCACGCAATCGGCCATTTCGGCCCCGCCGAAGCCATCCCGCTCTTGCGCGGTGCTGTCCCAGAGGGAAACGGGCGGTGTGGCGGTCAACGGTGATCTCCTGCGCACTTGGGGTCTACGAGGGCAGAGTTTTGCAGATGCCCGGCGCTGACGTCCATAGCAACAGCCTGCAATACCCCGACAAAAGCAAACCGGCCCGCGCGTTGGGCGCGAGCCGGCTCATTTATTCATCCGTGCGGCAGGTGTCAGCCCGCAGCGCGCTGGTTCCTGTCCAGTTGCGCATCGACACGCTTCACCGTGGCGTCCACCTCGGGATGGTTCATGTCGAGGCTGCGGCTGATAGCCTGAACCAGGCGGTCAACGCGTTCGATCTGTGTGGCCCCGGCAAGGATCGCCCGCGCGGCCGAAGACGGCTTCAGCAGGCTTTCGGCCGCCTTGGCGTATTTCTCGAACGGCACGAGATCCGCGGCATCCGCACCCAACTCCTGCGCCAGATCGAAGACGAAGGCATAGACCGACGCCGAGGTTTCGATATCGTCATAGACCGCCTCGCGGATCGACCGCGGCTCGTTCATCGTGACGCAGCGGTAGTTGCCGGTCAGAAGCATGCTCCACTTGGCAAGCGGCACGAACAGCGAGTCGAACGCCTTGAGCTTCACCGGCACATCCTGTCCGTCCAGGGTGACGGCGGCGATATCGGCCTCAAGCGTGTCGAGGATCTCGTTATGCGCCGGATCGGCGAAGCGCGCGGCCTTGAAGTTGGTCGGCAGGCCGACATGCAGCACGTTGGCCTTTTCCTCCGGCGGGCGGAACGCCTGCGGGTCGGGGCTGCAAAGCGTGACGAGGTCGGGGTCGAATTCCGCCCAGACACTCGGGTCGGCATAGGCCGCGGTCAGGTTGGCATCCGCCAGCTTCTCGATCCGCTTGAGATAGGGCAGCGGCGGCATGTTCATGATCGACAGGCAGGGTACACGCGCCTTGGCGATCTTGGACATCAGCTCGCGCAGGACGGGCGCGCCATATTGCGGCTCCTGCATGGCGAGGCCGATCATGTCATATTCGGACGGGTCGACGTTCTCGGGCGTGATGGCCGCGACCTTACCGGGCAGGTCACGCGAAAAGATCGAGCGGTGCTCGTCTTCGCCCTTGAGCTTGATGCGCACTTCGGTGCCTTCGGCATTGATCAGATCGGCCGTTGCCTGACGGCAGACCAGATCACAATCATGCCCCGCCATGGCCATCTTGGTTCCGAGAAGGGAGCCATAAGAGGCGCCAAGGATGAGAATTTTGTAAGACATGATTGTCCCCCGGTAATATTATTGCGTGACGG